>ERZ1673752.921-NODE-921-length-45876-cov-9.084721_pt1 | contig 45876 bp, 32 predicted proteins | sample MGYA00580195_ERZ1673752 | MGnify/ENA primary metagenome ERZ1673752 (study PRJEB41218, sample SAMN15661744) | gut metagenome | host: Homo sapiens | place: Canada: London | collected 2015-08-20/2019-03-30 | study: EMG produced TPA metagenomics assembly of...
GATAACCAAGATAGTAAGTGAATTTTAAAATTTTTCTATTTGAGTAAACATTTCTTAATGCCAAGAAAATTTTTACCCTTTTCCCTTCTAGTCTCTTGCCCTCCCTCTCACACCCTACCGCCCCACCCACAAAACCGCACCGAATGAAAGCGAAATAGCGTAACGCCAACACAGGCAACAGACCCATGGTTCTCATTTCGCAACAGCCAAAACACATAGCGAAACTGATTGCGAAAGCCTTTTATTAACCGAGAAATGAGTACCTTCGCGCCTGTAGTGTGCAGCTAGGGGAAAGAAAATGGCAGATACAGAGGAATATTCTTCGTCATATTTAAGCGATGCCGTGTCGGCGTTCATGCGGCTGCCGGGAGTGGGACGCAGAAGCGCGCAGCGCTACGCGTTGCATATGCTCGGACGGCCACTGGAGGAGCGGCATCGATTTGTGGAAGACATCCGAAGATTCCTTGAGGAAGTGCAGTATTGCCCCATTTGCCATGGGCTGAGCGATGATGGCAACGTGTGCAACATCTGCGCGAGCCGTTCACGCGACCGCTCCGTGCTCTGCGTGGTGGCCGACACGCGCGATGTCATGGCTATAGAGCGTTCGCAAAGCTACCGCGGCATGTACTACGTGCTAGGGGGCACAATTGACCCCATGCAGGGCATTGGCCCATCGCAGCTACCAATAGAGCAACTGCTAGCTACTATAGAAAAGCAGGGCGCTCGCGAGGTAATTCTCGCCTTCGGGGCCACCACGGAGGGCGATACCACCCAATTCTACCTACAGCGGCGCATGGCGCACCTAGGGGTAACCATCTCGCAGCCCGCCCGCGGCGTATCGCTCGGTGAAACGCTTGAACAGACTGATGGCATGACACTTGGCACAGCATTTGCGCAAAGAGTGGTATTAAATCACACCGCTGAGGCGAAGCGAAGCGTAACAGAAATAGACAACACGAAATGATGATAACCCGAATGCGATTTTCAATACTAATACTCTCTACAACCCTCGCGCTCATGGCAGGAACGGCATGGGCGCAGGACGAGGCCGCCCCGCAAGAGAGCGACCTAGCCGTGGGGCGCAGAGCCCTGGAGCAAAATGACCTCAAAACGGCGCGCGAGCGTCTGGAAGCCGCCTATAAGGAACTCGGAGATAGCGACACCACCGCGGTGCTGCTACTCACAGAAACCTGCATACGCAGCCGGGAATTCAAACGGGCCGAACAGGTAATAACCGCCGGTGTAAAGGCGAACCCTGAAAGCCCCAATCTCTACCTCAAGGAGGGAATCGTCATGAACCTGCGCAGCCAATTCAAAAAGGCGCAAGAGTCGTTCCAAAAGGCCAACGAACTCCTGCCCCCCGATGCCCCAGAACGCGTGTCGCTCTACATCAACCTCGGGCTGGCCATCATGAACGACGAGCGTCCGCTTGACGCAATCGCGTGGTACAACCTCGCCCTTGAACTCTCGCCACGCAATGCCACTGCGTATACCTGCAAGGGCAGCGCGCTCTACAAGGTGGGCGACTTCATCGAGTCGGCCGATGCGTACGACCGCGCCATTGAGATTGACCAAACCAATGCGCTCAGCTACTACAACCGCGGCATGGCCCTACTACGTGGCGGCGACAGCGAAAAGGGATGCGCCGACTTCCACACAGCGTGCCGCATGGGCCACATGAATGCCTGCAAGGCCATCGTCGTGGAGTGCAGCAAAAAGAAATAGTGTGATCCCCTTTTAAGCCTTCAATCATGCAGATGCCGATGCCTGGCGCAAGGGCCTTCAGAACGTTCGCACTTCTACCCCTAACCCTAGTTACCGTACTCCTATTGATGGGCAATACGGCCGTGGGGCAGCCGGTGCTACAACCGAAATCAAACATCCCAATCAATTGGGAATGTGAGTTCTACTACGGGCAGCTGCTTACCCCCACCGACCTTGCGCTCCAAGGCTCTGCTAACTATACCATCGAAAAGATTCCAAGCAGCTGGACCAACTACCGGGATGCCGACGGCAAACGGCTTCACGCACGCAGCTGCGCCACCTACCGCATCCAGTGCCTCATCAAGAATCCGGGCCACGACCAACTCTTGGCGCTCTACATCCCAAACGTACATTCAAGCTACTCGCTATGGATTGATGGCACGCTCACCCACAAGGCGGGCATTGTCTCCTCTGTGCCCTACGAAGCGAAGCCAAGAGTGGAAAAATCGCTTATACCCTTTACCATGCCAGCTGGGGAGAGCGGCAGTATTGACACGGTAGAAATCGTGATGCAAACAGCCAACTTCACCTCTCCGAAGGCAGGCATCGCCACCATGTGGCGCATCGGCGACTTCGAAACGCTGCACGCCGCAATCGCCCGCACTTCAGTGGGAATTGCCATACTGATCGGCATGCTGCTTACTCTCTTTATAGCCACCCTAATATTCTTTTCGCTGCAAAAGAAGAGAAAAGTGAGCGTATGGACTCCCGTACTGCTACTTTTCGTAGCGCTGGCAGTAGCCACCTCTTCCGAGTCGCAGCTCCTCCTCCTCTTCCCATCGCTCGGCGGGGATTTATACTACTCGCTACGCGCCGCAAGTCGTCTCGCCAGCATGGTTGCGCTCCTAATGCTATTGCGCAGCCGCTACCCGTACGAATTCTCTAGCAAACTCGCATACCCGCTCGCCACCATTGGTGGGCTAGCCGCGCTGCTTGTGGCCATTCTCCCATCATCCCTCTACCTTCGTGCTGAGTGGGGCGGTATCATCTACCTCGCGGTGGGTTTTAGCGTGGCGACCCTTTGGGTCCTTTCAAAGGCCATTAGGAATCAGCGAGATATGGCAGTATACGCCGTCATCGGCCTTGCCGCGCTCGGTGTCGCCATGGCGGTTGACCACATTGACGCAACGCTAGGCCAAAATTTCTCCATCTCGTTCTCACTCCTGACCATTGCCGTGCTAGCCGTACTATTTACCTTCATCCCCATTCTTGATGCCTCCACGGCCCTGAGTAGAATTCGCTCCCTCATGCACAGCATCCACAGCGACTACCAATCGTACTGCGGAAAAAGCATAGAGCTCTCCAACGCGCTACGAAAACAGAACGCAGCGCGCATTCACCTCGAAGAGGAAGCCTCAAGGCGACGCTGGAGCGATGAGGGGCAGCAAATGCTGCGCAAGGTACTGGTTGCTAATCGTGATAACTTCGGTGCGCTTTGCCAAAAATCGCTTGAAGAGATGGCCCGTTACGTGAAATCGAAGGTGGGCGTACTCTACGTGGCTCGCGTATCGCACGAAACGAATAAGCTAGAGCTACAACTCCTTGCGAGCTACGGCCTGGACTCTTCGCAGCGGGACGAATTCGCTACGTGTGCCGTGGGTGAGGGAATTGTGGGGGCAAGCTTTCTCGATAACACCCCGCGCTTTATCACCGACGTTCCAAAATCAAGCATCAAGGTGAATTCGGGCCTTGGCCGCTCCGTCCCAAAATCCATTGCCGTGCAGCCCCTAGAATCAGATGCTGGGCTGGTGGGGGTAGTAGAACTCGGCCGATTCACCACGTACAAGCAGCATGAAATTGACTTCATTCAATGCAGCGCGGCGCAGCTGGCTAATAGCATTATGCATGCCAACAGCACTGCTGACAGCCGTAGGCAAATCGAGGAGCTGAAACAGCAGCTAAGCTCCACAAAGTAATCCGTTGCTATCCCCTCTACCGACTGCTACGATTGAATAGCAGCAACGCCCCAACTATAAATGCCATACCGAGTATTGCCACCAGCGTGGGATGCTCGTCAGGCATCACGATCCATGCCAGCATCGCCCCGAACAGCGGAATGAGAAACTTCCAAAAATTAAGCGATGCCACCCGCACGTATGGCTTCTTGAGCAGGGTAAACCATATGGAGAAACCGATAGACGAGATGGAACACAGCGCCACCAGCGAAACGTAGAACCGCCACTCCCCCACTACTGGACTTATCCAGCCCTCCACAGGTATTCCGACCGCCAAAAGCCCCGCGCCACCCGCAACAAGCGAGGCGCTGGCAATGAGCATGGGCGATATGCCCCTCTTTTCCTTCGACACGGCAATGTCCCCCAGCGCCGACACCACGTTGTTCAACAGAATCAACGCTATGCCGAGCAACGCCCAATCTCCCACCGCCCCCATCCGCTGCCGTCCCAGCGTAAGCGTCACCACCCCAAGAAGTCCAAGGAGCAGCGCGCCCCACATTCTCCCGCTAATCTCCTCCTTGCGATTCACACCCCGCACCACCAACGCCACGATGAGAGGCCCCGCGCCCGAGAGCATCGCGCCGAGTGCCGCCGGGATGAACGATAGGCCAATGTAGAAAAACGCATACTTTAGCCCAATTTGCAGCAGACCCAAGAGGACCAGCATGTGCCAACTACGGGCTATCGTAGCCCCAATCTCTCTCCACGTACAGCCGCACCCGCGGGGAAGCCACGGCAGCAGCACAAGCCCTGAAAAAAGGAACCTCCAACCCGCGAATTGCAGCGGCGGCATCCACGCCCCACCGATCTTAATGAAGATAAAGGCAGACGACCACAACGTACATGCCGCGATGGCCCCCGCAGTAATCGTTGCTCTCTCGCGACGCGTAGGGATATCTGCGCTGCTACTCACCTTCGCCCTCCGGTTCGTCTCCCGCTGGGGGCATCCAGCCGGCATACTTTACCCCGATTTCCCCGATCAACCCATCGAGCTGCACAGGGTCATTTTCCGTAACCAATGCCAAGCGCATCGCCTTGAAGTGCGGCAATCCCTTGAAGTAGCACGAGAGGTGACGGCGCATTTCTAGCACCCCCTTCTTCTCACCCTTCACCGCGAGGGAGAGCGCGAGGTGCCGCCGCGCCAATTCCACCCGATGCGCAATGTCCATGGGGGGTGCCGGCGTACCGGCGCTAAGGTAATGTTTTATATCGCTAAATACCCATGGCCGACCAAAGCTCGCCCTACCAATCATCACCCCATCCACGCCGTACTCCCTAAAGGCTTTCGCCGCGCCGGGCCCATCGGTGATGTCGCCATTCCCCACTATCGGAATGCGTAGGCGTGGATTCGACTTCACACGGGCTATCGCCTCCCAATCGGCTTTCCCGGTATACAGTTGGCACCGGGTGCGCCCATGGATCGTGAGCGCAGCAATCCCCACATCCTGCAGCTGCTCCGCCAACGTATCAATAACGATGCTCGTTTCATCCCACCCTAGACGCGTTTTCACCGTCACCGGAACGTTCGACACCCGCACGATGGCCGCAACCATCTCAAGCATCTTGGGAATATCCCGCAGCATGCCTGCCCCTGCGCCGCGCCCAGCTATCTTTTTCACGGGGCATCCGAAGTTAAGGTCTAGCACATCCGGCTTCGCCTCTACTATCATCTTCGCCCCCTCCACCATGCTGTCAATGTTCTGCCCATAGAGCTGAATACCGACGGGGCGTTCCTCCTCTCGTATAGCCAACTTCTGTAGCGAGCTCCCCGCCCCATGCACCAGCCCATCAGAGTTTACAAACTCAGTGTAAACCATATCCGCACCGTACTCCTTGCAGAGTATACGGAAAGAAGGATCAGTCACATCCTCCATCGGGGCAAGCAGCAACGGTTCTTTGCCCAGGTCAAGCGTTCCAATTTTCATCTCAATACACGGTGGGGATTCTTAGCTTGTACGCACTCATTTCTCTATCCTCCTGCCGCGCATCGCACCCCCGATACGACGAAAGAAGCGTCCAAAAGGCATCGCTATGCTGGAAATAGGTAAGATGCGCCAGCTCATGATCCACCACCATCCGCACGTACTGATCAGGGTACAAAAGCAGCGCGGCGGAAAACAGTAACCGCCCATCATTGCTGCATTTCCCCCATGCAGTTGCCATCGGCTTCACCGCAACCGACCTATAACTCAGCCCCAACTCCCTCGCCCTTTGTGCCACAAGCGCAGGCACAATGCGTTCGCCCTCCGCTCTGAGTATAGACTTTAGCACCTTGAAGAGGAAACGCTGCACCTCATGGCTGCCAACATCTTCCCCCGCAGGAATATACACTTTTACAATATCCCCGCTCTCGTAGGCAACAAAATTATTCTCCGCTTGGTTTACGTGAAACTCAAAGGTATGCAGCCGCGTCCTGTAGCCATTGACTATCGCATTCTCCACCGGGCGCAGCATCTGCTCCCGCAGCTTTGCGTACGCCGGATGCGGCTTTATCTGCTTTAGCGCGGCCTGCTGGGTTATGCTGCGCGGATATATAATCGTCGGGGGATCGATAAGATTCCTTTTTAAAGTGATTCTCCGCGACTGCGCATGGGCCTTAAACACAATGGGTATCTCCACCCCATCATCGCTTAGCATGCTATCCCCTTACCTCCCAACCTTTAGTACTCCAGCACCCAGGCATCGGGGAAACGATCCTTCATGCTGCTGCACGCTTGACGCGCCGCCCGCAGCGAGGTAAATGATCCCACAGTAACGGCATTACTACCCGACTCCTGCTCAATGATTTCACTAGAAAAGCCTTTGGCTTTAAGCTGACTACAGAACCGCTTGGCATTCCCCATCTCCTCAAAGCTTCCCACCACCACGTGGTACGAATTTGATTCGCTCGGCGTGCCGTACGCCCGCTCTGCGCTCGTGGCGCCCTCTCTCGCAGACGCACTGACGCTGCTCGGCGCAACATGCGACGGTTCGCGGGATGGCTGCGCCGCGGGACGTTCCGCCGGTGCAGGCGCACCCGCCGCTGCCACCGCACCGCTCGTAGCGCTACTCTCTACGCTTCGGCTCTTAAACTCCTCCATTAAGGCACCATCCTCCTTTGGCTGCGCCTCCCCGCTCAATGCGGACTCCTCACCATCGTTCGCTGCCAATTCTTCCGATTCAACCTGATTCTCCATTGCCTTCACTGCATTAGCAGCGGCATCAAGCCTATGCTGTGTGCGCATCTTAAGGTAGGGGGCCGTGCCTGGGAAGAGGCTGGGACTCACCCATCCAAACCACAAGAAATCCGCAGTGAAAGCCACGGCAACTAGCAGTAGGAGCACCAAAACGAACTTTACAAAACCATTACCCCCCGATTCGCCCGACGCCGGTTTCGCCTTAGCTGATGCCGGCTTTGGCTTGGGCTGGGGAATAGGCTTGGCTGGACGCTTCGCCGCGCTGCCCTGCTTGCGCTGCGCGCGCGACTGCACCGTCTCCTTCCCCTTTGCACTCTCCGCCTTTTGCCCAGACTCAGGGGATTGAACCTTTTCCACGTTGATCCCATCAGACTGACCAGAGGAGTGCGCGGCAGACGTATCACCCGGCACGCTAGCTGGCTGCCCCCCATCGGCCACAAAGACCACCTGACCATTATCAAGCTTGCGGAGCGTACCCAAACCCGGTATACCGCACGCTCCATGCGTTTCAAGTTCCGAATCTACATACTTGTATATCGCCTCGCACCGCTGCATCGCCTCTGCCGCGGGAATCCCCTCCTCCTGCGCAAGCAGCTCCGTGAGCCGCCCATCATCGTAGCGAAGAAAGGTACTAAAAGTCACGTTTTCTGCCCGAAAGCCCGACTCTAGATCCTTAACAAAAAAGGCCCCAATCGTGGGTAGTATCAGGCGCACGTTGCTCTGCACCATCTTTGTGAGTACTGAAAGATCCATAGCCATTCTTTCGATCGTCTAGTTCCTATACATGACCCCTTGCCGCTTGCAAAGGTACTGATATTTTCTTTTACCTTTAATCATCCCTGCCCTCCCGCATTCCAGCCCATCCCGCTTCCCAAAAGAATTTACAGCAAACCACAGTTTTCCATATTCTACGACAATTAATCAAAAACTTTTAATTTTAATCTTCGCTATTTGCTATCCATTCTTTCATCGCTATCTTCTTCCTGCGGATAGGCATTCCACCCCTGCGCCGTGATGGGGAACTCCTCCCCCTGCGGCGTCACCAGCATCCGCCCCCTATCCTCTGGCACCGTGTAGCCGATCATCGTCGCGCCGAGGTCACCCACGGCCTCCATTAGTGTCCTTGGCACGGTGAACAGCAGCTCGTAATCCTCCCCGCCGTTCAGCGCGGCCACCAGGGGCGAAATGTTCATTTCGTCGGCCAAATGCATGGTCGACTGGTCTATCGGGATTCGCTCGGGGAACACCCTGCACCCCACGTTCGACGCCTCGCAGATGTGGATTAGCTCGCTCGATAGCCCATCGCTAATATCAATCATAGAGGTCGGTACGATCCCTGCCTTCCGAAAAGAATCCACCGCATCGACGCGGGCCTCCGGCTTGAGCATGCGCTCTAGTTGGTACTCGTGTCCATCGAAGTCGGGTGATCCCTGCGGGTTGGCTAGCATCACACGCTTTTCCCGCTCCAAGAGCTGCAAACCCAGATACGCCGCGCCGAGGTTCCCCGTTACAAAGATCAGCTGGTTCGGCTCCGCCCCGCTGCGCCGGCAGAGCCTTTCAGGGTTAGCGTAGCCTATCGCCGTCACCGAAATCGTAAGCCCCGTGAGCGATGAGGTGGTGTCCCCCCCCACGAGATCCACATGGAAATGTTCACACGCTAAACGTATTCCATCGTACAGCTCATCGAGGTCCTCCACGCAGAACCGCTTTGACACCCCTATAGTCACCAAGATCTGCGCAGGGGTAGCGTTCATGGCGCATACATCGCTTATATTCACGGCCACAGCCTTATAGCCCAAGTGGCGTAGCGGGAAGTAGGTGAGGTCAAAGTGCACCCCCTCCAGCAGTGCGTCAGTCGTAATCACAACCCTCTCCCCCTCCGGCGGAGCTAAAATGGCGCAGTCATCGCCTACGCCTAGCACTGTTTCTTTACGCTGTGCCACAAAGCGCTGCGTTAAATGCTTGATCAACCCAAATTCTCCCAGCGTGGAAAGCTCACGTTTTGCCATCGCAATACCTCTACCATTTAAAACGTTAAGACGCCATCCCGCACGGGCTACCCGCCGGGATGGCGCACGAAACCATCTAGATCTCCACTATTTAATGAACTCCATGTGCGACTCATCGGTAATACGCTCGCAGTAGTGGCAGCGCAGCGTCACCGGGTCGCCGTGAAGCACATCGAAGCGTGTCGTAATTTCGTCATGATTGGTTATGCACTTTGGGTTAACGCACTTCACAATCCCCAAGATCTCCTTAGGAAGCGACACATCCATCTTCTCCACCACCTTGTACCCCCTAATGATGTTGAGGCTGGCGTGCGGCGCCACGAGCGCAATGCGGTTTATCTCCTCCGGGAGAAAGAACTTCCCCGCCACCTTCACAATGGCCTTTTTCCCCATCCGTTTACTCTGCAAATTGGTACCAAAGGTCATCTGGTTCTCCAGCGTGCTGAGCCCAAGTATTTTGATTACCTTGAAAAGGCTACCCGCGGGAATATGGTCAATCACCGTTCCCTCCTCTATAGCCGTTACAATTAACTCCTTTTCGCCTGCCATGGTCTTCAACTCCTCTCAATTCTATTTTGTGCCTATATCTCTTTTATCGTAGCTTCAACTCCTTGCGCCCGAGTATTGACGATATAATCGCCATACGGGTGTACACGCCGTTGCGAGCCTGCTGGAAGTAGTACGCCTTGGGCGAGGCATCCACATCCATCGAAATCTCATTCACTCGCGGCAGCGGGTGCAGCACCTTCATGTTGGGTTTTGAGTTGCTGAGAATATCGTTGTGCAGCACGTACACGTTTTTCACCTTCTCATACTCTAGAGGATCAGAAAAGCGCTCACGCTGCACGCGCGTCATGTAGAGAATATCGCAGTCATCCACATGGTCTCCGAGCGTGGTGTACTCCTCGTAGGGTAATCTATTCTCATTGAGGAAAATCCTATACTCCTCGGGGAGTCGTAGCTCCGGCGGCGCAATGAAGCGGAAAGTTGGATTGAAATGTGACATCGCCATAATCAGGGAATGCACCGTACGCCCATACTTCAAATCCCCCACCATCGTAATCGTTAGGTTCTCCAGCGTACCCTGCGTCTTGCGGATGGAGAAAAGGTCGAGAAGCGTCTGCGTGGGGTGCTGGTTCGCGCCATCCCCGGCGTTGACTATCGGCACTGGGGCCACCTCCGACGCATAGCGCGCTGTGCCCTCCAGCGGATGACGCATAACGATGAGATCCACGTAGTTCGATACGGTTAGGATGGTGTCGTTAAGCGACTCCCCCTTTGAGACGCTCGAAGAGGCCGCCTCGGAGAACCCCAGCACGCGCCCCCCGAGCTGGTTTACCGCGCTCTCGAAGCTCAGCCTCGTGCGCGTTGACGGCTCAAAAAAGAGCGTGGCCACCACGCAGTCGTCCAGCACGTGCTGCCGCGGATTACGCGAAAATTCCTCGGCGAGGTCGAGGATCCCCACGATCTCCTCCCGCGACAGGTCTTTGATTGATACCAACGATTTACCTTTCATCTCCTTGCTTTTGCTAATTGTTTTCCATTTTCTTCATAATCGGAGCGTACGGCGGTGGCAAAATGCGCACCCCCTCCTTTGCGCCCTCTATGCGCGTCTGCACTCCGTAGCTCTCTGTCCACGCCACCACCGCCTCCACCCTCTCCTCCGGCCATGCCGCCTCAATGTGGCACGTTTCCGCCTCGTACCGCTCCGCCACAATGCGCCCCTCTGTCTCCTTGATGTAGGGGTGCAGGGCACTCAGCGCCCCGTAGGGGCAAACCAACGAGAGCTGCCGCTCCAAGGGCCGCTCCTCAATCGCTGCGCCCGCAAGAGCCTCCTCCACGGCGCCGCGGTAGGCAGCGATCAGCCCCGGCACGCCCAGTTTTATACCCCCGAAGTAGCGCACCACAGCCCCCAACGTATACGACAGCTCTGCGCGCTGCAGCGCATGGAGTATCGGCCGCCCCGCCGAACCGCTCGGCTCCCCATCGTCATTGATAACCGGCTGAACCGTTTCGTCAATTACGATTGCATAGCAAACATGACGCGCCGCATGGTGCGCCCCTCGGATCTCATCAAGTGCTACCTTGGCATCGGCTTCGCCCCGTATGGGCTGAAGGTAGGCTATAAAACGACTCCTACGATCTTTATAGATCCCCTCAACGCGTTCAGTCAGAATTCTATAACTTGCCCCCATCACCGTCTCCTCCCCTCCGCTATCGCCACGTTGCCTATAGAAAAAACGTTGCCACGCCCCGCGTTTCGCGGATTTTCGGCAGCGGCTACCCTCTCTTTCGCGCTGCCGTGCGGGGAGCTGTGAAACATTCCGCCCCCCATTTGCTAGCAACTAACGTTCACGCACATTCTAGGGCTTAAACGCTTTCCCTCCGGAAAATGTTACGCACCACAGGTGAAAATTTTCTCAAACCACTGTAAACCAACTGAAAAAAGAGAAGTACTGGGCAACTGATGGAAAGATTTCTCAGCCAAAGACTCCCCCTCAAATCCGAATTAACCCGCCACGAACCTACCATCCCCTTCGCATCAAATTCGGATTTCTCCGGAGAAATCCGAATTTGATGCGAAGGGGATCCAAATTGGGTGGGGTGCTAATGGATAATAAACACGTGAAACCAAGTTTCTGCCAACGGCAGCGGCTAGGCTATGTATAGCTTATGCTGGGATGCAAGACGCTACAGCACGCCTTACACAATAAGCATATGCGGCGCAGATAATTCCCTTACATCGTGGACAACCAGCGCAGTAGACCTAATCGCCTATAGCTTCCTCCACAACAAGCCCAAGGTACACCTCAAGAACGGGAGATGGGAACACATCAAACCATGCTTTAAGCTGAATACGCATTGCTCTAGCAAGTGAACGCTCCTCCCTGCTGGGTTCGGATAATAAAAACTCGTCCTCGGTGACGAAAAAAATACCGAGTGCCTTGCAGGCATCGCAAGAGATTATGCAGGCATCTCGTTACACCTATGCATACAAGAAAGCCGGGGCTTCCTATCATATTGGAAGCCCCGGCTTTGAAATGTTTACAGTGAAACCTCTACCGTTTGACCACTTTAGCGGCCCTATCGCCGGTCCGCACAAGATACACTCCAGCGGGTAAAGTATGAAGATCAACAAATGTGTTTCCCTTAGCGGCCACCCGTAAGACCAAACGCCCCTCAGAGTCGTAGATCGCAACAAGGCCCTCGGCCTCCATGTAAATTCCGCTATTAGTGGGGTTAGGGTGTACCGCAAGCGGAGCTAACCGGTTCGCCTCAACGGCGGTGCCATTTTCAAACGCCGCGGTGACGTTAATATCTTTGCTAATCTTCGTATCCCGGCGGGGATTATCGGTTATCCCATCGCTCCACCTCACAAACCGGTAGCCAGTCGCTGGCACCGCCTCAACCGGCTCGCCATCCGCGCCGAAATGGACCGTTTGGGATGCACTACCCTTGATGGAGCCATTCGGGCCAGCAGAGTAGGTCAGCGAGTAGGCAATGGTCTCAAACTCTGCATTGTAAGTTGCGTCTCTATCAACCTTTTTGTCCTGGCGGGGATTGTCGGTTATCCCGTCGCTCCACCTCACAAACCGGTAGCCGGCCTCTGGCACCGCCTCGACCGGCTCGCCATCCGCGCCGATGTGGACCGTTTGGGACGCGTTACCCTTGATTCGACCGTGAGGGGTGGCTGTATACGAGAGCGTGAAGCTCATCAATTCAAACTCTGCGGTAGCAGTGATGTCCCGCTTAACGTTCATGTCGCGGCGCGGATTACTCTTATCCCCATCGCTCCACTGCTTGAATACGTATTTTGCGTCTTTGCTAGTTGCGCTAACTGCCGTTCCGTTATCACCGTAGCGTACCGTTTGAATCTGAATTCCTTGTAGCTCCCCATGTTCTCCGACTGCGTACCTAAGCGTGTAGACGGCACGTTCAAACTCCGCTGAGACATTTAAGCCATACTCAACGTGCTGATCCTGGCGGGGGTTTGCGATTTTCCCATCGCTCCACTTCACAAACCGGTAGCCGGCCTCTGGCACCGCCTCGACCGGCTCGCCATCCGCGCCGAAATGGACCGCTTGGGATGCGTTACCCTTGATAGAGCCATTAGGGCCTGCGGAGTAGGTCAGCGAATAGGTGCATACTCCGCACTCCGCCGTACCGGTGAAAAAGTCCGCGTTTAGAACTTTATTCATTCCCTTCACCTGCCAATCCTTCCCAATGGCAATTCGACCGTTCGCCGATTGAAGCGCAGCCATGTTCTGGCCATCCAAACTCTGATCAATTGATCCTGGAAGAACCTCTATCGTAGAGACTTGCTTACCCGTTGGACTAGGTAGCGAGCAGAAGAGCTTATTCCAAGCCTCGTCGGAAAGGGGATTTCTAAGGCATCGCAAGAGGGAGACTTTGGTTCCACTCAGGTATAGCTCTTTGATTTTATTCGAACCGCAATCAATCTCGATGAGTTCTTTGCTATTTTCACAAATGAGAGACTCAATCTGGTTGTTCTGGCAGCGTAAAGTGGTTAATACCCCACTGTGGCTAACGTCTATTCCAGTAATATTGTCCCCATTACCGGAGCAAAGGAATACGGGTATGTCGCCGTAGATTGTCATAACATCCCCTTTAGCCTTGATGGATTTCTCTGACCCACCGCCCTGCGGAACCTGAAATTTTTCCACCGTTTCGCCGCATACTATCTTCACCCAATTAGCCTGCTGCATATCCACTTTGACAGTCCCCCCCTTCTTCACCCTGAGAGTTATATAGGAATCCATATTCACATCGCAATCGTGGTTTGATGTGAAGTGGATGAAGTCCTCATTTTTTTCATTGTAGACGACCTTCCAATTCTTCGCCATGGCGTTGTTACCGTTGGCAGCCATCATGCTACTGACGTCGGAGCTAGCGGCATCCTTCGCAACACAGATGACTCCCTCCTTAACACCGGTGCGTGAGGGCAGGGCGCAGAAGAGCGCATTGAGAGTAGCGGTGGTAAAACCGTTTCCGAAGCAGGACAAAGACGAGAGGGCCGGATTCGCCGTTATGTCAATTGAGCTGAGACCATTGGCGTTACATTTGAATTCAGAGAGCAAGGGGTTGCTCTTGATACTGATATCATGCAACGGATTGTATGAACAATTCAGCTTGGTAAGCTTCGCATTATTATCCAAGTCGAGGGAGGAGAGACTATTGTGAGAGCAATCAAGCGTTTGGAGTTTTTTGTTCTCTGAGAGGTCGAGCTTGGAGATGCTGTTGTTTGAACAGTTAAGCGATTCGAGGTTTTTGTTCTCTGAGAGGTCGAGCTCGGAGATGCTGTTGTTTGAACAGCTAAGCGTTTGGATTCCCTTGCTCTTGCGCACATCAAGCTCCGAGAGTCGGTTGCCACTGCATGCGAGTGCATTGAGAGAGGCGTGCTGACTCACGTCAAGCGTGGAGAGCGCATTACGACTACAAAAGAGGTTCAGTAAGTTTTTTTGGCCGCTCACATCAAGCGTTTCAAGATTGTTATCACTGCAATACACAGTCATAAGCTTTCCGCTTGAACCAAGGTTCAACGAAGTGAGTCCATTCCCATCACAATCCAAACGCCACAACTCATTGAAAGCTTGTAGGTCAAGCACCTCAATTCTATTTTTTCTGCAATTCAATTGATGAATTGAAGTATTCACTTTGAGCGAGGCAATCGCATTTTCACTGCAATCTAACTCATAGATCCCGTCATAATGGCTGGCATCAAGGGCGGTGAGATTCCCATAGTTTTTTGAACAGTACATCTTAGCAAACGAACCATACACAGTAACGAGGGAGTCGGTGGCAACGAAGGAGAACCTACCATCCGGCAAAGATCTGCATTCATCGTAGCTACCGCAGATAACCCTTACCGCTTTGCCTGAGGCCCCGGTTAATAAGAATATGATTTCCGCGCCTACCTTAACCTTCATGGTGACAAAGCTATCCTTCGGGATACCGCAGATAAAAGAGCCCTTGAAGCCGGAGATCGGAGTAGCTTTCATGTCAGTAATTTGCCAGTTCTTAGCAGTAGCGTTGTTGCCGTTCGCGGCCAGGAGCCTCGCGGCCTCATCAGAGGTGGTCGATTCCACTGCCTTAAGTATACCCTTCTTGGATGATCCTGTGCGATCAGGCAAGGAGCAGATGAGGTTGTCAAATGCCTTGGCATCAAGGTTATTCTTAGCGCAGATTACATCGTTCAGTGCACCCCCTGCGGGAAGGTCGAGGGCAGCGATCTGATTTTCGGCGCAATTGAGCGATTGTAGGCGAGAATAGCCACCTATAGGAAGAGAGGTGAGTTGATTGGAGCGACAATTAAGGACTTTCAGCTCAGAGCCACTTGGCCCTTTCAGGGAGTTGAGCTGGTTCTCGGAACAATTTAGCTCCTTAAGTGTGACGCAGGCACTCAGATCAAGTGCCGTAAGGGAATTTGTGGAGCAATCGAGCTGCCGGAGCTTCGCGCAAGATGCCACATTGATTGTCGCAAGCTTGTTGTTGTGGCACATGAGGTCGCTAAGACTTTGGTTCCCATCCATATTGAGCTCCGTAAGCTCATTGACAGAACAGTCAAGCTTCTCTAATTCGGGGTTATTGGTTGCTTTGAGCAACGATAGCCTATTGTTTTGGCATAAAAGAGAAGATAGCTTCTTCATGCCCGACAGGCTCAACGCAGTAATGGCATTGTTCGAGCAAGTGATCCCAGTGAGATTGGGGCATCCCGCAAGTGCCAACCCCTGTATCCTATTATCGCTGCAAACAAGCGTTTGAAGGTTATCATTTTTCCCTAGGGTCAATGCTGTGATAGAGTTTCCTTGGCAGTGCAGACTCGTAAGACCCGCATTGCTAGAGGCATTTATCGCAATGATATTCTCCCCATTTCCCTGGCATAAAAGCTTGCGTACATTCCCATAGATTGTCATGGTAGAGCTTCCGGCAACAACTTCCTCTTTAACAAGACTGGACGGCGCTTGAAAGTCTTTTAAGGTTGATCCGCTTGCAATTCTTACCCAAGTGCCTGGCTCATCTACAAACATGCCAAACTTAATCGTTGCACCCTCCTTAACAGTAAGGGTAATGTAGCGGTTCTCGTTGAAAAGGTGCTCCGCGTGGAGGGTGGAAAACGAAAAACCTAAGGCACATAGCAACACTAAAAGAGCTCTGCGAAAAAGTAATGATGTTGTCATAATGGTGAAGAGTTAAAGGTTACACATACTCCCTCTGTGACTACGACGTAACAGGGTCAAAACACAATCACATTGCAAATGTATAACTGATTGAATAAATACAAATACACATTAAGAAAAAAATGTTTTATAAAATTGTAGCTTATTGATTTTCAAATGCTTATTTTTCATTCTATGTATGCATTTTTCATTACAAAGAATGTGCGAGATGAGAATTCTGTTTAAGGCAAAACGTCATACATAAAAAACCAAGCGTAGCCCATTGAAAAACAATGCGCTACGCTTGGTCAAACAGGGAACTATTTTGCACCTTTACAACTGATAATCAACAAAATAGTAAACAGCCTCCCATGCTGAGCGAGAATATACTTAAAAATTACTACCTGCTCAATGAGTTCTCCAAGCTTTTTGATGCGGCTCTGCAGGCGCATGGCCGCAAGCTGCGCTGCTGGATGCTAATGCGCGCCTTCCACAGTGAGCACATGCGGCACAGAAAATTCCTTTACATTGCTTACCATGCTACCTGCTCTTTTTGCACAAGGTAGCCATTTTGTTGTGTAAATGCAGGTACTTACACAACAAAACGATTGGGAAGAAAGAAAAATTGCACTTTGAATTTGAACCTAGGCCCCGCCCTCCCCACTCTTCCCCAGCTCCAGCCAGCCGCCCCGCTTGCGCAGCACGGTCCCCTCATCTATCATCGCCCGCAGGGTTTCCTCAAAGCGCGGTTCCCGGGGGGCAAAGCTGCTCACAAGCTCTTGAAGCCTGATTGGGCCGCGCCGCAACGTTTCCTCAATCTGTTCACGGTGTCGCTGCCGCTCCAGCAATCGCTTCTCCTGCAACGCTCTATCAATGCACTGGCCGCACGTGCCGCATGCCGCAACGTTCGTCTCGCCGAAATAGGCGCACAGGAGCTGGCTACGGCACGTTGTGCTATCGGTTATGTAGTTTAGCATGCCCTCGGCACGCACCTTCGATATAGCGTTAAGCTGCTCGAGCTTCGCCATATCAAGAGCAAAATGCCCACTCTCAAAACGGGGGCGTAGAAGCCTCGCCTCAGCGGAGGCCTTGGTTCGTGCGGCGCGGACAAAGCCCATAGCGCTGAGCTTGCCGAGCGTCGCAGCAAACGCGCCCTGCGACATCCTTGCGCTACGTGCCACTTGGGGTAGTCGCAACGAGATGGACGCCCCCCCAATCTCGGGGTAGAATTCCATGAGCGATTGCATCGCCCGCCACTCCTCGCTCCCCGCGGCTAGCATGCGCTCGGCGACACTCGGATCCACGACCATACGCACCTCTACCCGCTGCGTATCCCTTGCATTTACAGATAGGATACCCTGCGCCTCTAGGATACTGAAGGCTCGGTCGACATTCCGCCGAGCCATGCTCTTAGCTTTACAAAACTCGCTCATGCCGAAGGGAATTGCCTCGGCGGGCCGCGCACCGTGGGGTATATTGAGGTAATCCATGATTGCCTCGTACACACGTTCCACCTCCGTGCGTGCCGTTACCTCTTCCATAAGGGTTTGCTGCAACTTCTCAACATCGCCGCTGTCGTAGAGCAGCACGGCATACGACATTTCTCCATCGCGCCCCGCTCGCCCCGCCTCTTGGTAGTATTCCTCCAGCGAATCGGGCGGCTCCGCGTGCACCACCACCCGCACGTCGGGTTTATCAATGCCCATACCGAAGGCGTTGGTGGCTACCATCACCCTCGTCTTGCCGCTAATCCACGCCTCTTGCCTTGCAGCGCGGGTCGCCGCGTTGAGCCCCGCGTGGTACGCAGCTGCCGCCGTACCGCCCGCCCGCAGCTGCGCCGCGTAGGTATCGCAGAGCGACCTGTTTCGGCAGTAGACTATGGCCGTCCCCTCCACGCGCGACAAAATCTCGGTGAGCTTGTCACTCTTGGAAAAGGTGGGGCGCACGATGTACCGTAGGTTGGGGCGGGCAAAGCTATTCTGAAAGCGCTTACCGTGCCTAAAGGCGAGCTGCGCCATAATGTCGTCAGCGGTGCGGGGGGTAGCCGTTGCGGTCACGGCCATGCAGGGCGCAGAGGGGATTGCCTCACGGAAACTAGCGATTGCACGGTAATCTGGACGAAAGTCGTGCCCCCACTGCGAAATGCAATGCGCCTCGTCAATAACGAGTAGGCGAACGCTTATGCTAGCCGCCAGCCGCTTAAAGTCCTCAGTGACTAGCCGTTCGGGCGATACGTATATGAAGGCGCACTGGCCGCTATAGGCGTTGTTAATGGCTAGGGTTTGGTCATCGGCACTTTGCCCCGAATGTATCGCCGTGGCGCGTATGCCGTGCCGGCGAAGATTGTATATTTGGTCGTCCATGAGCGCAATGAGTGGCGACACCACCACGGCGCTTCCCCCCAGGTAAAGCCCGCTTACCTGAAAGGTGATTGACTTACCGCCGCCCGTGGGCATGAGTACCAACGTGTCGTGGCCATCCGTAACGCTGTCAATGGCTTCAAGTTGACCGGAACGGAACGTGGAGTACCCCCAGTGCTGCTGGAGTAGATTGTGGAGACGTTGACTCTTCTGCCCCTCCATGGCACCAGCTACAGCCCCGCGATTTCTTTTAACTCGTTGAGAGCTACTAGGGCCTCCACCGGCGTGAGGTGGTCGATATCAAGCTCCGCGATTTTATCCCTTAGCTTTTTTAGCTCGGGGTCTTCTAGCTGGAACACGCTGAGCGACATTTTCTCCGCAGCATTCCCCACGTGCAGCTCTTCGCCGCTACCGCTTTCACGCTGCGCCTCTAGCGACTTGAGGATTTCCCCCGCCCGCTGCACCACGCGTGGGGGCATGCCCGCGAGCTTCGCCACGTGAAGGCCAAAGCTATGCTCACTTCCCCCCGGCACCAGCTTTCGGAGGAAAATGATTTTCCCATCGATTTCGCGCGCCGAGATATTGTAGTTATGTATTCGTTCGTAGAGCGACTCCATCTCGTTGAGCTCGTGGTAGTGGGTGGCAAAGAGGGTTTTGGCGCGCCCATTCGATGAGTCGTGGATGTACTCCGCCATCGCCCACGCTATTGAGATTCCATCGTAGGTACTCGTACCCCTACCAATCTCGTCAAGCAGGATGAGGCTGCGGGCGGTGAGATTATTCAGAATGCTCGCCGCCTCCGACATTTCTACCATAAAGGTGGACTCGCCCGCGGAGATATTGTCCGATGCCCCCACACGGGTGAATATCTTATCCACCAGCCCGATGCGCGCCCCTTCCGCCGGCACAAAGCTCCCCGCCTGCGCTAAAAGCACAATGAGAGCTGTTTGGCGTAAAAGCGCCGATTTACCCGACATGTTTGGCCCGGTGATCATCATGATTTGCTGCTGCGAGTCGTCAAGATGTAGGCTATTGCGCACGTAGCTTTCCCCGCTCGGTAGCATCTCCGCGATGACGGGGTGCCACCCATTGGTGATGTCAAGCGTTTGGTCATCGCTCATATCGGGCTGCGCCCACCCCTTTTCCTTCGCAATGAATGAGTAGGAGCAAAGCACATCGAGCTGCGCCACCAAGGTGGCATCAAGCTGGATGGAAGCCACGTATTGCCCTATCTCCGTAAGCAGATTTTCGTATAGCTCCGCCTCCAGCGTTACCATACGCTCCTCAGCGCCTACAATCTTCTCCTCGAAGCTTTTAAGCTCTGCATCGATGTACCGCTCCGCCTGGGTGAGCGTCTGCTTACGTATCCACCCCTCGGGCACCTTCTCCTTGTGGGCGTTACGCACCTCGTAGTAGTAGCCAAAAACATTGTTAAACCCTATCTTGAGCGAAGATATACCCGTTTGCAGCGCTTCGCGAGCCTGAAGCTCATCGAGCATTTTTTTAGAATCGTGCCGTATGCGGCGACACTCATCTAGCTCCTCCGACACGCCCATTGCAAAAACGCCATCCTTCCCCAAGCCGCTCGGCTCCTCCTGTAGCGCCTTATTGAGCGTCTCTGAGAGTTCCTTGAGCGGATTGAGCTGCTCCCCGAGGTGGCGGAGGGTAACATTGCCACACGCTAGGCACTGCGCGCGGAGCGGGTCAATTAGGGAAAGCGATTGCCCCATACGCCGCGCTTCCCTAGGGATTATCTTACGCATGGCGGCGCGTGAGGATAGGCGCTCCAAATCGCCAATCTGCCGAAGGAGTTCACGTATATCGTTCAATTGCTCCTCATGGTCCACGAGGTGGCGCACCGCGCCGTGGCGGGCCGTGATTTGCCCCAAATCGCGCAGCGGCAGAGCTATCCAACGGCGTAGCGAACGACTCCCCATGGGGGTAAGCGTTGCATCGATGGTCTCCACGAGAGTCCTTCCATTGCTAGCTACGGGTTCAAACACCTCAAGGTTGCGCAGCGTAAAGCGGTCTAGCCATACGTACTGATCGCTATCGATGCGAGAAATAGTGGTTACGTGGGAAAGGTTCTCATGCTTCGTGAGGTTAAGGTAGGCCAGCACGGCCCCCGCGGCGCAGATGCCGGCATTCATCTCGTCAACGCCAAACCCCCGAAGCCCCTGCGTGCCGAAATGCTGCTGCATGCGGCGCGACGCATCGACGAGCGTAAAGGCCCAGTCATCAAGGCGGGTGGTGTACTGCGAGCTGTCGAACGTTTCGTTGTACCACTCCGTCTGCCCCCTAGAAATGAGCACCTCCTTCGGGCGAAAGTTCGTGAGGAGCTTATCGACGTAGGCGGTATCGCCCTGCGCCATATAGTATTCACCGGTTGACACATCGATGAACGCCACGCCAATCTGGGAATTACGCATGCACACCGCCGCAAGGAAATTATTTTCCCGTCGGGTCAGCACGTTGTCGTCCAGCGCCACCCCGGGCGTGATTACCTCCGTCACGCCGCGCTTCACCAGCTTCTTCGCCAGCTTTGGATCCTCTAGCTGATCGCAGATAGCCACTCTATACCCCGCCCGTACGAGCTTGGGGAGGTAGGTGTCGAGTGCATGGTAGGGGAAGCCAGCAAGATCCATATTCGCCGCACCGCCGTTGGCACGCTTGGTGAGCGTAATGCCCAACACCTCCGACATTCTGATGGCATCCTCGTTGAACGCCTCGTAAAAATCACCCAAACGGAATAGCACCAGCGCCTCTTTGTACTGCGACTTCACCTCGTCGTACTGCCGCATCATGGGCGTGGTTGCCGTCTGCTGCTCATTCGTCTCTTTTGCCATGTTCTCCCTTGCTTCCCACCCGCAAAGGTAGCAAAAAAGAGGGGTTTACGAGCATGCCGTATATCAACTTTAGCACTCTTTTGCAATGCAACGCAAAGCCGCATGGCTATGTGCCTCCCCATGGTTAAACATCGCCACCAACGCATAAAACTTGAGGCGCAGCACTCCCGTACTGCGCCTCAAGTTCCTCACACTAAATACGTTCTCTCTCCTACTTCGCCCGTTCAATGGCCTTATGCGCCGCCGCAAGCCGCGCAATCGGTACTCGGAACGGCGAGCAGCTCACGTAGTCGAGCCCTACCTCCTCGCAGTACCCAATCGACGTGGGGTTTCCACCATGCTCCCCGCAGATACCGACCTTTAGGCCGGGCTTCGTCTCGCGTCCCAACCGCGTTCCAATCTCTATCAAATGCACCACCCCCTTGCGGTCAAGCTGCTGGAATGGATCAAATTTAAGGATGTGGTGATCTAGGTAGTACGGCAAGAAAACACCGATATCGTCACGGCTGTATCCGAAGACCATCTGCGTGAGGTCGTTCGTGCCAAAGCTGAAGAAGTCTGCCACCTCTGCCACCTCGTCCGCCGTTAGCGCGGCCCGTGGAATCTCAATCATCGTTCCAACCTTGAGGTCAAAACGGTCATTGTACTTCTCAAACATGCGCTCCGCCGTGGCCAATATGACCTCCTTCTGATTACGCAGCTCGTTGACGTGCCCAATGAGCGGCACCATAATCTCCGGCTGAGGATTGAGCCCCTCCTTGCGTAGCATAAGCGCTGCCTCAACAATCGCCGTAGTCTGCATCTCCGTGATTTCAGGGTATAGCACCCCGAGGCGGCATCCACGGAAGCCCAGCATCGGGTTCACCTCCTCCATCGCCTTTACCTTCAATGCAAGCTCATCAACCGGAATTCCTAGATCCTTGCTTACCACCTCTTGCTGGTAAGTGCTCTTGGGCAGGAATTCATGCAAGGGCGGGTCAAGCAAACGGACCGTCACAGGTAGACCGTCCATCGCCCTAAAGATGCCCAAGAAATCCTCGCGCTGCATTGGTAGCAACTTCGCCAGCGCAGCCCTACGGCCCTTCTCGTCCTCTGCCAAAATCATTTCACGCATGGAGTCAATGCGCTCCCCCTCAAAGAACATATGCTCCGTGCGGCATAGCCCGATACCTATTGCACCGAAATCACGTGCCGTCTTTGCATCGCGCGGAGTATCAGCATTGGTACGCACCTTCAGCCGTGCGTACTTATCGGCCATAGCCATAAGCTTTGAGAAGTCGCCACCAATCTCGGCCGCCTGCATCTCAAGCTGACCGAGGTATACCCTACCAGTGCTACCATCTAGCGATATCCAATCGCCTTCCTTCACCACCTTACCGTCCTTAACGAATTGGCGGTTCTTATAGTCAACCTCTATGGAAGATACGCCCGACACGCAGCACTTGCCCATACCGCGGGCCACCACGGCCGCATGCGACGTCATACCGCCTCGCGCCGTTAGAATACCCTCCGCGGCATGCATACCCCGCAGGTCCTCTGGCGAGGTCTCCAAACGCACCAAGACCACCTTTTCTCCACGCTGCGCCCACTCCTCAGCCACATCAGCAAAGAACACAACCCTACCGCACGCCGCGCCTGGCGATGCAGGCAGCCCCTCGGCAAAGATTGAAGCCTTCTGCAACGCCTCTTTACGGAACACGGGGTGCAGCAGCTCATCAAGCTTCTCAGGCTCTACGCGCAGCACCGCCGTCTTCTCATCAATCAGCCCCTCATGGAGCATATCCATTGCCATCTTCACCATGGCGCTCCCGGTACGCTTGCCCGAACGCGTCTGCAGCATCCATAGTTTCCCCTCCTGAATGGTGAACTCTATGTCCTGCATATCGCGGTAGTGCATCTCCAGCTTATGCTGTATCTCAAAGAGTTCTTTGTAGAGCGATGGCATTATCTCCTCCAGCGATGGGTACTGCGCCTTGCGCTCCGCCTCTGAGAGGCCAAGACGCTCCGCCTGACGTTTTGACCCTTGCAATGTAATCGGCTGCGGCGTACGGATACCCGCCACTACGTCTTCGCCCTGCGCATTGACAAGGTATTCACCGTTAAAGCACTTCTCACCTGTCGCTGCATCGCGGGTGAACGCCACCCCCGTGGCCGACGTGTCACCCATGTTGCCAAAGACCATCGCCTGCACGTTGACAGCCGTACCCCACTCCTCAGGAATCTTGTTAAGCCTACGGTAGACCTTGGCACGCTCATTCATCCAGCTATCGAACACCGCCAGAATAGCACCCCACAGCTGCTGCGAAGGATCCTCCGGGAAATGGCTACCCGTACGATCCAATATCATCGCCTTGTAGCGCTTCACAAGCTCCTTCAAATCGTCTACATCAAACTCTGTATCAAGCTTTATTCCCCGCTCCTTTTTCCGTGCGTCGATAATCTCCTCGAAGGGGTCGATATCCTCTTTAGAGACCGGCTTAAGCCCCATCACCACATCGCCGTACATCTGCACCAACCGCCTGTAGCTATCCCACGCGAAACGGCTATTCCCCGATTTCTTCGCGAGGCCCTCCACCACGCTGTCATTCAATCCAATGTTGAGGATAGTGTCCATCATTCCCGGCATGGAGACCCGCGCCCCAGAACGCACCGAGACGAGCAACGGATTGCTCGGATCGCCGAACTTCAGCCCCAGCTCACTCTCCACCTTCTCCAACGCCTTCGCCACCTCGGGGCGAAGCAACGCCACTACTTTCTCCTTGCCAATGGAGTAGTAGTCCGTGCAGCATTCCGTAGTAATAGTAAACCCTGGAGGCACCGGCACGCCCAGCAGGTTCATCTCTGCGAGCCCCGCCCCTTTGCCACCAAGCAAATTTTTCATCTCCCCATCGCCATCGGCCTTCCGATTGCCGAAGCTAAAAACTCGTTGTGACATAACACAAAATTTTATATTTACCCTCTATTTCCGCTTCTGTAAACAGAAAATCGCTTCACTTGTTCAAATTCTAGATTACACAGAGGGAGATACTCCGCCGTTCGGCAAGAGAAACGCCCGCAGAACCGATACGTGCAATCGAAAACACCCTACATCTTGACCCCGAGCGCCACGCCGCACGAGAAGGGCATACCCAGCTGCCCCATGTATAGATATGCCGGCATTTTCTTTCCTATCGGGCTACAGAACATGTAGTCCATGTAGCGCTCATTGAGGATGTTATCCGCCCAACCCCGCACGTACACCCCACCTTTTTCCACCGAGAGGCTAGCTTTTAGCACCCCGTGGTAGGGGTAGCCGATGGTGTTTAGCTCATCAAAATACTGCCGCCCAAAGGCATTGTACGCAACGCTAGCCGCAATGTGCACATTTCTCTCCCTGCCCACCTGCCATCGCCCCGCAACCCGCGAGAACGCAGTAAAGTTCGGCGCAAAGATGCTCTGCTTGCCCACCACGCGCCTACGCGTATGCTCCACGTAGCGTGCGTGGTTATACCCGCCGCCCGCCGAAACCGAGAGCCACGACAGGGGTATCCATGAGAACTCGCCCTCCACAGCCCAGCTATGCACTCGCCCCGCATTGCGTATCGCGGGGCCCATCATCTCGATGATGAAAATCTGCTGATTCTTCCAATCAATGAAACTTCCCGCGACCGATGCCGTCAGCATGGTCTCGGGATCAATCCACTTCACCCCCGCCTCGTAGCACCACAGCTGCTCCGCGTCGTAATCCAAGTGCGCGCTACGCTCTATGGGTTCGTTGCTCAGCACGTTATACCCACCCGCTTTGAAGCCTCGTGCCACGCTCACGTAGGTGGTAAGCCTATCTAGCCACACCCGCAGTAGCCCCACGCGGGGCAGCACTGCAGGGTAAATCTTTTTATGCTGCTGTGTGGCCCATGCCTTCCCATCGGAGAGGAGCGAAAAGTGGTAGTGAGAATAATCAAGCTGCGTGTACTCGCACTCCCCCCGCAGGCTCACAGTGAGCTGAAGCCCAGTATAGGGTTCATGCCACACTCCCTGCGCGAACAGAGCGCCTCCCGCAGCAAAATTATGGTTATAGTAATCGGTGGAGTCTACTATGCCTGCCGCGCTGCCCAGCAGCAGCGCCTTATCCTTCCCGAATGGGGCATGCACCTGCTGGTTGTGATTTCGATAGAAGCCAAAGGCCCCTGCCAGCCAGGCAATCTGCCGTTTACGCCGCGAGCGCACTAGCAACTCTGCCGTTGCCGTATGCTGACGCACACGGCGAGTATGCTCAAACACATCGTATACGGTGTAATCGGCATCCATGCGCTGCTTCTCCCACGCGTGGGCGTAGCTGATAGAAAATTCTAGGGCCACCGGCGAAAAGTCTTTCTCTACGCGTAGCGATGCCAACGCTTTGCTACGCTCGTAGCGGGGATGGCCATTGTAGTTCACGTAGAATGGTTTTGCCATCAAAGAATCTATTACCGCGTAACCGTAGCCGAAATCATCGCTATTGGTATAGGACGCACCGAGGTCAATGCGCAGCGTGCTATCCACCTCGGCGTAGCCCCTGTAACGCACCGCACTGGATGAGGATGGGGTAACGTCGGCATCGGTATGCATCATGCGGTGATACCCCTGCGTGTGCGACGCAGTGGCCAACACACGGCTCCGCCATACGCCTATCGGGAAATCACCTCCCAGCTTCGCAGAGAGCATATTGAACGACCCATAGGCCACCTCCGCACGCATTGCCCCGGTTGCACGGGGCAACGCGGTGTAAACGTTCATGTGCCCGATGATACTATTACGACCGTAGAGCGCCGTTTGCGGCCCCCGGAGGAACTCCACCCGCTCCACATCATCAAGCGCGAAGAGGAATGCATCGCGATCAAAGTACGGTATGCCATCAACGTACAGCCCCACGGGCGGCGTGCCCATCGTGGAGCCCACCCCCCGCACGTATATTGGGCTAGAGATGCGAAGGCCGCTCGGCTGCAGGTACACGTTGGGCAATGCGCCCGAAAGCGAACGTAAATCGCTACTTGAACGCCCCTCGCTATGGATTCGCAGCGAAGAAACGCCCAGCGGTATTCGCCTTACGTCAAGCTGCATGCGCTCCGCCTTCACCACCACGGGCGCGATTTCATCCTCTCGGAGTAGCGAATCAAGAGCCGTAGCGCTTATAGTGTCAGCAGCCGTGGGACTAGCAAAAAGGGGCGTACCACGTAAACACAACACGAACAGCACTGATAAGCAGAAACCGCACCCTCCCGCTGGAAGAAAGAGCCTACGGCAGGAGGTAAAAAAGGATTGATAAAAATGTCTACTCATACTCGTAGCATCTCGGCAGCCCGCCTGACCCCATCGATCAAGACCTGCACCTCTTCCAGCGTGTTGTACATGGCAAAAGAGGCACGCACCGTACCGGTTATGCCGTAATGCTGCATGATGGGTTCAGTGCAGTGCGTACCGGTACGTACCGCTATGCCCATCTTGTCAAGCAATGTGCCTACGTCAAAGTGGTGGGCACCCTCCAGATTGAAGGAGAGGATGGCCGCGTTGTCAGGATGGTAACCGTATATGGTAACCCCTTCTATATCACTGAGCCATTTGTAAGCCGCATGGAGAAGTTCATTCTCGTGGCGCATAGCCTCACCTGGGTTTACGGCGGTATAGTACTCAAGCGCGGCAGCTAAGCCCACGGCCTGAATGTAGGGCATGGTGCCCGCCTCGAAGCGGAAAGGCACATCGGCGTAGGTAGTCCCCTCAAAACGCACCGTGCCGACCATCTCCCCGCCGCCCTTCCATGGCGGGAGCTTTTCAAGAATCTCCTGCCGCCCCCAAAGCACCCCGATGCCAGTAGGCCCGTATATCTTATGGCTCGAGAACGCGTAGAAGTCGCACCCCATGCGCTGCACGTCAATTTTACCGTGCTTTACCCCCTGCGCGCCGTCCACTAGCAGCAGCGCGCCTGCCCCATGGGCCACTTCCGCTATTCCCTCAATATCGGGGGCATACCCCAGCGTGTTCGACACCTGCGTCACCGCCACCACCTTCGTTCGGCTCGTCAGCACCCTGCGCAAATCGTCGAGCGAAAGCGACCCATCGTCGCGCATGGGCCACTTCACTACCCTCTGCCCAAACCGTTTGGCCGCCAGCTGCCACGACACCAGGTTGGAATGATGCTCCATCTCCGAGACCACAATTTCGTCCCCCCCCTCTAGCAGCCCCTCGCAAAGAACATTCGCCGCGAGGTTTATGGAATCAGTGGCGCCGCTGGTAAAAATGATTTCGGTGTGGCGTGGCGCATTGATAAACGCCTGCACCACGCTCTTGGCCGCCTCGTAGCTCTCCGTTGAGAGCCGGCTCAGCGTATGCACCCCGCGGTGGATATTGGCATTGTCCTCCCACAGCGCACGCTCCATGGCCTGCACCACGCAGCGCGGCTTCTGCGTAGTGGCCCCGTTGTCTAAGTACACCAGCGGCTTCCCATTTACCCTTTGCTCCAACAATGGAAACTCTTGCCGCACTCGCCCCGTATCAAACATTTCCAAGCTCCTTCGTTCTAAACGCTCTACTGCACCCGGTTCTCCACCACCCCATGCAAATACTCTCGCAATGGCCTATGCGGCACCAGCGCAATTACGTCACCCGCAAAGCCCTGTACCAATAGCCTATTCACATCCTCTGGGGCAAGCCCCCGCTGCATCATGTAGAAGCGCGCCTCCTCGTCAAACTGCCCCACCGTGGCGCCATGCGAGCACTTCACATCGTCAGCATGTATGATGAGCTGCGGCCTAGTGCGTGCCTTAGCCGCTGTGGACATCAGGATGTTAGCATTCCGCTGGAAGGCCTCTGTCTTCTGCGCACCCGGCTGCACATCTATTATACCGTAAAAATTCGATTCACCCTCACCATCCACAATAGTCTTGTAGAGCTGATTACTCTGGCATCGCTCCGCCACATGGCGCACCAGCGTATGCATATCCACATACTGCCCCGCGCCAACCAACGCCAACCCGTTGCAGCTCGCCTGGGCATGCGGCCCCTTGAGGGTGACGTAGACATTATTACGCACCGCCCCACCACGCACCGTGAAGACGTTCGAGCTAAACTGCGCGCCCTCCTGCAACTCCGCAAACACATGGTGCAACTGCAACGCCTCATCGTGCTGATTCTGCAGTAGAATGAAATTTAAATTCGCGCTCTGCCCCACGGCGCACTCGGTCACCTGCTGGGTGAAGTACGGCACGGGCGACAGCGTGCAGTCGGAATAGACCACGCTCGCATCGCCCAAATCCTCCACCACCACAAGGGATCGAAAATCCAAGCGCTGCGCCTCCTTGGCATCCAGCGTGAAAATCACCTCTATCGGCTGCTCCACGCGAACGCCTTTCGGGATGTAGATAAAGACCCCATCCTCTGCCAGCTGCGCGTTGGCCCGCACGAGGTCATCCTCAGCCGTTACCGACTGCCGCACGTATTCCCGCGCCACGATTTCGGGGTAACGTCTCGCCGCCTCCGCCAAACTTCCATACACCACCCCATTGGGCTGATCCATCAGGGCGTGCCCCGCCCCCACGAAGCAGTGGCCATTATGCACGTATATTTTATAATCACCTACATTCAAGATGTCGCACCCCGCCTCGCAGCGCCCAACATCCTCCTTCTGCGCCTTGACAGCTGGGGCGTGCCACTGTTGGCTCACCCACTTCTCCGCATGCGGCGAAAAGAAGCGGTATAGCTCCTTGTAATCCGTTTTCTTTGTAAACAGACCCAATGCGCCTTCCGCCGATTCTCTCGCCGCCCTAAATGCATCGCGATCACCCCCTAAAAGTGGCACATCACGTCCTGCCGCCGTACGCAGCCCCTCCCACTGTGCCAACATCTCCTTTGATAGCTCCATCGGCTGCTCCTCCTTTTTTACTCGCCTTCCTTAATCCAATCGTACCCCTTTTCCTCAAGCTCCAGGGCCAGCTCTTTCGGCCCAGTCTTGACGATTCTCCCGTGGTAAAGCACGTGCACGAAATCGGGTACGATGTAGTCTAACAGCCGCTGGTAGTGCGTAATTAGCACTATGGACCGATTCGATGCGCGCAGCGCATTCACCCCGTGCGACACGATCCGCAGCGCGTCAATGTCAAGCCCCGAGTCGGTCTCATCAAGTATTGCCAGCTTCGGCTCAAGCATCGCCATCTGGAATATCTCGTTACGCTTCTTCTCGCCCCCCGAGAACCCCTCGTTGACCGCACGCCCCGTTAGCGATGCGTCGAGCTCGACGAGCTGCTTCTTCTCCTTCATCAGCTTAAGGAAGTCAGCCGCCGAGAGCTCGGGGAGCCCACGGTACTTACGCTGGGCATTGAGCGCGGCCTTTAGGAAGTTCACCATGCTCACCCCCGGTATTTCCACCGGGTACTGGAACCCGAGGAATAGCCCCTCATTGGCCCTATCCTGCGGCGACATCGCCAGCAAATCCTTACCATCAAACGTTACCTTGCCCGCCGTCACCTCAAATATCTCACGCCCCGCCAGCACCGAGCCAAACGTACTCTTGCCCGACCCATTGGGCCCCATTATGGCGTGCACCTCTCCAGCACCAATCGATAAATCAACACCCCGCAGTATCTCTTTGCCCTCTACCCGAGCATGCAAGCCCTCTACCCGTAGCAATTCCATTATCAACCAATCGTTTTTAAGTCTAACCTTACCCCACGCTGCCCTCTAGCGTAATCTGTAGGAGAGCCTGCGCCTCCACTGCGAACTCCATTGGCAGCTTGCTCAGCACCTCCTTGGCGTACCCATTCACTATGAGCGCCACCGCCTCATCGGTGCCAATCCCGCGCTGATTACAGTAGAATATTTGATCCTCCCCAATCTTCGACGTGGTCGCCTCATGCTCCACCACCGCCGTATCGTTCGCCACTTCAATCAACGGGAAGGTGTGCGCACCGCATTTATCGCCGAGCAACAACGAGTCGCATTGGGAAAAATTTCGTGCGTTCTCAGCCTTCTTGCCCACTTTGACCATTCCCCTGTAGCTGTTCTCGCTGCGCCCCGCGGAAATCCCTTTGGATATAATCAGGCTCCGGGTGTTCTTCCCTATGTGAATCATCTTCGTGCCAGTGTCCGCCTGCTGCGCATTGTTGGTTACCGCCACGGAGTAGAACTCCCCGACCGAGTCATCGCCCTTTAGCACGCAGCTAGGGTATTTCCACGTAATCGCGGACCCGGTTTCCACCTGCGTCCACGAAATCTTGCTTCTATGCCCATTGCATAGCCCGCGCTTCGTCACGAAGTTGTAAATTCCCCCCTTACCATCCTTATCCCCGGGGTACCAATTCTGCACCGTGGAGTACTTCACCTCGGCCTCTTCCTCCGCCACAATTTCCACCACCGCGGCATGCAGCTGATTTTCATCGCGTCGCGGCGCGGTGCAACCCTCCAGGTAGGAGACGTACGCCCCCTCGTCCGCCACGATCAACGTCCGCTCAAACTGCCCTGTTCCCGCCGCATTGATGCGGAAGTAGGTGCTGAGCTCCATGGGGCAGCGCACCCCCTTAGGCACGTAGCAAAAGCTCCCATCGCTAAACACCGCAGCGTTCAGCGCCGCGAAGTAGTTATCGGTCGAGGGAACCACCGACCCTAAATATTTCTGCACCAATTCGGGGTGGTTACGTATCGCCTCTCCCATCGAGCAGAATATTATCCCCTTATCGGCTAGCTCCTTGCGAAAGGTGGTAGCCACCGACGTGCTATCCATCACCGCGTCGACCGCTACGCCCGCAAGCATGTACTGCTCCTCAAGGGGAACACCGAGGCGGTCGAACGTCTTGAGAATTTCAGGATCAACCTCTTCGATGCTCTTTTTCTTCTTGGCCCCGCCCGGCGCTGCGTAGTAAACGATGCCATCGTAGTCTATAGGCGGTATTCTTAGGTACGCCCAATCGGGCATCTTTAGCGTCAGCCAGTGGCGGTACGCCGCCAAACGGCGCTCCAGCATCCAGTCGGGCTCCCCCTTAATCCTCCAAATCGTACGTATCGTCTCCTCGCTCAGCCCCTTCTCTATCGCGTGCGTCTCCACGTCGGTTGTAAAGCCGTACTTGTACTCACCACCCGTTATCTCATCGAGCAAACGCGCCTCTTCATCATATTCATGCAGCTCTGCCATCTCGGTCCTTTTCTTGCCTTCTCCTCACCAGCTCTTCCGCTCGCCCCCTCACGCTATGGAACAACCAACCTTTGTTTTTGTTCTAGATGGCGCACTGATGTGAAATGCAATCCATAAACGTCCCCCGCCAATGCGCAGCGCATGCCTACCCCATCTACCCCGTCCCCCCTTCGCATCAAACCCAATTATTCTCGGAGATAATTGGGTTTGATGCGGCCTAGATACGGGTCTAAGGGAGTCGATTGGGAGTCGTGGCGTGGTGCACTTTCACGCAGTATCTCTTAAACACTATCTTACTATGGTATAAAACCCCTACCTTTGTATGCCTAGCGATAAGAATCTTGATACTGTCAAATCTAGCATGGTGATTGCAAATAGAATAGGGTCGTGCTTGTGGAGAAGCAACGCACAAGCCAATGGCTCGCCGAGCAGCCCGGCAAGTCTTTCTAAATGGTGTTCCAATAAGGAGCAACCACCATGGAAGATGCTATACGAAATCGCCAAGTTACTAGATATAGAGGTTCGCACCTTAATCGTCCCCTCAAAAGAATAAGTATGAATAAGAATCAATTAGCCAACAAGATATGGGCGTCTGCCAATAAGATGCGCTCCAAGATAGAAGCCAATGAGTATAAGGATTATATTCTTGGTTTCATATTCTATAAATTCCTTTCAGAGCAGGAAGTCAAGTTTCTCATAGCAGAAGGACTTACCAAAGAAGAGTTCGCCGAAGAGATAACAGAAGAACACCACGAGAATGTGGACTTGCTCCAAAACAGAATTGGATATTTCATCGCTTATGAGAATCTTTATTCCACATGGCTTGAAGCTGGACATGACTTTTCGGTAGCTAATGTACGTGACGCACTCTCTGCGTTCAACAGATTGGTTTCTCCGAGCCACAAAAAAGTGTTTGAAGGCATTTTTGATACTCTGCAAGATGGTTTAAAGAACCTTGGCGGCACGGAGGGCGAGCAGACGAAAGCCGTCCGCAATCTGCTTAATCTTATCAAGGATATACCCATGAATGGCAAGCAGGATTATGATGTGTTGGGCTTTATCTACGAATACCTCATCAGTCAGTTTGCCGCCAATGCTGGCAAAAAGGCAGGAGAGTTTTATACTCCGCATGAAGTGTCGCTCTTAATGTCTGAAATAGTGGCTCATCATCTACGCAATCGGCAAACCATTTCTATTTACGACCCTACAAGTGGCTCTGGCTCATTGCTGATCAATATCGGCAAGTCGGTCGCACGGCATATCGCAGGTACAGACAAGGTAAAATACTACGCACAAGAGTTGAAAAAGAACACATTCAACCTCACCCGTATGAACCTTGTGATGCGGGGTATTATTCCAGACAACATCGTGGCACGCAATGGTGACACGCTCGAACATGACTGGCCTTACTTTGAGGATGGCGACCGTGAGGGCACTTACCATTGTCTGCACGTAGATGCCGTGGTAAGCAATCCTCCTTACTCTCAACCATGGGCGCCACCCCGCAAGAGCAAGACCGGCACAGACCCTCGCTTTGAATATGGTGTTGCCCCAAAAGGGAAAGCCGATTATGCCTTTCTGCTCCATGACCTTTACCACCTCAAGCAAGACGGCATCATGGCTATTGTCCTGCCCCATGGAGTGTTGTTCCGTGGAGAGCCCAACGACCAGTCCGAAGGCTCCATTCGTCAGAATCTGATAGAAAACAACCATATTGAAGCCATTATCGGACTGCCTGCAGACATTTTTTTCGGTACGGGCATTCCCACTATCGTCATGGTGCTGCGCAAGGACCGCACCGACAATGGCGTACTCATCATAGATGCCTCCAAGGGATTTAAGAAAGAGGGGAAGAAGAATAAGCTACGTGCCTCCGACATCAAACGAATAGTAGATACGTATATTGAGAAGCGGGATGTCCCCAAATTCTCCAGATTGGTAAGCAAGGAGGAGATACGGCAAAACGATTACAACCTCAATATCCCACGCTACGTCAATTCATCAGATGCTCCTGAAACGTGGGACATGCACGGTATCATGTTCGGCGGTGTGCCCAAAAGCGAGCTTACACCCTTCAAGCCCTACTTTGATGCGTTCAAGGGATTGGAGCAAGACCTCTTTGCAGGAACCGACACTCCTTATACACGGGTGAAGGTATCTGATATAGGGCAAGTTGTGAAGAGTCACCCTTCTGTAGCGAGGTTTGTGGCAAACTACAATGACGCATTTTCTGAATTGGAGCGTTTTCTAAAGGAAAGGCTCATTGGGCAGGCGGAAGTGCTGAACATAGCCGAAGAGGAGGAGCAGATCTCCCGACATATCTTTGACAGCTTGCAGAGCGTGCCACTCGTAGATCGCTTTGAAGCCTACCAGCTTTTTGCCGATAAGTGGACTACCATTGCCCAAGATTTAGAGGTTATCCAGTCTGAGGGGTTCGAGGCTACTCGTATGGTAGACCCTAATATGGTAGTCAAGAAGAAAGACGACAAGGAATACGAAGTGCAGGAGGGCTGGATGGGGCGAATACTCCCCTTTGAGCTTGTGCAGACCACGCACCTGAAAGAGGAATGGTCAGCACTCCGGCACATGGAACAGCGTTTAGAAGAAGCCACTGCCGAGATGGATGCCACCTTTAATGAAATAGACGAGGAGGAACGTGCCGAAATGGCTAATGACGATGGCACTATGAATAGCAAAGAGGTAGAACACCGCCTCGCCGATCTGCTTGCCAATGTGGGAACCGAGGAGATATCCGCCTTGGATGCATACCTACTTTGCTCTCGCAAGAAAGAGAAGCAGGATTTCATCGCCACTCATGCCGAGGTGGACTGGCAGATCATGGAGGCAGCCAAGGATGGCACCTATGCAGCCAAGACGGTGCGAGAAAGGATAGCAAGCCTGCGTGAAGGGCACACTTTCGCAGAAGATAGCACTGAGGCTAAGCTGATTAAGATTACTAACCTCTCGGCTGAGATTAAGAGTCTGAAATCAGACATTAAGACGGCTGATGCCCTTCTGCACGTGCGTACCAAAACAAAGATTGAAAAGGGACTGACGGATGAGGAGGTCAGAGCGTTGCTCTCTCAGAAATGGATTACGTCATTATCCGAACACCTGATGCGATTGCCGCACACCGTATTGGACGGCTTTGTTCAAGAGCTGAGCGAACTCGCACGCAAGTACGACACCACCCTTTTGGACGTGGAGTGTGATATTCGCAAGGCGTCTGAGTCGCTGGTCAGTATGATAGACGAGCTGACCGGCTCAGAGTATGATATGGCGGCTCTCGCCGAATTCAAACAGCTGCTCCTCCAGGATTAAACGTTTACGACAATGAAAAAGAATAAACCAGAAGTACGATTCAAAGGATTTGAGGACGAATGGGAAGACCATGACCTCAATTATTATCTTGTTGTTTCAACAGAGAGGAATCAATCCGAAGAATACAACAAATATGACATATATTCTATTTCACGCGAGTATGGTGTAATAAATCAGATAGAATATCAAGGAAAATCATTTGCAGGAGCTTCTCTCTCAAATTATGGAGTGGTTTTCCATGGTGATGTTGTCTACACAAAATCGCCATTGAAGTTACAACCTTACGGTATTATTAAAACTAATGAAGGGGGAACAGGCATTGTCTCTGCGCTCTATGGAGTATTTCACCCTACGGAGAAAGTTTCCGCTACATTTGTGCAAACTTACTTTGAACTTGATGGTAGACTAAATGATTATTTTCGTCCATTAGTGAACAAAGGAGCAAAAAACACATTGCTCATTAGTGATTCAGATTCTCTGACTGGCAAAGTTACTTTTCCAAAAAAAGAAGAACAAGAGAAACTAGCGGCACTGTTTACTACCCTTGACAAGCTCATCCGCAAGCTGGAGTTAAAATTGGAAAAGCTGCGAAACATTAAGCAATCGCTTCTAAATAAGATGTTTACAAATGTAAATAGGGGGGGGGGTACACGACACCGCTGATAAGATTTAAGGACTATAACGACGAGTGGCAGATGAAAAGAGCAGTTGATATTTTTATTCCTTTTGAAGAAAAGAATCGCCCAGAGTTACCTGTACTTTCTGCAAATCAAGAGTTAGGAATGGTAGCTCGTAGTGATATTGGCTTTAATGTGCAACATGACCTCCGGAATGAAAGAGGATATAAGCGAGTGATGCCCGGTCAATTCGTCATTCATTTACGTTCTTTCCAAGGTGGTTTTGCCCATTCAGAAATAGAGGGTATCACTTCACCTGCCTACACGATTATGAGATTTAAATCAATCAATGAACACAACGATATATTTTGGAAATATTTATTAACGTCTAAAAACTTTATAAGAAGTTTAGATACAATTACTTACGGCATACGAGATGGACGCAGCATTGGATTTAAGGATTTCGGAATGCTTATACAAACCTATCCCGGAAGGGAGGAACAAAAGCAAATAGCAAAACTCTTGACTATTGCGGATGATTACATCCAGAAGAACGATGAGAAACTCACTAAAATACGCACGATAAAGCAGAGCCTCCTGCGGAAGATGTTTGCTTAACCGATTAGAGATACAGAAGATGAAATTTGATGATGAAGCCAAGTTTGAAGAAGCCCTCGTAGCGGAGCTAATCCGCAATGGATGGTCGGAAGATGTGTTGGACTACCCTACCGAAAAGGCGTTGATACAGAATTGGGCAGATATCCTATTCCGAAACAACAGCGGTAAAGACCGCCTGAATGACCAGCCGCTCACGGAGGGCGAAATGCGCCAGATTATGGAGCGGATAGAGGACTTGAAAACACCGGTGGCTCTCAATGGTTTCATCAATGGGAAAACGACCAACATCACACGTGACAACCCCAATGACCCCGCCCACCTGGGCAAGGAGGTAAGCCTCGCTATCTATGACCGATTAGAGATAGCGGGTGGCAAGAGCCTTTACCAGATAGCTCGCCAACCTATCTTTGAGAGAGGCAAACGCATATTGCCCAATCGCAGAGGAGACCTGCTCCTGCTCATCAACGGCATGCCCGTTATACACATAGAGCTGAAAAGCAGCAAGGTACCAGCCATGCAGGCAGCTAACCAAATAAGTAAATATTCGCACGAAGGGATCTTCTCCAAGCTATTCTCATTAGTGCAGATCTTTGTGGCGATGAACCCAGAGGAGACGCTCTACTTTGCCAATCCAGGACTGGACGGCAAGTTCAACCGAGACTATTTCTTCCACTGGGCTGACCCTAATAACGAGCCCATCAACAACTGGAAAGAGATAGCATCGAAATTGCTCTCCATCCCGATGGCCCACCGCATGATAGGCTTTTACACCATTGCTGACAGGAGTGATGGAATTCTAAAAGTGCTACGGAGCTATCAGTACTATGCCGCCAACTCCATCAGCATAGCGGTAGCCAAGAACGATTGGAGCGCACGAGAACAAAAGGGCGGCTATGTGTGGCACACCACGGGGTCGGGCAAGACGATGACCAGCTTTAAGGCATCACAGCTCATTGCCGCCTCGGGCGATGCCGACAAAGTAGTGTTTCTTGTGGACCGCATAGAGCTAGGCAACCAAAGCATTCTGCACTACCGCAGTTTTGCAGATGACAGCGAAGAGGTACGCGACACCGACAGCACAGATATTCTGATAGACAGTCTGAAAGATTCCGACACCGGCAGTACGCTTATTGTTACCTCCATTCAGAAGATGAGCCGTGTGAATAATCGGGAAATAGGCAATCGAGCCATGGACCTCGCCCTGATACAAGGCAAGCACATCGTCTTTATCGTGGATGAATGCCACCGCAGCACATTTGGGGATATGCTCATCACTATTAAGAACACCTTCCCCAGGGCTTTATTCTTCGGCTTTACGGGCACACCCATTAAAGACGAGAACCAAAAGAACATGAACACCACGCAAACAGTGTTCGGTGAAGCGTTGCATCAATATTTGCTTGCTGACGGAATCCGAGACAAGAACGTGCTTGGCTTCGAGCCCAAATTAGTGGAAACATACAAACAGCGAGACCTGCGCAAGGCTGTGGCGTTGGAGCAAGCCAAAGCCGAGACGGAAGGAGAGGCCATGGCCGACGAAAAGAAGAAAGCAGTCTACCTGAAATTCACACAAGGCGTCACAGTACCCATGGCAGGGTATAAAGCTACCGATGAATCGTACATTAAAGGAATAGAAGATTATCTGCCGGAAAGCCAATACGACAGAGATGAACATCACAGAGCCGTGGTGGGAGACATTAAGGACGGATGGAATACGCTTAGTCAGTGCGGGAAATTCCACGCCCTGCTTGCCACACGCAGCATTCCGGAAGCGATAGAATACTATCGGCTGTTCAGAGAGATGATGCCCAAATTGAACGTAACGGCACTCTTTGACCCCACAATCGACAACGTAGATGGTGCCATATACAAAGAGGACGGGTTGGTGGAAATCCTTGACGGCTATAATGAGATGTTCGGCTTGGCATTCACTATACCTACTCACGCACAGTTCAAAGTAGATGTGTCGCTTCGTTTGGCTCACAAGGAACCATATAATAGAATTGAACTTGAGCCCAAGAAACAGATAAACCTGCTCATCGTGGTGAATCAGATGCTCACAGGCTTTGACTCCAAGTGGATTAACACGCTCTACATCGACAAAATGATGGAGTATGAAAACATCATTCAAGCCTTCAGTCGTACCAATCGTTTGTTCGGTCCGGACAAGCCATTCGGTATCATCCGTTACTATCGCCGTCCGCACACTATGAAACGAAACATAGACAAAGCAGTGGAGGTGTATTCGGACGGCAAACCGGTTAAACTCTTTGCCGATCCGTTGGCGTACAATCTGCGAAAGATGAACGAGTTATTTGCCGACATAAAGTTTGTGTTTGAACACGCTGGCATTACGGATTTTGTCAAACTTCCAGATGGGGATGCCGAACGCGGTCAGTTTGCCAAACTCTTCCGCTTGCTGAATGAGCATCTCGAAGCGGCACGCATACAAGGATTTCGATGGAATAAGCGTGAGTATAAGCTGAAAACAGAGGGTGGAAAGCAAACTATTATAGGAGTACTCATAGACGAACTGACGTTCAACACCTTGGTACAACGTTATAAAGAATTGCAAAACGGTGGCGGCAGCGGTGGTACGATTGAAGATGTCCCCTATGATATTGACCCCTATATTACCGAGATAGATACAGGCATAATCGATGCCGAATATCTGAACAGTCGTTTCGAGAAATACCTGAAAGTGCTTAATGGAGGAACCGCTTCGGAAACAGAACGTCAGTCAGTATTGGCAGAATTGCACAAGTCGTTTGCATCACTCTCTCAAGAAGAACAGCGTTTTGCCGGCATCTTTTTACACGATGTGGAAAATGGTACTGTCAATTTAGATGAAGGCAAGACTTTCAAAGACTACATTATTGAATATCAAACGAAAGCGCAGAACGACAGCATTCGTAGGGTGTCAAATGACTTTGGCATTGATGAGAATTTACTACGAGAGATTATGAATGCTCACGTTACAAAAGACAATCTGAATGAATATAACCGTTTTGCCAATCTAATAGAGACAGCTGATGTCGAAAAGGCAAAGACGTTTTTTGAACATCAAACGGGCGAAACCTTATCTAGATTCAGAGTGAAGCGAATGCTAGATGAGTATATGCGTAAATATATTTTAGAGGGGTAATCCTCATAATGAAAAGTGACTTTCCAGAAAAAGTAGCAGAGGGATGCTCAAGAATTTTTGCCACGAGTCTCAGAAGCCTCAGCACCATGCGGCGAAGCGTTCATGATTCTAAAGGAAACCGGCACAGGTTGACCTTTGTTCTTGCGATGACCTGCGCACGGGCCGACTTGTGCGGGCTGTTCCGGCGTTTTATTCCTTTTGGTTACGCAATACGTGTAACGAGGCCCAGCAGCTGGTAACTATTGTACGCGATGACCTCCATCACTCCCTGCATGGACTACGATGCCGCCGAAGGTTCACTCAACGATATAGCACCACTTTAGACGACCATTCGGCAGGGTTCGGAATGGTCTTCAATCTACCAGCCAATCAATTTTCTTGGGCTCCAGGATTATCCAGTAGACGTGCGAATGCTGCACCGTACACCAGCCCCATAATTACCCGCTGACCTTAGGCCACGCCTAAACATCTCTTGCCGTAGCTATCTCCTGCACGGCGTTTACTAGCGTACTACAAGTTGATACGTTATATAGTGAAATTATAATTGTAGTGTTTTTAAAATTCTCAGGTACTCAACAGTTCCCATTGTATTATAAACAGCGCTCCGTGCAAAGTCTATAGCTTTGCACGGAGCGCTCAATCTTTAGATCCTCTTACCGACTTACCCTACGCGATTCCCTGGAAACCCATGAACGCCAAAGCCAAGATGCCCGCCGTGAGCAACGCTATGGGCGCGCCCTTCATAGCTTTTGGCACTGCGTTTAAATCAAGAGCCTCGCGTAATCCCGCAAATATGACAAGCGCAACGCCAAAGCCCAACGCATTTGCCACGGAGTAGACAACCCCCTCCAGCAAACCGAAGTCCTTCTGCACCACTAGCACCGCCACGCCTAGCACAGCACAGTTCGTAGTAATCAACGGTAGGAAAATTCCCAGAGCCTGATATAGCGAAGGACTCACCTTCTTCAGGATGATTTCCACCATCTGCACCAACGCTGCTATGATGAGAATGAAGCTAAGCGTCTGCAAGAACTCCACGTTGAGCGGTTTCAACACGTAGGCAGACACGAGCCAAGTAGCAATCGTAGCAATAAACATAACGAAAAGCACTGCGCTCGCCATGCCCACGCTCGTAGACAGCCGCTTCGATACCCCTAAGAAGGGGCAAATCCCCAAGAACTGCGAGAGAACTATGTTATTTACAAATACTCCCGCCACTATCATCAATATATATTCCATGGCTCTCTACGTTTCTACTTCTTTATTAAACGGTTGAAAAGCAGGAGCAAATAGCTCAGCACTATGAACGCCCCCGGCGCCAGCACGAATATCATCGTGCCAAACGTATCGGGGTACACCTGCATGCCGAACACACGCCCAGCCCCAATAAACTCACGCACCAAACCGATTACCGTCAAGCTAATGGTAAACCCTAGCCCTATGCCCATGCCGTCAAAGGCCGAACGTATCACGCTATTCTTGGCCGCGAATGCCTCAGCCCTGCCAAGAATTATACAGTTGACCACGATTAGGGGGATGTATATGCCCAAACTCTTGTACAAAGCCGGCACGTACGCCTGCATCAGCAACTCCAAGATGGAGACGAATGCAGCTATCACCACGATGAAAACTGGAATTCGCACCTTGTCAGGCACAATGTTCTTAATGGCAGAAATAGCCATGTTTGAGCATATCAGTACAAAAGCTGTCGCTAGCCCCATGCCTAGGGCGTTACCGGCTGATGTCGTTGTTCCGAGGGTTGGGCACATACCCAACATCAGCACAAACGTTGGGTTCTCTTTGATGAGCCCGTTCACCAAGACCGCTAAATTCGATGTCCCTTTCATTAGCTTTCCCCTTCCTTACTCTACTACCTGCGCCGAGCCAACCGTATCGGCAGCCGCGGCTCCTTCATTCGCTGTGGGTGTGGCTCCCGCAGATACGTCCGACGAGTTACTTACACCTAAGTACGCCCTATTCACTGCATCTAGGAAAGCCCTCGACGATATCGTTGCAGAAGTTATCGCATCCACCTGCCCCCCATCTTTGCTCACCCTCAGCGGCTCTTTGCCTGGGTTTAACCCATACACATTGCTCTTACGCTCCGCCTGCGGCATACGAAACCCGAACAGCCGTTCCACGCCACTCACCACAGGGTCCCCCTGCGGTTTGAACCAATCTACCATCCGGGTGCCTAGCCCCGGCGTTTCCGCCTGCTCTAGCACGCTGTACCCCTTGATGTTCCCCTGATCATCAAAGCCTACCATCACAGAAATCGTCCCCCCAAAGCCCTTAGTGGAGAACGATTGCACCGCGGTGCCCACCTTCTTACCTCCCATAGTGGCTGGAAATACCTTTAGCTCCCCGCCGTCCACAGCCTCTACTCGCACCTCAGCTGCGGGATCGTTATCAAACTCTGGCAGCACCTCCCGCAACGCCGCAAGCACCTTCTCGCTCTTGGCCTTTTCTATCGGCTTTAGCGTGAGCTCATTCACCAAACCAAGCCCCAACGCCGCCACTACGCCAGCGCCTACAAGCACAACCACCATGTTGCGCATCGTCGATTGCAGTGCCATTATTTTGCCCTCCTTACTACGCCAAACTTCCTCGGCTTTATGTACCGATTAATTAGCGGAACCATTGCGTTCATTATCAGTATTGCGAATGACATGCCCTCTGGGTACGCGCCCCAAATACGTATCGTTACTGCGAGAAGCCCGATAAGCAGGCCGTAAACGAGCATCCCCATCTTTGACATCGGTGACGTCGCGTAGTCTGTCGCCATGAAGATGGCCCCCAGAAGCATACCGCCCGAAAGCAGATGCACCAGCGGAGAGGCGTACACTTCGCCATTCGCCAGCCACATTGCTCCGCTCAGTACCGTGGCTCCAACCAGCACAGCCACGGGGATATGCCAGCTTATCACACGCCGTATCAAAAGGTAAATACCGCCTAATATCAGTGCTACCGCTGAAATCTCTCCGATTGACCCTCCCATGTTGCCCACAAACATATCTAATGCGCTCGGCATATCTGCGAAACCATGGCCGAGCCTCGCATTCTTCACCAACGCTAGTACCGTGGCACCCGTTGTTCCATCGGCGCACCACGCACCCGCCCTCGCCAACGGCCAAGTCGTCATCTGCATCGGGAATGATATCAGGAGCAGTGCTCGCGCCGTCAACGCTGGGTTGAACAGGTTGTTACCTAGGCCGCCAAAACTCATCTTGGCAATCCCTATGGCCACGATCGCCCCAATAACCACAATCCACAGCGGTATGCCCGAAGGGAGGTTCATTGCCAATAGAAGCCCCGTAACCACCGCCGAGCCGTCATCCAACGTGGGTTGCACTCGCAGCACGTATCGCGCTATCAAATACTCGCACAGCATGCAAGAGATGATGGACACCAAAGTGACCAAAATGGCATTTACGCCGAAAAAGTATACCCCCACCAGCCACGCCGGCAACAGCGCAAACACCACGTCAAGCATGATGCGGCGCGTGCTAGTGCAGCCATGTACATGTGGGGATGGCGCTACCCTTAATTCTGTACTCATCGTTCGTCCCTATTTTACTCTTTATTTACGAGCCCTGGCGCGTATCGCGGCGCCGGTTGCACTCTTGCCCATTCTGATGAGGTCAAGCAACGGTATGTTGGCAGGACACGTAAAGCTACAGCTCCCGCACTCTATGCATGACATCACCTCCTCATGTTCAAGCCGCTCCAGATCGTTCAGCTTCGCTAGACGCACCAACAGATAGGGCTCTAGCCCCATGGGGCAATGCTGCGAACACTTCGAGCAACGTATGCAATTGCTGCTCTCCCTACGGTTGCTCTCCGCCAAAGGCATCACTAAGATGCCCGAAGACCCCTTCGCTACGGGCGCCCCCAGGTTCTTCAACGCTCGTCCCATCATGGGGCCACCGCTAATCACTTTGCCCGCTTTGTCCCTATCCCAACCTGTAGCCTCCAAGAGGGCCTGAATTGGGGTGCCTATGCGCACCATGAAATTTCCTGGGTTGGGCAGCTCCTTCCCCGTCACAGTCACAACCCTCTCAAAAAGCGGTTTATGCTTCTGCAATGCCTCGTAAATGGCGTAGACCGTACCAACGTTGTCAACCACTGCCCCAACATCCAATGGGAGCTTCCCAGATGGCACCTCACGCCCCGTTACGGCTGCGATGAGCTGCTTTTCTCCCCCTTGAGGGTACTTCACTTTCAACGGCTGCACCTCAATCCCTTCAAACGTGGCGGCCAGCTTCGTGAGATGCTCTATCGCATCGGGCTTGTTATTCTCAATGGCGATTATAGTCCGAGGATTTCCCAATGCCCTGCGGAGCAAACTCGCCCCAATCAGTATCTGCTCCCCTCGCTCCAGCATCAAGCGATGGTCAGCCGTGAGGTACGGCTCGCACTCCACACCATTCAACAGTAGATATTCAACCTTCTTGCCCGCGGGAACCGATAGCTTCACGTGCGTGGGAAACGTTGCACCCCCCATGCCTACAATTCCCATCTCCACTATCCTGTCAAGTATCTCCTTAGCACTCATGCTATTCTCCCGCACGATGGTATCGCTACGGTCAATGCTCGCATCCCACTCATCCCCCTCCACCTTGATAAAGACCGCGGGCTTCGCAAACCCCGACGCATCAACAATGCTATCAATCTTCTGCACCGTTCCCGACACAGAAGAATGGATATTCGCCGACACAAACCCACCGCTCTCTGCAATACGTTGCCCCACAACCACCTTGTCGCCCTTGGCCACCAACGGCTTCGCCGGGGCGCCTATGTGCTGCCCCAATGGAATCGTCACCATCTCGGGCAGGGCAAACTCCTCTATCGCCCTTCCCGCCGTTATCTTCTCTGCGCTGGGATGTATACCGCCCATGCGAAAGGTCTTCAACTGTATTCCCATTGCCTATATCTCCTTTTTCTCTATTTGAAATCCCTCTCGCGCCGCTACGCCCCGACTTGAGTCGGCTGCTCTACCTTCGGCGTTTCCACCACCTTCTTCGCTGGGAAATTCACGTCCCATATCGCTTTCGTTGGGCATACCGGCACGCACTTCCGGCATAGCCTACACTTGTTAAAATCTATGTACGAAAGATTGTTCTCTATCGTAATCGCCTCAAACGGACACGCCTTCTGGCACTTGCTACACCCGATGCACGCCACCTTGCAGCTTTTCATCGCCACGCCGCCCTTGTCCTTGTTCACGCACGACACAAAAACCCTGCGCCCCTTGGGGCCACGCGCACGTAGCTCAATTATGTGCTTCGGACAAATCTTCACGCACTTCCCGCACGACGTGCAATTCTCTTCAGTCACCACCGGCAGATGGGTTTCGGGATCCATATGCAACGCGTTGAACTCGCACACGCTCACGCAATCCCCCATACCTAGACACCCGTACGAGCATCCCGTGGGCCCCTCAAAGAGAGCTGCCGACACACGGCACGAATTCGCTCCATCCCACTTCGCCACATCTGCCCTATGCGCTGGAGACCCCGCGCACCGCACCACCGCCACCATCGGCTCCTTCACGGCAACCTCTTTGCCCACTATCGCCGCAATCTTCGCCATCACGGCACTCCCGCCCACGGGGCAGTAGAACGTGGAAATGTCATCCGTCTTCACGAAGCCATCTGCAAAGCCACGACACCCCGGATTGCCGCACGCACCGCAATTCGCCCCAGGCAGGGCAGCCTCCACCTCATCAATGCGAGGATCCTCCACTACCTTGAAGCGTTGAGATATCACATATAGCAACACCGATGACACCAGTGCTATGCTAACTAATACTATCAGAGCCCACAATATTGTCGTCATCGTCTACTCCTCTTTTTGCACGCTTTTAACGCTTACCTTCGTCTCTAACCTTCCTCTCAATAGGTACAGCACCACGTAGTACGGCATCAGCAACCCTATCGACACCAAACCTGCTATCCCCTCATTCACCCCCAACGCAAGGAGAATCAGCAACCCCAGCAACACTATCACAAACGGAACTACGTAGGCCAAGAGCATCGCCATCCTGCCCTCCCGCTCGGGAACGCCTAGCGTTACCCTATCCCCTACGCGCACGCTACAATTCGGCATTTTCACTACTACCTCGTGCACGGCACTCCCAAACGCACCACAAGCCCGCCGGGCGCTGCACGATCCGCAGGCCTCAGACCGCTCGACACCTACCACCATGCGCCCTCCCTCAATCCGCAAAACAACTCCGTTTTGGGTAGCACATTTTTCTTCGTCGCTCGTCATCTTACCTCTCCTCTACAACCGCAAAGGTATCTATTTTTCCCCTTTATTATTCCATGCGCTCGCAATTCATACATAGTACAAATTATCCTCCGTCTCCTTTACTATCCCCTGCACTTGAATGCATGAAAAACCTATCGTTTCTTCTCAAGAAACGCATTTATAGAGTACATCCCAACTCAAACTTAAAATGATGCAACTACCCCTACGGCTTCACTGTCGACACCGCGCCTGCATCCGGCGCATCCACCGCCCGCGGCGTGCCAAATAGATCAATAGCGTACTCGCTTAACGGCACGCCCCAACGCCTCGCCGAACTCTTCTCCCCTAAATGATATAACCCCTGCTCCCGCATCTCCAGCTTGGGGTCGTCGCCCGTACACCTCTCAAAATACGTTCCATTTTTCAACTGGTCCTTAGACATCCGAAGCACGGATCCCCTTGCTCTCATACGCCCCCCTAACTCTTTCTTGCCAGCCACC
>ERZ1673752.931-NODE-931-length-45575-cov-9.875373_pt1 | contig 45575 bp, 38 predicted proteins | sample MGYA00580195_ERZ1673752 | MGnify/ENA primary metagenome ERZ1673752 (study PRJEB41218, sample SAMN15661744) | gut metagenome | host: Homo sapiens | place: Canada: London | collected 2015-08-20/2019-03-30 | study: EMG produced TPA metagenomics assembly of...
GTGGTATGCGTAATCGCATGGCACACGGCTACCTCGACATTGACAAGTCGATGCTGGGGGAGACAATGTCTCGCGAAGTAATTCCATTAATCGATAATATTCTTGGCAGGATAGCAGACTAATCAGTTTTCACTATTCACAGACATTTTGAGCGACTGTGAAGCGCACCCACTCTAAGTTAGAATCGTGAATGTGAGCAGTGAAATCAATATGTTTTCAAAACAGTCGAGTGCCAGCAACGGCATTCCGTTCACGCCGCGTAGGGAAAATTCACCCAACCTACTTGCTCGCGCTGAAGCCGAATCCCGCACCGGAGCTTCCTTTGACAGTGTAGCTGAGTTAATGGCGGATCTTAATGAAGCTGACTAGAGCCTTTCGCATTTCTTTCATCTGAGTCAGGTGCAGAACTTTTGAAACGGTAGCACAAGGCATAACAGGTAATAGCGAGGGCTAAAGTAGAAAGAATATTAGCTACACCAGTAATAACGCTGACTGCACCGCAGAGCAGTAGTACCGTGAATATTCCACTGCACCCCGCTAAGCAGCAACCAATAACCCAGTACAGATCGGGATTCTCGTACCACCTCATAACCGCTGCTCCCATCCCACAAAACTAAAAATCTCTCAGCCAGAATACCGGAAAATTCCGTATCTCACTTTCCTTTGCTTCCCTTACGGAATCACCGCCAAGAATTGCACATGCCGGCAAAGGCCAGAAAATTAAGACTCGCTATGGCATGGAAAAATGTTTTCGCACATCGCCACGATATCTATGAAAAATGAACTATCGCAAGCACTAACAGATATTGATTTTTCTACCTTGCCAGTGGTTGATTAGCCACCGGTCATGGCTTGCTACCACGACAGTTCCCGTCCACGCCTTTAGGGCTGCTTCCAGCGCTTGCATCACCTGTAAGTCCAGGTAGTTGGTAGGCTCATCAATGATTAGCAAAGAGGGCGCGGTAGCCAGCGCTAACGCAATCTGGGCTCGGCGTTGGTTACCGGCCGACAGCTCCGGGATAGGCTTTCTCCACAGGGAAGGATGGAGGACGCCCTTGCCGACCTCGCCAATACCATTTTCCCAAACCGTGGCAGTAAATCCCGGGTCGCCCTTCTGAGGAAGCTGCTGAGGTACCAGCCCAACCTTCCGCTCAGCGCAGATACTACCACTACTTTTCGCACCCGCGGGTGGATACTCGCGATAAATCCAAGTCAAAAGGGTGGATTTTCCAGAACCGTTAGCCCCGGTAACCAGCAGATGCTCTCCGCAAGAAAGATCAAAACTAACCGGCGCCAAGCGGCCGGCAACTGCGGCATTACGCGCAGCTACCGCTACTCCGGTGCGGGCAGCCGGTTGCTTAAACTCGAAAGTCAGGTCGTAGCTACGGGGTTTTCGCACTTCCTTTTCGTTAAGGCGTTCACCTCGGTTATCGTCATTCCGCATTCGGCGCTGCGCGGTGGCGGCAGCGCGATCGGAAAAAAACTTCTTGGCTTTACCCTCACCGCTCGCCAGGCGTACGCCCCCGCGAGCTATCTTGCTAGCTTCCTGGCGATGTTTTCTCAGTAACCGTTTCTCGGCCTGCTGAGCTGCATGTAATTCCCGATGCTTGCGGCGGGCATTCGTTTTTTCGGCTAAATATTTCGAGTAGGCGCCCGCGCAGCGATAAAGACCAGTAGCCTGACTACTACCAGTAGCCTGACTACTACCAGTAGCTTTAGCTAGTTCATTCCATAGTGCTACGTCCATATCGTAAATAACCGTGGCAGTGTCCTCGATAAACGCCCGGTCGTGACTCGACATCAAAACCGCGCCCTTCCAGTTATTAACTGTTCCCACTAGAAAATCGATTGCACGCGCGTCTAAATGGTTGGTGGGTTCATCCAAAATCAACACCTCGGGCTTCATGATTAACGTGACCGCCAGTTGCAGCCTCCCCCGCTCCCCCGGGGACATACTACTTAAACTGCGGTCACGTCCTGATCCTGTGAGCACCCCCAAGCCCAGCCTCGCTAAAACTTCAGTGAGCCGCGCCTCGAGCGACCAAATATCAAAACAGCTCATTAAGGCAAGCAACCGGTCATAACACTGTTCCGCATGAACAGCACTAACTCCCTGGCTAATTTGATTGGTTGCGTCCTGAAACTGGGTAGCGATATTTCGCAGAGGACACAACGCGCATTCGAGGTAATCTCTGGCGCTGCCACGAAAATGTTCAATCGCCGGCACCTGGAAGAACTCAGTGTTTGTTCCCACGACCTTAACCTTGCCTTGTTCTGGCAAAAGATCCTGGGAAGCGATGCGAAGTAGGGTGGTTTTCCCGCAACCATTTCGGCCAACTAGAAAGGCACGTTCACCCTTCTCTACCTGCAAACTGATGTTTTCAAGCAGCGGCTTAGAAGAGTAGGAAAAAGAAATATTTTCGAGACTGATAGCAGACATAATAATCTCCAGGACGCAACGATTAGGGCAGCGTCTCAGCTGAGCTGAGTAGAGATTACAAAGTCATTGGAAGATAGCTCCTTACTGCAATACCGGGGCAAACAACTGGCGTGTTACCTGCTTAGATTTTAACCAGCGCCTAGCCGATTAGCTACAGCTACTTGAAGAGGTCGCGCCAACCGAAGGTGGTGCGCCTATAGATAGCATTCTTGAGCGCGCGAGACGGATCCTTCAAAAATCCCATCCCCTTCTTGCCATATAGGGGATTAACTGCGCGTTTAGCGGCTCTTTTAGCTCTTCCCGAGGTCGCCGCCTTGTAGGAACGCCTAGGACTAGGTTTTCGCATACCGAACTTCATATTCCCAGCTTACATAGTAAATATTTCTACAACATCTGCTTGACTGATTATTTCAGTCAGGAGGGCGCGCACCCCTGCCCTCGTGCCAGCTCCGCCGTTAAACCGGCAAGAAAACACCAAGAGTGGAACCCGGGAATTAGAACGGTAGCTTTCTCCCAGTTTTCATTCTTTTTTCCCAGAGTTTTCACCCTTTTGGGTGTTCATTAGCATAGTCCTGCTTGTTACTATGAAAGCGCAGGTTTTCAAAGAAGAAAACCTGCACCCACTATATGTTTCACCCCGACCCTAAGGAGCTATCATGACTGGCCAACCCCCGGTTCCAAACCCAAATCTAGCAAGTCCGGATGTACCGATCGTAAAGAAGAATATGGCAATTGCGGCTTTATGCCTGACCATTGTGGCCTCCTTGCTGATCATCCTGGGATTTTTCCTGGCTGGGAAAGCAGGGGCCGCTGCCCTCAGTAACCTTGATGTCGCCGCAGCTCAAGCTGCCGACACCAAGCGACTTATTTTCTTGGGATTGGCTTCAATCTTGAACTTGGTGGCATTCATCCTGGGATTAATCGCCCTGATTAAATCCCGTCCCAAGACCATGCCGCTAATTATTTTCCTGGTGGTGATTTTCCTACCATCTATTGCCACCGGGATTGGAACAGTAATTCAAAACAGCATGGTGCACCTATAGGTAAGCAGTCCCGCTGTTAGGCAACTTTGCTAGCAGCGGGAACAGCCAATAAAAACTACTACTAAAGAAAAGAAGATTGATATGGGTTTGATTTAGGCGGTTTCCGGGACAGCCGTTAATGACCTATTTTGAACTGATACCCGTTTGAGTATTGTCCCACTAGGTAATCTGCGACAATTTAAATAGTTTGAAGACCGTTTTCTAGTTCATCGTCTCAAGCAATAAGAATATCTGATCTTTATCCCTAAGATTATAGCTATACTTTGGCGTAACATAACAGCAAGTTCCCTAGGGTTAGACTACAAAGCAATCAGACCCAAAAATGCCAAGACTATTCATTTTCCCCATACGAAAGCAAGAACGAAGTAGTACCTTATGTCCAGCGAGACAGCAACCGTGGAACACTCACGTGCCAATGGTCTGGTCATTCGCAGTGTCGTAGCGACATCTGTAGGTGGCTTGATCTTTGGTTTTGATACCGCAGTTATTTCCGGAACTACTAAATCCTTAGGAGCAGTATTCAATCTGAATCCGCAATCACTCGGTTTTACCGTCGCCTCCGCAACCATTGGCACTATTGTCGGCGCACTTTCCGGAGGAGGACTGGCCGATAAATATGGGCGCAAAAAGCTACTCTTCGCAATCGGCGCTTTGTTCTTGTTAGGAAGCCTCGGTACTGCCTTGGCACCAGCCTCCGCCTATTGGTTATTCTTGGGATCCAGATTCTTTGGAGGAGTAGGCGTGGGCATGGCAAGTGTGTGCGCCCCGATCTACATCGCGAAGATTGCACGCGGCCGCCTAGTAGGGCTAGTGCAATTCAATATCGTATTAGCTATTTTGGTGTCTTACGCTTCCAACGCCATCATTCGCGCGATTGCCCCGCATGATACCGCTTGGCGTTGGATGCTAGGTATCATGGCCGTTCCCTCAATAATATTCTTATTATTACTGTTCACTGTGCCTGAAACTCCCCGTTGGTTAATGTCACAAGGACGCGAGGAACAGGCAAAAGCTATCAGTCTGAAGCTCTGCTCCTCCCAGGAAGAATCCGACCAAGAGCTAGCTGATATTAAACAGCAGATTCAACGCGATTTGGAACAGTCTAAGACCAAAGTGAAGTTCTTCTCCAAGTGTTATCGCAAAGTAATCTTAATGGCCATCGCTATTGCGGCTTTCAACCAGCTGTCTGGTATCAATGCGATTCTTTACTACGCCCCGATGGTGATGCAGGAGACCGGAGCGGGCGAGAATGCTTCTTACCTAATGTCTATCGCCGTCGGATTCATGAACCTGGTTGCCACCATGACCGCGCTGACGGTAATCGACAAGCTCGGACGGCGCACTCTTATGCTGGTGGGATCCATCGGCTACTTAGTCAGCCTGGGATTTCTGACTTTTGTTATGTTCCGCTTCGAGGGGCACTTTACCTCGGGCTCCTCGGTACTGGTTTTGATCGGGATACTAGTATTCATCGCCGCGCACGCCTTCGGTCAAGGTTCAGCTATTTGGGTGTTTATCTCTGAGATCTTCCCCAATAAGGTTCGTGGAGCTGGACAATCAGTAGGGTCGACTACTCACTGGACTTTTGCGGCAATCACCTCCGGGGTGTTCCCCTCTATGATCGCTTTCCCCGGTGGCGGCTGGTCATTCTTCATCTTCTTCCTGTGCATGTGCGGCCAGCTACTGTGGGTGCTGAAAGTCATGACGGAAACCAAGGAGATTCCTCTTGAAGAAATGTCAAAGAAACTAGGTGTGGAGTAATTATCATGACCGAAATGAAATCAACTGAGCGTCCCGTACTCTGCCTGGGAGAAGCCCTGATCGACGTTATTAAACGCGCCGGTAATGTGGAAGAAAAAGTCGGGGGCAGTGTCTTTAACGTGGCTTGCGGAGTCGCTAGTTTAGGCCACCCCACCTCCTTAGCTTCTTGGTGGGGCGAGGACGAGCGCGGTAAGAGCCTAGAAGAAAAGCTAGCCTCCGCCAGGGTTAGCGTAGTCCCTGGCAGTTCTAAAGCCGCGAAAACTCCGATAGCTAATGCCCAAATCGATGACAAGGGGCAAGCGACCTACAATTTTGAACTGGAATGGCAAGTTCCTCCCCTACCAGAAGTTGGTAGCCTTAGCCACCTACATACTGGAAGTTTCGCTGCTACTTTGGCACCCGGAGCCTCCGCAGTGGTCAAGGCCGTCAAGGCCATGGCAGCTCAAGGCACCGTAAGTTATGACCCTAATGTGCGCCCCTCGTTAATGGGTACCCCCGAAGAAGTACGTCCGCGGATCGAAGAGCTAATCAGCCTCGCCGATCTGGTTAAAGCCAGTGATGAAGACATCGCTTGGCTCTACGGCAAAGACACTCCGATTGAGACCGTGTTACACCAGTGGAAAGACATGGGACCAGGGCTAATTGTGGCTACCCGCGGCCCGTGGGCGTCCTATGCTCTTTGCGCCAATGACCGGGACATGCTGGCGGTAGATCCCCTAAACATCAAGGTTGAAGACACCGTAGGAGCCGGCGATTCCTTTATGGCCGGCCTGATTTCGGGACTGTTAGATGCTGGCCTGCTGGGTTCGGCCGAAGCCAAGCAGCGGCTACAGCAAGCTCGCCTCAGCGATATCCAAGGCGCTCTCCACCGGGCAACGATTACCTCCGGACTAACGGTAAGTAAGGTGGGCGCTTACGCCCCTACACAAGCTGAGGTCGCAGAGGTACTCGCCGCTGACCCCACCCTCTAGAGGGGAAAATGCGTTAGAGACAATCGCGAATATAGGTGGGCGGGGGAGCCATTACACCTCCCCCGCCCACTTATATCAGGTGTTACGAAATAAACTTTTTCCCGTAGTAACAGGCTTTAAGCATGTTTTCTATTTCTGCCATCGTAGCTTTACGGGGCGTACCAGTATAGGACTCGCGATCGAAAGTACGCTGGGCTAACTCGGACAACTGCGCCAGGAAATCGGCTTCCGTAATCTCGAAGTCTTGCACCTTTAACGGCACTGCAAAGGTAGAAACTAGGTTCTCCAAAGCCTGTGCTAGATCCTCACCTGCGTCCTCTTCTCTAGCTTCGATTCCGAGTCGGCGACAGATCTCAGCCAATTGCTGGGGTGCTTGGAAACGCAGGTAGTTCGGGGAAGCCACTAGCTTTCGCGGCCGTCCTCCTAAGAAACGCACCACATTAGGCAGTACTGCGGGGAAGTATTCCTGATTGCTGCCCCCAAAGGCGGCGGCAAAAGTCTTGGTCAATGAATCTGCTAACCCCATCGCGGTGTTACCTTGGGCAGTAGAAATCAAGAACGCGCCCTCGATAACCTTTTCTCGCTGGTCAGCCAATTCTTGACTCTCTTCTACGGCACTGGCTACGCGCGGCAAAGTTTTATAGACATTCTCTAAGCCATGTAGTGCCAAGGAATCGGTATATTCACTGGCTTGGGTAGAAGTATAGGCCTCAATCGCGCAGGCAACCCCTTGAAAGCCACGCCGTAGAGCATCTTTTCGACTATAGGGAGCCCAGGTGGTATCCATAATCACGATCTGGGGCAGAAATGCGGTCGACTTAACCGGACGGGCAAAACCAGTATCCACATCGGTAATAGCTGCTGACGGCGCAACTGCAGCGCGCCCTCCGGTAATAGTAGGCACACAGATAAGCTGCGGAGAATTAATATGAGCCGGCAAGGCAATATGCCCGGCGCAGACCTCCTTAACCGATAACTCGGGGCAGGACGCAAACAGACGTAGGAACTTAGCCGCATTGATCACGCATCGCTCCCCCACGGCAATAACCGTTTGAGGTGCATATCCAGCAATTTCTCGTACTTTCTTTTCCAGATATTGGGTACTGAAATGCTTTTCTACGTCATCTATAACCTGTACCGATATTTTATTGTTGCGAGCATAAAGCAGTTGCATCACCACATCCAATTGCCGGCTACTGGCGGCACTTTGATTGGTAATCACCGTAATTTTGGTACCCAGCTCCAAATTAGCTAGCTGCCGAATATAGCCAGACCCGAGATAGATTTGATTAGGTACTTGGAAAGGCATCATTACCGGGTTCCTCCTGGCTAGCCGTTTTATATTAAGTAGGTTAACTGCACTGATATTGTTCGACACCGAGTTATGCCCATAAGAGCCGCAACCAAGAGTCAACGAAGGCACCATCGCGTTATAAAGCCCCCCGATAGCACCGAAAGCGCTCGGGGAATTTTCAATGATCCGCACCGCATTAACTTCTTTTGCGAACTTGTCGATAATGCCCCACTCGCGGCAATGAATGGCCGCGCTGTGCCCCAATCCGTCTTGTTCGACCATCTGGCGGGACAATTCAATACCTTCCGCGGCATTTTCAGCGCGCAATACCGCCAAGATTGGGGACAGCTTTTCCCTGGTTAATGGTTCTTCGTAACTCACCTGAGAGCACGGCACCAAAATAGCCGGGGTATCTTCAGGAACGCTAAAACCCGCCATTTCTGCTATCTTCGAGGCTTTCTGTCCCACGATCGCCGCATTCAATTTGGCGCTCTTACAGTCTTCACTTCCCGCACGCGCCCCAAACAGCAGCTCTTCTAGCATTGCCTTCTCCTGCGTGTTTGCCAGGTAACATCCGAGATTTTCAAACTCTGCCAGCGCCTGATCAGCAATGACCTCATCGAGAATTACCGCCTGTTCAGCAGCACAAATCATTCCGTTATCGAACGATTTAGAAATAGTGACATCGTTGACTGCATTTTTTACCACTGCGCTTTCGTGGATATAGGCAGGACAGTTTCCGGCCCCCACCCCTAGCGCCGGTTTTCCACAAGAATAGGCACTCTTGACCATAGCGTTACCGCCGGTAGCGAGAATAACTGCTACTCCCGGATGGTTTATCAACTCCGCCGTGGCCTGCATTGACGGAGCGGTAATCCACTGAACGCACCCCTTAGGCGCTCCGGCTTGAAGAGCGGCCTCGTAAACTATTTTGGCGGCATGAGCCGAACAATTCTGCGCGAATGGGTGAAACGCAAAAATAATGGGATTGCGAGTTTTTAAGCAGATCAGCGCTTTAAAAATAGTGGTTGAGGTGGGATTAGTGACCGGGGTAAGAGCCGCCACCACCCCGACTGGTTCTGCAACTTCCACGATCCCGGAGAACTCGTCACGGGAAATCACCCCTACGGTTTTTTGTCCCTCTAAGTCTTGGGCAATCACTTCGGCGGCAAAAATATTTTTTACGGTTTTGTCTTCAAAGTTGCCGCGTTTGGTTTCGGTTACCGCCTCGGCGGCGAGCACCGCATGGGCTTCCCGCGCCTTGTGGGCTGCGGTTTCCACAATAATATCTACGGTTCGCTGATCAAGATTCTCGAATTCAGCCAGCGCCTGCTGGGCGTTTGCTACTAGTGCATTGATGGCTGTTTTTTCTCCAGCCTGTTGAGCCAGGGCGGGAGTTGGTTCTTTTGTGGGCATGACTAGCTCTTTTCTGTACACCGATCTAGCGGATTTGGATGTGCTTTACTGCGATCAACAACTCTGTCTAAAAGTTTTACCTAGTACGAATATAATCTTGAATAAAATAGGCAATGGCTTATAGCATAGGTTTTCAAAAACTAAAACCCAGATGCACATTTATGCAGTACCGGACTTCAAACGTTCACCCAACGGCGCCATAATAGCTAGAAAGCGGGCAGAGGTTTTTCTTATTTCCCAAAGTCAACGGGCGGTAACTACGCCAGGATGTCCGGATCCTGACCATGCTAACGAGCTACTTGGTGAGACATACGATACTGCATGAGGACGAATACGCCCAGAGCCAACGAGAGATAGATCGGCAATAACCCAATCGATAAATGTTGCGCTATCACGCCAAATAATGGCGGCATTACGAAGACACCTAAGTTAAAGCTGGCCATCTGCACCCCGATTACCGCGCGCGAGTGCTCTCTCCCAAAGATTTGAGGAGTTGCGTGAATCATCGCAGGATACATCGGCGAGCAACCCAGACCAATCGCCATAAGACCGCAGACCGTGATAGCAGCCGATCCCGGTATCAATAACAGCACCACTCCCCCCGCGACCAGAATTATCCCTAAACGAATTAATTGCTGGTCAGAATAACGGATCGACAAAAAACCGCTCGCTGCTCGCCCCAGGGTTACCCCCAGGAACAACATTCCCGCAAAAGCGGCCGCAGTCGCGGCATCCATACCTTTAAATAGCTTCAGGTAGGTTCCACCCCAAACTCCGGTTGCTTGTTCCAATACGGCATAACAAAAGAAACAAGTCATTACCTCTTTGACACCCTTAATCCGCACTGTCTGTGAAAGCTTGAGAGGGCGCTGGTCAGCTGAGGAGGTATCCGATTCAGGCAACTTCTCACTACTGGCAGGAGAGCTTTCCTGTTCGTGGCGTTTCCAGAGCGGCAAACTTAAAAATAGAATCGCGGTAATTGCCAGCTGTATCAAGGCTATATACCAGTATCCGTTCTGCCAGCTACCTCCCCCGGCAAGCGCGATCCCCATCACGTAAGGACCAATCGTGGCACCAATCCCCCAAGAGCAGTGCAACCAGTTCATGTGGGTACTCTTAAAATGCAGTGCTACGTAGTTATTGAGAGCCACATCCACGCTTCCTGCCCCCAGTCCATAAGGAACGGAGCAAGCACACAGTACCCAAAAGTTAGGGGAAAAAGCGAAGCCTAGAATAGCCAGAGCAGTCAATAACCCCGAAAGCACGGTCACTTTTCCGGTACCAAGCCGGGAGATTATCCGATCCGAGAGCAGGCTAGAAGTAACAGTTCCCAAGGAGATAATCATAGAGATGAATCCCGCATAGGAAACCGGCACCGCAAAATCTGGATAAATCTCTGGCCAGGCAGAACCTAGCAGGGAATCGGGTAGACCCAAGCTAATAAACGCCAGGTAGATCAGGGCTAGTAGTAAGTTCGTCACGAGCGCCTCCTCTCTAAAAAAACTATCAGTTAAGGCCGCAAAGGGGGTGCGGACGGATTGTTGGAGAGTGTTTTATGAATGTTTCGTATTCCCGAGAGCTGCGTGCCGATCTTGAGTTACCTCCCACAGATAAGAGTTGCGGGCCTTGCTGAAAATAATCAGCAAGGCCCGCTCCCGGTTTTAGGTTTCCCCAAAACCTATTTTTCTGGAGGTAACAGTTTAGGCTTCAAAGAGTTTTTGCCCCACGTAGTCTTCTCCTTGCCCCACACCGGGCGGCATTACCCACATACTGGTGGCTATATGCTGCAGGTATTCGGTCATGGCGTCCCCAGACATCTTTTTCAAGATGGGAATGAAGTTGGTTTGCGGGTTACGAACATAAGCGATAAACATCAGCCCACCTTCTAGCCGCCCCAAACTGTCAGTCCCCTCCATATAGTTGTATCCGCGTCTAAGCATCCGGGCTCCCCCGTTATGATCGGGATGCACCATCGCTAAATGCGAATCCAATGGAATCAAGGGTTCCCCGTCTTCTCCCTTCTTCTCAAAGTCGGGATCGGTGAATTCGGTTCCCCCGGATTGCGGGGCTCCTTCTAGTTTGTCGCGTCCAATGGTGTCTTCTTGCTCTTGCAAGACCAGTTCGTCCCAAACTTCCATCATCTGCTTGATTTTACGGGTGCACAGATAACTGCCGCCTGCGAAATATTTCCCACCCGAATCACCGGGCTGAATCCACAGATGCTTATTTAGTTCCGCGTCGGAGTCTTCCTTTTTAATATTAGAAGTTCCATCCTTGAAACCAAACAGGTTGCGGGGAGTTTTCTGGCCGGTAGAGGTAGAGGAAGTACGCCCATATCCCAGTTGCGTCCAGCGAACGGTGGCAGTACCGAACGCCAGGCGGCTGAGGTTGTGAATCGCGTGCATGGAAATCATGGGGTCTTCCGAACAGGCTTGCACCACGATATCCCCGTAGCACTGATCCGGGTCCAGTTTCTCTGCCGCCATCCGGGGAATCCCACCCTTTAGGGGTTCCGGCATTCTATCGGCAATCCCGAGGCGATCTTTTCCATCTTTCAGGAAGAAACTTTCCCCAAAACCAATGGTGATCGTGAGGGCGCCAGGTCCGAGATCATAGGCTTCGCCGGTATCATCCGGGGGTGCCAGTTTGGACACTTTCGGATCATTGACCGGATTACCAGCCATCATCCGTTCCGCCGCCAATGACCAGTCTTTCAGCAACTGAATAACCAGATCTCGATTTTCAGTGGTCAAATCATAGGCAGCCATCATCATCTGCTGTTGCTGCGGGGTGAGAATTCCCGGCTGATGCTTACCTCTGAAAGGATAGGAAATCTTCATCACGTCGGAAGCCGCTTGCCCGGCGGCCTCGCCTTTGGATTTACCATAAGCGAAGCCTCCCATTCCCCCGATGCCAATACCTGCGAGGGCAGCGATACCCCCGCCGATCAGGACATTACGGCGGGAAATCCCCGGAACCTTAGCAGTATTTTTCGGAGTTTCCTCCGAGGAGGCGGCCTCGTCGGTTACCTCCTCGGAGTGATGGTTAACAGAGTCTTTACTCAATGAATATTCACCTTATTTCAGGATAGATTCCGTTAGCTTTGCCAAGGGAGCACGCAAAGCATTTACCTTATCGGAAAGCTCTTTTTGCTTCTTGGTGTACTTCTCGGGAGTTTTCTCCAAACCGATGGCTACAGTCGCAATATCGGTGTAGGGCGGGAAATCCCACTGATTATCGCCACTGGCCCGGTTGTACGAGGCGATGGTGTCTTCCAGATCTTTCATCTTGGCGTCGATCTTCTTCGCCAGTTCCGGATCTTTCTTTTCGGCTAAAGCCTGGACGTTACCGTAAGCTACCCGAGCGCCCTCCAAGTTGGCCTGGAAATCATAGAGGTCGGTGTGCGAGAAGATCTCTTCTTCCCCCGTAATCTTGGTGGTGGCTACCTCTTCTAGCAGACCAATAGCGCCATTGGAAATATCGTCGAGCTTCAGTTTGAAGTCAGCAGCGTAAACCGCTTTATGCAGATCCTGGGTGTCTTTCATCAGCAGATCAGCGAACTTGGTGCGATCTGCGGCAGATAGCTTCTGATCGGTCCACAGGTCTTTTTCTAAGCGGTGCCAACCGGTCCATTCCCGCCCGTCAGCATCATCAGCTTGCTGGTAGTCAGCTTCGCGCTCATCCAGCTTGGGATCCAAATCGCCGAAAGACTCGGCAGTCGGCTCAATGCGTTCGTAATGCATACGTGCCAGCGGATACAGCTTCTTTGCCTTTTCGTTATCGCCCGCTTTGTAGGCATCCACAAATTCTTGGGTGGCCGATACCAACTGGCCAGCCTGATCCTTGACGTAAGCGGTGTACTTGGTAACCGCCTCATCGTGCAGTTTCTTGTCATCGGCGCTGATCTTTACGCCTTCACCCTTGGTTACCTTGAACTCTTTTAGCCCCACGAGTGATCCGACCATGTTTTTCTTGCAGGCGGTGTAGTAGGTACCCTCCTCTAGCTGCACGGTGAAGTCGCGTTTATCCCCGGCAGCCAGATTTTCCATCTCTCCCATAATTTGCAGCTTGTCTTTGGCAAGCACTTCAAACTCGTTGCGAGCCGGCCCCTCGTTACTTAGGGAGAACTTAATGGTGCCGGAAGGAGCGGTGTTAGCAGATAGTTCGCACTTGTCGTCAGCGATTTTCACCTCGATTGGTTTAGCGCTGCCCGCCGCGCCATCCCCCGCGGCGCTGCTGTCATTCTTTACACAACCAGTCATAGTGACTGCCAGCGCCGCGCCCACGAAAGCAACGGCAATCTTACGCATATGCATTATTTGTCTCCTTAGGTGTGCATTTTTGCGTCGAGGACGCGAGCGCGCCCTCGGGAAAACGTTCAGTCAACTGCAACTGACGTTTTGGTCTTGTTACTTGTTTCCACTGTTGCCGCAGCCTCATCGGACAGGTTAGCCTCCCCCTTGCTTCCCGCGTTAGCTATGGCTTCTTCTGAGGCACCAGCAGCTTGTTGCTGCGGCCTTTTGACCGCTAAAAACAACTTCTTATTGCGGTTGTAAAAATAGAACAGCGTGCCCACTACCACCAGGTAGATCAGCCAGCTAAAGAACTGCAAGGCGGTGGGGCTAGGTGAGAACTGGAAAATGGCTACCAGCACGTCATAGAGACCGCCGTTATAAACCAGGGCGGGAATATAAGTGGTGATATCGAACAGGGGCGCGGTCATGGGGATAACCCCGGCTTCTTGTAAATCGTGGAAGCCGTAGGAGCAGACCCCGGCAGCCACGAAAATCAGTAAATACCCGGTTACCTCAAAAAATATCCGCAAGTTGATACGCGCTACTCCCCGATAAATCAGGTATCCCAGCGCGATGGCGATTGCTATCCCCACCATCATTCCGACAACCAGGCTGGTGCCATTTTCATTGTCGCTGGCATTCTTGAACATCGGCCAGATAAAAATCGCGGTTTCCAGTCCTTCTCGACCCACGGTAATCAAGGCGATTACAAACAATGACCAGCCGGCTCCGCTACCTTTCGAGAGAGCTTCCTTGACTTGGGATTGCATTCGAGCCACCATTCCGGCGGAATGCTCGGCCATCCAAAAAATCATCCAGGTGATGAGGGCGACCGCGAATAGAGAAAGAAAGCCTCCGAGCGCTTCTTGGGCTTGGGTGGTAAGGGTATAGGTACCCCAAACCAGGTAAGCACCTACGCTCATGGGAACTACCGCCCCCACCACTATCCCTAGCCATAGTTTTGGCAGAAGATCCTCACGCTCAACTTTCTTTATATAGGCATAAAGAATGGAAACTATTAAAACAGCTTCCAAACCTTCCCGTAACGCAATTAGCAAAGCGCCGAGCATCTTCTCTCCAGTTCGCGAATCAGTTAGCTAAAACCTATAATTCCTTAGCTAAGGCAAATCTAATTTATTTAATTCATTCCGTCCTGTCAAGCAGATTTATTCTCATGAAATTTCACTAAAACAACTGGTTAATGCATTATGTAGTTAACTAACTTAGCTTATTAGATTTTAAGCTCTCGCAGATAAAGTAGGTCCACCTATCCAATTACCTCTTATTGCGATCGGCAAGCTCGCAGGCGCTCACGGCTATTACTAAATTGGGGAAATGCGTTATCAGCTGTCTTCCAGCAGGGAAGATACTTTTAGTAACGTATAGAAGCCAAGCGGCGCTGCATCAAGGCGAATACTCCCAGAGACAGAGCCAGGTAGACAGGTAAAAAACCGACAGATAAATACTGCGCTATCAGGCCAAATAGTGGCGGCATCACGAAGACCCCCAAGTTACAGCTAGCCATCTGCACGCCGATTACTGCGCGCGAGCGATCCCTCCCAAAGATTTGGGGAGTTGCGTGAATCATCGCAGGATACATCGGCGAGCAACCCAGACCAATCGCCATAAGTCCGCAAATCGTGATAGTTGCCGATCCCGGTATTAACAACAGAACTACTCCCCCCGCTACCAGACTTATCCCCAAACGGATTAATTGCCGGTCAGAGTAACGGATCGACAAAAATCCGCTCGCTGCTCGCCCTAGGGTTATCCCCAGGAATAACATTCCCGCAAAGGAGGCCGCGCTCGCGGCATCCATACCTTTAAATAACTTAAGGTAGGTCCCACCCCAGACCCCAGTTGCTTGTTCCAATACGGCATAGCAGAAGAAACATGCCATTACCTCTTTGACACCTTTAACCCGCACTGTCTGTGAAAGCTTGAGAGGGCGCTGGTTAGCTGCAGAGGAATCCGATTCGGGCAACTTCTCACTACTGGCAGGAGAGCTTTCCTGTTCGTGGCGTTTCCAGAGCGGCAAACTTAAAAATAGAATCGCGGTAATTACCAGCTGTATCAAGGCTATATACCAGTATCCGCTCTGCCAGTTACCTCTCCCAGAAAGTGCTACCCCCATCACATAAGGACCAATCGTGGCACCAACCCCCCAGGAGCAGTGCAGCCAGTTCATGTGGGTACTCTTGAAATGTAACGCTACATAGTTATTGAGAGCCACATCCACGCTGCCTGCTCCCAGTCCGTAGGGAATCGCGCACACGCACAGCACCCAAAAGTTAGGGGCAAGGGCAAAGCCTAGAATAGCCAAAGCAGTCAACAACCCCGAAAGCACGGTCACTTTCCCAGTACCTAGCCGGGAGATTATCCGATCCGATAGAAGACTAGAAGTAACTGTTCCCAAGGAGATAATCATAGAGATGAATCCCGCATAGGAAACCGGCACCGCAAAATCTGGATAAATCTCTGGCCAGGCAGAACCTAGCATGGAATCGGGTAAGCCCAGACTAATAAAGGCCAAATAAATCAAAGCCAGCAGTAGGTTAGTCAAATGTTCCCCCGTCAAAGCTACTAGGAATATCGCTATTCAGGCTACTAGTATCGTCAATAATTTAGTACGTCAAATGCCGGGTGTTACCGCTTGATTCCGCTTGCTTCTCGAGTCAAAAATAAGCGCTTCCTCTAACCTAATTCTCTCGTTATCGCCTCGAAAAAATCATTTCCTTCACTGCGTCAGATCTTCCCTCCACCAATTTTTCGAGACAATTAGACTAAAAATGTCATTAAATGAAAGAATGTCTACATGCCTAGGATTATTGGGGATACCTTGGAAGAGCATCGCAAGAAAACTCGCCAACAGCTCTTTGATGCGCTCTCCCGTCTCCTCCAAACCAGCACGTTTGAATCGCTAACCATGGCGAAGATTGCTCAAGAGGCGGGAGTGGGGCGCACTGCGGTCTATAACCATTTCCAAGATAAAGAAGCACTGCTCCTGGCATTCATTGCCTATGAAACGGGACAGTATTCGGAGCGCTTAAACCACGCTCTGGCGGGGGTGTCCTCCCCTATTAAAATGCTGCGAATTTACATCCGGGAACAACTCACTCTCGGATCTTCTTACCACCTAGCGCCCGGCCTAGATCTACGCCGGCAAGTATCAAATGAAACTAGCAGCGAACTACGCCTTCACGCGCAGATTGTAGAAAATATACTGCGTCAAATCTTACGAAAAGCCATTAATGAAGGCACACTTCCTCCCCAAAACCTACCCATAGCAATCTCTATGGTGAATGCGTCTCTAGCAGGCAGATCTCTACCCAAAGACCCGATTCACCGAGAATATCTGATCCACTGTATACAGGCGTATGTACTGCGTTCCTTGGGCGCGAGCCACACCTTGGCTCCGCTACCCAACGCAAAACGTTTCTTGGGACGCCGGTTAGATCTCGACGATAATCCGTTTGCTTCCCGCGAAGGCGAGGGAATGGTGATCTCCGCCTGTCCAATCCATCGAGCCAGCTAGACGCAGCTTTCTTGCTATCTGGCAAGCCGCACGTTTATCTTCCTAGGACGTAAGCCAGGAGGCAGCGCCGGCATTTATTTGCTGAGCCGGCAACTATGGACCCGAGGGAATCATTTTGAAGTCCCAGTAATCTATAATCGCTTAAGAGAGTCAAAGGAGGAAACATGAGCACCGACCCGGTTCAGCGGGCAAGCGACCCGGCGACGCCCCTGGAAGAATTGCAGTATTTGGCTCAAAACCATCCCTCTTTGCGTCCTCTCATTGCTGAAAACCCCTCCACTTATCCAGAACTTCTAGAGTGGTTAGGCGAGTTTTCTGATCCGGAGATTGCCGCCGCCTTACAGCGCCGGCAAAACCGGATGGATCGGGAAGCTCGCGCAAAAACCCGTTCCCCTATCCCGGTATCCTCTCCCGCTCCCCAGAAGGCACCAGCAGAAGAGCCCCAGAGCGCTTCCCCGCTGACTCCTACTAAAGCCAGCGCAGCTGTAGACCCGGTTAGCAGTAAAGACACCCAAGATTTACCTACCACTCCCCTCGAAGCAACCGCGGAAACGACAACCGCGAAACCAGCGGATAAACCGGAAAATGCAGGTACCGCTGAAACTCAGGTAGCGGGAAAAACTAAATCGGAGAAACTTAAACTTGCAGACGAGGAAGATTTAGAAGACTTTTCACCGGTCGAGGAAAAAACTGCCTCCCGAAAAAGCAAGATTTTCGTGATCGTGATTGCCGTGTTGATCGGTTTAATACTATCGGTCGGAGGTAACTTAGCAGACCGCCTTACCGGCGGTGACGGCTCGAAAAGCTGGTACGGGAAGGACGGAGTGATCGCGCGCATCTTCGGAGATTCCGATCTGAACCGCGACCACAACAATAATGGGATTCCCGATGATCAAGAAAATGGGGCAAACGGTGCTGGCAGTAAGAACGCTGCTGGCCAAGACACTAAGCAAAAAAACAGTAACGCCGGCGCCCAACTGGACGTGAAAACCGAGGGACGCCAGATAGCTCCCGCTCCCACCAACCAGATTGGGCAAGCAAAAGGGCTACCCAACGGCGCCTACCAGGTCGCTGAGTTTTCACTGCCCGATGCCCCCATCAAGTGCACCATCGGTAATGAAGTAGTTTGTAACGTCTTTAGCTTCACCGGAAATATTGGCCAGAACCCGGGAGCCACCGTCAAGTTCACCCTGGGAGCAGATGGCGCAAAGCCCCCCGAAGATTTAGGGGTTAAAGATAACGAAGTTTCACAGACCGTACTCGCTAGCGGTGCTGCGGCAGCCTCAGGAGCCTACGCCTGCGAGTCTTCCGGATCGGGGGTTGACTGTTGGAATCTGCAGACCGGATTCGGGCTGAAACTAACGGTTAATAGCGCCGAAGCCTACCAACCTAAAGTTAAAGCCCCCGGCAACTAGCCTTTCCATTACCCCGGGAGGCAGGGTATCTGGCGCTACCGCGTCCTCGAACGCGGCAGCGCCAGTGAAATCTATTAGCTTTCTCCTCCTAGCGGGCAAGCAGCCAACCTGACACCCGCAGGTAGCCGGAACTAGGCTTCCAAAAGTTCGCGGGCGACCAGCTCTGCGATCTGGATGGCGTTAAGTGCCGCCCCTTTACGCAGGTTATCGGCGCAACAAATGAACGCCAGCCCCTTTCCATCCGGAACCGATTGATCGATACGCAAGCGTCCAGTGAAAGTCCCATCTCGGCCAGCAGCATCCAAGGGATTGGGTACCTCTACTAGTTGTACTCCCTCAGCCTGCTCTAATGCCGCCTGAGCTTGTTCTAAATCTACCGGGCGAGTAAAACGTGCGTTTAGGGACAGTAGATGCGCGGTCATCACCGGGATTCGCACGCAGGTGCAAGAGGCCGCGAGCTCCGGCAGGTGCAGGATCCGCCGCGACTCATTACGCAGCTTTTGTTCCTCATCGGTTTCGGCAGAGCCGTCATCAACAAAGTTTCCGGCTACCGGAACCGCGTTGAACGCGATCGGGCGCACATAGGTTTTAGGCTCGGGAAACTCAATAGCTTGCCCATCTAAAGCCAGTTCTTCGCAGCGCTCTACGCTAGCTTCCAGCTGGGAAGAAAGCTCTTGCACCCCAGCTCGCCCCGACCCGGATACTGCCTGATAGGAGGACGCCACTAAGGTTTCCAGCCCAAAGAGATCATGGAGCACTTTCACCGTGGGCATTGCCGCCATCGTGGTGCAATTAGGGTTGGCGATAATCCCTTTAGGGCGGTCCTTGATATCTTCCGGGTTGACCTCGGAAACTACCAGGGGCACCTCGGGGTCTTTGCGCCAGGCGGAGGAATTATCGACTACCACTGCCCCGGCAGCGGCAAAACGAGGAGCATAGGTACGCGACGCTGACCCTCCGGCGGAAAAGATCGCAATATCGATCCCCTCCAGGTTCGCGTCCTCCACGTCCTCTACAGTTATTTGCTGACCGCGGAAAGAAAGCTGCTTGCCCGCGCTACGCGAGGTAGCAAACAGGCGAATGCTAGCGGCGGGAAAGTCTCTTTCTTCCAGCAGAGTACGCATTACCCGGCCGACCTGTCCGGTTGCTCCGACTAAGGCTACGGTTAGTTCTTTCATCATCGTCCGGTACCTCCATAGACCACGGCTTCAGTTTCTTCGGAATCTAAATCGAAAGCTTTATGGATAGCCAACACTGCATCATCCAGGCGATCTAAATTGATCAGCACGGAGATACGCACTTCTGAAGTAGAAATAATATCGACGTTGATCCCGGCATCCGATAGCGCCTGGAAAAAACGCGCCGAAATCCCCGGATTATTGCGCATACCTGCCCCAACTAGCGATACCTTCCCCACGTTGGTGTCGTGGTCGATGCGGATGAAATCCAAAACGTTCTTTTCGTGCTGCAGTTCTTCCATCACTCCCGGAATGTCTTCCGCCGGCATAGTGATCGAAATATTAGCCCTACCAGGGCGTGCCTCGGAAATGTTTTGTACGATCATGTCGATATTGGCACCGACTTTTGCCACCGCTGCAAACAGGTCAGCGGCCACGCCCGGTCGGTCAGGCAAGCCCACTACGGTCAGCTTTTCCTGGGAACGATCATGGGCAATACCAGAGATAATGGGAGCTTCCACGTTTTCCTCCTCAAGGGCTTTAGCGGGGACAATCCCTCGCAATGATTTCGGGGCCGGACCTTGGGCAATCCAAGTGCCATCTTTATCGGAAAAACTAGACCTTACATGCAAGGGCACCCGGTAGCGCCGGGCAAACTCTACTGCTCGCAGATGCAAAATCTTGGCGCCGTTAGCTGCCAGCTCTAAAGTTTCCTCATAGTCGAGGGAGTGCAATGCCCGGGCAGTCGGCACCAGGCGCGGATCAGCGGTGAACAATCCGTCAACATCGGTATAGATTTCACACACGTCCGCATGAAGGGCAGCTGCTAGCGCCACCGCGGTAGTATCAGAGCCACCACGCCCCAGAGTGGTCACATCTTCGGCATCGTTAACGCCCTGAAACCCGGCTACAATCGCCACATTATTGTCTCGGATTACGCGGGCGATTCTTTCCGGAACCATCCCGACAATCTGGGCTTTACCGTATTTAGCGTCGGTACGAATACCGGCTTGTGCGCCGGTAAAAGCCATCGCCGGTACTCCTTGCGCGGAGATGGCCATAGACAGTAAAGACATAGAGATACGTTCGCCAGCAGAAAGTAAAATATCCATTTCCCGGGCGGGAGCATGAGCATTAAGTTCGGCCGCCATATCAATCAGGTCATCGGTGGTATCCCCCATAGCGGAGACCACGACCACCACTTGATGCCCGGCTTGACGGGTTTGCACAATTCTGCGCGCAACCCGTTGCAACGACTGGGTGTCGGCAACCGAGGATCCGCCATACTTTTGCACAATCAGTGCCATTTGTTCCCCTTGTATGCCTAGCGATTAGCTGTCTTCTGCAATTATTGTAAGAATTTGGCGCAATCTCGGCTTTAGCGTCTCAAATTTGCTGGTAGGTAAGCAAACACACAAAATCGGACGCCCCGCCCGGGTTCTTCCTGGGACTTTTGCCACCATTAAGCGGTTTGCGTTTTCTCGCGGAAATTCTATTCGGCCGAACGCCTTCCCTCCAAGGCACGCCCCAAAGTAACTTCATCAGCGTATTCCAGATCTCCACCTACCGGTAGTCCCGAGGCCAGGCGGGTAACTTTTAACCCCAGGGGGGAGATGGTGCGGGTCAGGTAGGTGGCCGTAGCCTCGCCCTCAATATTGGGATTAGTGGCAATAATGATCTCTTGTACGCTGTCACCCGACAGGCGGGTTAGCAGCTCCCGCAAACGCAACTGTTCGGGGCCAATCCCGTTTATCGGATCGATTGCCCCTCCCAGCACATGGTACAGACCGCGATAGCTGCGGGTGCGTTCAATCGCCCCCACGTCTTTGGCTTCTTCAACTACACAAATAACCGCCTGGTCTCGTTTGGGATTGCGGCAAATGGCGCACAGTTCTTCTTGGGCAATATTGCCGCATTTAGTACAAAAGCGGATCTTTTCTTTCGCATCGATTAAGGCCTGCGCCAAGAGTTCTGCTTCGGCTTTCGGGCGCGACAGCACATAGAACGCGATGCGCTGTGCTGATTTTGGTCCAATCCCCGGCAGCCGCCCTAAAGCATCGATTAGATCTTGCAAAGCGCCGTCATACATATAAGTTAAATACCCGCTTTCCCGCTGCCGCCAGAATTATCTACCGTCTCAATTATCTTGCCACCAAGCATAGATTTTGCGACCTCGACCCCCCAACGTCCGCCGCTTTCATCGAGCGAAACATCAGGATCGGAGAGATCGGGGATATCTTCATCTTCATAGCTGGGAGGTGCGCCCGGCGCTGGGGACGCAATTTCATCGTCCTCGCTTGATGCAGCCGACATCCGCGGAGCAGCCGGGATATCCGGCTCGAAAGTCTGCTCACGCGGCGCTGCTAGGGGGGCAGAGGCAGTAGTTTCAAAGGACGGCGCGGATTGACCTGCTCTGGGAGCGACTAGCTCCTCGGCAAAGTCACGGGGTGCCGCCATCACCGCATTGTCCCTGCCAGGTGCCGGCGAAATAGAGGTTTCGGGGCGAGGCGCTGCCATTTCTGCCGCTGGCGCCTCGAACGCTGAGGGCGCTGCCGCAAGTGGTGTCACAGGCTCCGACGTTGTCGGATGCGCCGCGTCCTCTGCGCCCTGATCGTTTTCCTTAGAAACGGAGTCTGACGCTTTGGGGTTAGCAATGATCCAGTCAGCATTGGAGAATGCCGGCTCACTTTCTTGCCCAGGTTTATCCCCAGGTTTATCCGCTGCTTTTTGGTCTTCACCTGCAGTTTCCGCAATTGCGTTTGCGGCATCCGCGGAGGTGCTAGGGACGGGAGCAGGGTTTGCTTCACCACCCACTGGTTCTGGATAGGAAATCTCTTCACTGCCATCTGCCGGATCCGCGTCTTCGGGAGGATATTCCTCTTCTTCCGGGGGTGCCTCCTGGGGCAGAGTTTTCTCTACTCGCGAGGAAGCATCTAGTTTGAACCGGGATAGCACCTCGCTCATAGCGGGAGCGCGGCTATCATCGCTTCCCGGAAGTACCTGCACTGTCCAGGCTGCTGACAGTTCTTCCTGTAAGCATTTCTCTATCGGAGCCAGCCGTTCCTTCAAGTATGCAACGGTCTGCGGAGTATCTGCCAACAAGGTAACTTGCTGGTTTTGGGCACCGCCAAGCTGCAGATGACGATTACAGGTTGACCATAGCCGCTGATCAGTGTCCCGCAAACGCGCAGAAACCTTACCCCACGATTCCAGTAACCGCCAATATTGTTCCCCTTTTTCTACTTCCGGCACCTCGCGCAGGGAAATGCTAGCCGCCGCCTCTTTGGGAGAGAGTTCCTGCTCCGCTACTTCATTGCGGGGAGCCTGTTCTGGTTGGGTAATTTGCTTTCCAATAACTGGAGCAGACTGTTTATTATCAATAGTTTCCGGGCGCGGAGCAGCCAGTTCTGACGCCCCACTACCTGTAGGGGAAGCCGCCGGAACCGGGTTCGCGCGAGGAGCCGCGGGTGCCGGTTCAGTAGGAGCTTCAGGGGCTCTAGGAGCCACGGCATCTGGTCGGGCATTTGCGGTATTTTGAGGACGCTTCCGTCCCGGACGATGCAGAGCCGCCATTGCGGCCTCAGCCCCGCTCAAAGACCCAGAAGAGGCAGAATCGTGTCCACCTGCAGCTACCTGGCTCTGTTCGGGCAATAAAAGCCGCGCAGCCAGTAGCTCAACTTGCAGGCGCGGAGCGGTAGCTCCCGTAAGCTCGGTTAAAGCAGTATTGGTGAGATCGCTGGCGTGGGAAATCCCGGCGGTTCCCCAACGCTGCGCTTGGGTTTGCATCGCCGCTAATTGATCGGCGGGGGTTCCCGCTAGTACCGTCTGAGTATCCTCAGCGGATGAAACCGAGAGTACCAGCAGATCCCTAAGATGTAGCAGTAAATCTTCCAGGTAGCGGCGAGGCTCATGCCCGCCCTCCACCATTTTGGCGATCACCTCGAATAGGGCGGCTCCGTCACGGTCAATAATGGCGTCTACAGAACGCTCTAAAATCGCACTGTCTGTGTATCCGAGCAGCGCGGCGGCAGTCCCATACGCTAGTTTGCCGTCCTCGGCACCTGCCATCAGCTGGTCAAGCACCGAAAGTGAGTCGCGTACTGAACCCGCGCCTGCCCTCATCACTAGCTGCAGCACTCCCGAGTCAGGTTCGATATCTTCGGCCTGGCAGAGCTTTGCCATATATTGTTTCATTGTTTCCGGCGGCACCAAGCGGAATGGATAGTGGTGGGTGCGGGAACGGATAGTACCGATTACTTTGTCAGGTTCGGTGGTCGCAAAAATAAACTTTACGTGTTCGGGGGGTTCTTCCACGATTTTCAGCAGGGCGTTAAATCCCTGCTGGGTAACCATATGAGCTTCATCTAGGATAAAAATCTTAAAACGATCCCGCACCGGGGCAAAGCCTGCCCGCTCCCGCAGTTCTCGCGCGTCATCTACCCCGTTGTGGCTGGCGGCGTCAATTTCTACCACATCGAGGGATCCCGAGCCCCCGGTGGCTAAGTCTTTACAGGATTCGCATTTTCCGCAAGGAGTATCAGTGGGACCTTCTGCGCAGTTCAGACAGCGCGCCATGATTCGCGCCGAAGTGGTTTTGCCGCACCCGCGCGGCCCAGAAAAGAGGTACGCATGGCTGATTCGCCCGGAACGCAGCGCCGCCATTAACGGTTTGACCACGTGATCTTGCCCAATCACGTCTTGGAAAGTGTCTGGCCGGTAGCGGCGATAAAGTGCGATGCTCACGGCTCTACTGTACTAAAGCCCAGCCATCTCCGGGGTGTATGCCGGGTTATTGGGATAAAAAAGACCCTTCACGCACCCGATAGCGCACCCTTATCCTTGCTGCCTTCCGGCCCTGGGGAGGTTCGAATGATATCGCCGCGTGAAGGATCTCCCCCAGTTTAGCTTAGGAGGGCGCTAACTGGAAACGGTGCGGTCAGCACCGAGGCGAGAAGGTAACTTCCGAGGACGCGGGCGCGGTTTCTACGGAAATAACGTCGACTCTTATTACCGAGCTGTGTTCGACTCCTCATTTCCAGAATCGACATTAGCGAGAGCATTTAGGTAAACTCAAACTTGTGCCTGGAGGTATCGCCTAGTGGCCTATGGCGCTCGCTTGGAAAGCGGGTTGGGTGCAAGCCCTCGGGGGTTCGAATCCCCCTACCTCCGCCATTAAATAATGCTCTGCCAGCGAAAACATTAAGTAACAACAGAGCAATTTCATTTTGTTGTCTTAATGATGTCTTATGAAATAAGTTTTAGTGATTCTTACACCCGTTTTTAGGGTAATCTCTCGGCTATAAACTCACGCGGCTAACGCCTCAGGAATACCAGACCCCTCCCCCTCGTATACTACTTTCACCTGCCAATTCACCCAATTCTACTAACTAGCAAAGTAGAATCACCTGTGGGTTAACCGCAATGAGGAGGTTCAATCAGCATGGGCAGTTTAGTAATCGCAGTAGATTCCTCTACCACCAGTACCAAGGCGATAATTGTCGACAGTGCCGGGTCGGTACTTTCACAGGCGAAGGTAGAATTTGCAATGTCCACCCCAAGAGTGGACTTTTATGAACAAGACCCTCGCGACTGGTGGAAGAGCACCAATGAGGCGGTAGGGCAGGCAGTTGCGCAGCTTAGCGACACTGATCGTAGTCGCATCGAATTTCTCTGCGCCACCATCCAACGTCAATCATTCGCCCTGGTTGACTCGGAAGGCACCCCACTTCGTCCCGGGATTTTATGGCTCGATGGCAGAGCTGCGGAGCAAGTTAAAGAGATTGGTAGCCGGCGAGTACATGAACTTTCGGGTTTCCAACCCGATACCACCCCCTCGATCTACAAGATCGCCTGGTTAAAAGAGCATGAACCCGAAAAACTAGCTGCTGCCCACAAGATAGTAGGGGTGCACGGCTATCTAACTCACGCCCTAACCGGGCTATGGGTGGATTCGGTGGCAACTGCGGATTCTCTTGGATTCCTGGATTCTGCGAAGTTGGATTACTCCCCGGAACTACTAGACCTAATCGGGATCAAACGTGACCAACTTGCAGACCTGGTTCCCGCCGCCTCGATAATCGCCCCAATCAAGAAATCGGTGCTAGCGGATTGGGGAATCAAACAATCAGTTGAACTGGTAGCTGCCTGCGGGGATGGGCAAGCGGCAGCATTGGGAGCCGGGTCTACCGGAATGGAAGAAGCCTACCTAAATATGGGGACTGCCCTGGTAGCCGGAGTGCACTCGCCTCGCTATCAGATAGCCGATGTGTTCCGCACCGACGTGGCAGGCATTCCCGGCCAATACGTGCTGGAAATCGTACAAAATTCTGGTGCCCACTTGGCGGGTTGGTTCCGTAGCGAACTGGGCAATCCGGCACTTGCGGGGCGCCCCGATCCCGAACTAGAAAAAGCAGCCTCTCAGGTGGCGACCGGATGCGGCGGGCTGGTAACCATGCCCTATTGGAATGCAGTACAGTCACCTTTCTGGGATCCGATTGCTCACGGCGCCATCATCGGGCTGGCAGGAGCCTATGGGAGAGCGGAAATCTACCGCTCGATTCTGGAAGGTATCTCGTTAACTATGGCTACCAATCTGCATACCCTTGCCGACACTACCGGGGTGCCTTTGCAATCGGTGCGGGTAATGGGAGGTGGGCAACGCTCTCCCCTGTGGCGCGCGATTATGACGGACTGTATCGGGCTGCCTCTCACCAGCTGCGAAACCGAAGAAATTTCGGCTATGGGCGCCGCGGTGATGGCGATGGCACAAACTGCTGCTTACGCTTCCGTAGAAGAGGCCGCAAAAGGGATGGCTGCCTTGGGAGACACCTCGGAACCGAACCTTAAGAACCATGAAATCTATCTGGAACTAGCGGAGCTGCAAAACCAGGCATATCCGGCCTTGAAACCGATTATGGATAAGCAGTATCAGTTCGCTTTACGTCACCCCTTGCACTAGGTAATAGGACGTGGTGCGAGAAAAGCAATAAATTTGGGTCGCCCCTTTTGCGGGGCGACCCAAAACTGTTATTTAGTTATTCTTAATGGTTACTGCTGTTTACGGTGGCGAACCAAGACCGCGCCCGCGCCAACGGTTAGTAACCCTAGCGCCAGCGCCGGAATCCCCGCGGAACCAGTCTTGGGGACTTTCTGCCACACGGTGTTACCTTTGTTGCGTTTACCTGGTCATTGAATTCCATCTATGGTGCGAATAGTTTGTGCTAGCCACTGTCTCGCATCGGAAAGTGAGGACAGCATGTCCGTAGCTTCATTGACCTGAGTCTCAGCGCGCGCTTCCAGGTATGCACTTTCCCAACCGCTCATATCCCGCAAAGGTAGAGGTGGCCAGGCTTGCGCTTTTCTCCATGAAAAAGTTCGTACACATAATTGCTTAAGTTCCGCCAAGTCCAGCTGCATGCGCCACAGCACCTGCAGATCTACCAAATCATGGGCTCTGGAATATGTCAGATCAGTAACTGCATGAAGCTTCTGCGCAAACTGAGCTTCAGGAGAAATCAAACTTACAGGCCTCAACTCCCCAAAGCCGAAACGGGCATTAAAATCATATAAATCACTATCTATGCGAGTACCCTCATACGTACTCGTCTCAATCTCTTGAGCTGACACTTCCACCTTGAGCGCAGACCACTGCTTCCCAAGAAATTTCAATGAAACCCGGTACGGTTGCACCAAATACTGAGGGAGCTTCACCCCAGGGTCGTGAATTGGTAAAGCAACCAAAGCCCCCGTGAAAGCTGTTCGGGGCGCGCTGTTTGGATTATTGTGTAGCTGTGCTTTTGATGGTGGGACGAAACCCCAGCCTTTCATCAACTTAACGCGCAGCGCTTCTTCGAATCTGCGGGTTTGCTCAGAGATAAAAACATCAAGATCCGAGGTCGCGCGAGTTCCAGGCTCGCCCGCGCGCAGCTTCATACCCATACCACCTTTTATTACTGTGAACTCTGGAAGCATCTGGGATACAACCAAGGTAGACAGCATTAACCGGGAGCGCGCAACCGTAATCCCCCGAGCAGCGGACACTTCTTGCAGGCGTTGCTCAAGTTGAGCAACGTTTTTGGGAGGAACGACCCCGCTCATACAGAACTTCCTTAGCCTTGAGTTCCTTTGCGGTAACAAAATCTTTACGGTAGCACTCGTGCACTAAGGCCAGCCATTTTTCATTTGGTAGTTGGGGAAAAACATCTATCAGTGCCTCATTAACCGAGGTGGATGGCAGATTGCAGTACTCAGTAATATCTGTTTCCACAATGTCAACGCGATCGGTAAGCTGCATCCATTGCGGTAACTTTCTACGTACCCGTCTACGGGTAGCAACCCGGATCGAACGCGGATTAAAATCCCCCAGTTCCAAAAGAGAAAAGACTGCATCTCCCCATAAAAACCCGCCTTTACCAGCTAACGCCACCGCTATGGCGAACTGGGTAAAACGCGTGAGCGGCACGCCATGATGTACGTATACCCCGTTACCATAGCTACGCAGCGTGCCTCTATAAGCTAATTTTCGTACCTCAACAGCAGGTACACCGACAGAAATCGCCTCCGAAACGGTTAATACCCCGTGGCTATAAGCCGCAACCTCCCATAAATCGTGCGCGTAGGTCAAAACATTCACCCCCTCCTTCTTTGTCAATATCGTACCACTATTAGTACGGTATTGACAGATAAAAATTATCCCCCCCCCGTTCCTACTTGCCACCCCTGCGCTAGGTCGGGTGGCGGGTTATGGTTGAGGGTAATAACCTTCTCGCTTACAAGGAGCAGCAATGACCCAGGTAAAAGCCTACGCAATGGATTCGGCCACTTCGGATTTCCATCCCGTAACCTTAGAGCGGCGCGAACCAGGACCAACCGAAATCTATTTCGAGATCAAATATGCCGGGGTCTGCCACTCCGATATTCACACCGGGCGCGCGGAGTGGGGAGAGGTAATCTACCCCCTCACCCCCGGTCATGAAATCGCCGGAATCGTCACCAAAATTGGCTCGAAAGTAACCAAGTTTGCCGTTGGTGATCGGGTAGGGGTCGGCTGTTTCGTGGACTCGTGCGGCAAATGCAAGGCTTGCCAAGCGGGAACTGAACAATTCTGTAATGGCGAAGGCGGGACTATCTGGACTTATAACTGCATTGGGCGCGACGGCGTCCCCACAGCCGGTGGTTATTCCACCGGGATCACCGTGGAGCAAGACTATGTTTGCCGGATTCCGGACGCGATTCCTCTGGAAAAAGCCGCCCCCATTATGTGTGCCGGGGTGACCTTATATTCCCCGCTGAAACGCCTCGGGGCAGGCCCGGGCAAGAAAGTCGCCATCGTGGGCATGGGAGGGCTCGGTCATATGGGGGTGCAGATTGCCGCCGCCCTGGGAGCCGAAACCCACGTCATTTCCCGCACCCGCGCCAAGGAAGAGGACGCGAAGCGCTTTGGGGCAGTTGCACTGCACCCCACTTCCGAGGAGGGAACTTGGGACAGTCTGCACTCCCAGTTCGACCTGGTGGTATCGACTCTGTCTGACGGAGTGGAAATCGATCAGCTGCTAGATTGCGTAAAACCCGAGGGGATCGTAGGGATTGTGGGTCTTCCCGAGAACCGCCAATCCTTCGCCATGGGTAACTTGGTGGGCAGGCAAAAGATGCTGGCCGGCTCGAATATCGGTGGTATCGCCCTCACCCAGGAAGTGCTAGATTTTTGTGCCGAGAAAAATATCGGTCCCCAAGTGGAGATCATTTCTGGCGATCAAATCAATCAGGCCTGGGATAACGTGGTAGCCGCTAAGGTGCGCTACCGCTACGTGATCGACACCGCCACCTTCTAGAGCGGGCAGTTGCGTTGGTTTTCGATGCCGATGCCTCGGTACTACTTGATTGTCGTCCGAAACTACCTGATGAAAACAAGTACGCTCAGCGATAAACTCTTCAGAATCTGAAGCCTAATCAGTACAAACCGCCAGGATAATAAACAGTACGCTCTAAGGAGCGCTCAGCTTTACCCAGATTTCTTACTCTCAGCTTTCACTCACCGTGATGGCAATAATGCCGTTACCCTTCCTACCCCGTGGAGAAAGGGTAACGGCATTATCAAGCTGGCTGGCAAGGAACCGAATAATATGCCCTCGTAGTTTTGATGCTGCGTGCGCTAATCTAATGCGAATGCGCATATACACTGTTCATGCCAGCCACACTGAGCCTAGGAAAACGGTGGACTAACGGAGGTTTAGCTCTTCAGCCGTAGCATAGGAAGTTTGCGTACCCCGCTTAGTTACCGCATCGCCCGCGTAGATATTAGCCTTGCGAATCGACTCAGCAATGTCACCAGTCTGCGTCCAACAATGGCTAAAGCAACCAATGAAAGCGTCACCTGCCCCGGTAGTGTCAACTGCCCTGTCAGAGGTTCCTTCAATTAACTGTTCTCCGGCTTCACTAATCCACAAGGCGCCCCGTGAACCCAAAGTGACAATCACATTCGGAATTCCCGAGTGAGTAAGCACTTGCCCTGCAGCACGTATATCTTCTTCGGATTCTACCGGCATCCCAGTTAGTAAAGATAGTTCACTCTCATTTGGCACGATGAACTCTACGTTTTTTACCTGCTCTAACGATAGTGAGGGATCGGCTGGAGCTGGGTTCAACAGAATCGGAATACCCAATTCATTGCCTAATCGTATAGTCGCATATACCGTTTCTAACGGAATTTCCAGCTGCATCACGATCAGTTTACATTCGGCAATTTGTGCCTTGGCACGTTCCACATCACCGGGAGTTAACAATGCGTTTGCTCCCTTGACGATGATGATTGAGTTACGGGATTGGGGATCCACAAAAATTGGGGCGACTCCCGAGGTAGCATCCGTACGCATAACAAATTTGGTGTCGATACCGTTCTCAGCAAAGTTTCTTATGGTGTTGTCTGCAAACATATCGTTGCCTACTCTGGTGACCATCAAAACTTCCGAGCCCATCCGAGAAGCTGCTATGGCTTGGTTCGCACCCTTACCGCCACAACCCATTCGAAAATCTGGAGCCTCTACGGTCTCGCCTTCATGGGGCATTCGATTGATATAGGAGATTAAATCGACCATATTCGAGCCAACTACTGCAATATCCATTTCTAGTTCTCCTTAATGCCGGTAGTTACTTGGAAAGTGCGAGCTTCGCCAGGGGCAAGTTCAATTAAGGTTCCAGCTTTACGAGCCGCTTCGCGCCCTTCTGGACGTGATGTCCCGGGAAGCGCAAACGCAGCAACTTTTTGATCTTCGTTATGCAATATCCACCGCGTTATCACTGGGAAACTCTCGGTACTAAAACGGGTTTCAAATACCGTTCCGTCCTGGCAGGTCATTTCTAAAATTGCTTCTTCGGTCAGTTTGTCTACTCCATCAGCGAAATACACAATCTCCGGATCGAACTCTTCAGCCCCTTCCAAGGAATTAGCGTCCCGATTACCGGCTTTTATATCTGCGTTCAATTTCACCCATTTTTCAGTTGGTTTAACATGCGCCGGCACAGATTCACGCAATTTGAACGCATCTGCAGGCAAGTTTTGGGTAATTTTTCCGCTTGGTACGAACGCGTAGTTCATATGGCACATGTATTGCAGAGGCATAGAGGCGTACTTAGACATGTTTTGCACCCGTAGCTCAATATCGAACATGGATGAATTCTGGTGCAAAGTCACCGAGGGATTGGCTACATAGTGATCACCAAAACCCTTCAAGTACTCGCGGCAAGAAACTACGCGAATGGCATTGTTTGAAACAATCAATTTCGCCGAGTCCATGGGAGCGCATGCAAATTCACCATGCAACGGATGGTTATCCCCTTCGCCGGGGCAACCAGCGGCAAGCAGCCCCGAATGGAAAGCAAAGCAGCCGTAGGTGTCCTCAATCAAGGTCGCCGGTTTAGGCTCTGAAAACATGTTTTCCATGCGAAGGCTGTGACCGCAAAACTCTGCGTCCCAGATAATTTGCCCCATGAAGGGTAGAACCTCAACATATCCGAGCGAGTTACGGATAGTTAGTGAAGCAACTCCGGATGAGTAAGTTTTCGTGGTTACCGACCACTGCTCTGAATGCAGTATTTCCGTCTCTAACTGCGTAAATAGGGATCTTGGTAAATTCATTTCATATTGCATTAGATTTCACCCTTTGGAGAAGTTTTATAAGAGGAATAGAAGTACATCAATACGGCACCGAAACAAAAGAGATTAACGGCAAAAGAAATCTGCATCGAGCCAGTCAGGTCAGAGACCAGCCCCTGTACTGCAGGAATAACCGCCCCACCAATAATAGACATTACGATTATCGCTCCGCCGGTTTCGGTATAGCGTTTATCTTCGATCGAATCTAGCGTGCGCGAGTAGATAGTTGCCCAACAAGGCCCGAACAAGAACGAAACCAACACCGCAGCATAAACTGCTGTCATATTAGGAACCAAGATTACATACGCTAACGCACCCAATCCACAAAGAGAGTAGCCGACGAGGACTAAGTCTTGATTAAACCGGGTCATCAAAAGATTTGCTAGGAACTTTCCTAAAAAGAACCCAATAAACGCAAAGATCATGAAGTTAGAGGCTGTTCTCTCATTGAGGGAGTGATCCAGATTTAGCGCGAGCCTAATCGTAAAGGACCAAACCGCTGTCTGCATGCCAACGTAAAGGAACTGCGTCAGAATACCAGCTTTAAATCTACGGTTTCCGGCCAAGTATTTTAGGGTCTGGAATATGGTTGCCTTCGTGGCCTCTTTCGCGTTATTTACCACAGGCTTACACTTTGGGAACTGCGTAATCATCACCAGAATCAGGATTACCAGCAAGATTAGAATGATTACCCGATAGGGATGCAGAGTGCGTTGTAGCATTTCCCGAGCAAACTGTTGCGACTCTGCAGCAGTAAGATTTGCCATCTGCTCATGCAGCGCGGCACCTTCGGAAAAAATCAAGTACTTGCCCAGCAAAATTCCCCCGATAGATCCGAGAGGATAGAAAGTTTGGGAGATATTTAGTCGTAGCGTGGAATATTTTTTCGATCCAATCATCGACGAGTAAGTGTTACAGGACGTCTCAAGGAACGATAATCCAATTGCAATCGCAAACAGTGAAAACAGGAATACTGAATACGTCGCCATATGGGAAGCCGGGAAAAACAGTGAGCAACCGATGATATACACACTCAGACCAACCATGATTCCAACTTTGTAGGAGGTGGAGCGGATTACTCGGGAGGCAGGAATAGCAATAATGAAATACCCACCGTAGAATGCCGACTGCACAAACGCGGAAGCAAAGTCAGAAAGAGTAAAAATTGACTTGAACTGTGTAATCAAGATGTCGTTGAGGCTGGCAGCTATCCCCCACATGGGGAAGCAAATCGACAGTAAGAGATACTGAAAAATAGGGGTTCGCGAAAGGTAACCGTCGGCTAACTGCAGCGTATTATCCTTTATCAACCCTCGGCTGTTATTTACTTGTCCTTCGGGTGTTTTTTGCCCAGGCAATGATTGCTTTGGCGAAGTTTCCACATCTATACTCATTTGTTCCCCCCCAACAGTGTCATTCCGGCAGAGGCACCAATACGGTTAGCTCCTGCGGCTATCATTTCGTCCATGACGGCAGCGGTTCGAATCCCGCCAGATGCTTTAACTCCCATATTCGAGCCAACAGTTTTACGCATAAGCTCCACCGCATGCGCACTTGCACCTGATTGTGAAAAACCTGTAGAAGTTTTTACAAAATCTGCGCCAGCCTGTTGTGCGCATTCGCATGCATTCACGATTTCTTCATCCGTTAGCAGGCAGGTTTCCAAGATGACCTTCACTAGAACCCCAGTACCAGCTGCTTGGACAACACCAGCAATGTCCAGCTGAACTGCGCGCCAATTCCCATCTTTGACTGCCCCCAGGTCTATTACCATGTCGACCTCTTGCGCTCCGTCTGCAACGGCATGGGCAGTCTCAAATTTTTTCACCTCTGTGCAATGCGCACCAGAAGGAAATCCGATTACTGTACATACTTTAATATCACTACCGGAAAGCTCACGCTTAGCCAGCGAAACCCTATTGGGGCTTACACACACCGACCAGAATCCTGCGGTTTTAGCCTCTTCGCAAAGCTTTTTTACCGCTTCAGCTGTTGCATCTGGCGCAAGCAGGGTATGATCAATTAGTTTTGCTTTATTGGTCATGTCTACGTCTCCTTCGACTTCATGCAAGTCTTGGCTGACTTGTCACTGGTCTCACGCTACTTTGCTGCCCTAGCCTACAGAACGAATTTTTGGCACATATGTGCCATTTTGGCTATTTACCTTGTTTCTTTTTCGTCAAGGCATGTAGCTTACGAGCCGTTACCGTATCTATAACTAACCGGTTAGCATAACCACGTAGCAATGCCGCATAGACTACTTGCAACTTATCGGATCCTCCGGCTACCAGGATCTTTTGCTCGTTACGCCGTAAATCTGGCAAGGAAATTCCCAAAGTGCGGTTATTAAGATCCGGCAGACAGACCCTGCCGTCTTCATCGATGAAGTGCGCACATATTTCCCCCACCGAATGTTCGATCAAGAATTCTCTTTCGTCCTCATTAATGAGCGGACTATGCAGCAGAGTTGCCACGGAACTAACTGAGCCGACCGAATAAAGCACGATACGTGCTCGACGCGCAAGTGCCATAACCCTACTGACACTCTCTTCTCGTTCAATCGCTAGCTTCGCACCTGCCGATTCCAACACGATTGGATGCCCTATCATGTGCACCTTGGCCTGCAGAGATTCTCGTAACTCCCGGAAACTGGTTAGAGTGGATAAATCCAGGGACGGCATCCTTAGATTGCCACCGACCTGGACTACATCGACCCGCTGTAAAGATTTCCGCTGTAAGCTCGCAGTCAATGCCTGAATGGTTCGAGACCAGTAAACTCCAACAGCGTCTCCATCACGCACCATCCCCATAAAAAGGTCTGCCCCCGCCTGTCCCAGAGCCTTGCGAATATCAATGTCGCGTCTTCTAGGTGGAGACACTAAACGTACCTCGTCAAGTGAAAAAGCAGACCGTAAAGAATCGATGAGCTCTCTGTCTTGCTCTCGTGGATCATCTATTCGAATTTTCACGAACCCGCGCGCCTTCGCATGAGTGAGCAATTTGGAAACATTTGGTCGTGAAACATGCAGTATATTAGCGATTTCGCTCTGAGATAGGCCGCTATAGTAGAGCTTTGCCACATCCAGGGATTGATGATCCCTGCGGGTCATTCCCAAGCGATCTTTTTGCACCATGAGACTATCTAATCAGTCTGGAGTCTAGTCTGAGGAAATCTGAAAATCAGCCTTTCAGAAAATACAGTTACAAAGTTTTCAAGAACTAAACGTTACACTCCTCGGAGTGAAGCTATCGTCAGGCGTTGAGCTAATCAGAAATGCTGCAGCAGCTACAACACAAGCCGCATTAAACGCTTCGCGGAGGTACCACATACACCCGCCCTACAGCCAAAACCTCATACTCGCGTTACGCCCGACGCCGTAGCAGCACCAACGCACCTAGAATACTGCTGACTCCTGCAAGTAACAGCAGCTCTAAGGGCGAGGAGCCGGTATTTACCATTTCTTCTTTGGGCTCAGCATTGGGGCTAGCTTTCGGCGTGGGAGTCTTTTCGGAATCAGCAGGTTTAATCTTAGTGGTGGTAACGGATTTCTCCCCGGTACCAGTGAAAGCAACTTCCAGCGGATTCAACCTAGCGACGTTCCTAACTTTTATTGGCAGTTCACATTCCTGACACCTCGCTTAGGAAGACCACTCAACGGATTTCAAGGAAACGCCTTTGATTACCGCCAGGCGACCGCACAGAAGGAGCCATCTTCGCACGGTGAGTAAACCACTTAGCATCCCTTAGACAACCAATCTTCCCCGTCATTTAGGGTGACAGTAAAGGGAAGAACTATTCACGTGACGGGTGAGGAACCAATTTACGGTTACTGATGACAGTAGCCGCTACTAGATTCGTGAGACACTAGACTCACTGGGCATCGGATCCCCTGATCCACGCGCTACTTTCTTCACATTACTTTTGGGCGCGGTTCCGAAATGTCTTTAAGGAGAGGAGAAGTCATGCGGGCAGCAACTTTGAATGCACCGGAAGATCTACGGCTGGTCGAAAAGGAAAAACCAACCCCGGGCAAAAATGAGGTCTTACTGAAAATCGAGGCCAACACCATGTGCGGCACCGACTATCGCCTCTATACCGGGGCGAAAACTTCAGGGATCTCCTATGGTACGGTTCCCGGGCACGAGATTGCAGGCAGGATCGTGGAAATCGGCGAGGGCGTCGAGCAGATTCAACCGGGGCTACAGGTTGGGCATCAGGCGACGGTTTCAATCGTAGTATCGTGCGGTCACTGTCCCAACTGTCTACAAGACCGCGAACACCTCTGCTCAAACCTAGAGCTGTTTGGCTACGCCATCGATGGTGGCTTACAAGAATACATGCTGGTGCCAGAACGAGCCCTGCGTAGAGGCAACCTGATCACTACCAGTAAAGAGCTTGACCCTAAAGCTCTTTGTCTAGCCGAACCTATCTCTTGCTGCTTAAACGGCCTCGATCAATTCAAAGTGAACCTGGGAGAGGTGGTGGCTGTTCTGGGAGCCGGCCCGATCGGACTAATCTACGCGCAACTAGCACTGGCCAGTGGGGCTAGACAGGTATTCGTATCTAACCGTTCCCCGGAGCGGCGCCAAGTGGCAGACCGGCTGGGCGCGATTGGGGTCAGCCCTGATGAACTTGAGGATCGGGTCAGGGAAGTAACCAACGGAGCGGGAGCCGATGTGGTGATCGTGTGTATTGGTGCCTCGGATCTAGCCCAGGATGCCTTAGAGCTTGCCCGAGATGGAGGGCGAGTCAACTACTTCGCGGGATTCCCGAAGGGTTCGATGACTCAAATGGAGCCTAACCTGATTCACTATAAAGAATTGCAGGTTACTGGGGGTTCTAATGCTCGCCGTCGGGATGTAAAACGGGCGATTCAAGTGCTCGAAACGGGGGCTATTAATGTGGAGGAAATTGTCACCCACACCTTCCCGCTCTCTAAAGTGCATGAAGCGTATCAGGCGGTACATGATCGGGTTGGCGTAAAAATTGCGGTAATACCCGACTAAAAAGCAGTTCCGGTTAACCTGTGGGGAACGAGACAGACCTATCTGGCATTCTTACTGCCGGATCGTTTTGACCTTGTGGTATATATGGCAAGTGATTTTTTTGAATAATTTAAAACGGCTACTACCAGGCATAGCGTACGCGTGCGTGATTGCCGGAATCGCTTGGCTAATTAACCTGTTTATTCCCCTGTTGTCATCGATGCTGGTAGCAATCCTACTGGGAATAGCCGTCCGCAACACCAAGTTAATTCCGGCTGTCTGCGAACCCGGTATCGGTTTTTCCGCGAAGACTATTCTGCGCTCCGGGGTGGTGCTGCTCGGTTTTCGGCTGTCGCTACCGGCTATTGCCGCGCTAGGTGCCGGCGCCATCGTGACTATCATCTGCGCGGTCGCCGTCACTATGGTGGCGGGTTACCTGCTTACTTATTTTATGCGGGTCAGCCACGCCACCGGGATTCTCACCACCTCAGGGACTGCGATTTGTGGGGCTTCTGCCGTTGCGGGGATCTCCACGGTGGTATCTGCCCGCAGTCGCGAGGACGCCGATGACGCGGTCGCGACTGCTATCGCTTGCGTTACCCTATTCGGGACGCTCTCACTCGTCGCTTTACCAGCTGCCGCCCACGGGCTGGGGTTATCCCCCACGCAAGCAGCCGTCTGGCTGGGGGCTTCTATTCACGAGGTCGGCCAGGTAGTGGCAGCCGCAAACATTTACGATCCGGCTATCTCGGATTTGACTACCGCCACCAAGCTGGGGCGCGTGGCCTGCCTAGCGATCGTAGTAGCAATCGTGGGGATAGTTGAGCGGCGAGTAGTACAAGTACGCCACAAACAGGCAGAGAAAACCAGCTCTGGCAAGCGCCCGCCCCTGATTCCCGGATTCGTGGTGGGATTCCTGGTCGCAGTAGCGCTAGCCTCAGTGTTTGCGGGCATCCCCACTGTCAATAATATTTTCAGTACCCTAGGGGGCACGGTTGCTACCCTGCTGCTGACGGTAGCGATGGGCGCGATGGGCGCCGGGGTAAACCTGCGTAATGTGATTAGATCCGGAGGGCGCGCCCTCGTCCTCGGAATAATCCTGAGTGTCCTAATCGCCGCAGTCTCGCTGGGAACTGTACTTCTTTTAGTTGACTAGAACTCAGCTGAAAGGACTTGGGAGAACGGGAGCCTCCGTTTGAAACCCGAAAATTCCAGCCGCACCAAATAGGTCGCACTAGCTGGCAGTAATCTCAATCGTTTCCGCATGGCGCAGCATTTCTGGCTCCCACTGTGAACAGATTCCAGAGAACGGTAATGCCAATTCAGGAAAGTAGCAGCGAGACATCAGCAAAGGGACTTCGCCAGATGCAAGAACCGATGCCTGTTTACCTTTACATGCGTATTTAACTGTTGTGCATTGGGCAATCGGGAGGGGATTAATTTCCCTATTTTGCGCGATAAATCTTTCAAGATTCGCTTTACCGTTTCCTTTAGGAATCTTCGCCTTAACTGAATAAGGCTCACAAACAACAGTTAGCTCCGTAACCGTGCATCTAGCTGTCCGTTTTAGTGTTTCTCCTAGGCACAAGAAAATCGCACTAATCGGGATGGGGGAATCACTGTCGCATAGCAGGTCTAGGTATAAACCTCGAGCTAAAAAATCACCCTCGAGAAGGGAATAATCATTGTAGACGAACTGGGTAGCCCATAATCCGGCGTAGCTATCTGGAGCTCCCTCAAACCCCAAAGAGCGCGAAAGACGAGCAAATTCGTCCGCAATATCCAAGTCTTGCCCATCGCTGGCAATACCATCTTGCGCATTCCCTTTGATCTGGAATTGCAAAGAATGAAACCGCATTACCTGTCCCTCCCCTAGCGCCTATTTTAATTCTTCTAAAAAGAGAAAAGAGTCAATATCCATTTGGGGATTAACCCAAAGATCACGGAACCCTCACGGTGGCAGATAAAACCAAACCTCAGAGACAAACGCCTGGGGCTGGAAGCTATTTAGTTATTATTAGTCCGCAAAAATCTCGTTAAAATCGACAGATTCTTCGTATAGATCTGCGTAGTCTTCATCTTGAGCAAGTTCTTCTGCTTTGGCACGGAATTTCGTGGGCAGGCGAACACCCAACCGGGTAGCAGCAGAAAGTGAACTGGCCTGGGTTTTGTTCCTACTCGTTTTTGAGAGGATTAGGGATATATCTAAGAGGTATTCTCAGGAGTTTAAAGATCGGGCGGTGCGTATGCTCGTGGATCGTTTAGCTGGTGATGGCTCGTGTTCGCAGTGGCAGGCAGTCCGTGAGATCGCACCGAAGCTGGGGATCGCAAACGAGTCACTGCGCCGCTGGTATGAGCAGCATCTTGTGAACACGGGTGAACGGCAGGGGCTCACGCGTGAAGAGCATGAGGAAATCAAACGGCTCAAGCGTGAGGTTGCGCAGCTGCGCCGGGCTATTGAGATTTTGAAAACTGCTTCGGCATTTTTCGCAGCGCAGCTAACCGTCCGGCCCGATGATGATTGCTTATATTGACGAATATAGGGGTCGTTTCGGGGTCGAGCCGATTTGCCGGACACTGGGGGCTAGCTTGGAAGGAGGGTTTATTACCTCTCGCGGCTACCGGCTAGCCAAGAGCAGACCAGAAAGCGCCAGAAGCATTCGTGATCGGATACTTGCTAGGGAGTTGGCAACTATTCACGCACACAATTTTGGCGTCTATGGTATTCACAAGATGTGGCACGCAGCCAGGCGCGCGGGCTGGGATATTGGCCGTGACCAGGTCGCTCGACTCATGAAAATCGCTGGGATTGCTGGTGTTCGCCGGGGACGCACGCCGATCACGACCAGGGGGTCACAGGCTGTGGATCTGCGCCCGGATTTGGTGAATCGGCAGTTCACGGCCAGTAGACCCAACGAGCTGTGGGTTGGTGATATCACGTATGTGCGTACCATTTCAGGATTTGTTTACACAGCATTCGTCACTGACGTGTTCTCCAGGAAGATTGTGGGCTGGGCAACCAGATCGACTATGAAAACAGAGGCATTGCCGCTGGAAGCGTTAGAGCAGGCAATCATGAACGCTAAAGAACATCTGTCTGGCTTGGTTCACCACTCAGATCACGGATCTCAGTACACGAGTATTGCCTATAACGAGAAACTGGCTGATTACGGGATCAAGCCCTCCACGGGGAGGGTGGGTGATTCCTACGATAACGCGCTAGCCGAGACTATCAACGGTCTTTATAAGAGCGAGTTGATCTATTCACAATCATGGACTTCTTTGACCGAGGTCGAGTTCACCACGCTGAACTGGGTGCACTGGTGGAACAACGAGCGCCTACACGAAGCGCTCGGATACCGCGCTCCAGCCGACATCATCGATATGTATAATCAAACTCGGGTCAGCAAGCTGACCCCCGTATAAAAAGCGGAACAAAATCCAGCACGCTTCAGAAGTAGCCCGCATCCAGACCCCAAAAAACCAGGCGACACAAACCGTAAAACCCGCCCAAAAAAGCTGGCAACCGGACACGCTCGTGCCCGGATACGCTCGTGAGTTTGCGGCTATTTTCCCAGGAAACTGTGCAGTTCTACGTCGGCGCGGGCTTTCGCGTGGCGGGTGAGTTCAGGGGTGAATCTTGATTTTGCGTAGATTGCGTAGCGGGGAGTGCCGTGGTGTTTGACCAGTTTGCTGCGGTTTTCCAGGGTTTTCAGGACGTCGCTGCCGACGGGCTGGCCGGCCCATTTTGCTTCGATAAACAGAGTCGTTTTGGCACCCCCGGCGACCAGGTCGATTTCTTCGGATTGCCGGGTTTTCGGGTCGTTGCCCCACCAGCGGGCGCGATTTTGGTACAGTTCGGGCAGTTTCCCGGCGGCGTTGTCCCGGTCGAAAAGATCCGTGACAATCCGCTCGAACCCCAGCCCCATGAAACTGTTGAGTTCGGGGAGAACGTTCGCCTCGAGGGCTGCTGACCCCGCCCCCAGTTCGATTGTCGACAGGTTGGGCTGGACGAATCGGTACCAGAATCGGAAACAGCCGTCTTGGATCCGGTAAATGGTTTGCCGCCTGCTCGTTTTCATCGCCACATTCCAAGGGGTTTGTTTGCCCACAATCCCCAGGTCTATTAAGGCATCCAGGTAGTTGGTTAGAGCACCGGTCGGCATCCCGGTTTTCGTCGCAATCTGGTTATGCTTTGAGGCTCCGTTAGCAATCGCGCGCAGAATGGAACTGTATCGTTTCGGTTCGCGCAGCTCCTGTTTCAGCAGATTGCCCGGTTCTTCCACCAGTCGGCCGCTGGGGTCAAAGAACAGTTTCGTCAGGTTTCGGGTAACGCTTTCACCGGTGTCGATAAAGTCCAGATATTCCGCCACTCCACCCGTCGCGGCGTACAGTATCGCGGCGTCCGCGCGGGGCATAGGGGAGAGAAAATCCTCGGTATCCACAAAATCGAAAGGTCGCAAACGAAGCTGGCCGGTACGCCTGCCATACAGGGGGCTTTTCGCGGAAAGCACTTGGCGTTCCATGAAACTCATTGACGACCCGCACAGAATCAGGTGTAGCCCAGTCTCGACCCACTGCGAATCGCAAAACTTTTGCAACAACGAAGAAATCGGCGGCCAACTCGCCGCCAAGTACGGAAATTCATCTATGACCAGCGCAAACGGTGTCCGGCGAGCCGTATCCGCCATGTCAGCAAACAGATCTTCAAACGAGCCGTGACGCGCCCTCGACCCCGCTAAACCTGTCCCGGTCGAAGCTTGGAACTGGGAAAACGCGCGGGAAAAACTGGTCAAGTTCGTCGCCTCGTCAGCCTCTAAAGCCATGAAATACACAGCCGGCTTGTCGGTGATATATTCCCTAATTAGCCGGGTTTTTCCAACCCGGCGCCGCCCGTAGACCACGGTGAACTCGAAACGGTTGCTGCCCCAAGCCCGCTCCAGAGCCTCTAGCTCGTGAGTACGCCCGATAAAACGCTGCATCATCCACCCCAATCCTGAAAACATAGCCTACCGTAATGGTATCCGACCCGGCAGTGATTAGCAATATCGTAAACATGTATATCTGGATATTGCCAGCGTTATATGCCACTTGAGCTGCGCGGAAAGCTGGGGAGGATGAAGCCGGCGAGGCTCACGGGGGTAAAGGATCCTGGCAGGGACTAACGCCGAGGCAACGCCGGTACTACGCGCGCGTGCAGGCTCACGCAAATCATCCATTCTAGATATGTCAATACCTCACCAAAAGGGGAAGGTGTTGACAATCGGCTGCCCTCACGTCACTCCGCTTTCGAATATAGATATGTGGGCGGTGGCTCTCTTTAGAGAAGAAAACCACCGCCCGCTGGAGGAAACCCGCGACTTTGACCTAGCCTTCCAGTTCCTTCACGCGAGCCTGCAGTTTCTGGATCTGATCCTCCAGCTCACGATTTTGGTTTTTCAGTTTGAGCTTGTCTTCCTCCGTCATTTGCTTTTGATCGTCAAGCATCTGGTTTTTCACCGCCTGGTACAACGCCTCCCAAGCACTGGTGTTTTTGCCGGTGTTATTGGGGAATGTCCCATAATTGAACAGGGTTTTCACCAGGGATTGACCCATTTTTTGCCAATATTCCAAGGGGGAAAACACCCAATCAAGCTGATAAGGCTCTCCTTCTGATGCCTTATTGACGAGCAATGCCCGAAATGCCCCGAAGACTGGCATGAGATACCCGCCCGAAATCTTGTATCCAGCAGGACGAGAGTTGAAATCTGTCTTAGGATTCCCTTTGCCTTCGACACCTCGAATCCCTCCGAAACGAGCTCTTCCGTTATAAATTTTCCGGATGCTCCCCTTTGCGCATACTTCCCATTCTGAAGTTTCAATGTACGTACGGAATCCAAATGTTTAAAAGCGACGCAATTATCCTGCATAATTTTGGAAACTATAGAAAGATGCTGTTCGGCTTGTTCGGGAATGGTGCTGGTGTGTATCTTCCAGCCCTGGTTTGGAAGTCGTCTATTTTGAGGATGATAGTGAACCCATGGGCTTCTTTTTAAAATTTCCCAGTTTCCGGGAACGGGTACTGATATATCATCCTCATCTAAATTAGCGTTATCCCATAATGGTGAAGCATAGGGATTTTCACCGATAGAGAGCATGAAGCGTTGCGACCACTGTTCGTAGTTATCAGACATGTTGTGTTCCCTCAATTTTTAGTTTGGTGAGGATAGTTGTCAACATCGTAACTATTAAGAGTGCAACAAAGGCTACTAGAACTTGAACCCAAGGGAATGTCGCAATATCCGACCCTATTAGATTATTTACGAATGAGCCCACGTATATGTATGAGGTCAGCAAGACAACTGAAAGGAGTATTGCTGAGATGAACATAAAGATGAGACTTTCACGCAAGCACAGGCGTTTTATTTCTCTCACGGTATAGCCGATCCTAAACAATGAATCAAATTCCTTTGCCCTATACCGTATAGATTCTCTTATATTTACCGTTAACGCAAACGCAGCGAATATGTAAATAAAAGAGAGCAGGAATATGTTGGAATATATTTGGGAACGTCGTGAAAGTTCTATATTGTAAGATACAAACTCTTTAGCCGTAATAGTAGAGAATCCTGGGGTGGTGGTAGGCTCGCCGAGGATTACGAATTGGGGCGTGAGTTCTGCCTGATGTAGTGGGAAGCTTTCTAGATCAGCAAGTACACCATTACCAAGGACTGGAGGGAAATCGATAATAGCACTAACAGTGAGAGTGACCTTTTCCCCGTCTGGAGCTAATATAGGGAATGAAGCGCCTAGTGGATGTCGCTTTGCTGTTTGTCTGTCTACCCCAACATGGGTTCCTTCGATGGACTCAATTTTTCCTTCCCTTACTCGAATCGCACTGTTTTTTGCTAAATTCTTAGTAGTAGCGAATGAAAATGGAATTCTATGTTTATTCTCCTCGGAGTATCCCGCATACGAAGCGACCTTTATAGCTTGAGGATCAAAATTATCTGATTTTAAACGTTCAATGGAAGTTCCCTTATTCGGAACCGCTACATGTTTTTCCGCTAAGAAAGATAAATTATCTTTACCTTCGGCGCTATATATTGCGTTGCCGCCGACAAAAAATCCACCAACTAGACCCACAGTAAGTAGGATAGGGAACATCGCCTTACTTTGTTGAACAGAGAAAAAGTAAAAGCGCTGGTTTATTAGGGTGAATTTGGACATTTTCTGCTTTAGAAATACCCGTTGTATGACGCTACTTATCGTTTTGATTATGGTAGGCGCAAGCAATATCACTGGGATGATTATCGTCGATGATAGAAGCATTGCTGTCACGGAAGTTTGAGCATATAAAGTCGGCAAAAATAGCATCAGCGCAACACATGAGAAAGCAAGTACTATTCCAACGATAAGGCGCAGTCGGCTTGCGCGAACACTTTCCTTCACGGCGGTATGGGTTAAATCAATTGATGAACTCTTTCTATTAAAGAAAAAGAAGGAAGCCACTGAAAGCTGTCCACATACCAAAACCGAACCCATGCCTAATATTAATCCCCAAATATTTATATGCACCGCGAAAGATAGCGGTAAAATCGACGCGTATCCACCCAATTTTGAGATTAAGAGTGCACAAGGATAAAACAGCGGTACGCTAATCAGTATTGCTAAACCCTGAACAGCGAGTAGCTCCTTAGCGGTCATTATCCACAATTGTTTGTGTGAGAACCCAACCAGACGTAATTTACCGATTTCTTCTTTGCGTAAACCGATCAGATCTTTAAGTAATATGTAGAGTAAGCTCACACCAAGCGCTAAATTTAGCCAAGCTATCATATTAAATAATGTTTTAATTGTTACTATAGATAATGCTTGAAGGCTTCTTGCACTTGGAGAAAGATCCGGTGATATAACTTGAGAATCTGCGGAAAAATATATTGTGAATAAAGAGGCCAGTAGTGTTGCAACTAAAAGGCTTAAAACGAATATCGGGATATACAGCCTACGGTGTGCGATAGCCAGAGATACGCTTAGACTGCGGGACTTTTTATTCATCATACCCACCCTCATTTTCTTCCAGTTTGGATAGATATAACGAAATTTTAGAAGCATCACGTTCAGTTGATTCCCCAACGAATCTGCCATCACGAAGAAAAACTACTTTATCAGCAAAACTTGCAATCCAAGGATCGTGGGTGACCATAACTATAGTTACACCTCGTTCACGCAACGAATTAAGCTGATCCATAATTATTTTCCCAGAATGACGATCTAGAGCCCCAGTAGGCTCATCTGCGAAAATAACTTCTGGTTCTTGATGCAAAACTCGAGCTATTGCGACCCTTTGTTGCTGTCCACCAGATAAATTTGCAGGATAGGCATCAATCTTATCTGATAATCCAACTTGGGCTAGCGCCTGTTTTGCACCTTGGTAATCTAGCTTATTCGATCGTTTAGCTGCAAGAGCAGGTAAAGCCACGTTTTGCCAAGCACATAAAGCGTCTAAATTATTAAAATTTTGAAAAATAAATCCCATAGAAGTGGCGCGCATTTTCGCCAACTTCGCAGAAGATAAACTTTTAAGACTAACCCCACCTATACTCACATTACCTGATTGCAAAGGAAGCAACCCCGATAAACAATTCAGTAAAGTTGTCTTTCCTGAACCGGATGGCCCCATAATAGCAACCCATTCACCCTTGTTAACTTGAAAAGATAAATTATCAAGAATAGTATTTTTGCTATCTTGCGCATTAACTCCGTAAGAAAAAGTAATATTCTGTACCAAAATAGAATCTTGACCTGACATAACCACGCTCCGTACATACCTGTTTATCCTGCAAAATCTTGACTGATGACAAGTCATCCCAAGTGCACACCGATAACAAAGTCATTATACCTGCGAATTCCTAATTCGTTTTAGGTATCCCCAGAAAATAATCAAGCCTATTTTTGTGAGGATTGAAGCGTGTGTAAGTCTTGGGGTGGCTGGTCTGGGATTGGCTGGCAGGATTGGTATTGGCCGTTACTCTCGTGTGGTGTGACTCTTGAAGCGTTTGACAAGATTGTCTTTCCCAGGATTTGTCCGCTACTCGATGGTGCGGCCGA
>ERZ1673752.932-NODE-932-length-45441-cov-9.670074_pt1 | contig 45441 bp, 36 predicted proteins | sample MGYA00580195_ERZ1673752 | MGnify/ENA primary metagenome ERZ1673752 (study PRJEB41218, sample SAMN15661744) | gut metagenome | host: Homo sapiens | place: Canada: London | collected 2015-08-20/2019-03-30 | study: EMG produced TPA metagenomics assembly of...
TGACTGGCGGTACCAGATTCTGCTGATTGTTGGTACCGGAGAGGGTTACTACTCAACATTGACGCAGAGCTGTAGAAGAGGACGTCTGTTGGTGTGGGCCCAAAGAAGACTTATGGTTCTTTGGGCCCACACCAGGGTCACCTGCAGGGTTGCTCCCTTGGGCTTAGGTACGAGGCTCTATTGCAATAATAGGTTAACTGGTTTTAGAGATTGTTCGTGTTCCGATGTGGGTAGCGTCCCGATTGTTGGTGTAGGCGCCTAAAATCTGGCTCTCATTCTAACCCATCATCTAGGCCGCCCTCCTCCCTATTGGGTTGTCGGCAACCACGGCCTCGATGATGCGCCTGGCATGCTCCTCGGCGGTCCCGTCGTAGGCCGCCTCCGGGGCGGCCGATCGTGCCGGCGATACGGCTGTGTTTGGCAATAGCAAAGTCGACAATTGGGGACGCTGACGTTTTTCTGTCCCGGATTAATATGCCGCGAGCCCCAAAGACTTCCTGTAGGCCAAAGGGCTCAGCCCTCCCAATGATACCTTTATTCTCTTTTCGTTATACCAATGAATGTACTCGTCGAGCGCATCCATGAACCTATCGATCGTCAAGCCCCTCCAGTCTCTCCCGCAGGAGAACTCGACCTTGAGGCGCCCGAAGAAGCCCTCCATGGCGGAGTTGTCAGGAGAGCATCCCTTCTCCGGCATCGAGCGCACGATACCGTAGCGCTCGCAACGCTCTATCCAGCCCGGCCAGCGGCAGTAGCAACCGCGATCGCTATGGCCGATGGGGGTTTCGCCCTCGGATAGCTTCATCGCGGCCGCATCGGGCATCGTGTTCACGAGCTCGGCGTTGGGCGATGTCGATTGCGACCAAGCGACGCACATGCCATCGAGGCAGTCGATGATCGGGCTTAGGCAGATCTTGCCGGCGGGTATGGAGAATTCCGCGATATCGGTGAGTCAGAGTGCGTTAGGGGCATCCGCACGGAAGTCTCGCTTCACGATGTTGCCGGGGCATCGCTTGACTCTCCTTTGCAGGAGCTGTACTTGCGCTTGGCAGGACGCTCGGCTGCGAGGCACTCGTCCTTCATGATCTTGCAGGCAACCTTCTCGGATGCGGCGATGCCCTCCATCTTGAGGGCGGCGCGTTTCCTCCGATAGCCATAACGGCTGCCGTTTTCGTGGAAGATCTCCGTTATGCGGATCCGAAGCCCAGCATGCTTGTCCGGCCTGGAAAGCGCCCCCTTCTGATAAAGGTAGCTGCTCTTGGCCATCCCTACCGCATCAAGCAGCACCTTGAGCCTGTGCGCCGACCTGAGGCTCTCCACAAGGATCGTCTTCTCCCTGTTCGTGAGCATCCTCGGGTCGGCGCTTCGGTCTTTTCCCAGAAGCTTCACCGTCCCTTCCAAGATCGCGCGCCGGAGCTCCAATCTGTCGATATCGCGCCGCAAGGCCTCGGCGTACTACTCGAGCTCTTCGATGGTTCTCGCATCCGGCTCTCTCGTCATCTTGCAGGGCGCCTCCTCGTCCAGAGGTCTCCGCTTCCAATTGTAGAGGGCGGCCCGCTCGGCACCGAGCCCATCTGAGACCTCCTTGGCGGATCCTTCCCTGGTGACGAGGTCGATGACGGCTTTCTCCTTCATCTTGTCGGGGATGCGCGATGCGTCGGCGCGCTTCGTCCTGCGGCCGGGCTCGAGCTCGTCTATCCAAGAGGCGAGCAGCTCTTGAGACGGATATCCGAGCGCTCTCATCGTGCGCGCAAGGCACCGACTGTACTCGAAGAAATGATCGACGGCGATGCGCTTCTGCTCGTCGGCGTATCGTCTGTGCTTTCCTGACGGCGGTACGTCGCTGTCGCTCTCGGGGTATTCGTCATATCAAGCGCGCAAGGTCGCCCGAACGGGATATCCTGGCTTCCTTATGACTGATGCGGGACTCAGGTCGTACTTGACGAACAGTTCCACCGCCCGAAGCCTCTCTTCCCTTGAATACATCTTCGCCTCCAAATCCATTCGATTTGGGACAGGCTTTCGTCAGCATCCCCCGATCTGGTATGGCTCCAAGTAGGTTTCTGGTAGAAGCTTTGCGAGGGTTTCGAGGATGCTCTCGCCGCCGCATCCCGTCTTCTTGCGGTGTTTGTCCTAACGGAGCTTCAGTTGTTGGCTATAATCTATCCGATTTATTGGAAATTGATCTGGCTGCAGGGCTACGGTCACGATTGATTGGTGGACATGAAGTACTTAGATTGCATCTCGCGGCATGCCGCCGACAATCCTAACAAGATCGCGATAAGCGTATCTGATGGACGCCGCATGACCTACGGGCAGCTTGAATGCGCCTCGAACAGAATTGCGTCTTTTATTGATCGCGACACAGCGCGAAAAGAACTCTCTTCTGTGGCCCCGGTGATTGTGCATGGGCACAAGGATCCTCTTATGGTCGCATGCTTTCTGGGGAGCCTGAAGAGTGGTCACCCCTATGTGCCGATCGATATGCACTCGGTTCCGCGTGATCGCGCTTTGGGCATTATGGGCCAAGTTGGTCCCTCCATCGTGTTTGAAGTTGAGAATTCCAACGAGGGCTCGTTGGCGGCCTGCATAAAAGAGACTTCCCCATCAGGGGGGGGGTGCTCATCGAGCCATGAGTTCGTCGGTCGAGATGAACTAGAGCACCTTGTAACTACAAGTGGTGAGCCCGCCATCTCAACTAGTGCGGTATCGGGAGATGATCTCGCTTATATCATCTTTACATCTGGATCCACGGGTGCGCCGAAAGGCGTTCAGATAACCGCCGATTGCTTTGACAACTTCTGCCAATGGGCTCTGTCAATTGGATCGCAGAGAGTCCCTCGTGAGAATGCGGTTTTTCTTAACCAGGCGCCCTTTTCGTTTGATTTGTCAGTTTACGAGCTCTCACAGGCGCTTTGGGCTGGAGCCACTTTGTACTGCCTTACCAAACAGACTCAAGACGACGCGCGTGAACTTATTCGATCCTTTGGTGATTCGGATGCCACAATTTGGGTGTCGACACCCTCTTTCGCAGAGTTGTGTTTAGCCAACCCGGAGTTTGGTGCAGAGTTGCTGCCGCGCTGCGATTTATTTCTGTTTTGCGGAGAGGCTCTACGAAACACCACCGCATCTCGTTTGCAAGAGCGCTTTCCCTCGGCGCTTATTGTGAACACCTACGGTCCCACTGAATCGACCGTAGCGGTGACGTCCGTGATAGTGACGCCGGAAATGTACTCATCTGAGGAGCCGCTTCACTGTGGTTTACCGAAGCCGGGTACTGAGATTCGCATTGCCAAGAGTATCGATGAAGGTACATTTTCTATCGAAGAGGCTGAAACGGGGGAGTTGGGCGAGATTGTCATTGTGGGCGACACGGTCGCTCTAGGTTACTTCCAGCGTGATGACCTCACACGGCGTTCTTTCGGTGAGTTGCTTTTTAACGGCGAGCGAGTCCGCGCCTATCGCACGGGCGATGAGGGATTTTTGGATGAGGATGGAAACCTGCATTGCAGAGGACGAATCGATTTGCAGGTTAAACTCAACGGATTCCGGATTGAGCTCGGAGAAATCGAAGAGAGTCTTGTGCGTCTTCCCCAAGTTAAAGAAGCGGCAGTTGTGCTTGTTAGGAAATCGGAATCCTCCTCACATCTCGAAGCTCATGTTGTTTCGGCTGTGCCGAGGGTGCAATCTGATTTTCGGGAGGGCTTGGCGCTTAAGGAGGAGCTCAAAAAGACTTTGCCCCACTATATGATCCCTAAGAAAGTGGTTTTTCGGGATGCGTTGCCAATGACCCCCAATGGCAAGATAGATCGCAAGGCGTTGGCTTAGCGCGGGTACGGTGCTGTCGTCTATGAATTTCTATATCGATCCGGCGTTTTACGTAGTTCTGGCCGTTGCCATTGTTCCGGCAGCCATTCTCGGCTTCACGGGGCATCGAATGAAATACTACGGCCTTGCTGCCTCGCTCGTTTTCCTGCTGCTGCTTTTCGGGGAGAACTTGCAGGGAATGGTGGCTTTCCTCGTGTTTCTTGCTGTTGCGTGCGCTGCTACGTTTTGGGTGCTTCGCAGTTGGCAGAAGGGCGAGAAAACTCTGTGGAAGTACCGCATTGCTCTTGTGGCGGTAATCGCTCCTCTCGTGATTTACAAGATCGGGGCGGTGTTCGACCACAACCTGATGGGCTTCCTTGGGTTGTCATATATCACCTTCAAAGCCGTGCAGGTGGTTATCGAGGTGCGCGACGAAGTAATTACGGACATGAACTTCGTCGATTACCTGTACTTCCTCGTTTTCTTCGCGCCCTTCACCTCGGGCCCCATCGATCGCAGTCGGCGCTTTACCGAGGACGCTAACCGCATCTACTCGCGATCGGAATATGCGGATCTGCTGGCGCGGGGGATTATGCTGCTGCTCATTGGAGCGGTGTACCAGAAGGTACTGGGAACGGTGTTCTACGGCTGGTTCACGCCGGCTCCTGTGGGCGACGGGCCTTGCTGGCGCGAGCTGGCGAGTCAGGTGAAAGATGCCTACATGTACGGCTTCTACCTGTTTTTCGACTTCGCCGGCTACTCGCTGATGGCCATGGGCGCCAGTTATTGCTTCGGCATCAAGACCCCGCGAAACTTCCGTGCACCGTTCTTGGCTTTGGACGTGCGCGAGTTTTGGGACCGCTGGCACATCACCCTCTCCACGTGGCTGCGCGATTTTGTGTTCATGCGCGTAGTGAAGTCGGCCACACGGCGCAAGATGTTCAAAGAGAGGCTGCATACTGCTTGTTTCGGCTATCTTGTGAACTTCATGCTCATGGGTGTTTGGCACGGGCTAACGGTCGACTATTTGGTGTATGGCGCATACTACGGCGTGCTTATGGGGGCGACGGATGTGTACCAGAAGAAGTCGCCGTTCCATAAGGCTCACAAGAAGAAGCACTGGTACAAGATGTTGCAGTGGTTCGTTACGATTAACCTGGTCATGCTGGGTATGGCCATTTTCTCAGGTCAGTTGCACACGGTAGTAGGAGGTCTGATTCATGGCTAACGGCACGGTAGAGGAGCGCATGCTCGATTTGATCGAGGAAGTGTGCGATGATGAGGTGATTCGCGAGGAGCGCGATATCGATCTGTTCGAGGCGGGGCTTCTGGACTCCATGGCCGCCATCGAGCTTCTGGTTGGTATCGAGTCCGAGTTCGGCGTGGTGATTCCGCCCACGGCGGTCGAGCGCGAGGAGATGAATTCGGTCAACAAGATCATTCATCAGGTTGAGATTCGGGTTCAGGGCTAAGCATGCGGAAGCTTATTGCGGTCTGTTGTGCGCTGGCGCTTGCTCTGAGCGCTGGTGTTGCATGGTACCTGCAGGCGCCGACCGACGGTGCTTTGCGGGAAACGGCGCGGGAGAACCCCGCGTGTGCTCGTCCCGCGGGAGCATTATGGGGGAGCCCGGCGTTGCTAGCCGAGATGGTGAAGGCGCAGGAGGCCCAGGGGCGTACCGTAGGGTTTCTGCTGGGCTCTTCTGAGTTCGGGCAAACCGCCGAAGATTCTGCTCATCCGGTGCGATTCTTCGAGGAAAACGACCTGGGATTCAGTTTGATCTCCCTTGGCGCTGGCGGGTACCAGTCGCTTTGGGCGGCCATCGAGACGGCGGCGTTGGACCAATGTGGCGCGCTGCCCCAGAAGAAGATTGCCTTCCTGATAGGGGATCAGTGGTTCATGAACGAAGAAGGCTGTACGCCCGAGGCTTTCCTTAATAGCTTCTCGGAGGAAGCCTTTCGCGAGTGCATGGAGAGCTCTGGACTGAGTGAGGGGACTAAGTGGCATATTTGTGCACGGGTTGAAGAGCTGGGGGTAGATGCTCAGAAGGTGAGCGATCTGACCGATAATTCACTTGTGGCGAACGTGAACCGGGCCGTGAGTGACTTCGTGTCGGGTGGGGAGTGCCGCGCAGCGATGGCAGAAGGTTTGGCGGCCAATGAGCCGTTTGAGCACAGCGATGGCGCGACAGCCCAGCCGGATTGGGATGCGTTGATGGAACGGGCCGAGCAGGAGGGCGCGGCGGCCTGCACGAACAACGAGTACGGCATCTACGACGAATACTTTGACACGTACGTGAGTGATGTGGCATGGGGCCAGTACTATGAAGGAGAGCCATTTACGAGCTGGAGTGAAACAGAGTTTTGCGACCTGCGGCTGTTCCTTACGGTTTGCAAGGAGCTGGGGATAACGCCGCTGCTGGTCATCGAGCCAGTCAACGGCGAGTACTACGACATTCAGCCCTACACGAAGGAGAGTCGCGCCGAGTTCTACGAGAAGCTGCGTGGTGTGCTCGATGAGGCTGAGGTGGACTACGTTGACCTCTCCGGGCACGATTACGACAAGTACTACCTTCGCGATGTCATGCACCTCGGCTGGAAGAGCTGGGTCGAGGTGGATCGGGCGCTGTGCGAGTTCTACGGAGGAGGGGAGAGCGATCGGTCTGACAGTAGCGTCGCCGATGAGGTTGGCACTCGGTCGGATGAGCGTGGAGAGACGTCTGCAGAGAAGGATGCTGAGGCTGCTGCCGACGAAATGCTGGAAGTGGAAGGTGCTGGGAAAGAGGTCTTGGAAGACGAGGAGGCTGCCTCATGAAATGGCTGGAGAGAATGCAATGCTGGTTGGGCGAGCGCCCTAATGTAGAGGCCTTCCTCTGGTTCGTGGTTGCCGTAGCGTGCATTGCGATCTTGGTCTGGTTCCTTCTCTTCTCTGGCTATGGCGATCCTCCCGAGTTCGTGTACGAGCAGTTCTGATGTTATTTCGCGATCCCGTGTTCCGCTGTCCTTCGGTGCGCAATAAGTGCTTGAATTTGCTCGTGTGCTAGTATGGACGTATGAGCAAGCTTAGAACATATGATGTGATAGTGATTGGCGCCGGTGTGGCAGGGGCGGCTGTTGCACGCAAGCTTTCTCGCCTCGACCTTGCTGTTTTGGTACTAGAGGCGGGCAATGATATTGCCTGCGGTGCGACGCGCGCCAACTCCGCTATCGTGCATGCGGGATTCGATCCCGAGCCGGGCGGTTTGAAAGCGCGATTCAACGTCGAGGGTTCGAGACTTTTTCCTCAATGGGCTCGCGAGCTTGGCTTTCCGTACAAGCGCAACGGTTCCTTGGTGCTGGGCTTCACCGCTGAGGATGATGCGTTACTTCGCGAGCTTTGGCGTCGAGCCATTCGCAACGGTGTGGAGGATGCCAGCTTGTTGTCTGGTGAGCAGGTGCGTTTGTCGGAGCCGTCCGTCAATCCGGATGTTCGCTGCGCCCTTCTCGCCGAAAGCGGCGCCATTTGCGATCCCTATCAAGTGGCGCTCCGTTGCGCGGAGCAGGCGGCCCGCAATGGCGTCCGATTTCAATTCAATGAGGAAGTTGTTAGTATCCAGAAGGGGTACGGACGCTACCTGGTGAGGACGTCCCGGGGCGAGCTATACCGGGCCCGGGCCATCGTGAATGCGGCCGGTGTCTTTGCCGACGAGATGAACAACATGGTGAGCGCCCGGAAGTTGCGGATCGTTCCTCGAAGAGGTGACTATCAGCTTCTGGATACCGAATATGGCGATACGTTCTCACATACGATGTTCCAAGTTCCGTCGGCGGCCGGCAAGGGTGTGTTGGTTACGCCAACGATTCATGGAAACTTGCTGATTGGCCCTTCTGCGATTGAGCAGGCAAGTAAAACTGACGTATCGACGCATGCCGATGGGCTGCAGTTGGTGCACAAGCTCGCTCATAAAACATGGCCCGGGCTTTCCGCAAAGGGGCTCATAGCCAACTTCGCGGGGATAAGGGCCTCGAATGCCGATGGCGACGATTTTGTCATCGGGCAGCCCGACGATGCTCCGGGATTCTTCAATATCGCATGCTTCGACTCGCCTGGCCTCACCTCTGCGCCGGCGGTTGCCGTGCATATTGCAGGGGAGATAGCCGACTATCTTGACGCTCGCCCGCGTGAGAATTTCGACGACCGCATGCCCCAAAACACCCCGTTTGCTGAGATGGATGCTGGCAAGCGGGCGGCGGCAATTGCTGAAGACGGTCGGTGGGGGCATGTCGTGTGTCGATGCTGCCAAGTGAGTGAGGCCGAGATAGTAGAGGCGCTTCACGGGCCGCTGCCGGTGCTGTCGCTGGATGCTTTGAAATGGCGCACCCGGGCCATGATGGGGCGGTGCCACGGCGGGTTCTGCACGCCTGAGATATACAAGATCGTCGCAAGGGAGACCGGTGTCGCGCCCGATGCGCTGGATAAGCGAGGTCGGCGATCATCAGTCGTCGCGGAGGCGCGCGAGGATTACGTGGAGCTTGTTCGACATACCGGGGAACACGAGGCAAGGAGAGAAGCCGAGGAGGGCGGCGACAGCGGATTGCGTCGCGAAGAGAGCGGGTCCTTCGCTGCAGCGAACGCCGGCGTTGGGACTTCGTCGAAGGTGGTGGATTGCGATGTGACGGTGGTTGGCGGCGGGGCGGCTGGCATGGCGGCGGCCCGATCAGCAGCTGCCGAGGGGGCTCACGTGGTGCTCCTCGATCGCGAGGGGCGGCTCGGGGGCATTCTGAAGCAGTGCGTGCATAATGGCTTCGGGCTTCACCGCTACAAGGAGGAGTTGACGGGGCCGGAGTATGCCGATCGCGAATGCAGCGCGATGCGGGGCAGCGCTGACGAGGGCAACGTTGAGGTGCTGTGCGATTCTAGTGCCCTGGAGATGCGGCGGATAGCCGATGGCCGGCGCGCGATAGAGGCGGTGTCGCCGTCGGGCGCTGTTGCGGTTCGTGTCGGCGCTGTGGTGTTGGCGACGGGTTCGCGCGAGCGGGGGCAAGGTGCGCTCAATATGGCAGGGAGCCGTCCTTCTGGCGTATTTACTGCGGGAAGCGCGCAGAACTTCGCCAATCTGCAGGGATGTTTGCCGGGGCATCGTGTGGTCATACTCGGGTCTGGTGATATCGGGCTCATCATGGCGCGACGTATGGCACTGCAGGGCGCCGAGGTGGTCGGCGTTTACGAGCTGATGCCGACGCCGTCGGGGCTTCGGCGGAATATCGTGCAGTGCCTCGACGATTTCGGGATTCCGCTGCATCTGAGCACCACCGCGACGCGCCTGGAAGGGGAGGGGCGGCTAAGTGCCGTGTGGGTGTCCGATGTGGATCCCGAGACGCTGCGACCGATACCGGGTACCGAAAGACGGGTGGAGTGCGATACGCTGCTGCTTTCCGTGGGGCTGCTGCCCGAAAACGAGCTGGCTAAGACGGCCGGCGTTATGCTGGATCCCATGACGGGCGGGGCCGTGGCGGACGAGTCGCTGCAGACGAGCGAGCCCGGCGTGTTCGCGTGCGGGAATGCGCTGCACATTCACGATTTGGCCGACTACGCGTCGGAGGAGGGCGAGATTGCGGGCGCGGCTGCGGCCCGGTTTGCCTTGGCGATGCGAGAGGGCGATGGGGAAGAGGTGGCGCGCGAAATTGCTTCTACGGGGACACGCGAGGATTGCGGCGCGGCGGCGCGCGACTTCGTTTCGGTGGTGGCGGCCGAGGGCGTCCGTTATGTTGTGCCCCAACGGATTTCGATGCGCGGGATGGGTTGTGGAGATGCCCGCACGGAGGATTCCGTGACGCTCTCTTTCCGTCCTTCCCGTGCGGTTAAAGGTCCTAAGGTTATCGTGGAAGCGATTCTTCGGGACGGAGCGACGAGGGCGGTGGTTTCCAGGAAGTTAATGGTCGCCGTTCCCGCTGAGATGGTGCGTTTGAAGGTGCCCGTGGGAGACCTGCGCGACGCCGTCGAGGTTCGCGTGAGGCTGGAGGAACGATGAGCGGTGCCGCGACCAAGCAGCTTACGTGCGTGCAATGCCCGTTGGGCTGCGCCCTGGAAGTCTGCCTGGATGAGGCTGGCGCCGTCGTCCATGTGTCGGGGCAGAGCTGCCGGCGCGGCACGGAATTCGCTCGCCAGGAGGCGGTGTCCCCGGTTCGAGTGCTGACTTTGACAGTTCCCGTCCCGGGCGCCCTCGAACCTCTGAGCGTGAAGACAACTGCGCCGATACCGCGCGACCTGATCCCCGCCGCAGCCGAAGCGATCCACCGCCTTTCCCTGCGACTCCCGATAGCCGCCGGAGCCATCCTAACAACCAACATTTGCGATTCCGGCGCCGACGTTGTTGCGACTAGGGGACTATGCTGAGGGGCTACGGCCCATTGTGCTGCTATTCTTTTCACTGAGCCATCCGATGCTGTGAACGTCTTTGTCGAAAACATGAAGGCTTAAGGTGCCGTTGCTGTTTCTGATGAGTTCGGCATAATTATTCTGAAGATGTATGAGCGAGGAACTGCTTTCCAGCATTGCGCAGGTGTTAGCGGCCTTGAGAATGCAGATCGTGGCCTTGCGCTCTTCATATATTCCGAGCGTGACTTCTTCTTGCGTGACTATGGCGCAGGTGCCGCTATCGGCGAAATCGAAGTCAAGGCGTTGTCCTAGAATGGCAAGACATTCCAGGAATTCATTTAATGCTCTTTGTCGAATAGGGCCGTATCCAAGCTGGCCGAGAAAGCGCGATAATTCGTGCCCCATCGTTTCTTCGGGGCATCCTATGCTGCCTAAGGGGAGCTTCTTGCTCAGTTGCTTCTCGTCGAGTTCGATCAATCTCGCGGTTGCTTCATGCATTTTCCCTCTATTGCGGATGGTATGCGCTACACCGTCGGCGAATTCTCTCAGCCAAGAGGTCGCGTCAAACATCGGGCGTCCATAGATGAGCAATCGCTCGACATCGATACTGTCAAACGTCCCATTGTCGATCTTTTCACCAAGGGCTCGCAGCAGAGCTAGGGTGGCGGGACTAACATTGCGTCGGTCGGAACTGGCCTGACGCTGCGATGTGTGCATCTGGTTCTGCGCGGAAGTTGTCATTGAAGTATGCTCCCTCTTGCTTCCCTCATCGTTGTTCTTGCGTCGATCCTATCATCAAGCATCTGCCATTGCGGAGCGGTGTTTGCCGTAAACACGTGTCCTGAGGAAGCGATGTTCTTTAAGGCAAGTTTTGGGACAGAGTGGGATTTGCATGGTCTCCCCATTTGCTTTCCGTATAGTATGCATTCCGACGGTTTTGAACTCTGCCGTGCCTCCTTGAGAAAATCGGACACTTCTTTTCTCTCTTGACGGATCGGACGTCGTGCCCACAAAGCGCCGCTCGACAAATCTCCGAGACCTAGCGTCGGCATTCTTTGATTCCCTCCATCATTTAATCTTGCGTTCTGTTTCGAATGCTGAAATTCGACAAGTATCATTTCATCAGCCATATTCTATCAGACGTTTAGCGAAAGATAGATCCGTCTATAGTAGAATGATGATTCTGTTATTGCAAACGTGAGCTGCGGAGGAGACGCTATGTACGGTGCAGGGGCGAGCGATAGAGAGCTTTACAAGTGGCTGGGAAAAGCGCAGAACCGGGTGAGTGAGTCGGCCTCTTTGCGGGCCATTTTTTCTAGGGATTTTTGTCTGCAATCACCTAGAGGTCGATGCGCAAAATTGTTCTCATCCACTAAAGGTCGGGGGATGAGAGGAAAGACCGCTGGCAGCCTTTGATCGGTGGATCCGAGGAGAATAGAAGGCGCTAATTATTTTCATGTGCATGGTTACGTAATTGATGATTGAGAAAGGAATTACATGTTCGATCAAGATCGGCCGATAACTTCTCCAGACCTGGACAAGCTAGATCGAAGGGAATTTTCTGAATCTATCGCGAGGGCAATACTCGATATGAGCCCCGAGAGCTCTGTAACTATCGGCCTAATCGGAGGGTGGGGTTCCGGCAAGACCTCCATTGTCAACATGATTCGACAATATCTTAAGATTGATGCCGCAAGGCGCGTTAATCGCGAAGACTCGGAGGATAGCGAATACGAGCTTCTTGTCGTAGACTTCAACCCTTGGAATTCTCTGGAGTCGAGCGATTTCGTCTCATTCTATTTCGACGAGTTACTCAGTCGTCTCCTCTCTGAGTGCAAAACACTTGGTCTCAAGGAAGAGACTTTAAATGCAATTGCGTCCAACATTGAAGAGTACATTGCGGCAATGAAGCCAGGCATGATCAAGATTACCTCTCTGGCGGTATTTAATCAGTTTCAGAATAGTAAACCGAAAGGGCTAATGGAAAGGAAAGCAGCTATTGAGACTGCGCTCGAACGCGCGCGGCTTCGGATTCTGATTGTTATTGATGACCTGGATCGGCTGCCATCAGAGAAGATTTGCCAGGTTTTTCAACTGGTAGCCGCTATCGCCGATTTCAGGCATCTGAGCTACTTGATAGCTTACGATCAGGAAGTGGTGGTAGATGCTCTCAAGTCTCTCCAAGGTATATCGGGCGAACGATACTTGGAAAAGATTGTGCAAGTTCCAATTCGTATTCCAGATATGACCGGCGCAGCGCTACGGAATGAAATAGTGCGTAGTTACGCGTCTGTTCTTGATGGCTATTGCGCTTTGCGGGGCATTGAGCTTTCTGACGATATGGCGCAGCGTCAGCAGATGCTAATCGAGGGGATCAAGTACCATATACCTTCGCTGAGGGCACTGAAGCGGGTTCAGAATGCCTTTTCGTTTACTCTCGGCGTTTTGGGAGATGCAGTCGATCCTGTTGATGTTTTAGCCTTGGAAGCGCTTCGGGTTCTGTCGCCGCAGGGTTTTTGCGTGATTGAGTCAAACAAGAGCATCCTTTGCATCGACGTGAAGAATGATCTCAAAGTAACCCAGGTGGATGACGGTGCGTTTGAGGCAATTATTTCGGGTTCGGCTGCTCGGCTTGACGCTGGGTCTCGCGAATTGGTTGATAGTGTAGCCGAATTCGTATTTGTCAGCCCGCGACGGGAAGCTGCATGCAGGGGTGAGCGTCGGGCGAGTACGTACCTTCATAAAAGGATGTACGATGCTGAGATATTTGAGAGGTACTTGACTGCTGGCATTTCCACGCATTTGGACGTGCCCGACGAGCTATTACTTGCGCTTTCGACGAACGATGAAGCAAAGATTGCCGACCTGGTTGATGATTATTGCAAGACCGGAAGATATGGGGAAATGCTCGAATGCATCGATGGGCTTCGGCATGATCTAGATGTCCGACAGCTTGCGGTTGTCTGCGAGGCGCTTTGCGAGAATGTCGTAGCGGCGGAAAGGCTTCGAGCATCATATTCCGAGAATACGAGAACGATCGACCTTCTGGATAGCGTTGTAGAAGCGATGGGCGAAGATGAGGCGTGCGAATACGTTACGGACCTCTTCGATCGATTGGGCGAACTGCAGGTGTTTTACATGGCCGAATTCGTGATTAGGCGGGAGCGCGCTTACGGGCACCATGGCTTCAAGGGGACTAGAAAAAAACTATTCAGTGAGGATCTGTTGCGGCGAGTTGAGGATGTCTTCATGGAGAATGGTATGCGAGTTGTTGAGCAGAATGAGCTCTGCGATCTCGTTGACTCGTTCGCGCCTCTCTGCTTGCTGCAGGCCTTGGATAAAAAACGATTTGCGGATGTGATTGTCTCTATGGGAAATTCACTAAGACGCGACTTGATACTGGCGGAGGCATTTGTCGGAGCTTGGAGGATTCCTTGGGAATACGATCTTGTCTCGTCGTTCCATCTCAAACGGTCGGCTTTGGATTATGCGAATTATGCGGACGTGTCCGATTTAGCGGCACCTACCATATCGCTTAAAGCTATCGGTGAACTTCCCGTACGCACGCAAGAAAAGCTAGTGGCTTTCCATCTTTTTCATGAACTGGGGCCCAACGCCGACGAGGTACCCATCGAGGCAGTTCGAGAACGGCTCAATGAGATCGACGCATCGTCTTGCTGAATTTGCCTCCGAGAGCGAGCGATGTGGCTTATGGCCCAGGTAGTTGATTCATCGAGATAAGCCTGCCTATATTCCTATCAAACGATAATAACGCACGACTCGTCTTGCGATTTGAAATTGCCCTTGGGACAGTTATTCTATTGCGGGTCAGGGGTTCTGCTAAGATTCTGTTCCAATCGAACGATTACAAAGGTTGTCAGTTTTGCATGACCGATGCTAAAGTTTGCATCATCGAACTGATCGTAGGAGGTGTTGTGATTTTTTACCATTACGATCGCTCTGGTGCTTTGAATCCAGGGCAGAAGGTGGAGCTCTCGAGAGAATACAGTGAACTCGACGTCCGCGCGGAAGGTGTTGCCGCAGTGCTCTCAGAAATGTTTCCCGAGGGGTTGTCGAGGCATGGGCGTCGATATTTGGATATTTTTGTCTCAAGGAGTATGGTTGGTGCGGTAGATGCGGGACCGCTGAAGTATGCTTTGCATGAGCTGCCGTCGTTTCAAATCGAATGGAATTTGGAGCTTGTCCGGCGCATTCTATATCCGGAGCTGCCTTCGCGGTGCCAATCCATCTTTTGCCTAAATAGTGTAGAGGAGTTTCAGAACTGGCCCGAGCTGATGGTTGGCGAGGGGCAGCTTGTTGAAATTCTTGTTCCGGATAACGGTAAATACGTGACACTCGATTCGCAGATGCTGCGTGGAGGCTTCGTCGTGCTTGACGATGGCACCTTAGCGGGATCCTCGCCCATGGGTTATGATTTCGCGAGGCGATATTGGTCTGGTGAGTTATCGCCAACTTCTCGACTTGAGGTTGTGGCAGAACTCCCCGTTGTGGTGGGGAGAGTGATTGGCCGCTTTTGAGCTTGCGGTTTTGGTTCGGAAGGCGCAATTTCTTAAATGTCGGCTTGACAGGATGCAACTGTAAGGAGTGCTGTTGTGCAGAAGTGATGTGATGCGCAACTTTAGATACCTGTACGCCGTCCAAAGAATCACTCTCCGAGACGGACGAGGAGTGGGCGTCGCGGCGCTGCAGTCTCTCATTTAGTTTATCGCTCAAAATCATTTTTCAGTACACTTAGCAACTGAGCTGTTTGTGAATCAGAGGCCTATTGCTGCGCTGATGACTTGCGTCACGAAGGGCATGACCTTGGGTATAGCCTCAACTCCCTTATCGAACAGCCAGTCGCAAACATTCTTTGCGGCTTCTGTAACTCTTTTCTTGCCGTCTGTCCGACTAGTCTCGAGCTGAGCGAGGAGGGTGATGAGTTCCTGTTTTGCGGCATCATTCATGATGGAGTTGGGTATCTCGTTTACTTGGGAAACGGTCACTCTGAAGTCGATTGCCAGATTCATGGACGATGTAGCGGTATTGCTGTTGAAGAAGGTCAAGGACATTCCCGAGGACGCTTTGGTCGATATATCCGGCGCGAAGGTCTCCTTGTATAGTTTCAGCTTCCCGATTAGCTTCTGCGCGTCGCCAACGTCGTCGTACTGTACGGATCCGCTGATTGGGATAGCTTTTACGCGGCCCCGATCGAGGCCCTTTATGAGGCCGTCTATATTCCCCGAGAACACGCCGATGGTGTTTTCGACCGCCCTTTTAAGCTCAGTCGAATCGTTTAAAAAGAGTGCGTCTTCAAGTGCCTTGATATGTTCGTCTACCACAGTCATGTTGCCTACTACCTATTCTCTAAAGGGGATCGAATCGTGCTTTCTGCCGAAGCCCGCTACACTATTGGCCTAAAGTATTCAACAAGGTTTGGCTTTTCAGCAAGCGGGACTGCTCCGGTCAATACAGCGGTACTTTAGGACGAAACCTCACTTGACGAATCTGGATTGCGCTTAGCGCCTTTCGGCTGCTGGTGGTGGATGCATTCTTTGCCGAGCTGCCAGAGATATCGATCGATATCTCTCAGAGTGAATCCTTCCAAATGATAATAGTCCTGGAACTGTTCGATGGCCTCCATGAATAACTTGTACTGTCGCAAGTTATTGTTGCTGAATTCTGCAAATTTGTCGGCGTCTCTGAAATAGCGGAGCATCTCATCGACATAGCTGTCGTATATGGCGTACTTTTCCGGCTGATGATGGCTGCAGTATTTGGATGCGAACGAGTAAAAGCGGCGCATGCGGTTTCCAGGCAATTCAACACGCGCGATTTCTTCTATGAGCTTTAAGTCGCCCGCACGGAGCCTGTCGTCGATCCTTAACTTGCATATGTGCTCCGCGACAGCATAGGTGTTGAAAATGTTCGTGGTATAGAAGTCGTTCAGAGCTGAGGTTTTGAGTAGGACTCCGCTCATGGAATCGTTGTTGGGGAACAATTCGATGAACAAGAGATGCAGAGCGTTGTCTGTTTCCTCATACGTTTGGGTATTGTGCCACTTTTCAACATAAGTTTTGCAATGTTTGATGGACGGTGTTTCTGGGATGTGGTCTAGCATTTCTTCTCCTATTCGAAAGCAATTTCCTGTTGTGATTCAAGGCTGATCCTGATCTTCTCTTCGATCTTGATTTCTCTGACATCCCAGCCTAGGCGAATGCTTTGCTGGATGAAGTCTTCAATGCGGTTCCGGCCGTCGAGCGACTTGAGGGTGACGACAATGCCGAAGGGCAGGTTGCTTCCGCTGTTGTCGTCGAGGCGCTCAGTTTTTTTCACCGATATTCCCCAATAGCCGGTATCGGAGAGCTTCTTTTTGGGCCGTGACCCTTTGAACGATTCGGCGTGAATCTTGATGTTATCCCACTTCCTCCTGTACTTTCTCACTGCTTCCTCGAAGGGGACAAACTCGTTGGGCGCGGAGGTGAACTTATCGGAGATGGAGCGTATAGTCGTTCGCTTGACGCCCTTTTTGTTCTCTTTGTCCTCCTGTCGGCCGAACGACAGGGAGAGCTCGGTATTGGTGTAATCGACGCCCTGGCGCTTGTCGCACGCGGGAGCATAGCTCAGGACGGCTCTCGCAACGTAGGGATACTCCTCTTTCAGCAGGGGAACGGGAATGCCGTGCGTGTACGTTTCATAGCTTGTAGCCTTACTGCTCAGGTAGAAGCGGATCTCGTCGTTGCCCGCTTGGAGGATCTTTTCAATGCGCTGGGGGACGACTCCGTATCCCAGCTCGGCGGTAACGCCGCGCTTCAGGGCGTCGGCATCCCAGGAGAGGGCGGAGTCGATGATCAGTGCCTTTGCGACATCTCGAGGCAGATGGGCAATGTTGATGAGGTACGCCGCCTTTCTCGCTATCCACGGCGCGGCGAGCGATGTTCCGCGCTCGGAGATAACGCCATAAGTGTCAAGCACCTTAACGAGTTCGCCGGCGTCGCCACCCACGGCGCAGACGTCGGGCTTAGTGAAGAAGGAGAGAACGGGGCCGCGACGGCTGTAGGAGGCAGGCGTTCCGTCGAGTCGCGCGGAGTTGACAACCAGGGAGTTTATGGAATCTGCGGGCGCGCCGATGCGTCGGCGCCGTGAATACGTATAGTCGTTGGTGCCGGCCACGACGAACAGGATTTCCTTTTCGTTCTGCAGCTCATCGAGGCATGCGGCGAGGGGCGAGATAACATTCGGCGAGATTTCCTCGATGCGTCCCAAAGATAAGTTCCAGACGGCGATATCCGGATTTTCCTCAACAATGCGCCTTATGACGCGGAGGAGCCCGCTAACCGAGTTGCCGACCGTTTGGGCGACGCCGAAATGGCGAACCTGGAACCATCCGCATCCGTCATCGAGCTCTGGGTTGAGCACATGCCCGGCCACGATAAGCGACGTGACGCGCGTGCCGTGCTCGTAATCGGAAGAAAAGACAGGGAGATCTTCGGAAATCATAGGCCGGTAGTCAACCCATGAGGCGAGAGGCGAATTCCTGTCGAAGAGCGTGTCAATGACCCCGATGGTGGGCTCTGCGCCTGGTCTGGGAACTGTGAAGGGGGCGGTCTCTGCCCAATCGTCGTCCATGTCGTCGACATCGAATCTATCCTTGACGGTCATGGTGACCAAATAAGGGGCTTTTTTGGATAGGTCTTCTAGCTGGGTAGGGCCGAGCAGGAGCGTTGTGTCATCCACCACAAGTCTCCGGGCATCTTCGAGAGAGAGTGCCGACACGAGCGCCCCGGCGCTCACTTCCGTGGGAAATATCGTGACGAGACTCTCCTCGGTGACGGTTTGCTCGAAGTGGGGAATTGCGGCGGAAGAGACGTGGATGCAATCATGGATTAGCTGCTGGAATCGCGATTTGGATAGCCCGTGCGGGGGAGCGAGTCTCTTCCCGATCTCGGAGAAATCGCTTTTCCTGAAAGCTTCCGATCCGAAGTTATCTTCAAGGAAGTTGGCGATGACCTCTAGGTTCTCTACGGCGCCTTGTATCGCCGTTCTGGTTGAGTAGTAAGTGAGAACATGGTGGGGCTGCCCTACTTCGTTGAGCTCGTATCGGGCACCCACTATTCCATGGATGGTGTCGATGCGCGGTTCTTTCAAGATGAATTTCATGCGGTTTGTCTTGGATACGATGGTGTCGTAGGAAACGTCGACGAGGATGTCTTTCACGAGCGCATCGGTGGGCCAGCTTTTAAGTACGATTGTCAAATCGCTCAGAAAAGCTCGAACCTGCGATGCCGTGAGGGAGTCGGATGCAGCCATGGATATCCCCCCGCCTTGATCGACGGGTCGCCCTCGGTGGCGAATGCCTTTTCCCAGCGAAAGAAGGTCGTTCATTGTTGCGATGCTCATTTCTTCTCGGAGGTTTTTCTGCTGACGGTGCTTTTGGGTATCGAGGTTAGCTGTTCAATCTCACGTACTGTAAAGCCCTGGTGTTTGAGCAGGATGACGTCGTCGGGGTCTTTGCCTGTGGCTGAACGGTAAAGGCGGTTGAGGTAGTCGTAGGGATCGTTTGCATCGCTGAACGCTACGGCAACTTTGATCATATTTAGTAGGTCGCCTGGGGCGGGTAGCACGGGAAAGAGCTTCAGAATCTTGCGGAAAACGCGCTTATTGCTTGCGGCGTAAGGATTGCCAGAAAGCTGATTATCCAGTAGGGCAAGGGCCACGTTCTCCAGATCGGTACGCGTGTATTTATCGAAGGACACTGCAAGATCGAATCGCCGGACAAGGGCTCTGTCGATGGAGTCGAACAGGTTGGTAGTCGCAATCAGGAGCGCGTCGCTGTTGAGGTTGTCGAGTCCTTTGAGCATGGCCGTGGTGGCCCGCCCCATTTCTCGCACGTCGTTCGAGTCAATGCGGGTGAGGGCTAATGCATCGATCTCGTCGAAAAGGACGATCAGCTTTTCGGGATGAGAGGTGCTATTTACTTCCTGGAATACCACATCGATGTTCTTCGCTGTTCTGCCGAGGTGGCTGTCCACGATCTGCGACATGGCAACATAGTAGAGCTCGCGATGAGTCCTTCTTGCGATCTCTTTCGCTGCCTCGGTCTTACCCGTTCCGGGCTCGCCGTAAAAAAGAAACTTGTTTACGCCTGCTGCGCGATTGGCGACGCCGACAATGTCGTCTATAGCATGTGCGACATCCTGAGGAAGGAGGAGGGTCTTTTCGCGGTCGTCGGAGGGGGTTGTCTCCAAGGGGATGAGAAACTCCGACCCTCCGCCCAAGGATTGAGGCACAAAGGCGTTCGAGTTGTTAAGGAGAGCCATGACGTAGTCCGCAAGGCTTTCGCTACCATCGTTCTCGAATTCTCGAGCGATTTCGATGCTTTGGTGCCTGAAGGCGGCCTCATTGTTCTCGTAGTGGCTTCGGATCAAGGTGATGACATCGGCTTTTTTCATAGCAGCTCCCAGATGCGCATTGTTTGAAGTCAGTTCGTGAGATGATGGGACAGAATATAACATATTCGGGACAACGTTGGATGGAGATAAGCGAGAAAGCCCCGATTGTTCTGTGTGTGCCTGAGTTTTGCCTTTTGTGCACGTGGCTGGGATAAACCTGATCTTGCGACTTATCTTGAGCGGTGCTATGTTCACCTGCAGAGAGGCGTTGACATCGAATCAAGAAAGGGGATGATTGCATGGCTGGTGCTGTTGGAAGAGGAGGGCTCGCGCGCTTGCTGCAGTTGATAGCGATGACGGCTTTCGCAGCGTTGCTTGCGACGGGCATCGCGGCGTCCATGCCGTCGAGCGCATGGGCCGAGGAAGCTTTCGATGCAGATGCGGTGCCGCAAGTGCTTGGTGGTGCGGAGGTGGCAGGCGATGTGGAATTGTTTGCCGCTCAAGCGGAAGTTGATATGGTGGATGCTTTGGCTGCTCCGATCGAGCGCAATTACGATTTCGCGTTCCAGGTGCTCGATCTGGTGAACGAGGAGCGAGCGGCGGCAGGGGTTGATCCTTTGACTATGGACCCCCAGCTCCTTAATGCTGCCATGAACGTTCGCGCGGTGGAGTGCTCCGTGCTTTTCAGCCATGAGAGGCCGGATGGTCAAACGTGCTTTACGGCGGCTCCAGGCCTCATGTACGGCGAAAACATTGCCTTCGGGCAGCTCGATCCGGAAGACGTTATGGATTCGTGGATGAATTCGACGGGTCATCGTCAAAACATCCTAGATCCGGATTACAAGTCCATCGGCATCGGTTGCGTATATGCGGGCGGCTTCGGTCCCTATTGGGTGCAGTGCTTCGGCATTAACGAAGTTGCATCTCCGGCGAAGAATCCGGGCGACTCTGCCGTCATTCAGCGCATATCCGTTCCGAGGAGTTGGCTCACTGCGAGCAATTTCGTGTTCGAATACAACTATTACAGTGTGGAGCCGGGCGAGTCCGATGAGGCAGTCGTAGCTTTCCGCAATCAGGGAAGCGGCCAGGCTTACTGCATCCTCGACCCTTCCATTTTCCAGTGGGCGAGCGAGAAGCCCTCGGTGGCCACGGTGAGCGCGGCCGGTGTTATCACTGGCAAAGCACCTGGTACTACCAATGTCGTCGCCAAGCTTGGCAAACTTGTGTCTGTTTCGGCGCCTGTGCAGGTTGAGGGCGAAATGGGCACTTGGAAGAAGTCCGGCAGCAAATGGTGGTTCCAACTTGAGGACGGGTCGTATCCCTACAGCCAGTGGGCGCGCATCGATGGCGATTGGTACCATTTCGATCGCTCCGGCTATATGCAGACCGGGTGGTTGAAGCTGGGCAAGAGCTGGTACTACTTGAAGAGCTCTGGCCCAATGGCCGAGGGCTGGCAGAAAGTCGGCGGCGCTTGGTACTATCTGAACCCAGGCTCTGGCGCCATGGCCACGGGATGGAAGCAGGTCGGCGGAACCTGGTACTACCTGAAGGGCTCCGGCGCCATGGCGACCGGCTGGCAGAAGGTTGGCGGCTCCTGGTATTACTTGAAGGGTTCCGGGGCTATGGCGGTCGGTTGGCAAAAGATAGGTGGGACGTGGTACTACCTGAAGGACTCTGGCACCATGGCCACGGGATGGCGGCAAATCGACGGCCACTGGTACTTCCTTAGCGGTTCGGGCGCTATGGCCAAGAACAAATGGATCGGTGACTACTATTTGACCGGCTCTGGTGCCATGGCGACCAACACGTGGATCGGGAAATACCACGTGAACGCCGCCGGCAAATGGGATCAAACGCGGTAGAGCACGATAGGGATACACATTAGCGCTATCGCACGTTCATAAAAAGGGCGGGGATTCTTCAAGGATCCTCTCCCTTTGCTCTTTATGGGCAAAGGGAGGCTTGGATCTTTCAGCTTGGAATGTGCTCTCCCCGAAACCTTGCTTGGCTACACGAGCTGTTTGAGGACAGGGATTTTCTTCAAGATGCAGACGATGCCCAGAGAGATGGACAGGATGATCAGCGCGTAGAATGCGCTCCCTATCAGGTTCGAGCAAAGCTGCGTCAAAGCTCCGCTGGAATCGACCAGCAGATTGAGGGTCACGCGAACCATGTTGTGGACGTAGAGGATTCCAAGGGTGTTCTGCGACACGGCCAAAATGAACCGGTGGGGAGTCTTGGCCTTGCCCTGGTACGAGAGCCCGAGCACGAACAGCGCCAGAGTGTTGGCAAGCACGAATACCGTGTCGTATCCGTGGTAAACCGTGTCGAACAGCTTCCCGTTCACGCTGGAGGCGAGCCATCCCCAGGCGGCCAGAAGTGCGGACGAGATGACAAGGGTGGCCACGGCCAGGGCGACGCGCTTGTTCGGAGCCCGCTTCAGCAGGGCACCGCGCTTGTCCCAGAGCAATCCTCCCAGGCAGAAGTAAACGAACGAGTATCCGTGAATGCCCCTGAAGGGATCGAACGAGGCGAAGTAGTTGAAGTCGAAGAGGCTTCCCCGATTGAACAGGCCGCACAGCGCAACGGAGATGACCTGATTCAGCAGTACCACGCCGAATGTCATAATTGTGCAGACGGCCGCGAAGAACAGGAAGGCCGGACGATACTTGTCGTAAGCTACTTTCAAAATGGGGAAGAAGATGTAGATGCATACGAGGGCGCCTATGAACCAGAGCTGATCGTTCCAGCCCATGGTGCGGTACCAGCCCCAGCTTAGGAGCTCTTTGATGGTCGGCTCGTATCCTGTTATCGGGCAAAGGACAACGGGGATAATGAAAGACCAGATAATGGTGACGACTGTCAGCCTTACCGTCTTGATGATGTGTTTGCGGAGGTTGAGCTCCTTTCGGAAGAGCAGATAGCCGTTCACGAGGAAGAACATGGGAACGCAAGTGGATAGCAATCCGTTCAACAGGTAGTACGGAAAGGCCGAGGCACCGTATTCGACGAAATTGGTCGTATAGTAATGCGAGTGGTAAAGCACGACGAAGAACATGGCCAGGGCCTCGTCGAAGTCTATCGAGGGCATTCGCCGGGGCGCCGGCATGACTTCCGCGTCGAGATCCGACGTCAAGTTGCGTTCAGCTTCGCTCATGGAACTCCCTTCTTGTACGGCGCGCTGCTCATCGCCTTTCGGTATATTGCGCCTATTGAACCATAATTCGCAGGTCGGTGTTCCTTTTTTTCGCGGGTCTGGAGCAAATGACGGAACGGCTGGTGGTGCTGGTCGCTTGTCTGAAGATTTGCCTACGTCATGTTCCAAGGCTCGTCTTTCCCATACAATAACGGGAAAGGAAGTGAAGCATTCGATTTCAACCAAAGGGAGCGCCCCATGAAGGGAATAGTGCTGGCGGGCGGCTCGGGCACGCGGCTGTATCCGTTGACCACCGTGACGAGCAAGCAGCTTCTGCCCGTTTACGACAAGCCGATGATCTACTACCCGCTGTCGGTGCTCATGATGGCGAACATCCGCGACATCCTCATCATCTCGACGCCGACGGATCTGCCGAACTTCGAGCGGCTGCTCGGCGACGGCTCGCAATTCGGCATCAACCTCTCCTATGCGATACAACCGAGTCCCGACGGGCTGGCGCAGGCGTTCATCATCGGCGAGGACTTCATCGGCGGCGATTCCTGCGCGCTGGTGCTCGGCGACAACATCTTCTACGGCAACGGTTTGGGGCGCCATTTGCGCCAGGCGGTGGAGGCAGCCGAGTCCCATGGGGGCGCCACGGTGTTCGGTTATCACGTGGAAGATCCGGAGCGGTTCGGTGTTGTGGAGTTCGATGAGGACTTCAACGTGCTGTCCTTGGAGGAGAAGCCGGAGCATCCTCGCTCGAACTTCGCCGTGACGGGGCTGTACTTCTACGATTCCCGCGTGTGCGACTTCGCCAAGCGCGTGAGGCCGTCGGCCCGAGGCGAGCTGGAGATTACTTCGCTGAACCAGATGTATTTGGAAGACGGCTCCTTAAACGTGGTGACGCTGGGTCGCGGGTTCGCGTGGCTTGATACGGGCACCACCGAGTCGCTGTTCGAGGCGGGGGAGTTCGTCCGCGCCGTGCAGCGCAGCCAGGGGCTCTCTATCTCCGTGCTGGAGGAGATCGCCTTCAACAACGGCTGGATCTCCCACGAGATGCTGGCCGAGGCGGCCGCGCGGTACGGCAAAAGCGGCTACGGCAAGCATCTGAAGAAAGTGGCGGATGGGCAGATCGTCCCTCTGCGCTAGCGAATAGGATCGAGGTTTATAGATATGGCCCGTGAGGCTTTGGCGCCGCGCCGCATCATCGTGACCGGGGGCGCGGGATTCATCGGCAGCAATTTCGTCCACTGGGTGGTGGAGAACCAGTCCGAGGTGCACGTCACCGTGTTGGACGCGCTCACCTACGCCGGAAATCGTGAGAATCTGGTCGGCATTCCGGAGGATCGCCTGACGTTTGTCCACGGCGACATCTGCGACGCGGCCCTACTGGAGGAGCTGGTGCCCGAAGCTGACGCCATCGTGCACTTCGCTGCCGAGTCGCACAACGACAATTCCATCGCCGATCCGGCGCCCTTCGTGCGCACCAACGTGGAGGGCACGTTCCAGTTGCTGGAGGCGGCGCGGCGCCACGGCACCCGCTTCCACCACATCTCCACCGACGAGGTGTACGGGGACTTGGCCCTGGACGACCCGGCGCGCTTCACCGAGGAGACGCCATACAGGCCGTCGAGCCCCTACAGCTCCACCAAGGCTTCGTCGGACATGCTCGTGCGCGCGTGGCACCGCACCTACGGGGTGGACGCCACCATTTCCAACTGCTCGAACAACTACGGGCCGCGCCAGCACATAGAGAAGTTCATCCCGCGGCAGATCACCAACATCCTCACGGGCGCGCGGCCGAAGCTGTACGGCGACGGCCTGAACGTGCGCGACTGGATTCACACTGAGGACCATTCCTCGGCCGTTTGGGCCATTCTCACCCGGGGCGAGGCAGGGGAGACCTACCTCATCGGTGCCGACGGCGAGCGCAACAACCTGGAGGTGCTGCGCAGCATCCTCCAGCGCATGGGGCGCGACGCCGACGACTTCGACTGGGTGCGCGATCGTCCCGGCCACGACCGGCGCTACGCCATCGATTCCTCGAAACTGCGCCGCGAGCTGGGGTGGCGTCCCAGACACACCGATTTCAGCGAGGGGCTGGACGAGACCATCCAATGGTACCGCGACAACGAAGACTGGTGGCGCGGCCAGAAGGAGGCCGTCGAGGCCAAATACGCGAGCCAAGGACAGTAGGAGAGCGCAGGCAGCATGGCAGACCAGATCACTTCGGGCAACTTCACCTTCACGAAGACCGCCATCGAGGGCGTCGTCGTCGTTGACGTCAAGAGCTACGGCGACGAGCGTGGCTATTTCATGGAGACCTACAAGCGGGAGGACTTCGCCACCGGCGGCATCGATTGCGAATTCGTGCAGGACAACCAGTCCGCCTCGTCGAAGGGCGTGCTGCGGGGCCTCCACTTTCAGATAGAACATCCGCAGTCGAAGCTCGTGCGCGTCGTCGAGGGGGCGGTGTTCGACGTGGCGGTGGATCTGAGGGAGGGCAGTCCCACCTTCGGCCAGTGGGAGGGCGTCGTGCTGTCGGCCGACAATCGCCGGCAGCTGTTCGTTCCCCGCGGGTTCGCCCACGGCTTCCTGGTGCTGAGCGATCGGGCGGTGTTCTGCTACAAGTGCGATGACGTGTACCACCCGGGCGACGAGGGCGGCCTCATGTGGAACGACCCGGCCATCGGCGTCGCATGGCCGGCCATGGAGGGCGACGTGGCCTTCGATGAGACGAAGATCATACTCAGCGACAAGGATCGGGTGCATCCGCCCCTGGCCTCCCTGCGTCGCGCGTAGGCGAGTGAGGACTATTTCATGAAGACGATTGTGGTGACGGGCGCCGGCGGCTACATCGGGTCGCAGGTGGTGCGCGAGTTGGCCGGCCGGGGCGTGCAGGTTATCGCCGTCGACCGCTCGGCCGGCGCGGGTGCGGACGAGACGCCGGGCGTTCGGTGGGTGGCTGCCGATCTGTTTGACCCGCTGCTTGATTTGTGCGAGCTCATCGGGTGCGTGCCCGACGTGTGCCTGCACCTGGCGTGGCGCAACGGGTTCGCCCACAACGACGAGAGCCATATGGACGACCTTTCTGCCCACTACCGCTTCCTTATGAACATGGCCCGCGCGGGAGTGGGGCAGATCGCCGTCATGGGCACCATGCACGAGGTAGGGTACTGGGAGGGGGCCATCACGGCCGACACTCCCTGCAACCCCCAGAGCCTCTACGGCATTGCCAAGAACGCCCTGCGCCAGGGACTCGCGCTCTCGCTGGCGTCGATGCCAGTCGCCTTCCAGTGGCTGCGCGCCTTCTACATCTACGGCAACGACGAGAAGGCCCAGTCCATTTTCGGGAAGCTTCTAAGGGCCGCCCGTGCCGGGGACGAGCGTTTCCCCTTCACCACGGGCAAGAATCTCTACGACTTCATAACCGTCGAGGAGCTGGCGCGCCAGATTGCCACCGTGGTGCTGCAGGATAAGGTGACGGGCGTCATCAACTGCTGCACCGGAGCGCCGGAGAGCCTGGCCGATCGCGTAGAGGGGTTCATTCGCGAGAACGGGCTTTCCATTGCCTTGGACTACGGCGTCTTTCCTGACAGGCCCTACGATTCGCCGGGCGTGTGGGGCGACGCGACCGAGATTCGCGCCATTATTATGGCCTCCGAGGGCTCTTCCGGCACCGAGGGCGGCCGTGAGAGCGACGAGGTGAGCTAAATGACCTTTGCCCCTTCCGACCATACATTCGCCGTGTGCGCCTACAAAGAGAACCCCTATTTGGCGTCCACGGTGGAATCGCTGCTCGCCCAGGACGCGTGCTGTCCGATCATCATCTCCACTTCGACGCCCAACGACCATATCAGCGCCGTGGCGCGCCGCTTCGAGGTGCCCGTGGTGGTGAATCCGGATCCCCGCGGGGCCGCGAGCGATTGGAACTACGGCTACGATGCGGCCGAGACGCCGTTGGTGACCATCGCGCATCAGGACGACTACTACGAGCCGAACTACCTCTCCACGATGCTCGCCGCCGTTAACGACTACGAGAAAGACGGGCTGCAGCTGGCCTTTTCCGACTATTTCGAGATCCGCAACGGCGAGCGCGTGGCCGGCAATGCGCTTCTGCGCATCAAGCGCGTGCTGAACGCGCCCTTGGGGACGCGGGTTTTGAACGGGTCGCGATTCGTGAAGCGCCGTGCGCTTTCTTTGGGCAACCCCATCTGCTGTCCCGCGGTGATGCTCGTGAAGGAGAATCTGGGGCCGTCTGTGTTCGATGAGACGTACAAGAACAGCTGCGACTACAAGACGTGGGTCGATTTGGCCGGCGAGCCGGGGCGGTTCGTGTACGTGCCGGAACGCCTCATGGGGCACCGAATTTACGAGGAATCCTCGACATCGAAGAACCTGAAGGATGGCACGCGCCAGGCGGAGGATCTGGAGATCCTCTCGTCGCTGTGGCCGGCTCCCGTGGCGAAGCTCATCTACAAGGTGTACGCCTTGGGCGAGAAGAGCAACGAGCTTTAGGCGTCTGCGGCTTTGGTGTATCCCTTTGCCACGATCTTCTGGAGCAGGGGATAGAGCGGAGTTTTGAGGGCGAGGAATTGCCGGAGCTTGAATTTGCCGTAGGCAGAGCGGTAGGACGAGTCGTCTGGGTGAGCTTCATGAAGACGTCGATAGAGACGCTCGTGATCGGCGTACAGGCGCTTTCGAGATTCTATGCTTCCGCCTGTGGAGATGCCGGTGCCCCATTCATAAAGCAGAATAGGGCGGTGCAGATGACGCACGTCGCCATCGAGCAATGCTATGGTTTCCGCGAAATCCTCGCAGTAGCGTACTTCATAGGTTTCGGCGAGAAGAGCGAGCAGCTCCTCCAAGCGTCGTTTCTCGAAAAACTGGCAGCAGCCAGGAATCCAGTCGGCCGTTGAGAGCTGCATGAGAAGAAGGTCTCGATGGCCGCAGCAGCCTTCGGGGGGATAACACTCCGGCCGTTTCGGAGCGCCATAGGAGGGGCGATCGGGTAAGTCAATGACGATATCGCCGAAGCCGGCATGAACGTCGTTGTCCCTGCAGAATGCCACGATGGCTGCCAGCGTGCTCTCGTCGTAGAGCGCGTCTCCGGCCCCGAGGGCCTTGATGAACTGGCCCTCGGCGTAAGGCAGGGCGTGCAGTATGTTTCGAACAGTCTGCACGTTTTCGGGGTGGCGTACGTAGGTGAAGTTGCTGATACCCAGCTCGCTGGCGAGTGCCGTAGCTTCGTCCTCGAAGCTTTCGGATGAGTGGTCGTCGGCGACAAGGAGTTGGTAGGTGCATCCTGTTTGAGCCGCTACGGAGCGCATGGACGTCTCGATGCTCTCCGGCCGTTGGTTGTAAACGGTAAGGATGACGGTGATGTCGGTTTGGCTCATTGCTCTCCTTCGCCTTGGACTTACGCTCTATAATACCTTGTTGCGCTCAGGCGATGCGCAACTGCACTAATTCAACGATTTGGAGATTGGCTATGGCTTCGATGCTCAAAGAGCTTAAAATGCACTCCCTTTCCGACATCGTGTCGATGGGCTTCTCTTTCATTGCGACCAAGTTGTTTTATCCGGGAGCGACGCTCGTTAGGCGGCCTTTTCACATCCGCCAAAAGAGCAATTTGAGGTTCGAGCCCGGTTTTACCACGGGGCATGGCTGCCGATTCGAAATGTTCGACGAAGGCGTGATAGAACTCGGACGCAATTGCCGGATTGGCGACAACGTACATCTTGCCGCGCTGCACAAAATAACAATAGGTGATGACTGCCTCTTCGCATCGAAGATATTCATCTCCGATTTGAGCCATGGCTCCTATGGGAGGGAGGGTTGCGATCCGCGGACTCCCCCGAACGATCGTCCCCTCGTGGGATCGCCGGTTACTATCGGCGATAACGTGTGGCTCGGCGAGAACGTTGTCGTTCTTCAGGGAGTGACCATCGGGAGTGGCTGCATTATTGGGGCCAATTCCACGGTTTCGCGAAGCATTCCCGAGAACTGCATCGCTGTCGGCTCTCCTGCGCGCCCTATAAAAGCTTACGACGACGAGACGGGCAGCTGGGTTCCCTACCGTGCCGAGGGATAGCGGAGGGCGTTCTTAATCGCGGTCGATCCAATAGGCCTCGGTCGTGTGGCTATGCCTTTGGCTCTCGGGCAATGGCGTGCGCCAATCACCGTAATTGAGCGTGAGATACTCATCGTAGCTCCGAGGTATGAAATAGCGGCGGTTCTCGAAGTCGACTTCGTGGGGCTCGAACCACGAGGACGGCTGCACAATATCGGGGTCGGCCATTGAGACGATATCGAGATATGCCGCCTCGTCGGTCTTCTCGCAATGATGGGCGTTGTCATCGATCAGCCGGGAATAGTGTGCGGGATCCATTCTCTTCGCTATGGGGTCGAGCAGTTTCTTTGCGAGCTTGCGCAGGGGTGTTGTGCCGTTTGACGGATCGGACAGGGCGAGTGCCAGCGACGCGGTGAGCCGGGCATTGCGTCGAAAAACGCGTTTGGCGTCCTTGGGTATGCCGTCAAGGGGAAAGATATCGACCCAGACGCCCGTTTTGTATGAGGCGCTTACGTAGCGCTCCTTAACAGAGGTACGCGTGTCGATGATCTTCACGAATTGATACACCGATGTGTCGTTGCGACAGAACGTGAGCGCGTAGTTTTTGCTTGTACGCCACTTGTCGAAGTGAGCGATGAGCTGTTCGTAGTCGTCACGCGGCATGATGACGTCCATGTCGTCGTCCCAGGGGATGAAGCCGCCGTGGCGAACGGCGCCGAGGACGCTGCCGTAACCGAGGAAATAGGTGAGTCCGTGCTGGCGGCAAATGGCGTCAATCTCGTCCATGATCTCAAGCTCGACTGCCTTCATTTCCTCTAGCGTCATGGCCCTCATCGGTGTTGCTCCCTTAGGTTTTCTGCGCTTCGCCAAGCGCGGCCGGCAATTGTTTCGTAGGATATAGTATCGTATGACGGTGTCCTGCCGGTGTGCATTTGTTGCGACTTCGGTGTTCAAGGATCGAGAGAAGTTGGAGGATCATGTGAGCGGCGAGCAAGAGCCCCTGTCTATGAAGCGGAATATGCTGTGGAATTCCGCGGGGTCGTTCACGAATCTTCTGGCCCAATGGCTCATAACGGTCCTGGTCGTTCGCATCGCGAGCGGCTATGACGCCGCGGGGCTTTATTCCCTGGCTGTCTCGGTGTATGGAATCTTCGCCCCTGTGGCGCAGTACCGGATGTACACGTACCAGATATCCGATACCCACCACGAGAACACCGTCGGAGAGTACTTCACGCTGAGGGTTATCACGAACGGAATCGCGTTGGTGGCCTGCTTCGGATACGCGTTGCTCACGTGTCCCCTGTCGGCTGTGCCCGCGATTATGCTTTACGGTCTGTTCAAATCTGCGGCATTGCTCATCGATGTCTTCCATGCTTGCGACCAGCGGCACTACCGGATGGACTACATCGGCATATCTTTGGCAATGCAGGGCGTGTCGTCTCTGGCGATCTTCGCCCTTGCGTTCTCCTTGACGCAGAATCTGGAAATAACACTTGCGCTTATGAGCCTTGCGCTGCTGGTCATTGGGCTTGTTTACGACATGCCCCGCTCCAATGGGTTCGAGAAGCTACGGCTAGGTATCACCTGGAGGAAGACGCGGTATCTTCTCCTCAAGTGCCTGCCTATCGTTATCGGGGCCCTTGCGATGGCTGCGGCCGTGTCCGCGCCGCGGCAATATCTGTTCGACGCTATGGGGGAGGCCACCTTGGGCGTTTATGCCTCGGTGGCGGCGCCGGTGGCTATCATACAGACCGGCGCATCCTACATCTACTATCCGCTGATCGGGTATTTCGCCGATTACTACGATCGGGGTGAGAAGCGAAAGCTCATAGGGCTCTTGCTGCGAGTTACGGGCGGTATTGCCCTTGTCGGCGTTGCCTGCGCCGTGCTGCTTGAATTGTTCGGGGCTCCTATCCTCGAGATGTTTTTCGCCAACAATATCGGCCAATACGCCTACCTTCTTGTTCCCATGATCGTATCCGCGATGATCACGGCCTACGTTTGGTTTCTCAACGATCTGCTCATTGCTGTGCGCGATTTCAGGGGAAATTTGATAGGCAGCATCGTGCCCCTTGTCGTTGCGCTTGCTTGCATGGTTCCTTTCGTGCAATGGTGGGGCATGAATGGCGTGAGCTTTACGGCCATCGCCTCCTATTTGGCGGCGGCAGTGAGTATGGGGGCTTCGTTCCTAGCCTGCCTGAAAAAGTCAGGGGCCGTTCGCAACGCTGATTCCGTCGACGGCTCCGCTCTTTGACATGCTGTTAGTTAGTTCTCGATTTTGCCTAATGGGCATAGTAGAATACGAACAAGAAAGTTAAGCGAAGCCGTGCACAATGCGTTAAGGTGTTGGGCGCGGTTTCGCTGGATGGGTGTCGGCATGAGGAGACATCATGAACAAGACTGACCGCTCGATGTTCCGTCGGGCGCTGTGCATCGCCTTGTCCGCGCTGCTTGTTGTCACCGTAGCCGGCATTCCGGAAAGCTTTGCCGCTCCGTCGGGGGCAATCGGTGATACCGAAGTGCCTATGGCGGCGCTGGACGAAGCCGCAGCGGATACTAGCGAGTCCGCCAACGTTGGGGGCGGCGAGACCTATCCCGACGATGGTGATTACCTTGCCGGTGTGGAAGAGGCCGCATTGGCGGAAGAGGAGCGGTCTGCCGACATTGATGAGCTGGGGTATATCCCCGGTGAGATCATCGTCGTGTACGAGGAGTCAGCGTCCGATGCCGAGAAGCAGGCCGCTATCGATGTCGTGGAAGGGGAGGAGTCGGCGGCTGAGGCGACGTTTGAGGAGAGCGTCGCCGTTCCCGTGGAGATCTCGGATGACGTGACGGTGGAGACTGCTGCGGAGATGGTCAAGCAAGATCCGGCAGTCAGATACGCCCTGCCAAACTACACGGTGTCCACCTACGATGAGCCGTCGGCGGTTGCGCAAGGGGCCGCCGCTGTCAAAATTGACGACCTCCAAGCGCGGCAGTGGTACATCGATTACGTGAAGGCTCCAGCCGCTTGGGATGCTATTGCGACGAGACTTCCAACGGCCGCGCCTGCGAAGGTGGCCGTGATTGACACGGGTGCCTCGCTGAGCCATCCCGACCTAGCCAATGTGGTCAATCGCAGGCAAAGTGCCGAGGTTGTGCACGGGGAGGAGAAGGATCTCTCTTCTTGGACGACGAAGCCGCTTCGCGGTGATGGCTACGTGAACGGGAGCGCCGGCGTTGAGGAGTACGCGAGCCACGGCACCCATGTTTCGGGGATTATTGCTGCCGAAGCGGGCAACGGCGGAACGCTGGGCGTTGTCAGCGGGGGTTCTACGGTCGATGCAAACAACCTGATCGATCTCGTCGTCATTGATGCCTTTTCGAAGAAAACGCGGGATCCGCGAACAGGTGCATGGGTTGCTAACGGCACCGTTTACGACGTTGTCTACTCTTTGGAGTACGCGCGCGATATCGGCTGCAAGGTGGTCAACATGAGCTTGGGCTTCGACGTATACGATGAGGAGCTCGCACGCTACTTCGAAGAGCTCTGCAGCGAGCTAACTGACAACGACGATATGCTGATCGTGGCGGCAGCCGGCAACAGCGGCGTCAATCAGAAGAGCATTCCTGCCTCGTGTGACAGCGTGATCGGCGTCATCAGCTTGACGCACCGCGCCCATGTGAGCTCGGGCCGCAACAGCATCTCCTCCGCCACGTGGATGACGGGGGATATTACACGCTCATCGTTCTCGAATTATGGCGATTGGTGTGACCTGTCCGCCCCGGGAGAGAGCATCTACAGCACTCTCCTCCTTAATGGCTCAACGGATACCTACGGATACATGGACGGCACTTCTATGGCTTGTCCTGTTGTGGCGGCGGTTGCCTCTATGGTTCGTGTCGCGGCCCCCGAGCTTTCGGCGCGAGAAGTCAGGGATGTGCTCTGCAAAACGGCAGCCGATCTCACCGAAGTTCGCGGCAAGGACGATCAGAGCGGGTGGGGTGCGGTTGATGCTGAAGCTGCCCTAAAGAAAGTCCTATCGCCTGCTGCTGGGGACACGACGTCGAAGGGCGATGGGACGGAACCCTCCGAATCGCAGGCTCCTTCCGTGCAGCCGGCGCCTCCCGTGAAGCAGCCCGATCAGCAGGCGCAAAAGCAGCCGACCGTAAAGCCGGCGCCGCAAGCTCCCGATCGCCCTGCGACGACGAGCCAAGGTTGGGTGACGGTAGGTGGCAAATGGCGCTATGTCGGGAACGATGGAGCGTATGCCACAGGCTGGATTAAGGTGAAGGGCACTTGGTACTACCTCCACGGTAATGGCGACATGGCGACGGGCTGGCTCAAGCTGGGCAAGACGTGGTATTACCTAAAGGGTTCGGGCGCCATGGCGACGGGCTGGCTCAAGCTGGGCAAGACGTGGTATTACCTGAAAGGCTCGGGCGCCATGGCGACGGGTTGGTACCAGGTTGGAAGGACGTGGTATTACTCTAATGGTTCCGGTGCGATGCAGGCGAACCGTTGGATCGGAAACTACTATGTGAAATCGTCCGGTGCTATGGCTACGAGTCAGTGGATTGGTCGTTATCATGTGAACGCTTCGGGGAAGTGGGATAAAACGCGGTAGCTCTTGGTAGACTACCGCAGTTCTGATATTGCGTGTTATATGGGAGTTTGTGTTATGGAGAGGCGATTGGGTCTGCCGGGCGCAATGCTCGGCATACTGCTGTGCGCGTTTGTGATGGTTTTGCTGGGATCGTCTTTGGCTTACGGCGCGCCGAAAGACGGCGAAGTGCGCATTCATGTGATGCCCTACAACAATACTGACGCCATCATCGTCGAATGTGACGGTAAGTTCGGCGTTGTAGATTCGGGAGAAGACTCGCTGTCGCCCGATGGAGCCGATGAGCGCTACCCGTTGCGCGGCGGCATCACGGTTGGGCAGGGTATCGAATCCCAGGTCATTTCCTATATGGAAATGCTTGGCATCACCGAAGACAATCTTGAATTCTACATCGGTACGCATCCGCACAGCGATCATATCGGTTCTGCTGCGGACGTCATACGCAAGTTCCACCCCAAAACGGTGTACACGCCCCTTTACAGCGATTCCTTCATCAGCGAAGAGACGAGACTGTGGGACAATCGCTTCGTCTACGATCGTCTGATTGAGGCGGTGGAGAGTTACGACGGGAAGCTCGTACAATACCTCGATCCCGATTGGGCGGAAGTGCCGGAGCTTGGCACCGATGGTGACGAGGGGGGCGCCGAAAGCGATGGCAGCGTCGAAGGCGAGCTCAGTGGTAATGAGGCCGGACTCGACGAAGAGGGCGGTGACGGGGATGAAACGGAAGACGTGGTCGGCAAGCGTGATCTTCTCACTGGTCGTCCCATATTCGCGCTTGGGAGCGCGCAGATCGAAATCATGAACTACGACCCCGTCGACACCGATTATTCAACCTATCGTGTTCCCGATGCCAACCGCTTTTCCTATGCGGTGTTGGTGACGGCGGCGAATGGACGCAAGGCTTTTCTCGCCGGTGATATCGACGACTATTCGCAAGGGTGGTCGCTCGGGGGAGGCGATGAGACGAAAATTGCCCAGACCTTGCGCAATGTCGACTTCTTAAAAATGGCCCATCATGGGCGCCAGGGGTCGAACACCCCTAGTTTCCTGACCGCCATTATGAGACCGATGGCAAATGGGGTTCGCCCTGTTGCCGTGCAGACGGGTAGCTATCGTCTTCTGCCAGAACAAACTATCCAGGCGCTTCATCGCATTGGGGCGAAGCACTTCAATGCCACCAGTGCGTCAGATAATGGGTATTTGGCGCTTGTGGCTACGCTCGGCGATTCCGGCGTTACGACCAACGTCGATCATACTGGCCTCCTTTTGCAAAAGCGTTCCTCGGCGCCATGGGCCTTCTATTACCTCGATGGCGTGCCCCAGATTCAGCGGACAGGCTGGCAGATGGTGGATGGTGCGTGGCGCTATTTCGAAGGCGATGGTTCTCTTGCTATGGGATGGAGGCAGGTTGGTTCAAAAAACTATTATCTGCGTTGGTCGGATGGCTCGATGGCTACTGGATGGCACCATGAAGGTGCTAAGCACTACTATCTCCAAAGTGACGGCTCTCTATATGTGGGCAAGGGCTGGACGAAGTTCGGCGATCGCTGGTTCTATTATGCCGATGCGAGTGGAGCGGTGAAGGTTGGTTGGCTGAAGGAGAAAGGGAAATGGTACTACCTGTCTCCCGACAATGGCGCCATGGCCACGGGCTGGGCGAAGGCGGACGGCGCCTGGTACTACCTGGACGGCTCCGGCGCCATGCGGACCGGCTGGCAGAAGATCGGCGGCAAATGGTACTACCTCAAGGGCTCCGGCGCCATGGCCGAGGGCTGGGCCAGGGTCTCGGGCGCGTGGTACTACCTGCGGCCCGGCAGCGGCGCCATGGCCACGGGCTGGGCGAAGGCGGACGGCGCCTGGTACTACCTGGACGGCTCCGGCGCCATGCGGACCGGCTGGCTCAAAGATAAAGGCAAGTGGTATTATCTTACTGGATCGGGCGCCATGGCGACTGGCGAGAGAGTTATCGGCGGTGTATCCTATTCCTTCGATGACTCGGGTGCTTTGCGCTAACGAAGGTGTTGTTGAGTTATACTGAATGCCATTGGAAGTCAACGATCCCATGGGAGAAGAATTGAAGGTATTGGCCATCGTCCCCGCCTTTAACGAGGAAGAGAACATCGTATCGACTGTCGAGGATCTTTTGAGCAATGCGCCGGGGGTCGATCATGTGGTCATCAACGATGGCTCCTCCGACCGAACGGAAGCGATTTGCCTCGAGCACGGCTTCAACGTTATTACGCTGCCCGTGAATCTCGGACTAGCGGGCGGTTTTCAGACAGGCATGAAGTACGCCTTCGCTCACGGTTACGATTATGCTGTCCAATTCGATGCCGATGGCCAGCACTCGGCGGCCTATGTTTGGCCCATGGTGAATCAAGCTGAAGCAGACGGGTCGGACATAGTGATCGGCTCGCGATTCTGCGCCCAGAAGAAACCTATTTCGGCGCGTATGATCGGGTCGGCGCTCATTACGGCTATGATTCGCCTCACCACTGGTCAGAAAGTGCAGGATCCTACTTCCGGAATGCGCTTGTTCGACCGCGATATGATTCGCCGATTCGCGTTGAACTACGATTATAGCCCCGAGCCGGATACCATTGCGCTTTGCATCCGCAATGGTGCAAAGGTTTCGGAAATGCAGGTGGAGATGCGCGACCGTACGGCAGGGGAAAGCTACCTGAGCTTTACAAAGTCCGTAGCCTATATGCTTCGAGTCTGTATATCCATCATGTTCGTACAGTGGTTCCGGAAGAAGGGGAACTAGATGTATTGGATTGTTCTTATCGCCGGAGCCATTTTGGCGCTCATCTATGTTGTTGTGAAGATTCGGCATAACCAATTAGCGACATCAGATGCAGTGTTTTGGTTTTTGTTGGCGCTGGTGCTTATTGTTATGGCCCTGTTCCCCCAACTTGTCTATCTCTTCTCAAATGCATTGGGATTCGAATCACCCGCCAACTTTGTTTTTCTCTGCATGCTCGCCATTGTTATCTTCCGCCAGCTCACTGTTTCGGTGGAAAATGCGAGGCTTCGCAACAAGATCGTTCAGTTGACGCAGACGATGGCTCTTTCGCGCACTTGCGATAGCATAGAGGAAAGTATTGCTCGGCAGGAAGAGTTTTCTGATTAGGGCGAGACCACAATCATTGGGACTCTGATCACGCTCGGAAGCACGCTCTGGAAAGCTTTCGCGAAATTCGGTACACTTGTCATGACTTATCGACATGGTGACGACTGGGCTGTCGGGATGGTTGGAGGTTCTGCCGTGCGTGCCGAAATTAAGAGCGTTGCGCGTTGCGTGGTAATGATCGCATTGTCCATAGTTCTGGTGGCGGGGCTGGTGCCTCTGGCGCCGGGCTACGCTCCTGTGGCGCAAGCGGCCGAGGGAGACGAGACGCTCTCTTCTCAGCTTGCGGAGGAGGCCGAGCTGCTTGCGGCTGGCGTTGATGTTGATGAGAAACAGACCCCTGAGCTTTACGACACCAACATCGAGGATGCCAATTGCCATCAGCTCGTGCTCGTTGTTCGCTTCGCGGGCGATACGACAGGGGATGGGGATACTGGGCTTAATGCCGTGCCTACGGGCAGTTCGATCACGAACTGGCAGAGCGTTTACACCTCGTTGAATGGCCAGCCGCTGTCACGCTATGCTTCTCCGTCGCTCTATAGCTATCTCAAAGAGGTATCCGGTGGGCGCTGTCGTATCCAGAGCATCGCTCCTCAGATGAGCGATGATGGCAGAACGGTGGCTTACCTCACATTGCCCGGATCTCGCGATTCCTACGTGGCTCATAGTTCAGTAGTTGAGGCAGCTGTGAATGCGTTCAACGCTCGCTATCCTGAAGCTGATTTCAGCGGATTGATCGACAATGGCGAGGGGTACATAAGCAACGTGCTGGTGATTCCCGAGACGGGGGACGTCGTCCCCGAGGTGGGGACGACGCTGCGGCCGCGTCAGGATGATTATCCAGGCGAGCTGTGGGTGGGTGCCCGGGGTAAGGCCGCTCGAGTAGGCTCCTACACGATTGTCGACACTACGCACGTTCTGCATACGGGAACAATCGTTCACGAGGCTATCCACGCATTCGGTGCGAAGGATTTGTATCGGGCAGCAACCGTGCAATTGTCCAACCACGCTGTCGGCATGTGGGACATCATGGCCATGAACAGTGGATCGCGTTTGATGCGGCCGTTGTTTATCACTCTGCAGGATTGTGGATGGGCGGAAATTGAAGAGGTCGAGCCTGGGACGCACACTCTGGATGCGCCTTCTGCGTCGGGGCGCTCGGCGGTGAAGTTCAAGTCGCCCTATTCCGATTCCGAGTACTTCGTTGCGGAGTTTCGCTCTGCCAATACAGACATAGGGAATCTCTCTGCCCTCGATACGGCACATGACGGCTTCACGTACACAATCGGCGGGACGGGCTTAATTGTCTACCGCGTGAATCCCGCAGCTAAGGATGCGGGCAATAAAGGGGACAAAGACTACGTTTACCTTTTTCGACCGAACGAGACGGTGGCCGGTGGTGTTCGGGGGGACGGTGAGGGCGATTTGAAGCACGCCCAGCTGTCGGCTGCGGGCACAAGCTCTCTTGGCTCGCTTGATTTGGCGGACAGCCTTGGCGAGGGTGCCATTACCTTGTCCAACGGCGCAAATTCCGGCCTTATGGTGCGTGTAGTCAGCAACGACAACACATCACTGACATTCGAACTGCCCGTAGCGAAAGATGAGGGAGGGTGGAAAGTACCAGAGATCACGGGAGCTGCTTTGCCTGCATCCGGTTATTACGATACGAAGCTTGTGTCTGAGAATGGGAAAGTGTACCAACTTTGCTCAGCGTTCCGAAAAGCACCTCGGATTTTCTGTCTCGAAGGATCCACCCGCTCCGATTTGGGCGCGCCAAGCGATTGTTCTGAAAGCTTCTATGCTGTCGATTTAGCCGTTTGCGACGGGGTTGTATATCTGTGCGGTTCCGACGGCGTTCGTACGGTGGTTTGGAGACGAACGGGATCAAGCTGGTCGGTGGTAGACGAGGCCACAGTGCCTGCGACAACGCCTATCCTGGGCGTGGCTGGGCGTGGCGTCTATCTTTATGCCGACAATTTCGGCAGCGGAGGATCGCTTTATCGCGTAGGGGCTGACAAATTGTCAAAAGTCGGATCCGCTTTGGCTATCAATCAAGTGTACAATCCGCGAATTATCGACCGAGCGGGTTCGCCTGTGGTGGTTTTCGGCAGCGGTTCGGAAACGAAGATGGCATGGCCAGAGGCGGAAGCATGGAAGGCGAGCGTGCTTCATTCGGGAACTTCGTCGTCGATCTCGACGACCGAGAGCAACGGTGTCACTTATATTGCGAGTTCCGATGGCGAGCATATAAGCATCTCGTCAATCACAGCAGATGGCTTCGATACAGCTGAGGTAACTGAAGCTTTTCCGAAACCTTACAGTGTCGCCATTGCCGCGAGAGACAACATGTTGTATCTCGCTGTGGTGGAGTCGGGAACGCAATTGGTGCGCGTTTACAAGGCGTCCGCATCGAATCTCTCGCAATGGGAGCACCTTGGGGGCATTGTTATCACTTCCGCCACGGCGGTTGGCCTAACGGTGCGTGATGCGAGCCTTTTCTGCGCCACGGTGGACACGTTTGACTCGCCTGTTGGGCTAAGAAGTTTTGCGCTGCCATCTGAGATGGGTGGCAAGCCTGACGTTCCCTCCGGTAGCGGTGGGGCCGGAACGATAGTGCCCGGCGATGGCGGGTCGGGTAGTTCGGGCTCTTCCGGTGCGGGGGGCTCCTCAACGGGATCCGGTTCCGGCGGTACAGGCGGCTCTTCTATTGGATCGGGCTCAGGCGGAACGGGAAATGGATCATCGACCGGAGGCGCGACGGGGAGTGGCAGTGGAGTCGGTGGCTCTGGCTCGTCCTCGGCATCTTCGAAACCTGCAGCGGCAAAGCCTTCGGGTGTTTGGAAGAAGTCCGGAGGGCGATGGTGGTACCGGCATCACAACGGCTCCTACACACGCAACGGATGGGAGCTCATAGATGGCTCCTGGTATCACTTCGATCGCTCTGGCTGGATGCAGACGGGCTGGTTGAAGGTTGGCAGATCCTGGTACTATCTCTCCGCTTCGGGCGCCATGAAGACAGGTTGGTTCAAACAGGGGCGCACTTGGTACTACCTCAAGAGCTCTGGGGCCATGGCTGTGGGATGGTTCAAGGTGGGAGGCGACTGGTACTGGTCGAGCGCTTCCGGAGCCATGGGCGCCAACTGCTGGATTGGCAACTATTACCTGAAGGGCTCTGGGGCTATGGCGACTAACCAGTGGATCGGCCGTTACCATGTAAACGCTAGCGGCAAATGGGACAAGACGCGCTAGCGTTCCCAAAAACGGTACCCGCCTGAGAAACAAGTACAAAAATGGGCCGCTTCGTAAGCGGCCCATTTTTGCTTCAGAAGGGGTGTCTGCTTACCAGACGTAGACTTTGCTGCCGCGAGGGACGTTGTTGTAGATCCATTTGGCATTGGCGAGCTGCAGGCGCACGCAGCCGTGGGAGGCAGGGCGACCCATGGTGCCATCGGTCACGTACTTAGGGGAGGAGGTTTGCGAGTACAGCACGGAATGGAACAGGTAGTTGCCGCTGAACTGGGTGAAGTAGAAGCAGCGGGCAGAACCGGAATCGAAGTAGTAGCCCTTGCTCCCCACGGTGAATCGGCCCTTTTTCGTGGGGGTGGACGATTTGCCCGGGGCGCAATCCATCATGCGTTGCAGATCCCAGTTGCCTTTCGAGCCGTAGAACACCCCGACCTTGCAGCGCTTGGTGTCGACCAGGACGAGCCATTTTGTCGCGCTGCTTTCCGGTTGGGCCCATTTCGTGAAGAGCTCGTCTATCTTGTCAAGTCCCTGCCAAACGCCACTTTTGTTGAACAAATTCGTCTTTCCGTTGATAGTGCGGCTGCCGGTGGCCATGGCGCCCGACCCATCAAGGTAATACCAGGTTCCGTTCAGGTCGAGCCAGCCGGTCTTCATGGCGCCAGAGCCGGGCATGAGGTAGTACCAGGCTCCAGATGCTTTTGCCCAGCCTTCGGCCATGGCGCCTGAGTTCTTGAGGAGGTACCATTTGCCACCGACTTTCTGCCAGCCGGTCAGCATGGCGCCCGAACCGCTCATGCGGTACCAGTGCGACCCGTCGTGCACCCATCCTGTGGCCATAGCACCGCTTTCAGGCTTAAGATAGTACCAGGTTCCTTTGATCTTCTTCCACCCCTCGGCCATAGCGCCGGAGTTGTTCAGGTAATACCAAGTCTTCCCGAGTTTCATCCAGCCGCCTGACCGCATGGCTCCAGAGCCGTTCAAGTAGTACCATTTTCCGTCCACTTGTGCCCAGCCTTTAGCCATACGACCGTTGTCGTCGGGGTTGAGCCAGTACCACTGGCCGCCCGTTTTCAGCCAGCCGGTTTTAGGGGTGCCGTCACTTTTGCCCCAGTACCATGCGTTGCCGAGCTTGTTCCATCCTGTCTTAAGGGCGGGGAGAGCGGGCTTGGGCGGCTCGGGGGTGGGCTCAGGTTCAGGTTCCGGCTCGGGCTCCGGAGATGGGGTGGGGTCGGGGGAGGGGGTAGGATCGGGAATCTGGGGTGTGTCAGTGGAGGAGCTGTCCTTCGAGGTATCGTTGCCCGCGTCTGTATCCGCGCTGGCGGTCTGTGGCGCAGTTTCGTCTGCCCAAGCGTATTGTGCAGTTGCAAGAGCGGATGCGGGTATTCCGCCGAAAGCGAGCAGCGCTGCGAGACCGAAGGCGCTGGCAGGCTTTAAGAAGTGGATCGAACTCATGTGACTCTCCTTCTGAAAAATACCTGATGGATCAGATATAAATGTTCCTTGTCGTATCGTCAATACCTTGCTGCTTGCGTAACGCTGATGGTACCATAAACGGCCAATAGCTCCGAGGGACATGGAATTGATTATGAGAGGTTGGGCGGCGGGCTGCCCCATTAGCTTGGATTTGTTTCAGGAGGTAAAGTATGACTTCTTTTGCAAAAGCGAGGAGCGCATCGTCCTTCGCGATTGCGGCGCTTCTGGCGTTTAGCATGGTACCCGTCACGGCTTATGCAGCTGATGGGGCTGCCGCGACGACCCAGGATGCGGCTGAGGGCAATGACGGGGCTGCTGTGCTGATGGAATCCGGCGATACGGCCTCCAGCTGGCGTTTCGACGATGGCGAGCCCATCGTTTTTTCGGAGGAGGAGATTGTCGTTGGCGAAGGTGCGGCAGACGCTTCGGGGGACGAGGATTTCGGGAGCGAAAACCTTGGTATTTCGCTTTATGCTAATACGGTTGTTCCCGGTACGGGCATTACGATACCGAGCTACGTCCGCAGGCCTGTCGGCGCTACGCGCATCGGCATCGATGTGAGCGAGCACAACGGAAGAATCGACTGGCAAGCCGTAAAGCGTGCGGGCGTGGAGTTCGCGATCATTCGCTGCGGTTACGGCCAAGATTACGAGAGTCAGCATGATGATCGCTGGCTCGACAATGTTCGGGGAGCTACCGCCGCGGGCATTCCCTACGGCGTCTATCTGTACTCCTATGCCGATACGGTCGCGAAGGCGAAGGGGGAAGCGAGCCATATCATTCGCTTGCTGCGGGAGAGCAACTGCAAGCCCGAGTTCCCCATTTACTACGATTTGGAGGAAAGCTCGCTCGAATCTTCAAGGAAGGTGCCGTTGCTGGCGGAAATGGCCTTCACGTTCTGCTCTGAAGTAAGCCGTGCTGGCTACACGCCCGCTGTGTACGCCAATACGAACTGGTTCAACAACTATCTTACTGATCCGGTGTTCGACGCGTGGGGGCGTTGGGTGGCCCAATACAACAGCGTTTGCACCTACAAGGGCACCTATCAGATGTGGCAATGCACGTCCGATGGCTATCTGGCCGGCCTATCCGGAAACAACGGGCGAGTCGATCTCAATTACGAGCTGAATAACAGCTCGGGACATCTAGCGAGCAAAACTGGGCTGCAGATGATAAACGGAGACATGTATTACCTGGACGGTGCGGGCAACAAGAAGACCGGTTGGCAGACGGCTGGGCGCAATACCTACTATTTCGGCAGCGACGGTGTCATGCTCCGCGGCGAGCAGACCATCGACGGGAGAAAGCTGTCGTTCAATCAAGCGGGCGCGCTTGAGGGGTATTGGGCGAAAGCAGGAGGCACCTGGTACCTGCGCGACCAGAACGGCAAGAACAAGACTGGATGGCAGCACGTCAAGGGCTCTTGGTACTATCTCGATCCCGAATCTGGACGCATGAAAACCGGATGGCTGCAGCAGGGAGGCAATTGGTACTACTTGAACGGCTCCGGCGCCATGGTAACTGGATGGGTAAAAGCGGGTGGCAAGGACTACTACTTGCGTCCCTCCTCGGGCATTATGGTAACGGGCAAGCAGACGATCGGCGGAAAGGCGTACACGTTCGACAGCTCGGGCGCGCTGGTCGTGAACACCACCCCTCGATGGGTGAAGAGCGGCGGTGCCTGGTACCTGCGTAGCCCCGAGGGTAAAAATCTTACTGGTTGGCAAAAGGTTTCCGGCACCTGGTATTACCTGAACGGATCTGGCATCATGCAGACCGGGTGGCTCAAGTTGGGGAAGACCTGGTACTACCTCAAGGGCTCCGGCGCCATGGCGGAGGGCTGGGCGAAGGTTCGTGGTTCTTGGTATTACCTGAACCCCGGTTCGGGTGCTATGGCCACGGGGTGGAAAAGCGTAGGGGGAACGTGGTACTACCTCAATGGGTCGGGCGCTATGAAAACAGGGTGGCTCAAGTTGGGGAAGACCTGGTACTACCTCAAGGGCTCCGGCGCCATGGCGGAGGGCTGGCAGAAGGTCTCCGGAGCTTGGTATTACCTCAATCCTGGTTCGGGTTCCATGAAGACGGGATGGCTCAAACTAGGGAAGACCTGGTATTACCTCAGCGGATCTGGCGCCATGAGAACCGGATGGCAGAAGATTGGCGGAACGTGGTACTACTTCAGAGGCTCTGGGGCCATGGTGGCCGACGAGGCGGTAACGATTGGAGGAAAGACCTATCGCTTCAGTGCGAGCGGTGCCTGGATATAGGAGAACGGGCCTTTTTGCCATCTCGTCAATATCGAGTCTTTAATGTATGACTTTCTGATGCTACTATTGTGCTTCTAAAGAAGGCTTCAAACGAACCAGAACCGCACGCATGGCCCTCTTCTGCGCAATCGCGCCGGCTATGCCTCTTTTCAGGAGGTGCTCTCTATGGCGAAATCGTATCGTTCAAAGTCAGCTGCAGCCGTATTGGCGGTGGTCTTAGCGTTGGGGATGGTGCCATCTGCGGCGATCGGCGCACCTTCGGGCGCAGCTGCCGATGATGTTCCCGATAGCTGGCGCTATGACAAGGGCGAGTGGATCTTCGCGGAGCCAGAGCCGCAGGGCGATGTCATGGTTCTGTCATATCAGGAAGGCTGGAACTGGCCGAAGATAGAAGGCGGCTATCAAAGCAACGACGGCAATGTGGTCAATGCTGTTAAGCGCGGTATGGACGTCAGCTATTGGCAGGGCCTTATCAACTGGGAACGAGCGAAGGCTGACGGCATCGATTTCGCGATTTTACGTTGCGGCTATGTCAGAACCTTGGGGCAGCCTCAGGTTGATCAGCAGTGGAAGAGAAACGCCCAGGAGTGCGAACGTCTCGGCATTCCCTACGGTGTCTATATCTACTCGTATGCCAAAACCGTTGAGGCCGCCAAGGCCGAGGCCGACCACGTCATCAATACGCTGAAGGGCTTCAGTCCGACCTACCCGGTATATTTTGATCTGGAGGAGAAGAGCCTTGAAAGCACGAGCAATCGAATGCTGCTTGCCAACATGGCGAGTGCCTTCTGCGACAAGATCGCGGCAGCTGGCTATACTCCCGGAATCTACGCGAACACGAACTGGTGGAACAACTACTTGACTGACCCTGTTTTCGATCAGTGGGAGCGTTGGGTGGCTCAGTACAATAGTAAGTGCTCATATGCGCGTGGGAGCTATCGTTTGTGGCAGTGCTCTGCGTCGGGGAAGGTCGATGGCATCGTCGGCAATGTTGATCTCGATCTTGAGTTCGACGGGGCCTTTGCAAGCAACCCCGTGAGAAAGACGTGGGTCAAGGTTGGTTCGAACTGGTATCTGCGCGATTCGGGTGGAAACAATCTGATCGGATGGCAGGTGGTGGATGGGCAGCGCTACTACCTCGCCGCCAGTGGTGTTATGCAGACAGGTTGGGTGAGCTACGAGGGGTCTTGGTACTACCTGAGTGGCTCGGGCGCCATGAAAACCGGCTGGGCCCGAAGCGGGGGAAAATGGTACTACCTTGATCCGTCGTCGGGAAAGATGCTCACCGGCTGGCAGACGGTTGATGGCAAGCGATACTATCTTACGCCCGGCAATGGCGCGATGGTCACGGGCATGCAGACCATCGGCGGCGTGACGTACCGCTTCGACGATTCGGGCGCGCTTATCGAAGGGGGAGCGGGCAATGCGAATACGGGCGCGAGCGCTTCGGGCGTATCGGGCTGGGTGAGCTCGGGTGGCCATTGGTACCTCAAGGACTCGTCTGGTCGCAACCTAACGGGATGGCGGAAGGTGGGGGGAACTTGGTACTACATGGACGCCTCCGGCGTCATGCTCACCGGTTGGCAGAAGGTGGGCGGCACGTGGTATTACCTCAAGAGTTCCGGCGCCATGGCTACAGGTTGGCAGAAACTTGGTGGCACGTGGTATTACCTTAAGGCCTCCGGCGCCATGGCCAAGGGTTGGTATAAAGTGGGGGGCAAATGGTACTACTCCAACTCGTCGGGGGCCATGCAGGCCAATCGGTGGATCGGCAACTACTACGTGACGGGCTCCGGTGCCATGGCCACCAACACCTGGATCGGCCGCTACCACGTGAACGCCTCCGGCCTGTGGGACAAGACGCGCTGACAACACTTAACAACGGATTTGTTCAACGCCCGCTGTTAAACCACCATTGACATATAGCCGTACCTCTCCCCGATGCTGACGCG
>ERZ1673752.933-NODE-933-length-45434-cov-13.201062_pt1 | contig 45434 bp, 42 predicted proteins | sample MGYA00580195_ERZ1673752 | MGnify/ENA primary metagenome ERZ1673752 (study PRJEB41218, sample SAMN15661744) | gut metagenome | host: Homo sapiens | place: Canada: London | collected 2015-08-20/2019-03-30 | study: EMG produced TPA metagenomics assembly of...
CAACCACATTCTCTTGTTAGATTCTAATTTTCCGTTTTCTTTATTCGCATAAATTGTACCATAAAACTTGTGAACAATTCTACCGCAACTTTGGACTATATGAGAAAAGTCCGAACAGTTTTCTGCCCGGACTTCCTCGCTCAATCATAAATCAATTCCGCTTTCACAACTTCCTCTGCCTGTGCCTTGCAAGCGTTCATCTGCCGCACCCATTCCATTTGGTTTTCGGCTTTCAGCTGTTCGGTCACGCCGTTGCGCTTCACCAGCTCCGGCACGATCAGCTCCATGCGATTTCGTGCCGCTTCGTCAATCTCGGCGCAATACTGTCTTACGTACACCCAGCTATGCGCCGGTTCTTTTGTTTATGCAGTTTGAATGTTTTTCAGTCGCTTGCAGCAGTGGATGAAATAGAGGATCTCCGCTGCCGCCGTGATCGTCCACGAGAAGACGTAGAGCAGATACAAAGACGGGATCGTGTGGAAATGCGCGAAGATCGTATACACCCAGATCACGCGGAACACGCACGAGCCGAGGATCACGATCACCGTCGGCACAAAGCTGCGGCCAATGCCGCGGCAGGCCGCGATGGTGCAGTCCATGAATGCGCTGACGGCATACGAGAAGCACATGATCTGCATCCGCTCCATGCCTGCCGCAACGACGTCCGCGTCGTTGGTAAAGATATAGAGGAACGGCTCGCCGCACAGCAAAAACGCCACACCGAGAACGGCTGCGATCAAAAACGAATAGCCGAGGCTCACGTAATAGCTCTTCATCATCCGGTCCTTCTTGCCCGCACCCCAGTTCTGGCCCATGAAGGTCGAGCAAGCCGTATAGAACGCGGCCATGACGTTATAGATGACATTATCCACATTGACCGCCGCCGAGTTGCCGGATACAACGGTGGAATCGAACGAGTTGATGCCGACCTGAATGAACAAATTCGCCACCGCGAAGATCATATGCTGGATGCCCGCCGGGACGCCGAGCCCGAGGATGCGCCCGACCTCGCCGCCGTGCAGCCGCAGACGCTTCCATTCCACCTTGCAGCTGTCGTCCAGCCGCAGCATGTGGATAAGAACCAGCGCAGCCGACAGATACTGCGACAGAATACTCGCCAGCGCCACGCCGTCAGCCGCCATCTTGCAGACGATAACGAAGAACAGATTGAGGATCACGTTCAGAATGCCTGCCGCCGTCAGGTAGACCAGCGGCCGCTTCGTATCGCCGCTGGCACTCAGAACAGCGTTGCCGAAGTTGAAAATGCCGAGCGCGGGCATGCCGAGGGCGTAAATGCGGAAATACAAAACTGCGCCGGGCAGCAGATCGTCTTTGGTTTTCAGCAGCTCCAGCATCGGCGCGGCCAGCGTGAAGCACAGGACGGTGATGATGAGACCTGCCAGCGTGCACAAAATCAGCGACGTATGGACGCAGTTTCTGGTGTCCTCGTCCTGCCGCGCGCCGAGATACTGTGCCACGCGCACGTTGACGCCGTTGGACAGGCCGATCAGAAAGCCCGTAAAGAGCGTCACGAGCGTCGACGTAGAGCCGACGGAGCCGAGCGCCGTCGCACTGGAAAATTTGCCGACGACAGCGACGTCCGCCATATTGAACAGCACCTGCAGCAGCTGCGAGAACATCAGCGGCACACTGAACAGGAAAATATTCCGGAGCAGCGACCCCTCGGTCATCGAAATGCCCGCCGGGCGCACAGAGCGTGTCTTTGTCATACTCTGAATATCCTTTTTTGCACAGATTCGGGTCAAAACCCGTAAAAGCTTCCCTATTATAGAGCCTTTCCCTCTGGCCGTCAAGCGGGTAAAAAAATAAATTTTCGCCCGGTTTTCCGGGCAAAAAGTCCGGGTCTGCGGGAAGCAGACCCGGACTTTTTATGCCTGTGATTTACTCGACCGTGACGCCTCTCTTGGCAAATTCTTCGACCATGAGATCGAGGTCGGGCTTGATGTTGATCGGCTCGCCGGCAGACTTGATGGCGTTCGCCACGTCCTTCAGGCCGTTGCCGGTCACGACGGAGACGACCGTCGCGCCCTTTTCGATGAGGCCCTGTTCACAGGCCTTCTTGACAGCCGCCGTGCCGGTGACGCCGGCAGGCTCGCCGAAGACGCCGCAGGTGCGGCCCAGCAGCTTCTGCGCGGCTAGGATCTCCTCGTCGGTGACATTGACGGCGATGCCGTTCGATTCCCGGATGGCCATAAGGGCCTTGTCCGCGTTGCGCGGCACGCCGACGGAGATGGAGTCTGCAATGGTGTTCTCCTCCATCGGCTCCCAGGGCTTGTTCTCCTGGATGGCGCGGTTGATGGGGTAGCAGCCGGTGGACTGGGCGGAGATGAGCCGCGGCAGCTTGTCAATGAAGCCGATGGCGTACAGGTCCTTCAGGCCCTTCCACACGCCCGCGATCGTGCAGCCGTCGCCGACGGAGATGGCCAGATAGTCAGGCATTTCCCAGTTCAACTGCTCGGCGATCTCGAGCGAGACGGTCTTCTTGCCCTCGGACAGATACGGGTTGATGGCCGCGTTACGGTTGTACCAGCCCCACTTTTCGATGGCCTCGGCGGACATCTTGAAGGTCTCCTCGTAGTTGCCCTTGACGGAAATGACGTTCGCGCCGAAGATCATCAGCTGCGCGACCTTGCCCTTCGGGGCGCGCTCGGGGACGAAGATGTAGGTCTTGAAGCCCGCGGCAGCGGCGTTGCCCGCGAGGGACGACGCAGCGTTGCCCGTGGACGAGCAGGCGATGATCTTCGCGCCCGCCTCATGCGCCTTGGCGACGGCCATGGCGGAGGCGCGGTCTTTCAGAGAAGCGGTGGGGTTGATGCCGTCGTCCTTGACCCACAGACGTCCAAGACCCAGCTGCTCAGCCAGCTTCGGCTCCTCATACAGGGGCGACCAGCCCACGCGCAGCGGCGTGTCCGGCGTGGTCTCCTCGACCGGCAGCAGCTCGCGATAGCGCCACATGGTCGGGTTGACGCGGTTTTTCAGCGTTTCCTTGGTAAGATGTGCCTTGATGTAGTCGTAATCGTAAACGATATCCAGAATACCGCCGCAGGAGCAGTTGGTCAGATTCGGAACGGCCTCATATTCCTTGCCGCAGCGCACACAGCGCGCACATTTGACATTTTTCAGCATTATAGTCTCCTATCTTTTATAAAAACACGGGGGTGGGGCGAACCCCACCCCCCGCAGATGTTGGTTGGACGGTATCTTACAGTGCCTTCAGCAGGCCGACTTCGTCGTTGAAGGCGTTGATCAGCTCGTCGAGCTCCTTGGCCTGTGCATGGACGGCGTCCCAGGTGTTCTTGGTGTCGTACCACTGGGCGTTCAGGTCTTCGACCGTCATGCCCTGCTGCTCGACCCAGGTGTAATACTTCAGGTTGTGCACGCGCTTGCGCTCCGGATAGGTCAACTCCATCATGTTGTCGGTCTTGAGGTTCAGCATGTGCAGGTTGTGATCCAGCTCAGCAGCCTGTGCAGAATATGCGCCATACTGCTCGTTCAGCTCCTCGACGCGGGACTTATACATGACGGCAGAGTCGGTCAGGACGGTGACGACGACGTCGTCCTCGGTCAGCTCATAGAACTTGGCCATCTTGATGCAGCACAGGACGTTGGCGATGCCGGAAATGCCCATCCACGTGAACTTCTCGATCTGCTCGCCCGACAGGCCGAGGCTCTTGAGGTACTCCTGGCCTTCCTTGCAGTTGAACAGGCGGAGCAGGCGCTGGGAATCTTCGTCGTCAATGTCGATGACCATGTCGGTGTTCTTGACGTTATGGACCCAGGGGATATGCTTGTCGCCGATGCCCTCGATGCGGTGGCCGCCGAAGCCGTTATCGAGGATGGTCGGGCACTGCAGCGCTTCGCCGACTGCCAGCTTCATACCCGGATAGCGCTCCTTCAGGAGGTCGCCCGCGGACATCGTGCCGGCGGAACCGGAGGTGAAGCAGGCGCCAGCCAGTCTCTGACCGGGCTTCTTCACGTTCTCAAACAGGTCGCTCAGAGCGTAGCCGGTGACATTGTAGTGCCACAGGGGATTGCCCATCTCGGCGAACTGGTTGAAGATCATCATGCTGGGATCCTGCTTGAGCTCCCAGGTCTTGTCGAAGATCTCCTTGACGTTGGACTCGCAGCCCGGAGTGGCGATGATCTGGCCGGCAATGGTCTTCAGCCAGTCAAAGCGTTCCTTGGACATATCCTGCGGGAGGATGGCGACGGAGTCGCAGGCAAGGAGCTTGGAGTTGAACGCGCCGCCGCGGCAGTAGTTGCCGGTGGAGGGCCATACAGCGTGATGATAGGTGGCGTCGAACTGGCCGGTCACGAGGCGCGGAGCCAGGCAGCCGAAGGAAGCGCCGACCTTATGGCAGCCGGTCGGGAACCACTTGCCGGACATGGCAAGGATGCGGCACGGAACGCCGGAGACGGAGGACGGGATCTCAACATAGTTCGGGGTCTTCTGGTACAGGCCGCCGGACTCCTTGGCTTCGTTATGCCAGCTGATACGGAACAGGTTGACCGGGTCAACGTCCCACAGGCCGGTATGGCTCAGCTTTTCCTTGATCTTCTCCGGGATCAGGTCCGGGTTCTGCATCTGCGCGATGGTCGGGATGATGATGTTGTTTTCCTTGGCCTTCTGGATGTTATGCGCCAGGCCTTCCTTGTGGATGGTAAGATCGATCTTGCTCATAAGTCGTTTGTTCCTCCTGTTTTACTGTTATCTAAATATGAGTAGAGTGTGTACTTGGAGATGCCAAAGTGTCTTGCAATTTTGTCGCCGGATTTGGTAATCAGAAGAGCGCCGGAATTACTCAGGTAGCGGATCGCCTTGACCTTATCGTCTTTCGTCATCAGCGCGACCGGTTTGCCGACCAGTTCATCCGCCTGCCGGATCAGATCGTCGAGCAGATCGGCCACGTTCAGCGTGATCCGCTCCGGCTCGCGCCGCACCTGCTGGTCCGCCGAGATAAAGTCATGCAGGGAATTTTCAAACATCTGCATCATGGAGATATCATAGTTGATGCCGAGGATCCCTGCGACCTTTCCGGCCTCATCCCGGATATACACAGAGGAGGACTTTAAGATCTTTCCATCCTTTGTGCGCGTCAGATAAGCGAGCTGATCCTTTGCGCCGTCATCCTCGTGTCCCAGCTGTTCCAGCACCACATGCGACGGTCCGTCGCCGACCTTGCGGCCCGTTACATGACCGTTTTCGATCGCGACGATCGAGGAATAGGCGCTTTTGCCGGAAAGCTCGTGGATGACCACCTCGCAGTTGCTGCCGAATTGTGCTGCGATCGCCTTTGCGATCTGTTCAAGCATTTCCAGTAATTTCGCGTCCAATCTGCTATCACCTCCAAATTGATACCCGGATAAAGCTTATTGCTGTTATCCATCATACCAGCATCGGAAGCAGATTGCAAGGAATTTTCAAAAATATTTTTAGGCTAACAAAAAATTTGTCGTGCCAGTTCGCATGCACATGGGGAGCGCCTTGCAGCGCTCCCCAAAAGCGTAGAGAATCAGTCCTTGCCGATGTAGGGCAGCGGATCGGAAATCGGTCTGTTTTTCAGAATATACTTATCATTGTAGTCGCGATAGATCTTCATGAACACGCCGGAAAGCGCGATCAGTGCGATGGCATTCGGGATGCACCACAGGCCGGAGGCAATATCGACAACGGTCCAGACAAGATCGGGCGTATTGCCGAGCGCAATGAAGCCGGGGACGAGCCAGATCGCACGGATCAGGAACTTGAAGACCTTGGAGGTTTCCAGCTTCGGGAAGATATAGAAGAATGCAGATTCGTAGTTGATCTCCCAGCCGACCATTGTGGAGAACGCGAACAGCGCCAGCGGGATCGTGACCAGCAGGTTGCCGATCACTGAGCCATAGGTCGCGTCAAAGGCAGACATAGTGAGCGCTTCCGCCTTGAGGCCGGACGCCCAGATATCGCTGCCGGAGCACATGATGGCAAGAGAAGTCATGGTGCAGACAATGATCGTATCTACGAAAACCTCGAACGAGCCGTACATGCCTTCCTTGAACGGATGGTCGGTGATGGCAGTCGCGTGGGTGATGGGGGACGAGCCGCAGCCGGCTTCGTTGGAGAATGTGCCGCGGGCCGCGCCCTGACGCAGGGCCAGCGCAAGTGTCGAACCAGCCAGGCCGCCGATGGCGGGCATCGGAGCGAACGCATACTTGAAGATCGCAGCGAACGCCTGCGGGACGAATCGGATGTTAACAAAGATGACGCCGAGCGCGCCAACGACATAGATCAGGCACATGGCCGGTGTGATCTTTTCACAGAACTTGCCGATGCCCTTGACGCCGCCGATGAGGACGACGCCGCAGATCACGGCAGCGACAACCGTCACGATCCACGCCGGGACGCCGAAGGTCCGCTGCACGGCCGTGGACATTGTGTAGGGCTGTGCAAACGCCGCGGTACCGAGGCCGCCGAGAATGATGGTAATTGCGAAGAAGATCGCAAGCGGCTTCCACTTCTTGCCCATGCCGCGCTCGATATAGTACATCGGGCCGCCATAGTAGACGCCGTCCTTACCCTTAATGCGGTAATACTGGCCAAGCGTGACCTCGACGCATTTGGTCATCATGCCAAGCAGGGCAATGACCCACATCCAGAACACAGCGCCCGGGCCGCCGACGACCATCGCCGTCGCGACACCTGCGATATTTGCGGTACCGACGCAGCCGGCCAACGCGGAGCAAACTGCCTGCAGCGGGGTGAGCGTGCCCTTGTCTCCGCTTGCGCCGCCGCCCTTTTTGAACATTTCACCGGCGGTATTCTTGAGGATATACCCCATTTTTCGGATCTGGAAGAACTTCGTGCGGATACCAAACAGCAGACCAACGATGCCCAGAAGGATCAATACGGGCGCGCCCCAAAGGATATTGCTAAATCCAGTTAAAAACTCAGCCATATTTGTCTCTCCTTTTCTGTTTCCTGTTCTTTTTTGCGTTTCTCTTTCTATTGCCAGCCCGGGCGAAGCATCTTATTGGGTCAGCTGCGCGAGGATGCATTCAAAGCCCTTGCAGGCCTTGGTCAGCTGATCGATCTCGATGTATTCGTCACGGACGTGTGCAAGACTTTCGAGCGACGGGCCGTAGCCGATACAGGGGATGCCGGCTTCGCCGCAGAAGCTGCTGCCGTTGGTGCAGAAGGCGAAATGAGAAAGCTTCGCTTCGATCCCGGCGTCCTTCAGACCCTTCATCGCGGCCTGCACGAGCTCGCTGTCCTCTTCAATGACCCATGCCGGGAAGTAGCGCTTTGCGCGGATCGTCTCGCCGGTCCAGCACTTTTCCTCGCCCTCGGCCAGATAGCAGCGGGCCTTGAGACCGGGATGCTTTTCCTGCGCGCGGGCGATAGCGTCGTTGACCTGTCCAAGAATGACGCCCTCGTCCTCGCCGACGAGCGTGCGGCGGTCAAAGGTCGCGCGGCACAGCGACGGAACGACGGACGCGCCGGGGTACGGCTTGGAAATGATATCGGTCAGCTCCAGAATGCCCTTGCCGAGCAGCGGATGCTCGTTGGGGACGATCTTGCGGATCTCCTCAATGACCGCCATCATCTCATAGACGGCGTTCACGCCCTTCTCCGGGTTGGAGGAATGGCAGCTGACGCCCTCGGTCTCCACAACGACCTCCGCACGGCCGCGCTGGCCGCGTTTGACCGTCGTGGTCGTGGCTTCGCCGATGATGACAAAATCGGGCTTTGCCAGGCGCGTGATCTCACGGGAGGACACGCCCTCGAAACATTCCTCGTGGACCGTGCAGGAGACGCAGATCTTACCGGCAAAGTCCTTGCCCGTCTTCTCCGCATAGCGCGCGGCCGCCGTGATCATGGCGCAGTCGCTGCCCTTCATGTCAGAGGTGCCGCGGCCATAGATCCTTCCGTCCTCGATCTCGCCGCCGAACGGATCATGCTTCCACTGCGGCGCATCGATCACATCGACCGTGTCGATATGGCCGTCCATCAGGATCGTCTTCCCGGGCCGCTTGCCGTTGATGGTGCCAAGCACGCTGCCATATTTGTCAATAATGACCTCGTCAAAGCCGTACTCCTCCATCTTGTGCTTCATCAGCTCTGCGACGCGCTTTTCCTGGCCGGAATAACTGGGGATCCGGACGGCCTCCTGGCAAAATGCGATCAGCTGCTCATTTGTGTACATACTGCATCCATCCTTTCCAGCGAAGATTATATGCAATGCGCGATGTGCAATATATTGCATAATGCAAGCATAATACACCCCGCTTTCTCTGTCAAGATACTTCCGTCTGCCCAGCCACAGATTCTATGTTTTACAAAAAAAGCAAGTAAAAATTTTGTTGAAAAACACAGCGTTCCGAAGCGCAAAAACGCTTCGGAACGCTGATAATTCAATATGAATTTCTTAAGAAGACGACACTTCGGACTGCCGCAGGCTCTCCATGGTGTCCTTGAGACTTCCGTGCATCGACGTGAGCCAATGCTCGCGCATGAGCGTCTTGGCGCGCTGCGCGTCTCTGGCCCGCAGCGCTTCCAGGATCCCCCGATGCTGGGACGCGGAGATCCGGCGCATGGTCGGAAGATTGAAGAAATGGTAGCGAATGCGCTGAATGTGCAAAACCAGCATATGAGAAAACTCCGCGATATATTCGTTGTCCGCCGCGTCAATGATGATCTCATGGAAGCGGGCGTCATGGGTAATGATCGCGGGCGTATCGCCCTTGATGTTGGCTTCCGCAGATGCCTGCAGCTCCTGCTCCAGCTCCTCGAGCATGGGCTCGGTCAGGTTTTTGCAGGCAAGCTCCGCGGCCAGCGCGTCGATCTCCGCCAGCGGGCGGTAGCACTTTTCAAAATCCTCCACGTCAAGATCGGCCACCACGGTCGCGCGCCCGGGGATCACGCAGACCAGCCGCTGGTTTTGCAGCAGCTGGAGCGCTTCGCGCACGGGCGTGCGGCTTACATTAAAATAGGAAGCCAGCTCCGAGTCCAGGATCTTTTCGCCCGGCTTCATGACGCCGGTAATGATCCAGTCGCAGACCGTCTGGTAGACAACGCTTTTGGCCGACTGCCGCTGCAGCGCCTGTGTACGCTCCGGTATGGGCACGGCTTCCCCTCCTGTCCTTGGGCAATTAAATGAAAACGAATTTATTTTATCATACTCCGGCGGCGTTTGCAAGGAAAAAGACCTGTAGTTTCGCCGCAGAACGCGGAGATCTCCCATCCGCCATAAAAAATTTTAGGTTGTCAAAAATTTTGTTTGACATCTGCACCTGTTGTGGTATGATGGTAGCAGAACGTGTCTGCACGGCAGGCGCAACATCATTATGAATATTATTTACGGGAGGTCACCTGGGTTTATGAATTATGATGCAATCAAGAAAGCTGCTGAAGGCTACAAGGCTGACATGGCAAAGTTCCTCCGCGACATGATCGCGATCCCGTCGGAATCCTGCGAGGAAGAGGGCGTTGTCAAGCGCATCGCCGCTGAGATGGAAAAGCTCGGCTATGATAAGGTCGAATTTGATAAGCTCGGCAACGTCATCGGCTGGATGGGCGAAGGCGACAAGATCATCGCCATCGACTCCCACATCGACACCGTCGGCATCGGCAACCGCGAGAACTGGACTGCAGATCCCTATGAGGGCTACGAGACCGACGATATCATCTACGGCCGCGGCGGCTCCGACCAGGAGGGCGGCATGGCCTCCGCAACCTACGGCACCAAGATCATGAAGGATCTGGGCCTCATCCCCGAGGGCTACAAGATCATGGTCGTCGGCTCCGTGCAGGAGGAGGACTGCGACGGTATGTGCTGGCAGTCCATCGTCAACGAATACTTCGGCGGTCCGGAAGACGCCCGCAGCAAGATCGAGTTCGTCATCTCCACCGAGCCGACCGACGGCGGCATCTATCGCGGCCACCGCGGCAGAATGGAGATCCGCGTCGACATGCACGGTATTTCCTGCCATGGCTCCGCTCCGGAGCGCGGCGACAACGCCATTCACAAGATGGCTGAGGTCATTCTGAACGTCCGCGATCTCAACGAGAACGACGCTGCCGACGATACCGAGATCAAGGGCCTCGTCAAGATGCTCGACCCGAAGTACAACCCCGAGCACTACGAAGACGCCCGCTTCCTCGGCCGCGGCACCTGCACCACCAGCCAGATCTTCTACACCTCTCCGTCCCGCTGCGCAGTTGCAGACTCCTGCTCCATCTCCATCGACCGCCGCATGACGGCCGGCGAGACCTACAAGTCCTGCCTGAAGGAGATCGAGGATCTGCCCGCCTGCAAGAAGTATGCCAAGGACGTCAAGGTCTCCATGTACATGTACGACCGTCCCGCGTGGACCGGCCACGTCTATGAGACCGAGTGCTTCTTCCCCACCTGGATCAACAAGGAGACCGCGCCGCACGTGCAGGCTCTGGTCGACGCGCACCACGCGCTGTGGGGCGACAAGAGACTGTGGGCTGACGAGACCGCCAGAGAAAAGCGCGAAGGCCGCCCGCTGACCGACAAGTGGACCTTCTCCACCAACGGCGTTTCCATCCAGGGCCGCTACGGCATCCCGTGCGTCGGCTTCGGCCCCGGCGCCGAGTCTCAGGCTCACGCCCCCAACGAGATCACCTGGAAGCAGGACCTCGTCGTCTGTGCCGCGCTGTACGCCGCTGTCCCGATGCTCTACAAGCCCGAGAACAAGGACGGCTCCGCCACCTCCTTCCGTCAGGAGCTCACCGGCAACGATATCAAGTAATTTGTAAGGGCAAACAAGAATCCCATGCGTCTGCGGCAGCTGGCAGCCATTTTCCGCCGGTAATGCGTTATGGCCGCTTGAAATACACAGAGTATTCCTGCGCGGCCATGCCTTTTCCCAACGAAAAATGGCTTGCCATCTGCTCTTGCCGATGGGATTCATGCTTGCCCGATGAAAATACAACAATTTTTATTTTAATCCATAATTATTAAGGAGACAGAAAATGAGCAAAACTGTTGAACTGGCAAGACATCTTGAAAAGCTGCACATCAACAACATGTATAAGACCGACTTCTACTGGACCTGGGATAAGACCGACGACGAGATCGACGCTGTCTTTACCGTAGCCGACGCTCTGCGCGACCTGCGTGAGTGCAACAAGTCCACGAAGGTCTTCAACTCCGGTCTGGGCATTTCCCTGTTCCGCGACAACTCCACCCGTACCCGCTTCTCCTTCGCTTCCGCCTGCAACCTGCTTGGTCTCGAAGAGCAGGTCCTCGACGAGAAGAAGAGCCAGATCGCGCACGGCGAGACCGTCCGTGAGACGGCCAACATGGTCTCCTTCATGGCTGACGTCATCGGCATCCGCGACGACATGTACATCCATCAGGGCCACGAGTATCAGAAGACCTTCATGGACGCTCTGGAAGAGGGCTACCGCGACGGTATCCTCGAGCAGCGCCCGACGCTGGTCAACCTGCAGTGCGACGTCGACCATCCGACGCAGTGCATGGCTGACATGCTGCATGTCATCCACTACTTCGGCGGCGTTGAGAACCTGAAGGGCAAGAAGGTCGCTATGACCTGGGCCTACAGCCCGAGCTACGGCAAGCCGCTGTCCGTCCCGCAGGGCGTCATCGGCCTGTTCACCCGCTTCGGCATGGACGTCACGCTGGCCCATCCGGAAGGATATGACGTCTTCCCCGAGGTCGAGGAAGTCGCCCGCAAGAACTGCGAGAAGTACGGCTCCAAGTTCCACAAGACCAACTCCATGGCTGAGGCCTTCAAGGACGCCGATATCGTTTATCCGAAGTCCTGGGCTCCGTTCAAGGCAATGGAAAAGCGCTCCGAGCTGTATGTGAAGGGCGACCAGAAGGGCATCGACGAGCTCGAAAAGCAGCTGCTGGCGCAGAACGCCGAGCACAAGGACTGGACCTGCTCCGAAGAGATGATGAAGCTCACCAAGGACGGCAAGGCGCTGTATCTGCACTGCCTGCCCGCCGACATTTCCGGCCTGAGCTGCCCCGAGGGCGAGGTCGACAACTCCGTCTTCGACCGCTATCTCGTTCCTCTGTACAAGCAGGCTTCCTACAAGCCGTACATCATTGCCGCTATGATCTTCCTGGCCCAGGTCAAGGATCCGGTCAAGGCTCTGATGGCGCTCGATTCCGCCGACAACAAGCGCAAGATGTTCTAATTTATGAGGGCACCAACGCACAATTGCGTCTGCGCGCTTTGCCGAATTGTGCGATGCAGCCCAAAAAAAGCTAAACGAAACACCATATGGCAGGAGTTTTGCTCCTGCCATATGTAATTAGAAGAGGACTGTAAAAATGGGAAAAAGAATTGTGATCGCCCTGGGCGGCAATGCTCTGGGCAAAAACCTTGACGAGCAGATGCATGCCGTCAAAACGACCGCATGCGCCATCGCTGACCTCATCGAGGACGGCCACGAGGTCGTCATCGCGCACGGCAACGGCCCGCAGGTCGGCATGATCCAGAACGCCTTCGCCGCTTACCACAAGCAGCAGGCCAAGAGCGACATCATGCCCCTTTCCATGTGCGTGGCCATGAGCCAGGGCTATATCGGCTACGATCTGCAGAACATGATCGGCGAAGAGCTGGACCGCCGCGGACTCGGCATCCACTGTGCAACGGTTCTGACGCAGGTCGCCGTTGACCCGGAAGATCCCGCGTTCCAGCATCCGACCAAGCCCATCGGTGCGTTCATGACCGAGGAAGAGGCCAAGAAGCTCGCCGCGGAAAAGGGCATCGACGTTGCCGAGGACGCAGGCCGCGGCTGGCGTCAGGTCGTCGCAAGCCCGCGCCCGAAGGAGATCGTTGAGATCGCAACGGTCAAGGCGCTCATGAACGCGAACCACGCCGTCATCGCTGCCGGCGGCGGCGGTATCCCCGTTGTGTGGGAGAACCACTACCACCTCAGAGGCGTGCCCGCCGTCATCGACAAGGACTTCGCTTCCGAGTGCATGGCGGAGCAGCTGGACGCCGACATGCTCATCATTCTGACTGCCGTTGAGAAGGTCGCCATCAACTTCGGTAAGCCTGACCAGAAGAATCTGGACGATCTGACGCCCGAAGAGGCGAGAAAGTACATGGCCGAAGGCCAGTTCGCCCCTGGCTCCATGCTGCCGAAGGTCGAAGCAGCCGTCAAGTTCGCCGAGTCCAAGCCCGGCCGCACGGCGCTCATCACCCTGCTGGAGAAGGCCAAGGACGGCATCGAAGGCAAGACCGGCACATCGATCCATCTGTAAGATACCAAAAAGGGAGACCGGACGGTCTCCCTTTTCTGCACAAAAAATACCCGGCCAGCTGCGAATGAAGCTGGCCGGGATTTTTATTATTCTTCTTCGCTGGTTTCCGGTTCGGAGGCGGGTGCGCTCTTGTAGCGGCTGTAGGCCACGACGATGCGGCGGTTCGGCTCGGTGCCGGTGGAGAAGGTGGTCACGTCGGGATGATCCTGCAGGGCGGCATGGATGACATGGCGCTCATAGGCGTTCATCGGCTCGAGCGTGATGTTGCGGCGGTAACGGGTGACCTTGCCTGCGACCTTCTGCGCCAGACGCTGCAGCGCCTGCTCGCGCTTGAGGCGGTAGCTCTCCGCGTCGACGTTGATGCGCACGCGCTTCGACTGGCCGCGGTTGATGGCGTAGTTGGTCAGATGCTGGATGGCGTCGAGCGTTTCACCGCGGCGGCCGATGAGGATGCCGAGGTTTTCACCGACGAGATCGACCAGATACGCGTCATCGCTGTTCTTCATGGCGTGCGGCACGGCGTCGGAACCCATGTGCTCGAGAAGACCCTTGATGAAGGTCTCGATGCGCTCTTCCATGGAGCCGGGCTCGGCCGGGGCATAGACCTTCGGCTCGGCCGGAGCTGCGGGCGCGGGGCGCTCAGCCTGCTGACGCGGCCTCTGGTCGCGGCTCTCCGGTCTGGGGCCGCGGGACGGCTTCTGTTCGCGGCGGTCACTGCGGGGCTGCTTGGGCGCCTTGGAGGAAGCTGCGCGCACCTCCTGCGGGCGCGGAGCCTCGGGCGCGGCAGGTGCGATGACCTTCGGAGCCGCGGGGGCAATGACCTTGGGATTGTCGCCGGTCTTCTGCTCGGCGGGCTTTTTGGGCTTGCTGCGCGAAGCCGAGGAGAGCGCGGGCTTGGGCGCTTCGTCGGGGACCTCATAGGTCACCTTGACGCGCGCGGGCTGCGCGCCGATGCCGAGGAAGCCGGATTTCGGATTGTCCAGGACTTCGACGGAAACGCTGTCGCGGTCCATGCGCAGTTCATCCAGCGCAGCCGCGATCGCCAGATCGATCGTTTTTCCGGTTGCGGTAATAAATTTCTCCATAGTTACTCCTTCGTCTGTTCCGCCTCAGCGTCGGCAGAACGCTTTTTGCCGTAGTGAGAAGGATCATAGGCGCGGCCACGGCTGTACGGGCGCTCCGGATCGCCGGAGAGCGGCTTCTTTTCCGTGCTCTCAGAGACCGGGTTCTTCTTGGCCTCGTATTCTCTGGCGGCCTTTTCGGCAGCTTCCTTTTCCTGCTGCCGGATCTTCTTTTTGCTGACGTTGTCGGTGATGCCGTCGGGATTCTGCTCGCGGCGCAGGGCGCGCAGGCGCTCCTTTTCCGCCTCTTCGGCGCGGCGCTTGGCTGCCTGCTCCTGCTTGATGGCGTCCTCCGCCTCATAGACCTTGCGGTAGTGCTTCGTCAGGATATAATCCTGAATGGCGCCGAACACGGCCTGCGCGATCCAGTAGATCGAGATCGCGGCCGGCATCGAGAAGCCGATCCAGAGGGACATGAGCGGCATCATGAGCATCATGGTCATATTGGTCTGGTTGGCGGTCTTGGCGGCCTCCGCATCCTGTTCGCCGTCGGCGTTGGTCGCGACCTGATTGTTCATCTTCTGGCTGATGAGCATGGAAACTGCCTGCAGCGCAGCAGAGACGACCGGGATCAGGAACAGGCCGATCTCACCCCAGCCCTCGCACTCCCAGAAGCGGAACGTGGGGATGCCGGACAGATCGATGCCGAGGAACTGGAAGTTCATCGCCTGCAGATTGGCGTTTGCCGTGACGGCCAGCGCTTTGAGCTCGTCCATGAACTCGCCGATATGACCGGCGGCGGCCAGCTGTGCATAGTATGCATTCTTGCCGAGATTGACGCCGCTGGCCTGCATGAAGGCGACGATCGCCTCGGAGACCGAGCGGGAGTTGTGCATCATGTAGGTGATGGGCTCACGGATGACGTAGTAAAGGGGCAGCAGGATGATGAGCGGGATGAACGACCACAAACAGCCGCCGCTCATCGAGACGCCCTCTTCTTTATACATCTGCTGGACGGCCAGCTGATATTTCTGCTTGTCGTCGCCGTATTTGGCCTCGAGCGCCTTGACCTGCGGCGACAGGCGGGACATCTTGAGCATGCTCTTCTTGCTCTTGACCGACATGGGCAGAAGCACCAGCTTGACGATCAGGGAGAACAGAATGAGCGCCAGACCGTAGTTATTGGTAAAGGTATACAGCCAGTCGAGCAGATATCCGAACGGAACGCGGATGATATCGGACAGACTGGTGGTATCCTTTGTCTCTGCTGCGGCAGACTCGGCAGCCGCGGCAGGCTCCATGCCCGCATACTTGTCGGTCGTGGTGTTGGCCGTACCGGCGGCGCAGCCGACCATCGACAGAAGAAGCAGGGCCGCAAGGATCCAGATCAGGACTTTTTTCTTCATTGTCTTCCTCCAAATGTGGGGTTGGTGATGCCGGGAAACGCGGAAAAACCACGCTGCCCTATGGCACCGGGTCAAAATAGTCTCCCTTATAGAAGGGATTACACCGCAGAAGACGCTTCAGCGCCAGCCAGCCGCCCTTTGCCGCGCCGTACTTCGTGATGGCCTCCACCGCATACTGCGAGCAGGTCGGCGAAAACCGGCACCGGCGCGGCAGGCCGGGAGAGATATACCGCTGATACAGGCGGATGAGCCACAAAAGCGCGGCCTTCATGAACGCATTTCCCCCGTCAGGCCGAGCTTTCCGGCCAGAGACAGATACGAACGCTCCAGCGCGGCATAGTCCGCGCCGATGGCGCGCGACCGTGCGACGACGACAAGATCATATCCGCGGGCAAACTCCTGCTCATGCAGCCGGTAAATTTCCCGCAGCTGCCTGCGCAGACGGTTGCGCTGCACGGCGTGCGCCAGCTTCGCGCTGACGGTCAGACCGACGCGGTTGCGCGCGGAGCCGTTTCTGCGGCAGTAGAGCACGAGATAGCCGTTGGCCGCGCTCTGTCCCTTGTGATAGAGCCGGCGGAAGATATGATTGAGCTTTAACGACGAGGAAAACTGCATAAACGCTCACCTTTTGCAGCCATACCCGCCCCTGCGGCCATATGGCGGCTGATAAACAGATGGGGCGAACAGAACTGCTTCCATTCACCCCGAATGTATGTGTGTTGCGGTGTAGCGCGCCGGTTACGCGGAGAGCTTTGCTCTGCCCTTGGCGCGGCGACGGGCGAGGACCTTGCGGCCGTTGGCGGTAGCCATTCTCTTTCTGAAGCCATGCACCTTGGATCTGTGACGCTTTCTGGGCTGATAGGTACGAACAGTTGCCATGGAATCTACACCTCCTGTAAAAATATGCTCAACAGCGAAGAGCCAAACGGCTCTCGCCGCAGCGAGTCAGAATATAGTTGCTCCTATGGAGCATACAAACGGTATTATAGCCGATTGCCCCTTGTTTTGTCAATCATTTTTTGATTTTTTGCGGCTTTTTCCGGGCATTACTGCTTGCGCGTCAGGGGCTTGGATTTCTGCTGCGCCTCCAGCAGCTCGACGAGGATGGAATTGGACAGCATGAAGCCCTTCGGCGTCAGGTGCCACCGGCCGGAGGAGAACGCCGCGAGCTCCTGCGCCTGCAGCTTCAGAAGGATCTCCTCGATCGGCTCGAACGGCAGGAGGAACGATCTTGTATATTCGCCCTTCTCGATGCCGTCGACCGTCCGCAGGCGGAGCATGAGGTATTCGCCTGCCCGCTCACGCAGCGGAACGAGCTCCGATTCCGACAGGATGACGCCCTTTTCCATGACGCCCTTGATATAGGCCTCGAGATCCGCGCGGATCGTGAAGCGCCGCCCGGCAAAGTCGGATGCCGCGCACGGGCCGAAGCCCAGATACTCGTCGCCGACCCAGTATTTCATGTTGTGGCGGCAGATAAAGCCGTCGTGGGCGAAGTTGGAGATCTCATACTGGTGATAGCCGAACTGCTCGAGCGTTTCGACGGCGTAGAAGTACATATCCGCCTGCGCGTCGTCGTCGGGCAGGTTCGCACAGTCCTGATACGACCAGAGCTTTGTGCCCGGCTCCACCTTCAGCCCGTAGCAGCTGATATGGTCGGCCTTGAGGTCGATGACGTTGCGGAGCGTCTGCATCCACTGCTCGCGGGACTGGTTCGGCAGGCCGAACATGAGATCGACCGAAACATTGTCAAAGCCCGCGCGGCGCGAGAGCGAGACGGCCTGCTGCGCCTGCCGGTAGTTGTGCGGGCGGCCGAGCGCCTTGAGCTGCGCGTCGTCGTCCGACTGCACGCCGATGGAGATACGGTTGAAGCCCGCGCGGCGCAGGTGCGTCAGCATGGGGAGCGTGACGGAATCGGGATTGGCCTCCAGCGTGACCTCCGCGTCGCGGCTGACGTCAAAGCGGCGGTCGATCTCCGCGAAGATCTTGGACAGGCCGCCCGCCCCAAAGAACGACGGCGTGCCGCCGCCAAAGTAGACGGTATCGACCTCATAGCCCGCCGCGCCCTGCGCGGCCTCCCGGATGTGCAGGATCACAGCATCCAGATACCGCTCCATCAAATCGCGGTTCCGCGCGCCGGGCAGGGAATAGAAGTCGCAGTATTCACATTTGCTCCGGCAGAACGGGATATGCACGTAAATGCCGAGGCTCTTTTTCCGGTTTTCTACGATCTGAAGCAGTGCCACACAAGCACCTCCTACGATTCATCATCAAGCTTGAGGACCGCCATGAACGCCTCCGACGGCACGGCGACCGTACCGAACGTGCGCATGCGCTTTTTGCCTTCCTTCTGCTTTTCCAGCAGCTTCTTCTTTCGCGTGATATCGCCGCCGTAGCACTTGGCCAGCACGTCCTTGCGCAGGGCCTTGATCGTCTCGCGGGCGATGATCTTGCCGCCGATGGCCGCCTGCACGGGGATCTCGAACATCTGGCGGGGGATATTGTCCTTGAGCTTCTCGCAGATCTTGCGGGCGCGCGCGTAGGCGTTGTCGGCGAAGAGGATGAAGCTGAGCGCGTCGACGATCTCGCCGTTCAGCAGGATATCGAGCTTCACGAGCTTCGACGGGCGATAGCCCTCCAGCTCATAGTCAAGCGAGCCATAGCCGCGCGTGCGGCTCTTGAGGGCGTCAAAGAAGTCATAGATGATCTCATTGAGCGGAATGGAATAGTGCAGCTCCACGCGCGTGGGATCAAGGTACTGCATGTCCTTGAACTCGCCGCGGCGGTTCTGGCACAGATCCATGATCGCGCCGACATACTCGGGCGGGGCGATAAGATTGGCTCTGGCATACGGCTCCTGTGCTTCGGCGATCTCGGCGGGATCGGGGTAGTTGAGCGGGGTATAGACGTCCAGCTGCGTGCCGTCGGTCTTGGTGATCTTATAGACGACGTTGGGCGCGGTCGTGATGAGGTCGAGGTTATATTCCCGCTCCAGCCGCTCGAGGATGATCTCCATGTGAAGAAGCCCCAAAAAGCCGCACCGGAAGCCGAAGCCCAGCGCGATGGAGTTTTCCTGCGTGAAGCTCATGGACGCATCGTTCAGCTTCAGCTTTTCCAGCGCGTCGCGCAGATCGCCGTACTTCGAGCCGTCGGCGGGATAGACGCCGGAGAAGACCATCGGCTGCGCCTGATGGTAGCCGGGCAGCGCTTCGGCCGCCGGATTCTCCACGCCCGTGATGGTGTCGCCCACGCGGGTATCGGAGACAGTCTTGATGGACGCGGTCAGATAGCCGACCTCGCCCGCGCCGAGGCTTTCGGCGGGGACCATGCCCTTGGGATGGAGATACCCGACCTCCACGACTTTATAGACCGCGCCGGAGGCCATCATGCGGATATCCATGCCGGGATACACTGTGCCGTTCACGACGCGCAGATAGACGATCGCGCCGCGGTAGGAATCGTACTGGCTGTCAAAGATCAGGCACTGCAGAGGCGCCGAGCGGTCGCCCTTGGGCGCGGGGACATTGTTTACGATCATTTCCAGCACGGAGTGGATGTTGATGCCGTTTTTGGCGGAGATCTCCGGCGCGTCCATGGCCGGGATGCCGATAACGTCCTCGATCTCCTTCTTGACCTCGGCGGGCCGCGCCGCCGGGAGGTCGATCTTGTTGACGACGGGCAGGACCTCCAGCCCGTTGTCGACGGCCAGATACGTGTTGGCCAGCGTCTGCGCCTCGATGCCCTGCGACGCGTCGACGACCAGCACCGCGCCCTCACAGGCGGACAGGCTGCGCGAGACCTCGTAGTTGAAGTCGACGTGGCCCGGGGTGTCGATGAGGTTCAGGACATACGTCTCGCCGTCGTCGGCGCGGTAGTCCAGACGCACGGCGCGGGCCTTGATGGTGATGCCGCGCTCGCGCTCGAGATCCATGGAGTCGAGGATCTGGTCCTCCATCTCGCGCTTTTCGATCGAGTGGCATTCTTCAAGCAGCCGGTCGGCCAGCGTGGACTTGCCGTGGTCAATGTGGGCGATGATGGAAAAATTGCGGATATGCGAAAGGTCGGTCATGTGCGGTTCCTCACTTAATAAGCGATATTTTCCGTCGCGATGGTCTCATATTTGGTGGAGCTGGAGAAATAGGCGTCCAGGATCGGGATACAGACGTTCGCCAGATTGCCGCCCTGCGAGCCGCGCTCGATGTAGACGGAAATGGCGATCTCCGGATCGTCCGCCGGTGCGTACAGGACGAACGACGCGTTATCGGAGCCGGAGAACGAGCCGGTGGACGTCGTGCCCTGCCACTGCGCCGTGCCGGTCTTGCAGGCGATGGTGATGGGGTAATCCTTGAGATACTGCTCCGCCGTACCGAGCGTAGCCGTCAGGCGCATGCCCTGATCGACGGCGGCCATCGCCTTTTCGGAGATGTCCAGCGTGCTGGCCACGGTCGGCTTGTGCTCCTCGATCAGATCCTGATAGTCCCACGAGACGACGCGGGAGAGAAGCGTTGCTTCATAGCGCGTGCCCTTGTTGGCCAGCGCCGAGGTATAGCAGACCAGCTGCAGAGGCGAGAATTTATTCAGGCTCTGGCCAATGACGGCCTGCAGGACGTCCGCGCCGTACCAGCCGGAATCGTCGCCCGCGTACTGCTTGTTCTTTTCCTCCGCGTTTGCGCGTGTGCCGGTATCCTCCGGCAGCTCGATGCCCGTCGCCTCGCCGAGGCCGAGCGCCTTTGCCACGATGTCAAACGGGTTCTGGCCGTCCTTTGCGATGCACGCGTCATACGTCCGGCGGCCGATCTCGTAGAAGTAATAATTGCAGGAATAGGCGATAGCCTGCATCAGATTGATCTTGCCATGCGTACGCGGATTGGCCAGCGACCAGATGTGGCACTTGGGCTGGAAGGAATCATAGTAGGTATACAGGCCCTTGTCTTCGATGATATAGCCGGGGTCAAACCCGCCGTAGTCCACGGCGGCGATGGACGTGACCATCTTATAGACCGAACCGGGCGGATAGGTAGCCAGCGCGCGATTGAACATCGGTGCGGTCTCGTCCTCGTTGAGCGCGACGGCATTTTCACTGAGCGTGGACAGATCATACGTCGGATAGCTCGCCATGGCGAGGATCTCGCCGGTCTTGACGGCCTGCACGACCACGGCGCCGCCGCGGGCGTCCTTGCCCTCCTTGTTCCGGCCGACGCCGTTTTCGCGCAGGTCGAGGATGACCTTTTCGAGCGACTGCTCGGCCACGGCCTGCAGGGAGATATCGATGGTCAGCTCGACATTGTTGCCCGGCACGGGTTCGGTCACGTAATAGCGGTTCAGGATCTCGCCGGTCGAGGAGACCGTCGTCTTTTTCAGTCCGCTCGAGCCGTGCAGATACTGCTCAAACGCCTTTTCCACGCCGGATTTGCCGACCAGGGCGTTCATGGCGTAGCCCTGCTGCTTGTATTCGGCGTATTCCTCCGGGTTCATTGCGCCGATGTAGCCAAGGATATGCGCGGCATAGGTCGTCTGATACTCGCGCACCGTGCCGTTTTCGACCACGACGCCCGGCACGGCCAGCTCCATGACGGCGGCGAGGGATTCCGCGTCTACGTCCTCCGCCAGCGTATAGTTTTCAATGCCGATGCCCTCGATCGAGCGCAGCTCCAGCTCATACCGGACGGAGATGATGCGGTAGACGTCCTCCTGCTTCCAGTCGTCGGGGATCTTGTATTCGCCGCGCAGACGCTTCATGAGCGTGGGCGCAGAGATATCGAGGTCATAGCCGCGCTCGGCGAGGAATTTGCGGAAGTAGCTCTGCCACGCGGTGTCGTTGTCGTCGGTATATTCATAGGGCCGGTCGGATGTGACGGGGAAATGCGATTCATATTCGATCCCCAGCTCGTCGCACAGATCCAGCACCTTCAGAAGATTCCCGTTCGGATCTGGCGCGTTGAAGAACACGAAATTGACGATGACGAGGTTATAGCTCGCGCGGTTGGAAACCAGCACGTTGCCGTTGCGGTCGAGGATATTGCCGCGCGCGGCCTCGACCGTAGACTGATAGGTCATAGAGTCGGCGTCCGCGGTGACGAGGGATTCCTCGGTGACGGCGGCCTGCGTCTTATAAAGCCGCAGGGAGAACAGGCCGATCATGGCCAGAATAATGATGATGAACACGATCATGCGGAAGCGGGAAATTCGCTGCATTTACTTGGCACCAACCTTTCGGATCGCCCAGGCTCCCAGATACACGGGCGGGCAGGCAAGCAGGCTCAGGCCGATCTGGATGGGCAGCGTATAGATCATGCCGATATGGATCGTGCCGAGATAGCATTGGAACAGGAATAAGACTGTCTGGCAGAACGTCAGCGCCAGCAGGCTCATCAGAAGCGCGGACAGGAGCCGCCGCACCAGATACCGGTCGCACAGATACCCGACCACCGCGCCGCAGAGCGTCAGCAGTACGATATGCAGCGCGCCGCCGCTCGCTCCGGTGAAGCACCAGACCGTGCCGCAGACAAGGCCGTAGATCGCGCCGGATTCCGCGCCGCAGTGCATCGCCGCGCAGGCCACGCACACGGGGATGAGCGCGAGCTTCACATCAAAAAACCGTGCGTGGCCGAATACGACCGTCTGCAGAACCGCCAGCAGCAGGAACAGAACGCCGTAAAGCGTCCACATCAGTGCGTTTTTGTAGGATGCATGCAAGGCGTTCGCCTCCTTTTGATCATAAATCGAAAAGCGAAGAAACAGGCTTTGCTCCTGCAAGGCTGTTTCTGACGCTATTGAACGTTGTATTCGGTGATGATCGCGACCTGCTCGATCTTGCCGAGGTCGCACGACGGCTCCAGCGTAGCATATTTCGCGACGCCGGTTTCATCAAGACTTGCATTCGTGATATAGCCCAGCAGCAGTCCGCGCGGATAGAGCGTCGAACCGGTCGTGACGACCTGGTCGTTATTTTTGACGATCGCGTCCGTCAGCAGATAGTTCATGCGCAGGATCTCCGTCCCGTCCTCCAGGAACGTGCCCTGCACAACGCCGGTATAGCCGGAGGACGCGATGGACGCGGAAATTTCAAGAGACGAGTCCATAATGGTCGTGATGGTCGCCCAGTTGACGCCGACCTTGGTCACAAGGCCGATGACCTGACCGTTTTCCGTCACGGCGCACATGCCCTCTTCAATGCCCGCGTTGGAGCCTTTGCCGATGGTGAACGCGCTCTTATAGTCGGAGGAATCCCACGAAATGATGTACGCGGAGAGGAACTTATAGTCCTCATGCTCGCCCGACAGCTGCACAAGCGCCTTGAGCCATTCGTTCTCGCGCTGCAGCTGCTCGACGTCGCGGGCATCCTGCTGCAGTGCAAGGATCTGCTTCTCCATTTCGGCATTTTCCGCCTCGAGCGACGCATAGCGGAACATGTAATCATAATAGCGCTGCGCCAGCCGGTCGATGGAGGCCACGCCCGCGCGCACCGGGGACAGGATCGTCCCGACCACGTTTTCCAGCACACTCGTATCCGTGGCGATGGCGAGCGTGACCGCGGCGCAGATGGCCACGACGAGGGCAATGATCAGGATGGTCTTGAGCCGGGCTGTCCAGAATTTTTTCTTCATGTGTTCTGCGCCTCCTTCGGCACAAGGATCGGTACGCCGAACGCGCGCAGCTGGCTGCACAGCGGGCACAGCGGCAGACCCATGACGGAGAAATAATCGCCCTCCAGATGGCTGACGAACATCGCGCCGTAGCCCTGAATGCCGTAGCTGCCGGCCTTGTCCATCGGCTCGCCGGTGGCAATGTAGGCGGTGATCTCGTCCTCCGAAAGCGCGCGGAACGTGACGCGCGTCACGACCGGCTCGGAGCGGATCTGATCGCCGCAGCAGACAGTCAGGACGGTCACGACCTCGTGCGTCCGGCCGGAGAGCAGGCGCAGCATCGCGCGTGCGTCGGCTTCACTGTGGGGCTTTCCGAGCTTTTTGCCGTCAATGACGACGATGGTGTCCGCCGCGATAATGATATCGCCCGGCGCAGCAGCCGCGGCAATGGCCTGCGCCTTCAGACGGCTGACCCGGCCGACCTCCTGCACCGGCGGGAGCGAATCGTCCATCGTCTCGTCGATATCGGCCACGCGCACGGTAAACGGCAGGCCGGTCAGCTTCATCAGCTCCTGCCTGCGGGGGGATTGGGATGCAAGGATGATCATAGCGTTTTCGCCTCAAATTTCTGATTGATTCCGCGCCTTACTCCACGCCGCGTGAATAAAGCCCGCGCGTGTAGCTGCCCGCGTCAAAGGCGGCGCGGCCCTGATAGTCCATGAGAATTTTATCGATCTCGCCGGGATTTTCCGTCGTGAACTGCAGGCGCAGCGCCCACAGGCCCATGCCGCGGAACGCGTCCTTCTTGTCCAGCAGATACATCTTCTTGCCGTTCAGCAGTACGTTCCGGCAGGTGCCGGGATCCTTGACGATTGGAAATTCCTCGCCCATGCGGTCGACCAGACGGACGGTGCCGGTCTGGCAGGTACAGATGCCGGTGCGGTTTTTGATGACGCAGTTCTCCATCAGCATGAGCGGCAGCCGCCCGTAAATCATGACCTCGGCCGGAACGGCCTTGGAAATGTCGCGGATCTGCGGCAGCGTCAGCTCGAACGACAAAAGCTGCGAATCCAGCCCCTGCTCGCGCAGATAGCGCATGGAGCGGGAATTGACGATATTCATGCCGAAATCGCCGCGCACGGCAAAGCCCGCGGCTTTGGCGATCTGCAGCTGGCCGAGATTCCCGGCCAGCACCTGCCGCACGCCCATTTCGTATACCGCATGCAGCTGCCGCGCCAGCGGCGCAAGCTCTCCGCTCCACACGACGCGCGGCAGGATCGCCGCCAGCTGCGTATCCACGCCGACGCGCTGCGGCAGCTCCGGATGGCTTGCCAGCTCGCAGAGCGGGACATAGAGGACCGTCGGGCTGAGGCTCAGCATGCGCGAGGTGATCTGGTCGACCGTGCGCACCGCAACGGTCAGCTGCGGCTCGCCGGAGATGCCGTCATAGCGCGGCGTGGGATTATAGGCGTTCAGCCGCGGCGCCGAGACGCGGCCGCGCCGCGCCGTCAGCTCCGCGATCACATCGCGGCGCATGGCGTTGATCGCCGACATCGGCAGCATGAGATCCGGGCCGAGCACCGTCCGTACGCCGGTGCAGCGGTACGGCGTACCGCCGGTTTTTTTCAGCTGCTGCTCCAGATCCTGCTGGGTCAGCGAGCGGTAGACCGCAGCCTCCGGCACGGGGCCGGTCGTCTTGCAGACGTTGCCGTCCGCGTCCTCCACGGCCAGCTGCGCGGGGCGCCCGGCCTGAATGATGGCATAGAAGGTCACGCCGGTGCGCTGCGTCTCGCCCTGCTCATAGGTCGCGCGGGCGGAGGCAAACAGGGCGGCGGTATCCTCGCCCTCCTGCCGGCGGCCGAACATGTCGGCGCCGGTCTGGCCGCGGAAATAGCCGTTCGTAAAGCCTTGCCGGGAGAAGGCCGCCTGCAGCTGCTGCAGGTCACTCTCGGTCAGTCTGCCGCCGTCCAGCACCGTGCGGTAGGCGCGGGTAACGATGGCGACGTATTCCGGCCGCTTCATGCGGCCTTCGATTTTAATGGACGCCACGCCCATGCGGCGCAGCTCCGCCAGCTCGCCGACCAGACAGTTGTCCTTCAGGCTGAGCGGATACCGGGTCGATTCAAACCGGCCATAGCCATAGGGCAGGCGGCAGGGCTGGGCGCACTGGCCGCGGTTGCCGGAGCGGCGGCCGATGACGGACGAGAGATAGCACTGCCCGGAATAGCACATGCACAGCGCCCCGTGGGCAAACACCTCGATCTCGACCGGACTTTTTTTGCAGATATGCGCGATCTCCTCCGCCGGAAGCTCCCGCGCCAGCACGACGCGGCTGCATCCGAGCTCCGCCGCCTGCAATACGCCCTCGAGCGAATGGATGCTCATCTGCGTGGACGCATGCACCGGCACGTCCGGCGCGATCTCGCGGCAAAGCGACACGACGCCCAGATCCTGCACGATGAACGCGTCGATGCCGAACGTCGCCGCCATGCGGATCAGATCGGCCGCCCGCTGCATCTCGCGGTCGAGCACGAGCGTATTGAGCGTCAGGTGGACCTTGACGCCGCGCACATGACAGTAGACGATCGCCTCCTGCAGATCGGCGGCGGAGAAATTGCGGGCGTTCATGCGGGCGTTAAAGGTGTCCGCGCCCAGATATACAGCGTCAGCGCCGTTGCAGACGGCGGCGCGCAGCGCCTCCATCGAACCGGCGGGAGAGAGTAATTCCATCATAAGCTTCCTCTATCTATCAATCTATCGTAAAATGCATCAAAATTACTGCATAAGAATCCTTATACATTGTATCACATTCAAACGCAACAGGAAAGTGCCAGCCAGCAAAAAAATGTTGCCGGGCTGTAAACTTTTTGCGGCCGCTCTGCCTGTTTTTCGCCCGGCGCACGGCTTGCAATCGGCCCCCGCGCCTGTTATAATAAGAAAAACCCGCGGCGATGCGCACGGGAATCTGAACGGAGGCAATCGTATGGAAAAGAATTATCGTGCCGAGCTGATCGGCCTGTTCGGCGACCCGGTCGACGGCAACCCCATCGGCGTTGTGGAAGAAGCCGCCTTTGCCGCGCGCGGACTTAATTACCGCTATATCATCACCCGCGTCCCGCCCGACGATCTGGAGGCCGCTTTCCGCGGTATTCAGGCCATGGGCTTCCGCGGCGCGAATCTCACCATGCCGCACAAGATCCGCATCCTCCCGCTGCTCGACGAGATCGGTGTGTCCGCGTCCATCATCGGCGCCGTCAACACCGTCGTCTGCCGCGACGGCCGCTGGATCGGCGAAAACAGCGACGGCAAGGGCTTTGTGGCCGCCCTTCTGAAAAACGGCGGCACGCTGGAAGGAAAACACGTCACGCTCCTTGGCGCGGGCGGCGCGGCACGCGCCATCGGCGTAGAATGCGCGCTGGCCGGCGCGGCGAAGATCTCGGTCATCAACCGCAATGCGCAGCGCGGCACGGAGCTTGCCGCTCTGATCGCGGACAAGACGCCCGCGCAGGCGGAATATATCCCCTGGACCCCCGCCGTGGCCATCCCGGCCGGTACGCAGATCCTTATCAACGCCACCTGCGTCGGCTTCGGCGCGGACGCGGACAAGGCGCCGGATATCTGCTACGATACCGTCACGCCCGGCATGTACGTCAGCGACGTGGTCTTCAACCCGACGGATCCGCTGTTTCTGCAGAAGGCGCGCGCCCGCGGCGCGAAGACGCTCAACGGCGTCGGCATGATGGTGCAGCAGGGCGCCATCAACTTCACCATCTGGACCGGCGAGGAAGCGCCGGTGGACGTCATGTATGAAGCACTCTCCCACGAGCTTGGATAAAGAACACGTCCCGGACCGATACGGTCCGGGACGTTCTTTATCTATTATGTGTGCAGCTTGAAGCGGATGTCATCGCCGTAGAATTTATACAGGCGGTACGCGCCGAGCAGGCGGGAATAGATCTGCGCGGAATAGCGCGGGGCAATGTCTCCCAGCGGCAGATTGGTCGAGACGATGGTCGGCCTGCCCTCCAGCAGGCGGGTATTGAGGATCTGATAGAGCGCCGACACAGTAAACTGCGTGGTCATCTCCGTGCCGAGGTCGTCAATGATCAGAAGGTCGCAGGAGAAAAACTCCGCCGTGCGCGATGCGTCCGGGTCCGGCCGGAATTTATCCGCTTCAAACGCGGCAAACAACCGGCTCACCGGCGCATAGCTGACGGAAAAGCCCCGCTCGGCCACCGTCCTTGCGATGCAGGCGGACAGAAACGTCTTTCCAAGTCCCGTCGCGCCGACAAAGAGCAGTGACGGCGACGCACAGGAAAAGCCCTGCGCATAGGCGAGCGTATCGCGGTAGGTCCGCTCCATGAGCGTGCGCGGGCTGGTCTTCAGCCTCTCGTCATACTGCGCGGGATACAGATCCAGCCGGAACTTTTCAAAGCTCTCATGCCCGGAGCCGAGCAGTGCGGACAGCTCCTTCTTCTGCTCCTGGCGGCAAAGCTCTTTGAGGCATTCGCACATGGCCGCGCCGACATAGCCCGTGCCGCCGCACTTCGGGCAGATGGGCTGCACGGCCAGATCGTCCGGCTCCAGCCCCTCCGTCTGCAGGATCCAGTCGCGCTCCTGCTGCAGGGCCAGATTTTCCTTCTTGAGCTGCTGCATGGCGCTCACCGGGTCGCCCTGCGTCCGGAAGGTCACAGCCAGCACGTGCGCGGCCGTTTTGCGCAGCTCCCGCTCGATCTCGGCCAGCCGCGGCTCCTTTTCATAGATCGCAGCGATGCGCGCGCGGGAGGATTGCTCGTTCTGTTCTTTTTCACTCTGCAGGCGGCGCAAAGCCCTCTGCACAATGGCGTCGGAATATGCCATGTTCACCCCTCCTCGTGCAGCAGCCGCTCGACGGCTGCCCGCTCCAGATCGTTCAGTTCATCATGATGGCGCTGCACGCCGTAGCCCGGCCGCCCGGAAGACGCTTTCGCCGGTGCGCGGTCGCCCGCTTCGATCTGCGCGAGCGTGGTGAAGCCCTGCTCGTGCCAGCTGCGCAGAATGGAATTGCAGTACGGCCATTTGAGCCCGCCCGTGGCAAGGCAGGTCTTTTCGTAGGCCAGCCCGATCTCTTTTTCGCCGAAGCCCCAGCCGATCCACGTGAGGATATACTTTTCCTCGCCGTTCGTCAGCCTGCGTCCCGTGATGCCGAGCAGCTCCCTGATCTTTCCCAGCTGCGACTGGCGCAGCAGCTGGTTCTGCATATAGACGGCGGCCTGCTCCATGGTGTCGATGCCGTGGTCGGCCCAGTAATACGCTTCCTTTTCAATTGAGCGAAGAGACGGCATCCGCGTGATGCCGCGCGAGCGCTGGCGCTGGATGCAGTAGTTGACTAAGATCGAGATCACCTCGCCCGGCAGGCCGAGATAGCGGTAGATCGACAGCAGGATCTTCAGCTCTTCATTGCTCAGTACGCGCCCCAGCCGCCGCTGCGTTTCGCCCGTGATGGCTTCAAACTCGCGGCTGGTGCGGCTCTCGCGGATGACGTCCTGCTCGGTGTAGACCGGCGCCTGCGCCGCGTCCAGATGGCGCTGCGGCTCCTGCGGCCAGAGCCCCAGCTGCTGCAGCGTCGCGCAGGCGAGGTCATACCGCGCCTGGCTCATGCGGAGCGCCTGCGCCGCGTCGCAGAGCGGGCGGTCAGCCGCAAGATAGAGATACAGAAGCGCCGCGTCGCCGTTGGCGGCGGCAAGCAGCCGCTGCAGCGCTTCGGAGGATACTGTGAGCGCATTCTCCGCCATGGCGGACGCCCCCTTTCCTGTTAACCAAAGTCAAACGCCAGATACACGTCCGGCATCCTGTCCGCCGAGAGCCATTTGCACATGGCAAACGGCTGCGTGCCGCCCGCCGTGCGCATGCGGCAGGTTTTGGCCGGCAGCTTTTTTAAGAGCGCGGGCAGGACGGACCCGTCCGGCAAAATCTCATCCACAACGAGCGTCTCGCCGTCCAGATGCGCGCAGGCGCAGCCGTAGTGGCTGCCGATCTCCAGCCGGTAAAAGCCCGCCATAGACGCCTGATAGCGCAGATCCGTGATCGAATAGCGTACATGCGGTTCGTCATAGAGGACGGTCTCCCGCAGGCCCGCATAGTCGACCGGCGTCAGCGGCTCGCATACGCCGCGCGCCTCGGGCACGGGGCCGTCGTCAAAGAACTCGCTCTTCTGCGCGCAGAAGCCCATCGTTTCATAATACGCGCGCAGCTTCTCCGTCGCAGGGACGAGCAGCAGGCAGTCGAAATACCGCTTTTTCAGCTCCTTTTCCGCGAAAGCCAGCAGCTTCCGGCAGATGCCCTGCCCGCGGAAGTCCGGATGGGTGGTCACGGCGTAGAGATACGCGGCCTTCGCCGTGCGCTCGTCCCAGGCGATCTCCTGCGGCAGGGCATAGGCCGCCGCAGTCAGCTGCCCGTTTTCTTCCGCGCAGAAGCCGAACGCCGACGGATAGGCGATGGCAAAAAACGCGTCGATCTCCTGCTCCGTGTCGCCGAAGCCCAGCGCCCAGAGCTGCCGCAGCTGCGGGATATCCTCGGGATTTGTCTTGCGGATGCGCATCAGACAGACTCCTTCCAGTCAGCAACGTATTTTTCCAGCAGCACCGTCGGCTGGTACGACTCCTTCGCGCGGCGAAGGCCCTCGGAGCCCATGTCGTCCTCGCGGTTGAGGAACTGCACCTCGGGGTATTTCTCTGCGATCATGCGGGAAAACTCCCGGTTGATCATGGCGTAAGCGCCGTTCACGTCCGGGAAGGCCTTTTCAAAGCCGACGTCATAATAGTCGCGGTTCATGCGGCTGCCCATGGAGAACGCGATGATCCGCTCGCCGTCGGACAGGAGCAGGCCGTCCATCTCCAGTTCGTCAAAATGATCGAACGCCCGCTGCAGCGCGGCCTTTTCCAGCTGCAGCTGATCCAGCTCCTGCTCGTTCACGGCAGGCTCGTGCATTTCGTACCAGATGCGGAGCATCTCGTGGCACTGCGGCAGATTCTCGTCCGTGATGGGTACGGTGAACCAGTCGGGATATTCGTCCTCAAAGCGGTTGCAGTGGTTGCGCTTGGACTGCAGCTTCTTGCCGTGCAGCTCGGAAAGCTCCTCCACGGTATAGATATAGTCATAGGAATTGCGGCAGGCCGTAAATTCGAATTTCCCCGGATAGAGCGTCTCCAGCTCCTGCTTCGTCTCGTTCGTCAGGCTGCGCAGGCGCAAGGGATTGCCGCGCTCCGCCGCGTCGGCGCGGATGGCTTCGATCGCCGCGCGCGCATCGCCGGTGCCCGCCGGATAGAGATAGACCTCGCGGCCGCGCCAGCTCGCGTGCTGGGTCAGGCGGTCCGCCGCCCGGCCAAGCTCACCAAAATAATCCGACCAGAGATACATGCAGCTGAACGCGTATTCCGCGCCGGGATACTCACAGTTTTTCAGAATTTCATGCGCCCACGCGCGATCGGCGGCCTCCGCCTTGTGAAAAGAGATCATAAAAAAATCGGGACTCCTGTCTGTTTATTGAAATTAAAATCGATTCATTGTCAGTATACCACGAATGTCAAATATTTCGCAACAGCGTTGACAAAAATACGGGAAAAGGATACAGTATAGGGTAACAGCCCCTCTTTCATTCGGAGCGGGCAGAAAAGAGGAAAAAACTATGTGCGAAGCATGCAAAAAGACATTTTATATCACCACGCCGATCTATTATCCGTCGGATAAGCTGCATATCGGCCACACCTACTGCACCGTCGCGACCGACGCCATGGCGCGCTATAAGCGCCTGCAGGGCTACGACGTCATGTTCCTGACCGGCACGGACGAGCACGGCCAGAAGATCGAAGACAAGGCCAAGGCCGCAGGCGTCACGCCGCAGCAGTTCGTCGACAACATCGTTGCCGGGCCGAAGGGCATTCTCGATCTGTGGAAGCTCATGAATATCTCCAATGACCGCTTCATCCGCACGACGGACGAGTATCATGTGGAGTCCATCCAGAAGATCTTCCGCAAGATGTATGAAAACGGCGATATCTATAAGGGCGAATACAAGGGCAAATACTGCACTCCCTGCGAGAGCTTCTGGACCGAGAGCCAGCTGAAGGACGGCAAATGCCCCGACTGCGGCGGCGAGGTGCACGACGCGTCGGAGGAAGCTTACTTCTTCCGCCTTTCCAAATACGCAGGCCGCGTGCGCGAGCTGCTGACGACGACCGATTTCCTGCAGCCGAAGTCCCGCGTCAACGAGATGGTCAATAACTTCATCGATCCCGGCCTCGAAGACCTCTGCGTCTCCCGCACCAGCTTCACCTGGGGCGTGCCGGTCGACTTTGATCCGGGCCATGTGGTCTACGTCTGGGTCGACGCCCTGTTCAACTACACCACGGCGCTCGGCTTCATGAATGAAAAGTACCACGATTACAACAAATACTGGCCGGCGGATGTCCATTTTGTCGGCAAGGAGATCGTCCGCTTCCACTCGATCATCTGGCCGGCCATGCTCATGAGCATGGGCATGCCGCTTCCCAAGCACGTCTACGGCCACGGCTGGCTCGTCATGGACGGCGGCAAGATGTCCAAGTCCAAGGGCAACGTCGTCGATCCGTATATTCTGGCGGAAAAGTTCGGCGTCGATGCGCTGCGCTTCTTCCTGCTACGCACGTTCCCGTTCGGTTCCGACGGCAACTTCTCCAACGAGCTGCTGATCAACACGATCAATATCGATCTCGCCAACGACCTCGGCAACCTCGTCTCCCGCACGACGGCGATGGTCGAGAAGTATTTCGGCGGCACGCTGCCCGAGGCACGCGAAGCCGGCGACGCCGACGAAGCGCTCATCTCGATGCTCTCCGGCCTGCGTGAGCGCTATGAGGCGCAGATGGAAAAGTTCCAGTTCCAGAACGCGCTCGACGAGATCTTCAAGTGCATCCAGCGCGCCAACAAGTATATCGACGAGACGATGCCGTGGTCCCTCGCCAAGGACGAGGCCAACCGCGCGCGGCTCGCTTCCGTCATGTATAACCTGCTCGAGTCCATCCGCATCTGCGCCACGCTTCTGCTGCCGTTCATCCCGGCTTCGTGCGAAAAGATCTTTGCGCAGATCGGCGCAGGTGCCGACGTCATCACGTGGGACGCCGCAGCCGTCTGGGGCAAGCTCCCGCAGACCGTGACTGTCCACAAGGGCGAGGCTATCTTCCCGCGCATCGACGCACCCAAGGCGCTGGCCGAGCTGGAGGAGCTGGAAGCCGCGCAGAAGCGCGCCCTGCTGCCTGCCATCGAGGTCGAGCCGCAGCTGGAGGAAAAGGTCGATTTCGATACCTTCTGCAAGTCCGACCTGCGCGCCGTCAAGGTCAAGGCCTGCGAGCGCGTCAAGAAATCCGACAAGCTCCTGCGCTTCACGCTTGACGACGGCACTGGCACCGACCGCCAGATCCTCTCCGGCATCGCGAAGTTCTACGAGCCGGAGCAGCTCGTCGGCAAGACGCTTGCCGCGATCGTCAACCTGCCGCCCAGAAAGATGATGGGCCTCGCGTCCTGCGGCATGCTCCTCTCCGCCATCCACAAGGAAAAGGGCGAAGAGAAGCTGCACCTTCTCATGCTCGACGACGCCATCCCCGCCGGCGCAAAGCTCTGCTAACGCTGCCAAAAAAGCTGCGGCTTTTTTGGCAAAAAGAGTTGCGCCGCCTGCGGGCGCAAACTCTACGAGGTTTTCATGCATTCAGCCGGGCCTTCTTCAGAAGGCCCGGCGTATCTTCGCCAGAAAACGGTTGCTTTTTTGCCGGAAAGATGCTATGATATGTGGGAACTCCACGCAGGATTCGTACATCGGTAGTACAGCGGCTTCCCAAGCCGCGGAGGCGGGTTCGACTCCCGTATCCTGCTCCAAAAAGAAATGCCATCCAACCGGATGGCATTTCTTTTTGGAATACGGATCCCGCAGGGACACGAAGTCGGCGCAGCCGCCGGAGTATCCCCGTATCCTTCTAAACAGCGCCCCGCAGACCGCCCGCATTCTCCATCCCTCCTTGCAATCGCACCCTCCGTATGCTACTGTAGTATTATCACGACCGGCTTGCGGTCCTGAGAACATGCAAGGAGGAAACAGGATGCTGAACAAGTTTTGCAAAAAGCCGCTGTATGAGGTGACGCGCACGCTCGCGCGTGTGGCCATGGGCGCACAGAAGGCGGAAACGGTCATCCGGAATGCCCGGCTGGTCAACGTCTGCACGGCAGAGATCCAGGAGGGCATCGACGTTGCGATCGCCGAGGGCCGCATCGCGCTCGTGGGCGACGCGGCGCACTGCATCGGGCCGGAAACGAAGGTCATCGACGCAGGCGGCCAGTATATCGCGCCCGGCTTTATGGACGGGCATATACACGTGGAATCGTCCATGATCTCCGTGGGCGAATACGCAAAGGCGGTCGTTCCCTGCGGCACGACCGGCATTTTCATGGACCCGCATGAGATCTGCAACGTCTGCGGCAAGGAGGGCGTCCGGATCATGATCGAGGACGCGAAGCGCGCCCCGCTTAAGGCCATGTCGAACGCGCCGTCCTGCGTGCCCGCGGTGGCCGGCTTTGAGGATACCGGCGCGGCCATCCATGCCGATGATATCCGCGAAATGATGGGTTGGGACGGCATCATGGGTCTCGGCGAGATGATGAGCTTCCCGAACGTCATCGGAGCCGAGGAAAACATCCACGCAGAGCTTGCTGAGACGCTGAGATCCGACAACATCATCACCGGTCACTTCTCCATTCCCGATACCGGTGCGGCGCTGAACGCTTATATCGCCTCCGGCATCCGCTGCTGTCATGAATCCACGCGCGCGGAGGATGTACTGGAAAAGATGCGGCACGGCATGTATGCGCTCATGCGCTACGGCAGTGCCTGGCACGATATGCCGGTCATCATCAAGGCCGTGCTGGACAACAGGATCGACGACCGCTTTGCCTGTCTGATCTCCGATGATACTCACCCGGATACGCTCATCAACGAAGGTCATCTGGATCATATCGTCCGCTGCGCCATCAAGGAGGGGCTGGACCCCGTCAAGGCGATCCAGTACGTGACGATCAACGTTGCGACCTGCTTCCGCATGGATCACGAGATGGGCAGCATCACGCCGGGCAAGTGTGCGGATATCGTCTTCTTTGACGATCTGCACGACATCCGCATCACCCGGACGATGATCGACGGCGACGTCGTGGCGGAAAACGGAAAGATGTGCGTGGAGATCAGGCCCGCCAACTTCCCGGAGCATGTCTTCCACACGATGCACGTCGGCCACCCGATCACGGTGGAAAGCTTCAGGATCGCCGCGCCCGCCGGAGCCGGAAAAACGGTCAAGACCCGCGTGATCGAGATCATCCCGAACCGCGTCGGCAATTACGAGCGGCTGCTCGAGCTGCCGGTGAAGGACGGCTCCGTCGAGCCGGACGCCGCGCAGGACGTCATGAAGATGGTCGTCTTTGAGCGCCACCATGAGACCGGCACGAAGGGCGTCGGCTTCCTCAAGGGCTTCGGCTTCAAAAAGGGCGCAATGGCGCAGACCGTCTCCCATGACGCGCACAATCTGCTTGTCGCGGGCACGAACGACGCAGACATGGCGCTGGCCGCCAATACGCTCGTCGAATGCGGCGGCGGCATGTGCGCGGTCGCGGACGGCAAGGTGCTTGCCGTGGTGCCGCTGCCCATTGCGGGCCTCATGAACGACCTCCCCGTGCGCGAGATGGCAGAGCTTGTCTCGAAGCTCGACGCCGCGTGGAAGCAGATGGGCTGCGTGATCAATTCGCCGTATATGACGATGGCGCTCGTCCCGCTGGCCTGCCTGCCGGAGCTGCGCCTGACCAACCGCGGTCTGGTCGACTGCCGGACCTTCAGCTTCGTCCCGCTGTTCGCGGAGGAATAAGCAAAGCCAAAAAGGACACGGGCAGCATTCCCGTGTCCTTTTTTGATGTAAAACAGAATAGCTTTTACACAAACCACGAAAGGTAAACAAGGTTACAGTACAAGATATTGAGCACTGCAAACAACCCTTTTACGACACTATTTCGTCAGCTGCTCGAACAAATCCTTTCCCAGCATGCGCAACGATGTCCGGGCAACATCCAGCATTACGTTTATCATTTCTTCTCGTGTCCAGCTTGTTCCATCTCCTCGCGTATATATGGATGCTGCCTGCAGCATGATGTTCCGTCCATGGCATAAGACAAACTTATTTTCACATAGATTCGTATTGATGGGCATTCCATAGTTTGCCGCCGTTAGCCTGTCCAGCCTATTCAGTGTTCCATCATTATAAGCAATCGTAACGCAGCTCCCGTCCGGACGTTTGATCGAAATATCCTGTGTCAGAAAATTCGACCCCTCCAAAAATAGAATATATGGAAAATATGGTTCAGCAAGCATATAATTTGCAATTTCGCCAATATTTTTATGTGCTCTCTCAATCGCGTTTCCCGCTGCCATGAGAATCTGGTCGTTCTTTTTCCCAACAAGCTTCCCATGTTTAATATTCTCTATATCCTTGCCCTGATATTTTGCTTCAGAAACGACTACTACCCGCCAATTTCCGTAATCGTCTTTCACCTCAATCAGCCCACCATCAGGCTTTATCCGCGCGTTTTGCACAAACAGCGTTTGCCCCAAACAACTGTCTATCTTTTGCATGGCTGCATTGATTTCCTTTTTGGATATTTCATTTCTATACCGAAATTCCAACATAGGGAACTCTTTTTCAAGTCTCTTCTTTGCAAGCACAGAGGTGTTGAACACCTCTTTATCATGCCGTTGCGCTTCCTCCTCGAAAATTCCTATCACGCCTTCTGCTGCTTTTTGTTGTGTTGTTAGCGTCGCTTGACAAGAGCACACATGGTTTTCCCGGGTCTAAACGACATCTGACTTCGTTATCCTCGTTGATGGGCGCCAGCCCATCTGCCTCGTCTGTCTTGCCAGCTGCCGTTTATCCTCCGGGAAAACTCGAAGACCCGCCGGGCGTTCCGGCGCGGTTTTCGCAAGGCAGAGGACGCAGGCTTGCTGGCGCAAGTCAAGGACGATAACGCGGCGAAAGGCGTGCCGGAGCGTCCTGCGGGCATGCGTGCCCTTGTCAAGCGACGCTAACCTGTTAGATTGCTGCATTCCTTTCATGCGCATTTTCTCCTTCTAATTCTGCAAAAAAACGTTCTACCGTATCCACAGGCTCATAACTCGTACATTGCCCCAACTCCTGCATGAGCTTCAGATGTTTGCTAAAATAATCGACAGAAGCCTGATCTATGTCGCACATCAGGCAATGTCTTCCCTCCGCAACGCATGCACGTCCTGTTGTTCCGCTTCCCGCAAAAAAATCAAGAACAACAGAACCCGGATATGAAAGTGCCTTAACAAAACGCGTGATGATTTCAACCGGCTTTTGCGTTGGATGGCCTACACGTTCCTTGCTGTTCCCATTCAGTCTGTTAATCTCCCATACATTCGTCGGGTTCTTCCCCTTCATTGTATTCTCCGGATTCAATCGCTTATCTCTCAACGCCGCAGCAAGGTCTTTTTCTGCATATGGCTCTCTTATCGAATCCAAATCAAAATAATAATCATCAGACTTGACAAGCCAAATTACCTCTTCATGTCTGTTCGCAAAGTATCGGTGTGCAGACATACCATTTTTGTAACGCCAGATAATTGTGTTAATCAGCTTAAATTCAGTATTGTGTCTGATGTAATGTATAATGTCGATCAAATCGCCGGATTTTTCATTCCTGAACTGGATCCCGCCAAAAATAACCATATTTCCGCCCCTGGTAAGCACACGGTATGCTTCATCCAGCCACGTTGCTGCCCATCCAATGTAATTCTCATAGCTGTCCCAACCCGCAAGTTCCAGATTATATGGGGGATCTATGCAAATCAACTGGACAGATTCATCCGGCAGCTTTTTCAGGAACTCACAGCAATCCATGATATTCAAAACAACCATAGGGCTAGCTGGTCTGTCAAAATCTTCCGCTGTTTTATATTTTAGGGTATTCTCTTTTCGCATTTTATTCAATGACATAAGTGCATGATTATGGTGTGACTTGTTATGGATTGCCATATTTTTACCTCTTTAGTCCCTGCATAGTTTTTCGCCCTGGCGAGGCACTATATTTTATATTTGGATTGATTATAACACGTCCCACTGCATGCTTCAATCTCTGTTCCGCCACTTCCGTTAATGTCAAGTGCATCTCTGGAGGTTCTCCGTTTTTGCGGCCACATACCGATGTACTTCTAAAAAGCCCTGCCATCTGCATGACGCGGATAGCAGGGCTGGTTTTTACGCCGCGCGGGCGGATTTTTTGTCGAAGCCGTGGACCCAGTCGGAGCAGTGGTAGTAGATGAAATAGACGATCGAGCTGAGCGACCACGTCAGCGGGTAGGCCATGTAGATATACTGGATCTCATGAACAATGCGCATGACGATCGTGATATAGGTGATGCGGATCACGCACCAGAACAGCAGCATGATGATCATCGGCACGAACGCCTTGCCCGCGCCGCGGCAGACGGCCGCAATGGCGTGCGAGAAGGCCAGCAGGCAGAAGAACAGGCAGATCGTCCGCATCTCCCGCGTGCCGAGCGCGATGACCTCCGGCGTGGAGGTAAAGAACGCGAAGAGCGTCGGCGCCAGCAGGTAGGACGTCACGCCGATCAGCTCCGCGATCACCGCCGCGGCGATGATGCCGAAGCGGGAGCCTTTCTTCGCGCGGTCATGCAGGCCTGCGCCGAGGTTCTGGCTGACGAAGGTCGTCAGCGCCATGGTGAAGCTCGTGACCGGCAGGAAGGCGAAGCCCTCCAGCTTGGAATATGCGCCGTAGGCCGCCATGGCGATCTTGCCGAAGGAGTTGATGTTCGACTGCACGATGACGTTGGCAAAGCCGATGACCGAGTTCTGCACTCCGGCCGGCAGACCGTAGCGGACGATCAGACCCAGCATTTCACGGTCGAGGCCGAGTTTTTTGGGCTGGAGCTGGTAGAACGTGCCCTTTTTCATCAGATGGCGGACACACAGGACCATGCTGGCCGCCTGCGAGATCGTCGTGGCGACCGCCGCCGACCAGACGCCCCAGTGGAAGACCGCGATGAACAGCAGATCCAGCACGATATTGGTCAGCGAGGACAAAATCAGATAATAGAGCGGCCGGCGGCTGTCGCCGAGGGCGTTCATGATGCTCTTGCAGGTATTATACATCACGACGGCCAGAACGCCGGTGAAATAATACCGGAAATAGGAGATCGCCTCCGGCAGAACCTCCGGGTCGGTGCCCATCCAGCGCAGGAACGTCGGCGTCAGCAAAACGCCGACGACCGTCAGGAACACGCCCGCGAGCAAGCTGAAGGTCACATTCGTATGCACGGCGCGCGAGACCTTTTCATGGTCTCCGGCTCCAAAGAAGCGGGAGATGGTCACGCCCGCACCCATGGTCATGCCCTCAAAGAAGCTGATCAGCAAAAAGATCAGCGGCCCGGACGAGCTGACCGCCGCGAGCGCCTCGTCGCCGAGAAACCGGCCGACGATCAGCGTGTCCGCCGTATTATAAAGCTGCTGGAAAACCTGGCTCAGAAACACTGGGATCGCGAATTTGACGATCAGCCTCCACGGGCTGCCCTTCGTCATATCCAGCGTATTTCCGCCCACAGCGCATCCTTCCCTTCTGCGTAAAAAATACCGCGTGCAAAGAGCGGTATAATTCAGCATACCAGAAAGACAGACAAAATGCAAGCCATTGTCTTCCATGCGCAAACAAAAAAGCGGAGAACCTCGGCGAGGTTCTCCGCTTTCAGGGTTTTTATCAGGTACGGATCAATACATGCCGCCCATGCCGCCGCCCTGGGCTGCGGCGGCTGCCATGGCAGCGTCGGCCTTGGGATCGGGCTTGTCGGCGACCAAAGATTCGGTCGTCAGGACGCAGGAGGCGATGGACGCCGCGTTCTCCAGAGCGGTACGCGTGACCTTGGTCGGGTCAACGATGCCGGACGGGATCATGTCGCAGTAGGTCTCGGTGTAGGCGTTGTAGCCATAGCCGAGCTTGCGGCTGGAGCGGATCTTGTCGTAGACGATGGAGCCGTCGACGCCGGCGTTCTCAGCGATCTGGCGGATCGGAGCCTGCAGGGCGCGGGCAATGATCTGCGCGCCGGTCTTCTCATCGCCGGAGAGCTTTGCAACCAGCTTCTCAACGGCCGGGATGGCGTTGACGTAAGCGGTGCCGCCGCCTGCCACGATGCCTTCTTCGACAGCAGCGCGGGTCGCGTTCAGGGCGTCCTCAACACGGAGCTTCTGCTCCTTCATGGCGACCTCGGTCTGTGCGCCGACCTTGATGACGGCTACGCCGCCGGACAACTTCGCAAGACGCTCCTGCAGTTTTTCCTTGTCATAGTCGGAGGTGGTGACACCGATGGTGTTCTTAATCTCGGCGATACGAGCCTTGATCTCGTTCGCATCGCCAGCGCCGTCAACGATGACGGTGTTGTCCTTGGTGACCTTGATCTGACGGGCAGTGCCGAGATCGGTGATCTGGGTGTCCGGCAGGTTCATGTTCAGCTCGGAGGAGATATACGTGCCGCCCGTGAGGATGGCGATATCCTTGAGCATTTCCTTGCGGCGGTCGCCGAAGCCCGGAGCCTTGACGCAGACGCAGGTGAAGTTGCCGCGCAGACGGTTGACCAGCAGGGTAGCCAGTGCGTCGCCCTCGACGTCCTCTGCGATGATGACGAGCTTCTTGCCGGTCTTGACGATCTGCTCGAGCAGCGGCAGGATCTCCTGGATGGAGGAGATCTTCTTGTCGGTGATCAGGATATACGGATCATCGATGACAGCTTCCATCTTGTCGGTATCGGTGACCATGTAGGGGGAGATATAGCCGCGGTCGAACTGCATGCCCTCGACGACCTCCAGACCGGTCTCGGCGGTCTTGGATTCTTCGATGGTGATGACGCCGGACGCGCCGACCTTATCCATGGCCTCGGCGATCAGCTTGCCGACGGACTCGTCGCCGGAGGAGACGGTGCCGACTCTTGCGATATCATCGGAGCCCTTGACGGTCTCGGAGTTTGCCTTGATGGTGTCGATGGCGGTCTTGACGGCCTTTTCCATGCCCTTGCGCATGACCATCGGGTTCGCGCCTGCGGAGACGTTCTTCAGGCCTTCATGGACGATGGCCTGCGCCAGCAGGGTAGCGGTGGTGGTGCCGTCGCCGGCGATGTCGTTGGTCTTGGTAGCGACCTCGCGGACGAGCTGCGCGCCCATGTTCTCGAACGCGTCCTCGAGCTCAATGTCCTTGGCGATCGTGACGCCGTCATTGGTGATGAGCGGAGAACCGAACTTCTTGCCCAGAACAACGTTGCGGCCCTTCGGGCCCATGGTGACCTTTACAGTATTGGCGAGCTGGTCAATGCCGGACAGCAGAGCCTTGCGGGCTTCTTCGCCATAAACAATCTGCTTTGCCATAAAAATTGCTTCCTTTCAATCAATCACGAATTATTCAACAACTGCCAGAATGTCGGCCATCTTGACGATGACATAGTCTTCGCCGTCGAGCTTCAGCTCCTGACCGGCGAACTTGCCGGTAACGACCTTGTCGCCGGGCTTGACAGTGACCTTGACATCATCGGTGCCGGGGCCGGCGGAGATGACTTCTGCGATCACGGACTTTTCCTTGGTGGCAGTGGAGAGGATGATGCCGGATGCGGTCTTTTCCTCAGCTTCCATGTGCTTGAGCAGAACGTTGTCTGCGAGCGGGGTCAATTTCATAACGAATACCTCCCAGTATCAAGTCGCTGTACGAAGCAGCGTGTCTTACAAGATTTTTAGCACTCAGTATCTTTGACTGCTAACACCTATATAATAATCAGAACTGGGAAAAAGTCAAGGGGGTATTTTAGCAATTTTATGACGAGAGTGTTAATTTTTCACGTGATAGGTCAGCCCCTTCGGGTAGAAGAAGCGGATGGCGTGCGGAACGAGCGAGATCTTTGCGTCCGTCGTGTGGATCGCCTCGCCGTCGACGTTGACGACGGACGGCTCCGCGCATTCGATCCGCAGATCGGCGCAGCGGTAATGGCAGATGAGCTCCGGGAAGTCGGCGTAATGCCCCTTCTGATACTGGCCGACCACGGACGCGACCTGCAAAAGATTCACCTTGTCAACGACGAGCACCTCCAGAATGCCGTCGTCCGGTTCCGCCTCCGGCATGGGATTGAAGCTGCCGCCGTACCAGCGGCCGTTACAGATGCAGATCATGGTCTTCTGGCCGGAGATCGTCTCGCCGGAGCCGAGCGTGACCGTATACTGCGCGGACAGCCCGTGCAGCATATTGGAGAGGATGGACAGGATATACGCGCCCTTGCCCGTCACGAGCGGCAGGCGCTTGAAGCGGGCGATATCCGTGCCGACGCGCGCGTCAAAGCCGATGGACAGGACGTTGAGTGCATACGTGTCGTTGCAGCGGATGAGATCGAAGCGCGCCTCCTCCGCGTCGAGAAGACGGTCGATGGAGGCGAAAGCCGCGGGATTGCTGAACACCTTGATGGAGTCATTGCCGGAGCCGCCGGGAAAATGCGTTACGGCGGCGTTGTCGAACCCGACCACGCCGTTGACGACCTCGTTGAGCGTTCCGTCGCCGCCGCAGGCATAGATGCGGACCTCCTCGCCGGATTCGGCCGCCTGTCTGGCCAGAGACCGGCAGTCGCCCGGCGCTTTGGACACGAGCAGCTCATATGTAAGCCCGCGCGTCTGGAAGGCAGCGTCGATCATGGCGCGGTAGCCCTCCGTGCGGTCAAATTTTCCGGCGGCGGGATTCACAATAAAAACGTGCTTCATAGCGCGGAACATTCCCCTTTCTCTTTCGTCTTATCTGTATCCGGATCAATAATACATGTATACGTTGCACTGCAGGCGGCCGTTATAGAGCTTGCGCTTTTTGGTCGCCTGACGGCCGAAATAGTGCTCGAACTCCGGTTCGGAGGAGATGATGTATTTTTTCCAGCCGTCCGCATATTTGAGGTGCCGCCCCAGCGCGCCGTAGAGCCGCTGCGCGCTGCGCTGCTCGAGCATGCGCTCGCCGTAGGGCGGGTTGCAGACGATGAGACCCTTGTCGGCGGGCAGGCTCATCTTGGTGGCGTCCGCCTCGCGGAAGTCGATGAGCTTGCCGACGCCCGCCTTGCGCGCGTTCTGCTGCGCGATCTCAAGTGAGGCCGGATCGATATCCGTGCCGAGGATGTGATACTCCCCGCGGTATTCACGGTCGAGCGCTTCCGTCCGCGCCTGCTGCCAGACGGTCTCGGGCACGCAGCCCCACTTCTGCGCCATGAACGACCGGTTCAGACCCGGCGCGCGGTTCAGGGCGATCATGGCCGCCTCGATGCAGATGGTGCCGGAGCCGCAGAACGGATCCCAGAAGAAGTCCCGCCCGCGGTATCTGGCCAGATTCACCATCGCGGCCGCCATCGTCTCGTGCAGAGGCGCAAGATTCGCTTCGCGGCGGTAGCCGCGCTTGTGCAGGCTCACACCGGAGGTATCGAGAAACAGCTCCACATGATCCTTCATGATGGAAAAGCGCAGCTGGTACGTCTCGCCCGTCTCCGGCAGCCAGCCGAGGCCGTATTTCTCGCCCAGCCGCGTGACCGCCGCCTTTTTGACGATGGCCTGACAGTCCGGAACGGAGTGCAGCTGACTGTTCAGGCTGTAGCCCTTGACGGGGAACGCGCCGTTTTTCGGGATGAAGCGCTCCAGCTCCACCGCCTTGACACCCTGAAACAGATCCTCAAAGCTGTGCGCGTCAAATTCGGCAAGCAGGATCATCACGCGCTCGCCCATGCGGCAGCAGAGATTGGCCTTGGCCATGGCGTCGAAGCCGCCCTCAAAAAAAACGCGCCGGTCTTCCACCCGGACGCCCGCCAGACCGAGCCGCTTCAGCTCGTCTCCGACCAGACCCTCCAGCCCAAACAGGCACGGCACGCAGAATGTCATTGTATCCATCGTTTTCTATCTCCAGTTTTCCGGCCGCACGCAGCGGCGCAATCAATATTCTAAGTATACGGAATTTTCCGCCAAATAGCAAACCCTATGTGTAACGATTTTGTAAAATTTATTAAGAAGAACTTAAGATGCGGAACCCGTGACAAGCACGGGCGGATGCTGTATACTGATAATCAGGAAGAAAGGAGGCCATGCCCATGACGCCATGCATCTGGTTCTGGATCGCGGCCATCGTGATCTTTATCATCGCCGAGACCGTCACGGTCGCGCTCGTGTCCGTGTGGTTCATCGGCGGCGCGGTATGCGCGCTGCTGGCAGCGATCTTCGGTGCACCGGGACTTGCGCAGGCAGCGGTCTTTGTGATCGTGTCGGCGCTGCTGCTGATCCTCGTGTGTCCGCTTGCCAAAAAGAAGCTGAAGCCCAAGCCCGAACGTCTGAATGCCGACCGGCTGGCCGGTCAGACGGCCATCGTCACCGAACCCATCGACGCACAGCTCGACACAGGCGCAGTCAAGGTCAGCGGCGTGCTCTGGACGGCAAAATGTCCGTCCTGCGCGCGCATCGAGACCGGCGCGCACGTGAAGATCCTGCGGGTCGAGGGCGCGAAGCTCCTTGTCGAGCCGGTCGAAGTCCCCGTAAACATCCGTTGAACATCAACCATAAAAAAGAACTGAAAAACCGAAGGAGGAACTACTATGCCCGTTGAATTGATCGCCATTCTTGTTCTTGCAGTCATCCTGCTCATCGTCATCATCAGCAACGTCCACATCGTCCAGCAGTCCCGCGCGTACGTTATCGAGCGTCTCGGCGCGTTCTCAAAGGTCTGGGAAGTCGGCATCCACGTCAAGGTCCCGTTCATTGAGCGCGTGGCCAAGAAGGTCAGCCTCAAGGAGCAGGTGCTTGACTATCCGCCGCAGCCCGTCATCACCAAGGATAACGTCACCATGCAGATCGACACCGTCGTCTATTACCAGATCACCGACCCGAAGCTCTACACCTACGGCGTCGAGCGCCCCATGATGGCCATGGAGACGCTCACGGCCACGACGCTCCGCAACATCATCGGCGACCTCGAACTCGACCAGACGCTCACCTCCCGCGACGTCATCAACACCAAGATGCGCTCCATCCTTGACGAAGCCACCGATCCCTGGGGCATCAAGGTCAACCGCGTGGAGCTCAAGAACATCCTGCCGCCGCAGGACATCCAGAACTCCATGGAAAAGCAGATGAAGGCCGAGCGCGACCGCCGTCAGGCCATCCTGCAGGCAGAGGGCACGAAGCGCTCGCAGATCCTCGTCGCCGAGGGTGAAAAGGAATCCGCCATCCTCCGCGCCGACGCCGAAAAGCAGTCCGCCATCCTGCGTGCGCAGGGTCAGGCCGAGGCCATCCTCGCCGTGCAGAAGGCAACGGCGGAGGCCATGCAGATGCTGAACGACGCCTGCCCGAACGATCAGGTCATCAAGCTCAAGGCGCTCGAGGCCATGCAGAAGGTCGCCGACGGCAAGGCCACGAAGATCATCATCCCGTCCGAGCTGCAGGGCTATGCAGGCCTGGCCTCTGGCATTGTGGAAACGGTGAAGGAGACGAAGTAACATGGCAAAGAAGGACGAACGCTTCATCAAGGTTCTGGACGAGGGCAGCGCCTTCGGCTGGCAGCGCACGATCTTTGTCGACCGGCAGACCGGCGTCAACTACCTCTGGATTTCCTCCGGCAACGGCGGCGGCCTGACCCCGCTGCTGAACGCCGACGGCCGCCCGGTCGTCACCGGGATCCCGGCGGAGGAAGAATAACCCCCAAAACAAACAGAAGGTGCAGACCGGCTTTCCCGGCCTGCACCTTTTCTATATGGGCACGAAATACCTTTCCATGCATCCCTTGCCTCTCCCCTTGGGAGAGGTGGCCGAGCGAAGCGAGGTCGGAGAGGGTACACGCTGAATGTGACCGCAAAGCCCTCTCAGTCGCCTGCGGCGACAGCTCTCCCAGAGGGAGAGCCAAGTTGGCGTATGAGGAAGGACCGGCAGAGGGCTGATGCTCTCCTACAGATTTGCGACTGCCGACCCACTTTTTCTTTTGCTTCTCCAAAAGAAAAAG
>ERZ1673752.934-NODE-934-length-45296-cov-42.004951_pt1 | contig 45296 bp, 32 predicted proteins | sample MGYA00580195_ERZ1673752 | MGnify/ENA primary metagenome ERZ1673752 (study PRJEB41218, sample SAMN15661744) | gut metagenome | host: Homo sapiens | place: Canada: London | collected 2015-08-20/2019-03-30 | study: EMG produced TPA metagenomics assembly of...
CCCTGCCGAAAAAGCGGTGCTTTTTCGGCGAAAGACCATTTTGCAAAGGTCTTAGCTTATTCCTTCTGCGAGGTGCTGAGGTGAGCCTTGGCACCGAAGTGGGCGGCTCGGGCGGTGGCGGCTTCCACTTCGCCCTCCGCATTCTTTATCCCCACGTAGGTGCGGAAGTAGAGGTAGGTGGCGCTGATCGCCTCACGCGCTCGGGCATCGAGGGTAAAGCTCTTGCCCTGAGGTCCGAAAGAGGCCCGGATGGCAGTCGATGCGGGGGTGGCGTGGACAAAAGCGCCCAGCCGCTCAGAGGCCTCGAGGGAGAGGGTCAGCCGCTCGTGGGTGACGCCACCGGTGCGGAAGCGGTAGTTGAGCGCCTTATCGTAGGGGATGGTGTCGCTGAGGACGTAGGTCCCTCCGGCCTCCTCCATCAGTCGGAGGTAGGTGACGCCCTGAGCCTTGGGGGCTGAGGTGCCGGCGATGAGCTGTATCTTGCCGTCTGCCTTGATATACGCATCGAGGAAGTTTGTCTCAGGATTGGCAGCGGAGGGGTCGTAGCCCTTGTATCGGAGGATGTTCTCATCCGGCATGCGGGGGTACTCGATCAGCTTGAAGAGCCGCTGCAGCGAGTCGAGGCGAGCGACGCCCTCCTCGGCGAGCGAGGTCATCCGGATCGAGTCTCTCTTTGCCGTCGCCATACGAACCAGCTGCTGCAGGTGGAGTGCCACCTTGCGCGTCTCCACGGCCTCGCTGTAGGTGCGGTGGAGGGAGTCGAGGAGCTGAGCCGAGTGGCTGTAGTCGGAGTCCTGGTAGGCAATCTGCGCCTCGGCAAGGAGATGCTTGGCGGCGCGCTCCTCCTTACTGACGCAGCCTGTGAGGAGAAGGAGAATGATAAGTGCAAGTGTCGGTCTCATGGTGATAGTCTGTCGTAGGTATGATGTCCTCGGAGGTGATACTCGAGGAGAATGGATCTATGATAAAGTCGGCTGTAGGCGCGCTCCAGGTCGCCGCCACTGCGCACGGGGCGGAGCCCCCGTAGCTCACGCCTGGCACGCAGTACGGCTCGGGCATCACCGAGGTGCCCGGAGAGGAGGAAGTGGAGAGCGGCGATATGGTCGAGCAACCACCGCTTCCGCAGCGTGGAGCGGAGGATCCTCGAGGGGAGGTTCTTCCGCAGCATCAGGATGTTGTTTCGGAAGTTGAGGAAGGTCTTCCGTGGGTTGTCTGCGCTGAGCGACTTCCCACCCCAGTGGTAGACGATGCTCTCGGGGATGACGTAGAGGTCGTGTCCGGCAGCCTGCCAGCGCCAGCAGAGGTCGATCTCCTCCTGGTGGGCGACAAAGGTCTCATCCAGTCCTCCGGCGGCGAGGTAGGCCTCCCGTCGGCAGAGCATGCAGGCACCGCTGGTCCAGAAGACCGGCATCGGCTCCCGCCCATACTGTCCGCGATCCTCCTCGAGGGTGGAGAAGAGTCGCCCTCGGCAGAAGGGGTAGCCCAGCCGATCCATATAGCCTCCGAGTGCGCCGGCATACTCGAGCCGCTCAGGCTCACGCTCCCAGCGGATCGTCGGCTGGACGGAGACCACCTCGGGGTGGCTGTCGAGGAAGGCGACCAGCGGCTCCAGCCAGCCCTTGGTCACGAGGACGTCGTCATTGAGGAGGCAGATGTAGTCGTACCCCTCCAGCTGAGCGATGGCCCTATTGTACCCGGCGGCGAAGCCAAGGTTGCTCCCGAGCGGAAGCGCCACCGCCCGAGGGTAGTCTCGAGCCAGTATCTCGAGGGACTCATCCGTGCTGCCGTTGTCCGCCTCGATCACGTCTGCCAGCTCCGGGTCGGTATGCTCGAGCAGGGTCGGGAGGTAGTGTGGGATCAGCGTGGAGCCGTTCCAGTTGAGTACGACGACGGCAACCTTTTTCCTCATACCGGTACGCCCTCCACCAAGTCGGGATGTCCCGGCACCACGTGATCTGCCCGGACCTTGACCACCTCGCCCACGAGCCGCGGCTGATAGGGGATCCGGACGCGGAGATAATTCTCTGTATAGCCATGGAGCCACTCTTGCTCCTCCGGCTCCTCCACCAGCAGTCGCCGCTCGCTCCCCACCTGGCTCCGGGTGAAGTGGCTCAGCTTGTGGTCGCTGATGGTGATCAGCCGGTGCGCGCGCCGGTGCTTCTCCTCAGGCGATACCACCGGGGTGATCCGCAGCGCAGCGGTACCCTTTCGCTCACTGTAGGGGAAGACATGGAGCTTGGAGACCGGCAGCCCGGCGATGAAGGCGGCGCTCTCCTCGAAGTCCGCCTCCTCCTCGCCCCGCATGCCGACGATCACGTCTACGCCGATGTAGGCGTCCGGCATCAGCTCGTGGATCAGCTCCACCTTGTGGGCAAAGACCTCCCGCCGATAGCGCCGCCGCATCAGGCGTAGCACCTTATCAGAGCCACTCTGCAGGGGGATGTGGAAGTGTGGGGCAAAGCGCTTGCTCCCCCTGACGAAGTCGATGATCTCGTCGGTGATGAGATTGGGCTCTATGCTGGAGATGCGGAAGCGGTCGATCCCCTCCACGTTGTCTAATGCCTCTAAGAGCCGGAGGAAGGAGCTCCCGGTGTCTCGCCCGAAGTCCCCCACATTGACTCCCGTCAGGACGAGCTCCCGTCCCCCGTGCGCTGCCACCTGCTCAGCTCGGCGGACGAGGTCCGATACCTCGCCACTGCGGCTGTGACCTCGGGCAAAGGGGATTGTGCAGTAGGAGCAGCAGTAGTCGCAGCCGTCCTGCACCTTGAGGAAGTGGCGTGTGCGTCCCTCGGATGAGACACTGGGGACAAAGGTGGTCGCCTCCTCGTAGGGCGACACCTCCACCGTATCGATCGCACTCAGGTGGTCGAGGTAGTGGAGTAGGGCGCCCTTCTCCTTCGCTCCCAGCACCAGGTCGACACCGGGGAGCTTGGCATACCGCTGCGGCTGGAGCTGTGCCGAGCAGCCGGTGACGACGATCACCGCATCGGGATGATCGCGGTGGGCTCGGCGGATCAGCTGCCGGCTCTTCCGGTCCGCCACCGAGGTGACGGAGCAGGTATTGACCAGCACCAGGTCGGCAGGTTCGCCCTCCTCGGCGAGGACCATACCCCGCTCCAGGAGTGCCTGCCCGAGGAATGAGGTCTCGGCAAAATTGAGCTTACAGCCCAGCGTGCAGAGGGCGACGCGCCGCCCCGTGTATGTAAATCCTTGCTCACTCATAAGTAGCACAAAGGTACCAAAAAGCAGTCCCGCCTTCTATCTCGGGGCTTTTGGGTACCTTCGCTGAAAATATTATGAGACCTTTGCATAATACCCCATCTGTAGCGTCACTTTCGAGATTCGGGCTTGGTCATGTGCGTAAGCACACTTCCTTCGCCCTCACTCTCAGTTCCTTGCATCTGGGGTATTCTGCAAAGTCCCTGCCGAAAAAGCACCGCTTTTTCGGCGAAAGACCATTTTGCAAAAGTCTTTATATGTTAAATGAGCCATATCGTATTATGAAGAAGTCTCAGTCTCTACTACTAACTGCCGCACTGCTGCTCACCCTTGCCCTCTCCGCCTGTGGTGGGCAGCGGAAGGCGAGCACGCAGCTGCCACCGCTTAAGATCGGTGCGATGTCCTCGATGGACTACCTGCCCTACGTGGTGGCTGAGAAGATGGGGATCTACGACTCACTCGGTCTGGAGGTGGAGATCGTCAAGTTTTTCTCCGCCAACGATCGGGATGCCGCCTTCCGTGCCGCCCAGGTGGATGGTACCGTCATCGACTATACCGGCGCCGCGATCCAGCATGCCGCCGGGATGCCTCTCGCACTCATCACCGCTCACGATGGCTACTTCGAGATGATGGCAACCGGCGGGCTCACCACCATGGAGGATCTGAGAGGAAAAAAGGTAGGCGTCTCCCGCAATACGGTGATCGACTACTCTACCGACCTGATGCTCCGCGCCGCCGGCATGGAGCCGACCGACGTCGATAAGCCGGAGGTAAATAAGATCCCCCTTCGGCTCGAGATGATGGTCGGAGGAGAGCTGGACGGCTCAGTCTTCCCCGACCCTTTCATCACCATTGCGAAGTCCAAGGGCTTCGTCTCCCTCTCCTCCACAAGGGCTCTCGGCATCTCTGTCACCGGTACGATGATGCGGCGTGAGGCTCTGGACGAGAAGGCGGAGTCGGTGAAGCTCCTCCTCCGGGGGTACAATCTCGGCATCGACTACCTCCTCTCTCACCCCCGCTCGGAGTGGCAGTCGATCCTCGTCGAGGATGCCGGCATCCCCGAGGGACTGGCTGACCGGGTCACCCTGCCGGACTATCGTCATGCGGCGCTCCCCTCAGCCAAGGATATGGAGGAGACACTCGCCTGGCTCCATGAGCATGACCTCGTCCCGGCAGACTATACCGGCGAGGGACTGGTCGACGGCTCGTACCTCCCTCAGTAACAGAGCCTATGAGTCGGGTGACGATCGACCATCTCTCGGTCGCCTATAGGGGGCGACGAGGCGAGACGGTGGCGGTAGAGGATCTCTCCCTCACGCTTGAGGACGGGGAGATCCTCGGGCTGACCGGTCCCTCGGGGTGCGGTAAGTCCACGCTCCTCCACGTCCTCTCAGGGATCATCACCGACTATGAGGGGACAGTGCTGATCGATGATCTGCCCCCGGATCCCAAGGTACACTCCGTGGCGCTGGTTCCGCAGGGACTGGCCCTCCTCCCGTGGATGACGGTGCGAGAGAATATCCTCCTTCCCCATACGCTGGGGGGAAAGGAGTGTCCCAACCTCTCCCACCTGGATGAGGTGCTGGAGACCCTCGAGATCGCCCCCTTCGTCGATCGCTATCCGCGCGAGTTGAGTGGCGGGCAGCAGCAGCGAGTCGCTCTGGCGAGGGCGATGGTGCAGGACCCGGACCTGCTGCTCCTCGATGAGCCCTTCTCGGCACTCGACATCGGGACGGCAGAGCGGAGTAGGGCGCTCCTGCAGCACTTCCGCCGCAGGCTCGGGCTGACGACGATCCTCGTGAGCCACAATGTTGAGGAGATCGCCGGGCTGGCAGAGCGCGTGATCGTCATGGGTGGCACGCCGGGACGCATCCTCTCTGAGACGAGAGGGGCATCGGCGGAGCGCCTCGCAGAGGAGATCAAGTCATGAGACCGGACAGCATCACCTACCGCTTCCTCGTCGGCACGCTACTGATCAACGTGATCTGGTACGTTGCCTACCTCCTCATCGGAGAGAGGGCCTTGATCTCGCCTCTGGTGGTATACCGTCATCTGCCGGTGCTCCTGGCGGGGAAGATGGGACCGCACCTCCTGGCGAGTCTCTATCGGATCCTCCTCGGCATCCCCATGGCGCTACTTCTCGGTCTGGTCATCGCCTGGCTGATCTACAGCTATCGCCCATTCGGGCGGGCGATGAACGCCCTGACCTACCTCGCCTATCCGATCCCCAAGCTCGCCCTCCTGCCTATCGTGATGCTGATAGCCGGGCTGGGCGACGGTGGCAAGGTGGCGATGATCGTCCTGATCCTGATCTTCCAGGTGATCGTCAACGTCCGCGACAGCCTCACGAATATCCCCCGGGAGAGCTTCCACATCGCTCGCTCTCTCGGCGCCGATCGGTGGCGTGTCCTGCGGTACATCCTCCTGCCGGCTGCGCTGCCGGATATCCTCTCCACCCTGCGTGTTGCCATCGGCACGGCGATCTCGGTCCTCTTTGTCACCGAGACCTACGGCACGGAGCGCGGCATGGGGTACTTCATCACCGATGCGTGGATGCGCTTTGACTACATCGATATGTACGGCGGCATTGTCGTCCTGAGCATCACCGGATTTATCCTATTTATCCTTACAGACATAGCAGAGGAGCGCTTCTGTCGCTGGCGCTCTGCAGGTCACTAAATGCACTTCTTTTTTATCTTATGAAAAAAGTACTACTCTCACTTCTTCTCCTCCTGACGCTGGTGCCGGCTCTGTCGGCACAGGGGCACCACCACTTCGATAAGGGAAAGCGTCTCGAGATCCATGGCTATGGTCAGGTCTACTACGATGCCCTCTTGGGCCCGGGGACGAATTCCTTTGGCGTCAATAAGTCGGAGCTTATGGGGACGATGCGCATCACCAACCGGTGGAGTGCGGCTGTCCTCTTTCAGCTCAATAGCCCCGCGATACTCAAGGAGCTCCACATGTCCTACCGCTTTGCCCCGGAGCTGAGTCTCCGTGTGGGGCAGATGAAGACGCCCTTCGGGCTGGAGAACCAGGTGGCTCCTTTCCTCAATCCGCTGAGCCTCGGCGGGACCATGCCGACGGTCTACTTCGCCGGCGTGGGGATGGATCCGCTCTACTCGGGCACCTCAGGGAGGGACATTGGTCTCGAGCTGTCGGGTGACCTCTGGGGCAGGGTGCTCTCCTACAAGCTGGCGGTGATGAATGGTCAGGGGATGAATGCCCTCGACCTCGGCACCTCTAAGATGTATGGCGGTGCGCTCTACCTACGCCCCACCTCTATGCTGACGCTCCACGCCTCTTACCTCGGTGGCGAGCTGCATGCGATGGCGGCGGGCAAGGGAGTCGAGGCGGGTGCGCCCTATATCCGTCACCGTGTCAGCGGCGCCGTACAGCTGACTACCAAGCCGGTCTCCCTTACGGGTGAGTATATGTATGGCAAGGATGCCGAGGTCAGCGGTCAGGGTGCTTACCTCACCGCTGTGGCACACATGACCAAGCGGTACGACTTCGTCGCCTCCGTCGACTACCTCAAGACCGGTATGGGCCCCGGCAGTCTCCTCACCAGCACGCTCGGTGTGCAGCACTGGATGAGCAAGCTCTCCCGCTGGCAACTGGAGTACCGCCTCGTCGCTCCGCAGGGCGAGGGACATGATCCGATGGATCACCACATCCGGATGCAGTTCCAGTTCGGCTTCTGACGGTTGAGTTTTTCTGGCTAACTTTGGTCTGTAAATAAAACCGTTAGCCATGAATAGACTTACACCCCTTACTCTTCTACTCGCTCTGACCCTCCTCGCCACCTCATGCGGCGGGGGTCGGAGCGAGTCGCTTTTCCCCTCCGACGTGATGAGTCGTGCGGAGAAAGCCCTCGAGGCGAAGATCGACACCCTCGGCATCGTCTCTCCGACCGACTCCCTCCGCTTCGTCGACGTGACCGCCGAGGAGCGGGACGCCATGACCTACCTCTACGCCTACATGAGTCTGCCTGACCTGATGGATCACAGCATTGCCTACCATCTGGATAATGTCCGGGTATCGCTGCGGGCAAGGGAGGAGATGCCGTGGGGGAAAAAGGTTCCTGGGACGCTCTTCCGCGCTTTTGTCCTCCCCAAGCGGGTCAATAACGAGGTGCTGGATGACTTCCGGACCACCTACTACGATGAGTTGTCCGCCCTTGTCGATACCATGACCATGGAGCAGGCGGTGCTGGCGCTCAATCGCTGGGCCCATAAGCACATCACCTACCAGCCCTCCGATGGACGCACCTCCAGTCCCATAGCCACGCTGCGGAATGCCCTCGGCCGCTGCGGTGAGCAGAGTACCTTCGTCGTCGCTGTGCTCCGAACTGTTGGTATCCCGGCACGGCAGGTCTATACGCCCCGCTGGGCGCATACGGACGATAACCACGCCTGGGTCGAGGCTTGGGTCGATGGTAAGTGGCACTACCTCGGGGCAAGCGAACCTGCCCCCGTGCTCGACAATGCTTGGTTTGACGCCCCGGTGATGCGGGCGATGATGCTTCATACCACCGCCTTCGGTGACTACGATGGCGATGAGGAGGTGCTGAGCAAGAACGATTGCTTCACCGAGCTCAATGTGACGCCCAATTACATCCGCACCGCACCGATGACCGTCCGTATCGTGGACGAGGCCGGTAAGCCGGTCGAGGGCTCCACCGTCACCTACCGCATTTACAACTACGCAGAGCTTTATCCTCTCGTCACACGAACAACCGATGCTCGAGGGGAAGCGGTGACCAACCTCGGTCTCGGGGATGTGGTGATCTTTGCCTCCAAGGGCAAGGACCTGGTCGCGATGGAGAAGATGACCAATAAGGAGGGCGGCAGCACCCTCGAGCTGACCCTCCGCCCGCTCGACACCATCCCGGCAGAGCAGCACCTGCGTCTCACCCCGCCGGTGGAGCAGACACCGGAGATCCGCTACACCGAGGCCCAGGCGGCAGAGAATGCCCGCCTACTCGCCGAGGAGGATGCCGTCCGTGAGGCCTACACCTCCACCTTCCCCACAGCAGAGCAGGCCGCCTCACTGGCGGACGAACTGAGCGCCACCGGCGAGGATCGCACCCTGCTCCTTGACCTCTTCCCCAAGAGCCGCGGCTACCACGCCACGATAGAGAGCTTCCTCCGCCATGCGACTGAGAGTGGTCGTCTCCATCACGCTCTTCTCCTCCTCTCCTCACTCACAGAGAAGGACCTCCACGACGTCTCCATCACCGCCCTCGAGCAGGTGCTCGACCGGGATCTCTCCGACACCGACTGGCAGGTGCCGATGATCTACTGCCCGCGAGCCATGGACCGCGAGCCGATAGCGCCCCAGCAGCCGGAGCTGGATCTGATCTGCGAGCAGATCCTCGGCAGCGAGGAGCTCAGCCGAGAGGAGCGGGTCACACGGATCCTCGAGCGGGTGGGACAGCTCGCCTACGACAAGCAGTACAATCCCCTCAACCTCCCGATGACGCCCGCCTCCACCTGGATCCTCCGGCGAGGCAACCAGCGCTCCCTCACCGTCCTGCTGATCCGACTGCTCCGCACGGCCAAGGTGCCGGCGTGGTTTGACTTCGGCAACAGCGTTGTCCGCTACCGCAATGACGAGGGTAGGGAGCGGGTGATCCCATTCTTAAAGGAGGAGAAAGAGTCCACTGCCGACTGCCCCCTACAGCTCACCTACGAGCAGGGGACGAATACTGTTCGCACGCCCCACTACACGTCTCACTTCACCATCGGCTACTTCGATCCTGCCGATGGACAGATGTGCACCTACTACTTTGATGACATGGTCCCCTACACTGATCTGCAGGGCAAGTCGCTCCTCTATCCGGACAATTTCCTCCTCGCCGGCAGCAGGCTTGCCGATGGCACCGTCCTCGCCTCCATCCGCCGGATGAGTTGCGGAGAGCCTATGGCGATCGACTTCGATCGGGAGGAGGGCGCCCTGGCAGTGATCGGAAACTTTGACTCAGAGTCGCTCTACGAGGATCTCTCGGGCGAGGAGCGCTCTCTTCTCAGCACCACCGGACGGGGCTATTACCTCCTCGTGCTGGCACGCGATGCCCACGAGCCGTCCGACCACATCCTCCGAGACCTCGGCGCCATTGCTGACCGGTCCGGCAAGTTGCCCATCCCGACCGTGGTACTCACGCGACAGAAGCCCTCTGAGGCGCTCCACAGCCTCCTCCCGGGAGCTGCCTGGGGTGTTGATACTCAGGGGCTGGACAAAGCGCTTGCAGAGGGTCTGGAGCGCTCTCTCCCGCTCGACTACCCGGTGGTGATTGTTGCCGATACCTTCAATCGTGTCGTCTACTTCCATCAGGGCTACACCATCGGTATAGGCGAGCAGATCGCTGATGTCCTCTCACGGTTATGAGTAAATCCTTCTACCTCACGCTCCTGACCCTCCTACTCCTCCCTGCGTGCCAAAGGCAGGCAGAGCCGGTCGAGGAGACCGAGGGGCGTATCTACCCCGACTTTGTCGCCGCTGCGCCCCGCCTCCGCGTCCTCAACGATCGGTGGGAGGCGGGCGATCAGATCGGGATCTTCTCCTCACGAGAGACCGATGTCCCCTACGTCACGACGCATGGGGATGGCGCCTTTGTCCCCCGTAGCGATCGGCGTATCTCCATGGCCCCTGAGGGGGAGACCTTCCACGCCTACTACCCCTACAGCTACGGCGGTGGGGGAGCTGTCTCCTTTGACCTCCGAGACCAGTGTCCTCTGCTCTATGGGGAGGGAAAAGGGATTAAAGGAGAGACGAAGGTGGCGCTCTCCTTCTCCCACCGACTCTCGCAGCTTCGGGTCCGCCTCGTCTCGGAGATCGAGGGGCTGGACCTCTCCGATGCGAGGGTGGAGCTGCAGGGCTATCGCTCCGGTGGTCTGATGGAGAAGCGGAGCGGCACCATCGAACCGGGGACCGCTGTCCACCCGCTCCCATCGTCACGGATCGGCAATACCTTCCTCACCTACATCCTGCCCGGGGAGACCATCGGTGATCCCACGCATAAGGTACAGATCGAGGTGGGGACCAAGTCCATACTCCTCAGGGAGCCCGCCATTAGCGGGGTCACCGAGACGGAGAGTGGCAAGTACTACGAGATCGTCCTGCACCTCAGGCGTACCCCCTCCGAGCCGACCACCGGCGATCTCTCAGCCTCTATCCGCTCCTTTGTGGAGGGCGGTACGATCGAGGGGGACATCATCATCGACCCCGAGCCCTCCCCTAAGCAGTCCATCCTGCTGGAGGAGCACTTCGATTCCTCCCTCGGAGAGATGATCAACCACACGATCATCGGCAAGGGGATCGGCTTTGAGGCCGAGGAGGGGTGCGCCACCGTCACCGGTCGCCGTATAGGGATGACCAAGATCCTCCTGATGTCTCCCGCCATTGACTTCACAGACATCTCAGGGGCGACTCTCTCCTTTGTCCACAGCATCAGCAGGGGGAAGCGTCCGTCTGAGGAGCAGATGCTCTACGTGACGACGGAGGAGATCATGCCCGACTACCCCGAGGAGGCGCGCTGGACGCGGGTGGAGATCCCCAAGTACCCCGAGGCGGGGTCGGAGGACTTTGTGCCCAATTCGATTCCTCTCCCCGACTTTGTCTACGGGCAAAAGCAGGTACGCTTTGCCTTCGTCTACAAGAGCAGAGACTACCAGGAAGCGCTCTGGCGCATCGATGATGTGGTGCTGAGGGTAGGGGGGAGCGACACCCCGCAGGAGGGGCCCGGCACCCCGGATCCCGGGGTCAAACCGACCGAGGGGCTGCTCTTCCCCGGGGCTGACTGCGAGAGCGAGCCTGACCTCCGCACTGCGCTCGGCAAGCAGGGTCTCCGCTCCTATGCGATCCTCTCTCGCGACCACGCTTTTCCCGATCGGGGGCAGGTCCTCTCAGTCGTCAAGCAGCTGAGTGGCAACGACTACCTCCTTTCCTTCAAGGGTGCCATCCCCTCCGGTGCGAGGTTACTCACTTTTCTGCTCAAGGGTGCCAGCTCCGCCCGCTCCCTCTCCGTCAATGTCTACGGTGATCACCTCGGCACCAATGGTCAGCAGGGCTACGTCTGCTACAATCTTGGTGAGGTGTCATCGCATGATAAGGTGCTTCGGGCTGAGCCGCGAAATCTCTACAAGGGGACCATCGACACGAGAGGTCAGTGGATCAAGGTCACGCTGGACCTCACCGCCATCGATCTCAATACGGATCCCGCACGGGAGATGCTTGCCATCAAGCTGGGTGGTGCCTCCGATGTCGCTCTGATGCTGGATGACTTTCGCTTCCGGTAGATACGCGCCGTATAGACTTCGGATCTAACACCCCCAGTAGCCAGTTTATTATGAATCAAGAAAAAATGGTCGTCGGGATTGGAGAGGCCCTGTGGGATGTCCTCCCCGAGGGGAAGAAGATTGGTGGTGCACCGGCCAACTTCGCCTACCACGTCTCTCAGTTCGGGCTACCCGGCTGTGTCGTTAGCGCCGTCGGAGAGGACGCTCTGGGCAGTGAGATCCTGGATAACTTCAGTGCCAAAGGGCTCGGCACCCATATCGCCACCGTCCCTTACCCGACCGGTACGGTACAGGTGGAGATAGATCAGGTCGGTGTCCCTCAGTATGTCATCCGAGAGGGTGTCGCATGGGACAATATCCCCTTTACGTCCGACCTCAAGTCTCTCGCACAGAGGACCACCGCTGTCTGCTTCGGCTCTCTGGCGCAGAGGAGCAGCGTCTCTCGCGCGACCATCAACCGCTTTATCGATGAGATGCCTAAGGATGAGGATAGTCTGATTGTCTTTGACGTGAATCTCCGGCAGTGGTTTTTCACCAAGGAGATCCTCGATCAGTCGATGAAGAAGTGCAACGTGCTGAAGATTAATGATGAAGAGCTTATTGTCGTCAGTCGACTCTTCGGCTACCCAGGCACCGACCTCCGGAGCACGTGCCGGGACTTACTCAATCGGTACCACCTCCGTATGCTGATCCTGACCTGCGGGGTCAATGGCAGTCACATCTTCACCCCGGGGGATATCTCCTACCAAGCGACCCCTGAGGTCGAGGTTGCCGATACCGTCGGAGCCGGGGACTCCTTCACTGCCGCCTTTGTGGCGAGTATCATAAGGGGAATGTCTGTCTCGGAGGCGCACAGGAGGGCTGTAGAGGTCTCTGCCTACGTCTGCACTCAGGCAGGCGCCATGCCGCCCCTCCCGGCCAAGTTTACCACCTGATCGTCCTCAGGGGAAATGATATCTGTCCTGTGTTGCTCCCCGTTGCCGTGATCTCCACCACCGTTTTCGTACACTCCCCCATTTCGTTTTGAGTAAAAAGCACATGAAAGTTAGAAAAGAGATAGAGGCCCTCGCCCCAAAGATGAGGGAGTGGCAGGAGCACCTGCACAAGCATCCCGAGGTGGCTCTCGAGGAGGTCAACTCCGCCAAGTACATTGCCTCAGAGCTTCGTGCCATGGGCTATGAGGTGGAGGAGGGTATCGGTACCACGGGATTAGTGGCTACGCTCAAGGTGGGCAACGGCTCCAAGAACCTCGGTATAAGGGCGGAGTTTGACGCACTCCCCATAGAGGAGGTCAATGAGCTCCCCTACCGAAGCGTCATTGAGGGCAAGTCGCACCTCTGCGGGCACGATGGGCATACCGCCATGCTGCTGGGAGCAGCTAAGTACCTGATCGACACCAAGAATTTCAATGGTACCCTGACGCTTATCTTCCAGCCAGCTGAGGAGACCATGCAGGGCGGCCCCGGTATGATTGCCGATGGGCTCTTCGAGAGGTACCCGGTGGATGCCGTCTTTGCGATGCACAATATCCCCGGTCTCGAGAAGGGTAAGCTCTACTTCCGTGAGGGAGCCACTATGTCGGCCGTGGACAATTGGGAGATAGAGTTGGTGGGTAAGGGCTCGCACGGCTCTATGCCCGAGCTGAGTATCGACCCCGTGGTGGCAGGGGCTTCGCTCGTGATGGCACTCCAGACCATCGTCTCACGCAACCTCAGCCCCTGGCACCATGCCGTCGTCACCATCGGGGCCTTTATCGCTGGAAATGCGGGAAACGTGATTGCCAATAGTGCCATCCTACGTCTCTCGATACGCAATATGATTGCCGAGGATCGGGAGTTGGTGCTGCGTCGTATCCGTGAGATCACCAAGGCCCAGGCAGAGTGCTATGGCTGCACCTACGAGATCAGAGAGGGGCAGCCGGGGGCTGTACTCGTCAATACGCCCGAGGAGACTGCCTTTGCCACCCAAGTAGCGATAGATACTTATGGTGCAGAGAATGTAGTCAACCCGGCTGCCTCCTTTATGAGTAGCGAGGACTTTGCCTTTATGCTCCAGGAGAAGCCCGGCTCCTACCTGATGATTGGAAATGGGGATACCCCGATGGTGCATCATCCCAAGTATATCCTGGATCAAGAGATCTTCCCCATTGGAGCCAATTATTGGGTTTCGCTCGCTGAGGCCTACCTGAAGTAGCGACCAGTCACATACGCCCCTAGCTCCCCTCCTCTGAGATAGGCTATGGCGTGATGGGATAGGGGAGGGGTGCCACGCTGCCGTCTGATAGTGCGACGCCCTCGCGGGTCAGAAATCCAATCATAGACGAGTGGCCTTAGGAGGTATCTTATGGAAGCATGGACGCTATGATGTCTTTGGGATAATAACAGGGGACGTCTGCCTTTGTTTCTGTTTTGAGGAACAATATCGTGTGTACCTTTTGCCCCTTCTTTACGAAGGGTAAGCGGCTGGCACGGCTTGTTAATTGCTCATATACGCTCTGTGCCTCGTCACGCTCTCGCCATTTACACTCTGCCACGAGGATGTGCTTCTTGTCTATCGACTCAGCTACAAGGTCAAGCTCCACCTGCTCATAGTCGTTGCTACCATTCTCTTTGGGTATGCCGCCCCACCACCGTGAGGCGATGCCATAGACTACACCATCGATTTCATTACCTGTGACGAAGTCGCGACAAATCTTTTCCCATATCTGACCAACGTATGTACTGAAGTCCTTACGGATGATATCCATTACGAGATCCTGGCGGTCTAGCTCGATAAGATATCTATTGGGATTGATAAACCTGTAGTAAAAGGAGAGGAAGTTGTCACCAAGGCGATACAGTCCTTTTTTGCTGCTCTTTGGGTTGTCCCCAAAGGGGATATCTTTCTCCACATAGCCCAAGTCGGTCAGTATGCTGATGGGCTGGGAGAGGTTAGTAGCAGGCTGCTGCATGCGACCGGCTATTTCCGAAATACGATTTACTCCATTGCCCACCGTAGTAAGCAGGGAGAAAGACGTAGGCGTATCTCTACGCTCATCACGGAGCAACCGAGTTGGTTCATCGTACAGTGTGCCATAGTTATTGACTAGCAGATGGCGCACCGCCTCTTCCATGCTGTTATAGTCGGCACGAAGTTCCCAGTAGCGAGGCACACCGCCCCAAATAGCATATTCTTCTATGGCTTCTTGGTCAGAGCAGTGCAAGGCTTCTTTTATATAAGGCAAGCGCAGTTGCTTTAGCTTGGGCTGCCACGCACAGCGTTGATATAGAGGAGACTTCTCATTGAGGACTAGTGAGTGCATCATCAGCTGGGAGGAACCGCACAGGATCAGATTGTATTTCAGCCTTTTGTTGTCCACTAATCTTTGGATGATGGAGGGCAGTGAGGGATCGCTCTTTACGAGGTAGGAAAACTCATCTAAGCAGACCGATGTGTTATCCCCTGCATATAGATTGACGCAGGTAAGCACTGTCTCCCAGTCGTTGTAGGATACTCGATCAAAGCCGTCAAACGTAAAAGAAACAGTCTTGGCAAAGGAGTCGATCTGTTGCTGAGTCTGTGCTTCTTCGCTCAGATGGTATACATCCTGCTCGGTCAAAACATGCTTGATGAGCTCTGACTTTCCGATGCGCCGCCTACCATAAATCACAATCAGCACAGGCCGGCTAAGGCTTAGCGTGCGCTTGAGCGCTGCTGTTTCTTCTACTCTGTCTATAAATTTCATACCTCCAATAATTATCTTTGTCAAACATTATCTTTCGCAAAGATAATAACTTGATCGGTACCAACACACAAAATCACTAATGAATTTTGCTCTGCGAAAAACTATGTTTGACAAAGATAATGTTTGGCGAACATAATAAGGCCGGTTCGCAGTCTGCTGAACTGGGAGGGAGAGGAGAAAGAGATCGCATTTGCTGTGGAGACCATAATAGAACGGTGTCCAATGCCCGGTGGATAGGCGCTTGATCTAATACCGATATTAGTGAAGTCTAATACCGGTATTAGATTTCACTAATATCGGTATTAGAGATTTCCCTGAGGCTTTGGTAGGAGTGACCGAAAGCGACGCCTCAGATCGCATTTGATTAACTTCCAGAAGTCTGCAACTGAGTTGCGAGCGATAGTACCTACCTTTGCTGGTGATAAGGGGAGGCGATTCAGTACACAATAGATAAGTTTTAATGAGACGATTATTTTTCTTGATCTCCCTACTGATGATGGTAGGGAGCTTGGAAGTTTCGGCACTGGACCTCCGTGTAGTAGTGTATGACGAAGCAGGGGAGCCCCTCCCCTACGCCACCATCAAGGTGAAAAGTATTGACGGCAGCAAGGTGCTCACAGGAGGCGTAACCCGTGACGATGGCTCCTTCACTCTACAGATCGAGCAGCATCAGCTACCGGTATTACTTGAGGCAAGCTTGATCGGCTTCACCCCCAAGGAGGTGAGGTGCGAAAGCTCCACCGACTACAAGATCATACTACAGGAGAGTGCCTTAGAGCTGGCGGAGCTCTCCGTAACCGCCAATCGTATCCCACACCGGATGGTCGCCGGCGGTATCAGCACCTCCATAGAGGCCTCTCCGCTCGCAAATCTATCGGACGTCTATAGTGTGCTCAGAGGCGTGCCACTCGTCGAGATCGAGGGGACCGAAGTGCGGGTAGCTGGCAAGGGGACCCCCATCATCTACATCAACGACCGACTGATGACCGACCCCAATCAGCTGCGCAACCTCAAGCCCTACCTCATCCGCGACATAGAGGTGCTCACCAATCCCGGTGCCAGGTACAGCTCCTCCACCGAGTCGGTGATCAAGATCTACACCAAGCGCGAGCAGGGCACCGGTCTCAGCGGCGAGGTAAAGCTCGATCTAAATAATCAGATAGGTAGCCCCATGGGTTATCAGCCCTACCTTCGGCTCAATTATCGGCTCAATAACTGGGACTTCTTCACCAGTGTCATGTACAAGGACGAGCAGACCAATCACTCCTTCCCCTCTCTGCGCACTCACGGCAAAACCGATCAAAGCGAGTGGATCAACCAATCCACCACCAAGCACAAGGAGGGTGTACAGACACAGGAGTATACGGTGGGCATCAATTACGAAGATGAGGTGCAGAGCGCAGGCTTCAGATACCGCATTGCCGCCGATAAGGAGGACTCCTGGATGTTCTCCGACCTCACCAGCAACCACCTCAGGCCCACACCAGAGGCGGTAGAGCGCTACTTTGGCAAGTCACAGACCCTCAAGCCCTGGAATGCCTCGCACCGCCCCAATCTCTACTACCTGAGGAGGTTTGGGGACTGGAAGGCACAGATCGACCTCGACTACTACCTGACCGGTATGAGCCACTCCACCGAGAGAGCAGCTGAGGGGCATACCGAGGCGTACGAGCTCTCCGGCGTGGAGAATAGCCATGGGGCGAAGTACCAGTCTGCAGGAGGACGCTTGGACATCTCCGGACCACTCTGGGGCGGTCGTCTCGAGATGGGTGGGGAGTACTCTAAGGTCCATAACCGCTTTTACAATCATCTCGATGCCAGCCTCAGTCTCACCGACCTGGATAGCGAGCAGCGGGAGCAGTTCCTAGCTCTCTACCTGGAGTATCAGCGCAAGATAGCCTCCGAGTGGAGCGCCACTGCAGGCTTACGCATGGAGCACCTTGAGAATAAGTATATCGACAAGGGGGTATTGGATCCCGATAAGAGCCATACCACCACCAATCTATTCCCCACACTGGCAGTCTCAGGTCGCCTCTGGGGTGTGCGCACCGAGCTCTCCTTCAGGAGCCGGATCAATCGACCAAGCTACGTACAGCTACAGCCACAGTACCTCTACGTGAGCCGATACGAGTACAAGGTGGGTGACCCCAACCTCAAGGACGCCATCGACTACTCCACCTCTCTCACCCTCAGTAAGAGCTGGCTTACCACCATCCTCAGTCACACCTATAGCCGCGACTGTCTCACCCCGGAGACCGCCCTCTTTACCGACCCCACCACCGGAGCAGTCCGGCCCTATATCACCCTATACAAGACCGTCAACGCCCCTCCACACCATGCTCTCTCGGCGGCGATGGTAGCCAGCCCTACGATCAAGTGGTGGAAGCCTATCTTCACCCTGCGCCTCTCCAAGATGATCGGCTACGACCTCTGGAACTTCGAGGAGCGGATCACCAATCGTAAGCCCACCCTCGCCCTCAGCGTGGCCAACCAACTGACGCTCCCCAGGGATATCAGCATGGTATTCAACGTCGGCTACACCCCATTTGGCAACGAAGACAATATGGAGTTCACCGCCCCCATCCTCACCAGCTACGCCGAGATCTCCAAGCAGTGGCTCAAGGAGAAAAATCTCCTCACCACCCTCTCCATCAGCAACCTCTTCAATACCACCCACTCTGTGCGTACCGCCACCAGGTACAGCGTGATGGAGTCCACCGAGCACGTGCCTCCACGTATTGCCTTCACCATCTCCTACCGCTTCAATAGCTCCAAGGACAAGTACCAAGGCACCGGCGCCCTCGAGTCAGTCATCGACCGTATGAACGCGGGACACAACTAACCGGGGCACAACTGCTAGGGCACCTCACCAGAGGTGACAAGCCCGGTCAGGGGTGACGCATGCTTATGATGCGCCCGATCCCGCAGGGGCAGTGCCCCGTAGGGATCATCGCTTCCTGGCCCGCGTGTTGAGGCACGAAGTGCCGAAGACCTCGGGAAAGATATACGACCCCGCCAGGGTGTCGCACTGCTTGAATAGGCAACAAGTGCGACACCCTGGCGGGGTCGCTGGAAAGGGGGATTTCTGCTCGGCGACCCACAAGGAGTCGAAGGGGTAGGGGCGGGCCTCGGCACATCGGTCACCGCTTCGCGGATGTCCGATGCCTATTGGAGCGAGCACCCTTCGGGTGCCTCCTGGATGTGCCCCCTTGGTATATGATTAGAGACTGTTGCACGAAGTGCCATTCTCAATTACCCTAATGCTCTAATTACGTCACCCCTGGCGCTGACGGGACAGGTGTCACGCGACGGCGCAAATCTGCGTATCTTTGTAGGTATGAGACTATCCTATGACATTATCGTGGTCGGTGCCGGCCATGCCGGCTGTGAGGCGGCCCATGCAGCTGCCATGCTCGGCTCGCGTACCCTCCTCATCACCATGGATCTCGACAAGATCGCCCAGATGTCGTGCAACCCCGCCGTGGGGGGCATCGCCAAGGGTCAGATCGTGCGCGAGCTGGATGCCCTCGGCGGTCTGATGGGGATCATCACCGATAGGTCGTCGATGCAATTTCGGATGCTCAATAGGAGCAAGGGACCTGCGATGTGGAGCCCCCGCTCTCAGAGCGATAGGGGGCGGTTCTCGCACCTGTGGCGAACTTATCTCGAGCAGACGCCCAACCTCTCTCTCTGGCAGGATGCTGTCGTGCAGCTGCTCCACGAGGGTGGGGAGGGTGGGGCGGTCACCGGCGTAGTCACCGCCATGGGGCTTACGATAAGGGCGAGGGCGGTGATCCTCACCAATGGGACCTTCCTCAATGGCCTGATGCATATCGGCAGCGTGCAGATCCACGGCGGGCGCATCGCTGAGCCGGCCTCGCTACGCCTCTCGGAGCAGATCACAGGGCTGGGCTTCAGAACCGATCGGATGAAGACCGGCACGCCGATGCGGCTGGATGGTCGGACGATACACTTTGACCTCTGCGAGCGTCAGGATGGTGAGGAGGGATGGCACCACTTCTCTTTCCTCCCCGAGGTGTCCCGACTGGAGACGCCGCAGAGGCCCTGCTTCCTCACGGAGACGACGCCTGCGAGCCATGAGGTGCTGCGGCGTCACCTCGATGAGGCACCACTCTACAATGGTCAGATACACAGCATAGGACCGCGCTACTGCCCCAGCATAGAGACGAAGATCGTCACCTTTGCGGGGAAGGATCACCACCCGCTCTTCCTCGAGCCGGAGGGTGCCGATACGATGATGTATTACCTCAATGGCTTCAGCAGTTCGCTCCCCATAGAGGTACAGGAGGAGGCGATCCGGCAGATCCCGGCGCTGCAGGACGCAACGATTATGCGACCCGGCTATGCGATCGAGTACGACTGCTTCGACCCGACGCAGCTGCACCACACGCTGGAGACGAAGTTGGTCAAGGGGCTCTTCTTTGCCGGTCAGATCAATGGCACGACAGGCTACGAGGAGGCGGCCGGGCAGGGCTTCGTCGCCGGGGTCAATGCCCACTTCACCGCTCAGTCTCTTGCCGAGACCTTTACCCTCGCTCGGGACGAGGCCTACATAGGGGTGCTGATCGATGACTTAGTGACGAAGGGGGTGGACGAGCCCTACCGGATGTTTACCAGTCGCTCTGAGTACCGCATCCTCCTAAGGCAGGACAATGCCGACAGACGCCTCACGCCTAAGGGGATAGAGCTGGGGACGGTCGACACAGACCGCCGTCAACGGCTGGAGGCGAAGCTGGCGCAGATCGATCGCTTTGAGGAGCTGCTCAGGGACACTTCCGTAGCCGACACGCCAGACCTTGCGGCTTACTTCGCGCGGGTAGGGGAGACACCGCTGAGGCATCCGCAGAGGCTCCGTGAGGTGATCCTTCGCCCCCGTATCACGCTGGATGGGCTGGTCCCCTTTGTCCAACAGCTGGCGAACTTCTTGGAGCAGGGTCAGCTGGCGGAGGAGGTGAAGGAGACCATCGAGGTGGAGGTGAAGTATGCCGGCTACATTGCCCGCGAGCATCAGGCTGCCGAGAAAGCTCGCCACTTAGAGGATATCCGCATCGCCGGCCACTTTGACTACCTCTCCATCCAGTCGCTCTCGACCGAGGCGCGGCAGAAGCTCGACCGCATCCGTCCGGAGACCATCGGTCAGGCCTCCCGGATCCCCGGCATCAGCCCCTCGGATATCAATATCCTCCTGATACTCATGGGACGATAGCCCTCTTTGTTTCACGTGGAACCCTATGCTGATAGCCAAGAAAGACATACGCAACAGCCTATCCGTGATCCCCGAGTCGCCCGGAGTCTACATCTACCGCGACAAGGAGGATAAGGTGCTCTACGTCGGTAAGGCAAAAAATCTCCGCAAGCGGGTGGGGCAGTACTTCCAGCGCGAGTCGGACCGGCCCAACGCTCGGGCGATGCTGCGCGTCTTTGAGACCGTGGAGTATATCGTGGTCCAGACGGAAACAGATGCGCTCTTGCTTGAGAATAACCTCATCAAGACGCACCAGCCACCCTACAATATCATGCTTAAGCATGGTAACTTTTACCCCTACATCTACGTCACGAGGGAGCGCTTCCCGCGCTTTGGGACCACACACAAGCCACAGCCGGGCGGTAGCACGGAGTACTATGGGCCCTACCCCAATAAGTCGATGGCCTATCAGCTGGTTCAGCTCTTCCGCCGACTCTACAAGTTTCGCACCTGCTCTTTTAACCTCTCTCCGGAGAATATCGAGCGGGGGAAATTCCGTGTCTGCCTGAAGTACCACATCGGCCGCTGCAAGGGGCCTTGCGAAGGTCTGCAGACGGAGGAGGACTACGACAGGGACGTACGGGCGGCTAAGGAGATCCTGCGAGGGCATATTACGGAGGTGAAGCGGGATATCAAGGAGGTGATGACAAAGGCATCCGAGGAGCTGGACTTTGAGACAGCCCTGCAGATGCAGAATATGCTCTATACGCTGGAGAACTACCAGGGGAAGAGCACCATCATGAGCAACGTCATCGGTGATGCGCTGGTGGCCACCTATGGCTCTTCGCGGCACTCCTTCTTCGTCAATTACCTCCTGACGAGAGACGGGCGGATCATCTCGGGGAGAACTATGGAGTATCGTCGAGGGATAGAGGAGGACGAGGAGGAGCTCTTTGCCTCAGTCCTGAAGGACTTGCTCGATACGCTGCCGCTGGAGGGCACTCGCGAGCTCATTCTCCCCCTTATGCCGGAGTACCTCGACCTCTCTGCCTATCGCGTCACGATCCCTCAGAGGGGCGACCGAAAGCATATCCTCGACCTGAGCCAGCACAATGTGGATCAGTTCATCAAGGATAAGGACCTGCAGGCGGAGAAGCTCAACCCTGCCCAGCACAATATGCAGATCCTGCGAGACCTGCAGAGCTCGGTCGGTCTGCCTACGCTCCCCTGGCACGTTGAGTGCTTCGATAACTCCAATATCCAAGGAGCGGAGCCGGTGGCCGCCTGTGTCGTCTTTAAGGGCGGCGTCCCCTTCAAGAAGGACTACCGACTCTTCCACATCAAGACGGTTGAGGGACCGGACGACTACGCCTCGATGCATGAGGTGGTGGTTCGTCGTTACAGCCGTCTGCGTGACGAGGGGGAGGAGCTCCCCGACCTCATCATCACCGATGGAGGCAAGGGACAGATGGGGGTGGTGCGAAAGGCGCTTGACGAGGTGGGGGTAGAGATACCGATCCTCGGTCTCGCCAAGGACGATCGCCACCGCACCAGCGAGGTGCTCTATGGAGATCCGCCTCAGGTGATCGGCATCATGCAGCGCGGGCAGGTCTTTCACCTCCTTGAGAGGATACAGAATGAGGTGCACCGCTTCGCGATCACCTTCCACCGAAATGTCCATGCTAAGAAGTCGATCTCCTCTGAGCTCGACGTTATCACCGGCATTGGTCCTGCCACTCAGAAGAAGCTGATCCGTACCTTCAAGTCGGTGAAGCGCATACGCGAGTCTGTTTCTCTGGACGAACTGACAGAGGCTATTGGTCCTGCCAAGGCGCGCCTCGTTTGGGACTACTTCCACCCCGACAGCGAGTAGCTGCGCGGTGCCCCCTCATTCTGTCGACCCGCAAGGGGTCGAGTCAAAATACGAATGCTTATACATCAGTCGTCGGCACTTCGAGCCTTGACCGATGCCTATGGAGCGAGCACCCTTCGGGTGCCTCACGGATGAACACCCGTCTGTATGCGATTACCCTAAAGCTTAAGCCCATCACGCCTTGCAGGGGCAGAGGCATAATCAGCGGTGGATAATACCCGAAAATCCCAAAATTGTAAGGTAGAGGTGCGGAGGTGTTTACATAAGTCATTCACCTCCTTTTGGAGCGCGGGACAATCCACCCCGACAGTGGTGCACGCTCTTTAGCGGTGATGATCAAATGCGTCAGCCCTGATTTCTTTTCTGTGCCGACCTCCAATTTGTCCTAAAGTGGTATCTTTGGACTATGAGAGCAGTTATTCAGCGTGTGAGCGAGGCGTCCGTGACGGTCGATGGGTCAGTGATCTCATCGATCGGTCCCGGGATGCTGGTTTTACAGGGAGTGGAGGTTGGCGACACCGCCGAGGATATGGACTACTTGGTCCGCAAGATCATTGCCCTGCGTATCTTTGACGACGAGGATGGGGTGATGAATAAGGACATCCGGTCCATCGGTGGGGAGATCCTGCTGGTCAGCCAGTTTACTCTCCTTGCATCGACGAAGAAGGGCAATAGACCCTCCTACGTCCATGCTGCGAAGGGCCCAGAGGCAGAGCCTTTCTATGACCTTATGGCGCAGGCTCTATCAGCAGAACTCGGGTCAGAGGTGAAGAAAGGGGTCTTTGGGGCCGATATGAAGGTCCGGCTACTCAATGACGGCCCTGTGACCATTTGCATAGACTCGCGAAACCGATGACTGACACACCCAGCCCCACTCTTAGAGAGGTCCAGTCGATAGTCGACCGGTGGATCCGCGACTATGGGGTCCGCTACTTTTCCCCTCTCACCAATATGGCGCAGCTGACTGAGGAGGTGGGAGAGGTGGCGCGTGTAATGGCGCGCACCTATGGGGATCAGAGTGCAAAGTCCACAGACGATCTCTCCAAGGAGCATCTGGCAGACGAACTCGCTGATGTCCTCTGGGTCCTCGCCTGCATTGCCAATCAGACCGATTGCGATCTTACGGAAGCCCTTGAGAGGAATATAGCTAAGAAGACAGCTCGCGACAAATTCAGACATTTATCTAATCCCAAATTATACAACCATGAGTCATAATCACCACGAGAACGACTTCTTCCCCTCACAGGACAAGTACAGTGAGGCCTTCGGAAAGTTTACCTTTGACCTCAGTATGGAGGAGGTGACGGCAAAGGTGCAGGAGTGTGTTGACAAGCACTATAAGGAGCTTGATACCAGAGATAATATCAACCTCATCCATAGTATGATCGACCTCACCTCGCTTACCTCTGAGGACAACGAGGATAAGATCTATAAGCTGACGCAGCAGGTCAATAAGCTGGATGATGACCACCCTGACATTACCCCGGTGGCAAGTATCTGCGTCTATCCCAACTTTGCTCAGGTGATCAAGGAGAATCTCACCGTTGAGCAGTGCCATATCACCTGCGTGGCGGGTGGCTTTCCCTCGTCGCAGACCTTCCTTGAGATCAAGGTGGCTGAGATAGCCCTCGCCATCCACGATGGTGCGGAGGAGATCGACATTGTGCTCCCGGTCGGTGCTTTCCTTGCCGGTGACTACGAGACTGTCTGTGACCAGCTCCAGGAGCAGCGGCAGGCAGCCAAGGATGTGATCCTGAAGGTGATCCTTGAGACCGGAGCCCTTCAGACGCCCGAGAATATCGTTAAGTCGTCCATCCTCGCCCTCTTCTGCGATGCAGACTTCATCAAGACCTCTACAGGAAAGGGGTACCCCGGTGCGACACCGGAGGCGATCTACATCATGGCCTCTATCGTCAAGCAGTACTACGATCAATTTGGTCTCAAGAGAGGGATCAAGGCTGCCGGTGGAGTGCGTACGACGGAGGAGGCGCTCAAGTACCTCTGCATCCTCAAGGAGGTGCTTGGTGACGAGTGGCTGACTCCCGATCTCTTCCGCTTTGGTGCCACCTCTCTGGAGGCTGACACGCTCAAGCATCTCCTCTGATCTACAGTCAGAAATCCATAGGTTCGCAAAGCTCCGCTTCGTCAGCTTTGCGAACCTTTTTTATGTCCTCAGACGCTACTTCCTAAATACCTGTCGTTTGCGCCGTCCGACTCGTCCGATTAGGTGTCGTACTGCTTGAGTAGAGGACTACCAGCGCAGTGCCCTTGCGTGGTTTTCGGTATGGGTGATTTCTGTTCGGCGACCCGCAAGGGTCGGAAGGGCAGGGGACGGCCTTCTGTACATCGGTCACCACTTCGCAGATGACCGATGCCTATGGGGCGAGCACCCTTCTGCCTCCCGCATGACCCCCCTTTGTATATGATTACCCTAACGCCTAAATGCGTCAGCCCTGTATCTAATGTGAGAATAGTCGCTTCTAATCGGGGTGGGAACGGGACTTTCTACTATATTTGTGACTATGAAGTTGCTCACGAAAACGGCTTTTGCCTCGTCTATTGAGGTAAACCTCCCTCTGTCGAAGAGTGAGGGCATTCGCTCATTGATCTCCTGTTACCTCCTTCGGCGGGGTAGGGGAGTCAATCAGATGCCCCATAGGGATCTCTTGAGTACAGATGCCCCAGAGGACCTCTACACCATCTATGATGGTCTCCAGGCGCTTCTCTCGGGAAAGTCCGACATCACCCTCACAGCCTCTGCCAGCGTCGCTCGGTTCCTACTGGCTCTTGGTGCAGCCGAACCGCGCAGAACGGTCTTTCATCTTACGGATCCTCAGCTGCTCCGTCGCCCTATGGGTCCGCTCCTCGACTTTCTGCAGAGAAGGGGAGTCACGATTGATCGTACGGACGACCGGTGGATTGTCAACTCACGATGCCAGGTGGTTCCACGTGAAACAGAAGTAGACGCAAGAGCGTGGGAGTCAAGTCAATTTGTCTCGGCAATAATCTATTTTTCGGTAGCTCAAAACTATCCTTTGAGTATCCGGAGACAGCATTCTGATCCCAGTTCAAGGTATATCGCTCTGACGATCGACTGTCTCAGTCAGATCGGTATAGATCTCGCTTGGGATGCGGATCGGATTAAGTTTGAGCCTACACGTGATACAGGTTTGGTAACTCTCAATCCTGATGATCTGACCCTCCCAGTCGATTACTCCTCCGCTGCTTTTTGGCTGGAGTTGCAAACGCTCCATCCGGAGATCCAAATGGTGGTTTTGAAGGAGCTGAAACCTAATTCCCCCCATCCGGATGCCCGTGTGCTTGACTTTTTCATGCCATTTCTGGATGTCGTTTCGACCGATTACTCCTCGGTGAGGCTCTCCCGACGTAAAGAAACACAAGTGGCAGACCGGCCGTTAAGTTTTGACTTGTCTCAAAACCCTGACCTCTTCCCTGCTCTCTTCGCCACAGTGATTGGCTTAGGAGTGCCCGCCACTTTTACGGGATTATCCTCACTGGCTTACAAGGAGTCGGATCGCCTCGGTGCGTCCCTCTCTATCGCACGCTCCCTCGGCTGGTCCGCTGATGCCTTCGTCAGACTATCGCCGGACGGGTTTACCTACACGGGCGTTCCACGTGAAACGATCCCCGATAGTGTGACGCTCAATCACAGAGGGGATCATCGCTTGGCTATGGCCTTTGGAGTCCTTGCTACCGCACTGGAGGGGACACAGGTGATGGTACCGGATGATGTAGCTGTGACGGCACGGAGTTATCCCCACTTTTTTACCGACCTTTGCAGGCAAGCCCGTTGAACTTATGATGAAGAACAGACGTCGATCTCCATGGCTCCACCTCTCTCTCCTGATAGGCGGAACGATTGCCATAATCTACGGATGCGCCAATAGGGTGGCGCCGGATGGCGGCCCCTATGACGACCAGCCCCCGAAGCTCGTCCGGAGTCATCCGGCGGATCGTGAGCTCAATGTCTCGTCCAAGAAGGTGTCTCTCTGGTTTGACGAATTTGTCACCATCAAGGACCCGCTCAAGAAGATCATCGTCTCCCCGCCTCAGTTGCAGCAGCCGGAGATCATCTCTTATGGGAAAAAAGTGGTGGTCAGCCTCAAGGACACCCTCACGCCCAACACCACTTACACGATCGACTTCACCGATGCGATCGTCGACAATAACGAAGGCAATCCGCTGGAGAACTTCTCCTTCGCCTTCAGCACCGGGGACCGCATCGACACCATGGAGATCGCAGGGACGGTCCTTAATGCTCGCACGCACGAGCCTATGCAGGGGCTCCTCGTCGGTCTTCATCCCGACACTGCCCCGAGGAGTGCCTTCCACGACACCACGTTTCTCCGCACCAGTCGCACGTCTGACAAGGCGAAGTTTGTGATCCGCAACGTCCGTGAGGGACGATACCACGTCTATGCCCTCAAGGAGAGCGATGGAAACTACCGCAATGATATGGTGGGGACCGAGGGTGTTGCCTGGCTCGATAGTGCCGTCCTCACCACCTGCAAGCCCGACATTCGCCCCGACACCCTCTGGGTCGACTCGCTCACCATCGACACCATCAAGCAGGTCCCCTTCACCCACTACTACCCCGATGATCTGGTCCTGCTCTACTACGAGCCGCGCGACCCGAAGCGCTTCCTGAAGAAAAGAGAGCGCCCCGCCCCCTACCAGCTGAGGCTCACCTTCAACGCCCTTCCTGACAGCGCCATCAAGCTCGCCAGGGTTGACTCCCTCGCGCTGCCGACCGACACGATGACGCCCCCTTACGTCATGGATAAGAGCAAGGATGGTGTCGTCAACTTCTTCTTCACCGACACCACTTGGAGCGCCCACAGCACCTTTGCGCTCACCTACCTCTCCGTTGACAGCCTCGGCCTCCCCGCCTACAAGAGCGACACCCTGCGCATCGCCTACAAGGCGCCCAAGATCGATAAGGAGGAGAAGAAGCGGAAGAGCGCCGAGAGCGACTCCACCGCTCATGCTGTCGAGAGTCCCTTCTCCATCAAGATCGAGCATAAGGGCAAGGGCGGCATCTCCGACTCGATACTCTTCGCGTCGACCCTTCCGATAGACACGTCGATGCTCCGCGCCTTCGCCCTCTACGACGCCAAGGACTCGATCCTCCAGCCGATGCGGATCGATACCGTCACATTCTTTGATGGAAGTGTCACCTCCGGACTCATCAGTGCCCGTCTCAGCTACGGCGGGCAGTACGAGCTCCATGTCGACAGCGCTGAGATCGCCGACATCTATGGCCACCGCCTTGATAAAACTGTCGTTGATGCCTTTAAGGTCAAAGAGAAAAGCGACTTCTCCTCCCTCCGCGTCACCATCCACGACCTGCCTGACTCAATCATAGGCGAACTCCTTACCCCGGATGACAAGCTGGTCTGGACCTCCTACAGTCGAGCAGGGGAGATCTTCTTCCCGGATCTCGACCCGGGGAAATATGGCCTCAGGATCATCTACGACCGAAACGGCAATCATCGCTGGGACCCGGGAGACTACGATGCCTCCATACAGCCCGAAGCGGTCTACTACGCCCCCAAGGTCTTTGAGCTTATGAAGAATTGGGAGGTGAAGGAGAATTTCTACCCCCTCCTGACACCGCTCCTCACACAGAAGCCTCGGACGATGATCCAGACAAAGTTCAACGAGGAGAAGCGCAAGGACCGCAATAAGGAGCGCGAGGAAGAGCTGCGTCGGCGCCGAGAGGGTGGCGGAGACCAGCAGCCCGGTGGCAATCCCTTCGGTGGACAGACACCGGGAGGCGCCCTCGGTGGCATGCGACAAGCCACCCGAGGCTTCTGACCACTGCATCAGCGACATAGCCCACCCCGGTTATGCCATCCGCAGGACCACGGCCTGATCTCTGCCTGAGCGTGTCGTGCTCGGCCTATGCAGTGGCATTGTATGGATCAGGTTTTTCCTCCCCTCCACCTGCGCTGATGATTTCCTCAGTGCCTATTCGGGATCTCTACCGGTCTCCCTTTGTTCAACATAGACCATCCGAGACCTTTGCATAACACCCCATCTGCGGCGTCACTTTCGAGATTCGGGCTTGGTTATGTGCGTGAGCACACTCCCTTCGCCCTCACTCTCTGTTCCTTGCATCTGGGGCATTCTGCAAAGTCTCCGCCAAAAAAAACACAGCTTTTTTGGCGAAAGACCATTTCGCAAAGGTCTTCATCCAGTAACTGATCCTCCGGGAGTACAAGATCAAGCCGTAGGAAGCATATGAGCTCACATCATCCCTCCTCTTCCTTACGTGTCACAGGTCACCGGAGAGAGCCTGCGTATAGGACGGGAGATGGTGGACTCTGCCTTGTGCTTGCTCAGCCCTCCACCCAGCGGATGAGGGGGAGGTGGTGGCGAAGGAGGTAGTCGTTGGTCTTGGAGAAGGGCTTGCTGCCGAAGAAGCCTCGGTAGGCACTTAGGGGCGAGGGGTGTGGCGCACGGAGGATCCGGTGGCGCTCTGGGTCGATGAGGCGCGCCTTCTGCTGCGCATCCGACCCCCAGAGGATGAAGACGAGATGCTCCCGCTGCTCAGCGAGGAGCTCTATCGCCCGGTCCGTGAAGTGCTCCCAGCCCCAGCCGTGGTGGCTGCGCGGCTGGTGGGCGGTGACGGTGAGGGTCGCATTGGGGAGGAAGACACCCTGTCGCGCCCAGTGGGTCAGGTCCCCGGAGAGGGGCTTCTTCACCTCAAGGTCATCGGCCAGTTCCTTATATATATTGTCGAGGGACGGCGGGATCATCACCCCGCGAGGGACGGAGAAGGCAAGGCCCATTGCCTGCCCAACGTTGTGGTAAGGGTCTTGCCCGACGATCACCACCTTGACTTGGTCAAAGGGGCAGAGGTTGAAGGCATTGAAGATCAGGGGAGCGGGCGGGAAGCACTGCCCCTCAGCGTAGGCCCGCCGCACTCGGTCGGTCAGCTGTCGGAAGTAGGGTTGCTCGAAGTCTTCCCTTAGCACCTCCTTCCACGAGGGCTCTATCTGTACGTTCACTGTCTGAGGTACTCCAGCAGTTCGGTCAATTCTTCCCCCACCCCCTTGCGGAGCGGGTCTTCCTCCTTAGCACGGGCATTGGCGAAGCGTGCTATGCGCTGTCGCATCTCGGGCTGACGCTCGGCGAGGCGGGAGAGTGCACGGAGGATGTAGGTCGCCTGGAGCGGTCGCTCCTCGGAGAGCACCTCCTCGGCGCGGTCGAGAGAGTGCTTGACGAAGTGGGTAGAGGCGCTACCGGCAACGGCGAGACGGGTCAGCACGACCCACGGCAGGATGACCTCGGGGGACTTTGCCGCCACCTCCGTAGCCACCCTCTCCTCCTCACCGGAGCCGATCAGCAGGAGGGTGACAAATTGCTCCGCCTCCTCGATCGTGCGACACTCGCCCGCGAGCGAGAGGAGATCCTTGCGAGTCAGCTCCTCCCGGGGGCGGATCATCAGGGAGAGGAGGCGCATCTCGCGGACCTCCTTCGTCCACATCAGGTCGGCAAGGGAGCGGTCGCGGGGCTGCTCTGCAGCGATCTCGCGCAGGTCGGGTAGGCTGACGCCAAAGTTGATCCCATACTGCAGTCCCTTGTTGCGCATACTCTTGGAGACATCGCCACTCATCCGCTTGCGGAGTCGCTGCCGGATCGCATTGAGCCTGTCGTGCCACTTCCCCTCACCATAGGCCTTGTGCTCCTTGCGGAGAAAGCCCTCTAAGGGCAGTGCCAGCGTGCGATACTGCTCGCTGTAGCGGAGGTTTTGCTCAATAAATCCCTCGGTGTAGTCGATCTCCACGCTCTCCCCGCGGAGCGAGAGTCTGGGATTGACAAAGCCGATATAGGGTGCCATACCGGTGGCTCGGTCGCGCCTGATCGCCTCCTCCCTCAGCTCCGGATCCACCTCGGTGCCAAAGCGGGCAACGAGGTCAGCAGCCGCCTCGTAGTCACCCCGGCTCTTGATGCGCTGCAGCTCTCGCAGTAGCTCACCAAAGATCTCTCTCAGCCGATCGTAGTCGTGGATGAGGACGAAGTGCTCCCCCTCGATCTCCTCCAGGGTCACCGCCTCCGGGTACTGCAGGGCGTAGCGGGCGATGAGGGCGCGGTTTTGCATATGCGCCTCCCTCAGCACGGTGTCCTCCCCGAGGCGGGAGAGCTGAGTGATGAGGGCGGAGGTGAGGTAGCGGTCGTACTCCGCCCGATAAGCGTCAGGCGAGGGCAGGATCCCCAGCTCGACCAGCTTCGGGTCGGCGATGAAGTAGAGGGCATTGATATCCGCCCTTGCCTCCTCGATGCAGGAGTCGTACTCCCTCAGGTCGGCACCCGAGATGCCGGGGAGGAGCTTCCCCGAGCTGTGACCGATGATCTCGTGGAGGTCGGTGTGGAGCATGTCCGCCTCGGCACCATAGCGCCTCAGCCGCTCCTTCACCTCCTCACCGTGATAGAAAAGGTCGATCGAGGCAGCGCTGCGGTAGCGGTCGATGGCGAGGGAGATATTAGAGAGGGTGACGCTCTTGCTCCCCACCTCGGCCCGCATCCGCTCGTCATTGGGGAGGTTGATCCCAAGTGGCGATGCGGGGTAGCTGTCACCGGCCAGCATCACCACGTCGATAGCGCGGGCGGCACGGCCGAGGGGCTCTGTCCGCTTGTAGGCTTCGTCGATGGGCGACTGCTGCTCAAAGTAGCCCGCCAGCTCGACGATCCGGCGCACCCGCTCGGTGCCCTCGGGATCCTCCAGCTCCACGATCCCCTCGTAGGAGCCCTTCAGCCCGAGCGGATCCTCATAGGTCTCGATAAATCCGTGGATCAGGTCCACCGGCTCCAGTAGCCGCACCCAAGCCTCGCTGTAGTCGGCAAAGGCATCGATGTCCCCGCTCTCGTAGTAGGCGATCAGCGTCCGGAGGGTCTCCCTTGCCGCTTCGCTTGGGGCGTAGGAGAGCGCTGCAGTAAGCTGTCGGACGATCGCCTGCAGGGCATCGCCGTAGAGCCCGTCGGTGTAGGCGGTCAGCTCCCGCAGTTCGCCTTTTTCATCCTTCACAAGCCGGCTATTCAGTCCTGGGGCGATGCGGTACTTGTCTTTTCGCTTTTCGTAAAACTCCAGCGCCTCCGCTGTGGTGACACCGGGGCCGTAGAAATTGACCGCCGACCGCTCCACTAAGGTCTCCCGATCTCCGTCCGCACGGCGAAGGGGGTCCTTACTCGGGTCAAAGATCATCTCCTCCAGTGCGTCAAGGGTGAAGCTCTGTGCCTCGAGGTACGCCTCCACATCGTACGGCAGCTGCAGCACCGCCTCGTGGAAGTAGGTCCGGCTAAAGGCGGGTACCGTCTTCGTCTCCTTGTAGTGGTGGTGGAAGCCGGAGTACATCCAAAGCTGCGTCAGGTAGTCCTCCATATCGTGATTGCGGAAGGTCCCCTGCTCCCAGATCGCCTCGAGGATCGCCCGTGCGGCGAGCGCCATCGGGTGGTGCTGCAGGTAGAGGATGTCCCGGCCGTAGAGGCACGCCTCGGCGAGATGGTAGACGTAGCGCTGAGCCTGTGGCTCCAGGGTCTCCCAGCCGGGGACCCGGTAGCGCAGGATGTCGATATGCTTGGAGTGGTAGACGAGATCGCCTGCCGTTACTTTATGTGTCATGGGAGAAGAAAAGTAGGTTACCGGTCCCGATAGCTGCTGCCGCCGATGAACTCCCTCAGGAGCGACCCGTGAGGGAGCAGCTTCTCCGGGATCGGATCGAAGAAGCGCAGCTCCCGCAGTAGCCGAGCCGCCACCGGATAGACCGGACTCATCTCCGGCACCCGACTGATCGCCAGCTCTGCCTGCTGCCTCAGTGCGCCCAGCTCGTAGACCATGGCGCTATTGAAGATCACGTCCGCCTCCTCTTGGTAGGGGAAGACCCACTTCTCCTCACCGGCACGCACATCGGGCCAGGAGGTAAGCGTCTCCTCGGGCGGTTTGTTTCGATACTTCACATCCCTCACCATCCGACGCAGTAGGCGGTTGTCGCTTGTGCTGAGCCAATTGTGCTTGTCGTAAGAGATGGCTGTCAGGGCGGAGACGTAGATCTTGTACGACGATGCCTCCACGGCATCAGTCAGGATGATCGGGTTGAGCCCGTGGATCCCCTCGATGATGATCATATCCTGCTCGGTGAGCTGAAGCGTATTCCTCGGGTCCATCACCCGCTCACCGAGGACAAAGTCGTACCGCGGCATTGGCATCTCCTCCCCCCGGACCAGCCCCCGCAGCGTCTCCCTGAGGAAGGGCAGGTCAAGGGCATAGACCGACTCGTAATCCGGCTGTCCCGCCTCGTTGTGCGGGGTGATCGCCCGATTGACATAGAAGTCATCGAGAGAGATCGGGTAGGGTCGGATGAGGTGTGTCAGCAGCTGGGTCGTCAGGCGGCGGGAGAAGGTGGTCTTCCCCGATGACGAGGGCCCCGAGATCAGCACCGCCGACACCCCCTTGTCCCTGTGCAGGCGTGCGATGTGGGAGGCGATGGCAGCGATCTGCTTTTCCTGCTGTGCCTCCGCCACCTGGATCATCTGCGTTGCCTTGCCGGAGCGGATCAGGAGATTGAGCGGCGTCACATCCTCCATGCTCAGGCCTGTGATGAGCCGATGCTGCGAGTCGAGTGCCTTGAAGAGCTTGGGCTGCAGCTCTTTATCAGCGAGCTTTGTGGGATCCCGGCGATCCGGCACCCTGATCAGGAAGCCATCATTGGCCGGCTCGAGGTCAAAGAGGTGGAGCTGCCCCGTCCGAGACAGCACCTGGTGGAGGATATAGTAGTAGTCGCCCTGCAGCTCCCAGAGGACCACGGAGTAGCGCCCGGAGTCGCTGATGAGCGCTGCGGTGTCGACGTCCCCTTTCTCCTCCATGTACTTGATCGCCTCCTCGGCAAAGAGCCTCACCCTATTTATCGGCAGGTCAGCATCGATGTACCTCTGGATGCAGGCGCGCACCCGCTCCAGCTCCTCCGTCGTCGGCCGTCGGTCACCGATGGTGCCGTAGTAGCCCTTGGCGAGGGCAAATTCGAGCTTTAGGGTAGGTAGCTTCAGCTCCCTTGCGGCAGCAGTCAGCAGCAGTGCCAGGGTCCTGATGTAAGCTCTGCTGCCCTCCTCCGAGCAGTAGTCCGCAAAGGTGAGCCGACAGGACTCCACGATGGGGCGCTGGAGTGCCCACGGGTGATTATTCATCGTGGTGGCAAGGGCATCTCTGATGCCGATCGCCTCAAAGTCCTCGCGGAATCGGTCAAAGACCTCCGCCGGGCTCAGCAGCTCCTCCGTCGCGAGGCTCCGCTTGATCTGTGGGAGAAATATCGTCTTACCTGTAGTCATACTCTATCGCATTCACTTTTCCCAAAGGTACTACATTCCGCCCTATCCCACGCAGCGCCTCCCTAGCTCCCAAAGGGACGTTAAGTCTGTGGGTTTGGAAAAAAGATTGATTAACTTTGCTCCAAGGAGGGTCACCACCCCTCAGTAGACCATATGTAGGCCCGGTATGAGTCATCACGACAGACTCCGCTGGATGCTCTGCATAAGAACCGGAGTTTTTACCTTTTACAACTTTATAATGAAGAATCTACTATCACTCCAAAGCAGGCATTTCCTTCTGCTGCTCATGTGCTTGGTGTTTGCTCTTCCGCTGTCGGCGCAGAGCAAGCTCACAGTGAAGGGCCATGTAGTGGACGAACAGAATGAGCCCATCATCAGCGCCACGGTGGTCGTCATCGGTCAGGCCAATATGGGAGCCATGACTGACATTGATGGAAACTTCCAGATAGCCGACGTCCCCTCCGATGCTACGCTACGTTTCTCTTACGTGGGGTACAAGACGCTTGAGATCCCTCTGAATGGACGCACCTCTCTGACGGTAGTCCTCAAGGAGGATAGCGAGCTCCTCGATGAGGTCGTCGTTACCGCTCTCGGCATCAAGCGTCAGACCAAGGCTCTCGCCTACAATGTCCAAGAGATCAAGGGCGACCAGCTCAGCTCCCGTAAGGACCCCAACTTTGTCAACTCTCTCAACGGCAAGATCGCCGGTGTCACCATCAATACCAGCTCCGCCGGTATGGGAAGTGCCGCAAGGGTGGTCATGAGAGGTACCAAGTCCATCCAGGGCAATAATAACGCCCTCTACGTGATCGATGGCGTGCCGATCTACTCCCTGACCCAGGAGCAGGGCTCAGGTCGCTTCTCCTCCTCCGGCTCTACGGAGAGTGCTGCGGACATCAACCCTGACGATATCGCCTCGATCTCTGTCCTTACCGGCGCCTCTGCAGCCGCCCTCTATGGATCGGCAGCTGCCAATGGTGCCATCCTCATCACCACGAAGAAGGGGCAGGCGGGAGCGCCCAAGGTCTCCTACGCCATGAATATGGACTTCGGGCGACCGATGATCCTGCCGGAGTTTCAGAATCGCTACGGCAGTCAGGGCAACCTCCTCTCCTGGGGCTCGCTGATCCCGGAGGGTGACCCGAGATGGGATGTGGATGACTTCTTCCGCACAGCATCCAATATGACGCACTCCATCTCCGTCTCCGGAGGTACGGAGCGCAACCAGACCTACGTCTCCGGCAGTGTGACCACGACGAAAGGTCTCGTGCCTAATAACAGCTACAATAGATACAACCTCTCGGCACGCAATAACACCTCCTTCCTCGAGGATCGCTTGAATATCGGCACCTCGGCAGGTCTTGTATTCGAGGACCATATGAACCTCATCAACCAGGGTGAGTACATGAACCCCCTCGTGGCAGCTTACCTCATGCCGAGAAGCGAGAGTCTGGAGTCGGTCAAGAACTTTGAGAAAGCCGATCCCAGCCGCAACATTTATGTCCAAAACTGGGCCTACGGCAACGGGGACTATACTCTCCAAAACCCCTACTGGATTGCGTACAGAAACCTCCGCGGCACCAAGCGCGAGCGCTACATCCTGGGGCTGAATGCCAAGTACGACATCATGAAGTGGTCCGAGTCGGACTTTTGGAACGTCGCCGGCCGTGTCCGGTGGGATCGCACGCTCGTCAAGTCTACGGACAAGCGCTATGCGACGACCGAGAAGACCCATGACGTCAGCAAGAATGGCTACTATGGCGAGCTGAAGGGAAGCGAGAGCCAGACCTACGCTGACCTCCTCACAACGGTAAATAAGGGATTTGAGCTGCAGAATGACTGGCGGCTCAATGTCAATGCCACCCTCGGTGCCTCCATCCAGGACACCCGCTACGACGACACAACGTATGGCGGTCCGCTGCGTGAGGCTGGTATCCCCAACGTCTTCAATATCTTCAATATCGACCAGGGTGCCCAGAAGACCAAGCCGATCCCTCACGGATGGATCGAGCAGACGCAGAGTATCTTCGGGAGCGTGGAGCTGGGACTCAACTCCTACCTCTACCTGACCCTCACGGGACGTAATGACTGGGCATCACAGCTCGCTAATTCGCCCCAGAAGTCGTTCTTCTACCCCTCCGTGGGTCTCTCCGGTGTCATTACCGAGATGCTCGATGAGGAGACCTACCAGAGGATCCGTCCGGTGCTCAATTACTTTAAGGTGCGCCTTGCGTACAGCTCAGTCGCCTCTCCATTCCAGCGCGGTCTGACGACCCCAGTATACCTCCCGGATGAGGACAGCAAGAAGTACAAGACCCAGACCTACTTCCCCATCGGTCAACTCTATCCGGAGCGTACCAACTCGTACGAGGTCGGTATCTCCTCTCGCTGGTTTAACGGCCTCCTCACCCTTGACGGAAGTTGGTACCTGACTGATACCAACAATCAGACCCTGCGCGTCGCCGCCTCTCCCTCCTCCGGCTACGATGCCGTCTACATCCAGACCGGTAGCGTACGCAACCAGGGTGTGGAGCTTGCCCTGGGCCTTCACCTGGGCAAGGATGAGGGCTTCCGCTACGACGGCAACTTCACCTACGGATACAATCACAATAAGATCGTGGAGCTGGCCGATAACTACTACAACCCCCTCACGAAGGAGCAGGAGTCACAGCCCTTCCTTGACATGAATAGCATGGGCTCGATGCACTATATCCTCAAGAAGGGCGGCTCACTCGGTGACATCTACACCACACAGGACTTTACGAGAGACGCTAAGGGTCGGGTGCTGGTCAATAAGAATGGCTCCCTGAGTGTCTCCAACTTCAAGGACGACCAGATGGTTAAGCTCGGCAGTGTGCTCCCGAGTCACAACCTCGGTTGGACCAACGAGCTATCCTACAAGGGACTGAGCTTGGGCTTTGCCCTTACCGGCCGTGTCGGCGGCGTGGTCGTATCCATGACTCAGGCAGCGCTCGACCACTATGGTGTCTCTGAGGCGACTGCCGCAGCCAGGGATCTCGGCTATGTGCCGGTCGATGGCAGACCTATCGATCCCCAGAGCTACTTCATCGCGCGGGGTATGAATCGCCTGGCACAGTACTACGTCTACGATGCCACCAACTTCCGTCTGCAGGACCTCCACATCTCCTACAGATACAAGTTCCCCGCATCCATTTTCATCTCCGATGCCACGCTGTCCCTCTATGGGAGGAACCTGTGCTTCATCTACAATAATGCTCCCTTCGATCCCGAGTCTGTCTCCTCGACGGCCAATTACAACCAGGGTATGGACTACTTTATGCTGCCGTCCCAGAGGACTCTCGGATTTAGTCTAAGTCTCAATTTCTAAGTCACACACTTGAGCTTTTATGAAAAATATAAATCTCACCCTCACCGCTTTTTTGGGCTTCACGCTCCTCGTAAGCGCCTGCACGAAAAAGTTTGAGGACTACAATAAAGATCTCTCAGGCATCACGGAGGCAGAGATGTCCCGTATCCCCATCGGTGGTGCAGAGCTGTACCAGCTCATCAACTGGGTCATCCCCAATCAGGAAAACGGCTACCAGATGGACTACGACCTCCCGGGTGTCCTGTCCGGCTTTGTCGGCTCTCCCAATTTCACCTCCGACTTTGCCCGCTATGCCCCAAGGCAGGGATGGAATGACTACCCCTTTGACGACACCTTCGGGGGACACCTCTACACTCAGTACAATGTGCTGAAGCGGAAGAGCGAGGGCGATATGACTAAGCCCTACTTTGCACTCGGCACCCTCCTCCGCATCGCCATAGTTCACCGCGTGGCAGACTGCTACGGGCCTGTGCCCTACTCCAAGGTCACCGGAGTGGATCTCCGCGTCCCCTACGATACTGAGGAGGAGCTCTATACTGCCATGCTTGCGGATCTCAAGACAGCCGTAGAGGCGCTCGACGAGACTCCCGTGGGTGACCTCTCGTACAAGGACTACGACGAGGTCTATGGCGGCGACATGCATAAGTGGGCCACCTACGGTCGCTCGCTGATGCTGCGCATGGCGATCCGCATCTCCGGTGTGGCTCCCTCCATGGCCAAGGAGTATGCAGAGTATGCGGTGCAGAAGGGCGTCATCGAGAGCAATGACCTGACGGCTGCCCTGCCTTCGATCGACAACCCTGCTGTCAAGATGAATGACTGGAACGACTCGCGCGTAGGGGCTGATATCGTGGAATATATGCTTGCCTTTGGCGATCCGCGCACCTCCGCCTACTTCACCGCCGTACGTGGAGAGAAGCCCTTCGGCCTTCACGTGCCGCCCGTTAAGGGCTTTAAGGGCGATCCTAAGCAGGATGAGTACTCTCGTGTGAATGTCGCAAAAGACTCGCCCATCTACCTGATCACTGCCGCTGAAGTCTCTTTCCTAAGGGCTGAGGGTAAGCTGCTCGGCTGGAGCGTTGGCGACAAGAGCGCTCGCGAGTACTATGAGGAGGGGATCCGCCTCTCCTGCGAGCAGTGGGGCGTAGAGGTAGGCGACTATCTCTCCAGTGTGGAGACCAGAGGAGGCTTCCAGGATCTCGTCTTCCCCGATGCAGATGTCCCCTCATTCTCGTCCGATATCACAGTCTCGTGGGATGCAGCTGCCGGTGACAAGGAGAGGGAGCTGGCGCAGATCATCACCCAGAAGTGGATCGCGCTCTTCCCCTACAACACCATCGAGGCGTGGTCCGAGTGGCGCCGCACCGGGTATCCCAATCTCCTCACCGCTACCGTCAATGAGAGCAAGGACTGTCAGGACATCGTGCGCAGAGCCGATGGCAAAGACTATGGCGGCATGAGGCGCTTCGCTTTCTCCAATAAAGAGAAGGTTAATAACCTGGAGAATGTGAATGCCATCCTCCCCTCTCTGAATGGCCCGGATACACACGCCACCGATCTCTGGTGGGCACTCAAGAAGTAATCCCCCTATATCAAGATAGTATTGTATGAATAAGAATAGATATTTCATCGCACTCCTGCTGCCACTGCTGGCCCTCGGCAGTTGTGCGGACTGGACCACGCAGGAGCCCATCCCCGTGGAGGCTCCCGTACTCCGTCCGGCAGACAAGGTCGTCAGAGAGTACAAGGCTGATATTTTCTCTCGCCCCATCGTCATCGGGATGATGCACGACTGGTGCAAGCAACCACTCCACTGGCTGTCGGAGACCCCTGACAGCCTTGACGTGGTGATCCTCAAGGGGGTGACGGAGGAGCTCACCACCACTCAGAGCTACGACCTCGCAAGCGCCCGGAGTGCCAAGCACACCAGGGTACTCCTCGGCATGGATCTCAGTCAGTACGATGTCAGCGGCTCCAAGGAGCTCGACCGACAGCTCACTAAGGAGCGAATGAGCCTAAATGCCAAGTGGGCTGCCGCTGCGACCGAGGTGACACCCGAGGAGAGGGAGAAGGAGCTGTCCGCCATGACTGAGAGAGTGACCAAGGAGCTGCATGACAAGTGGCTCCTGTCTGCTCGGCAGGAGATCGTCAGAGGTCTCGGGCTGCTCTCTGTGGGGTCCTTCGATGGCTACTCGATCAAGCTCCCCGTGGACTTTGCGCTCTTTGACAAGGCTGAGATCACCGATATCCTCGCTGACCTCTACAAGCGTGCCTCCTCGCAGAGGGCTAACTACCTCATCGCCGTTGAGAGCCCTTATGCGGAGGCTGCCTCCTTTGTGGAGAAAGCGACCTGGGTGCTCTACAGCTGCACCGCAGTCGACCCCACCCTCGCACACTTTACCGAGCAGGCATCACTGTGGTCCGGCAGTCGATTTGTCCCCACCATCGATCTCTCGGATAAGAAAAACACCATCGGCTACCCCGACAGCCCTATCTTCTCTGCCGACAAGATCTCAAGGGACAGGGAGCTTATCCACTGGACGTCTGCCAATAAGGCCGGAGTCGCCTTCGATCACATCGAGATGGACGCCGGCAATAAGTCCGGCACGGAGGGCTTTGCTCTCCTCAGGGATCTGATCAATGCCAATAGTCTAACGAAGTAAACCGAATGCCATGAAACAGATAACTCTGAACTCACTTCTCCTCTCTGCCCTCCTGGCACTCGGCTTGGCGGCATGCGACAGCAAGAGTGACCTCGAGCCCGGCTCTCTCACCGGCGACACCGCTGCGGTGCTCAATCTGGTGAAGGACGATGGTAAGATGAGCCAGTCCTCCCCCTACAAGATCACCAGCTTCGTGATCAGCGACCCGGAGATCACATCACAGGACGTAGTGATGAATGTGCAGCTCTTCAGACCCGCAGAGGAGACCCGCAAGGTGACCCTCGCCGTGGATAAGGAGGCTGCAGACCGCTACCAGCAGCTACAGGGACAGGCGTACAAGCTCCTCGACCCCTCCTTGATCACTCTTCCGGAGCAGGTCGTGGTGAAGAAGGGAGCAACCTACTCCGACAACTTCACGATCAAGGCCGGTGTCCCTGAGACCTTGGAGCCCAATACCAAGTATCTCTTTGCCATCGCGCTGACCGAGGTTGAGTGCAGCAAGGTGATACGCCCGATACACAGCATCGCTCTCTTTACCGTAGAGCGCTTCGTCGAGTCCGATGACATCCTAAAGTCAGTTCGCCTCACCCGTGACCTCTACTTCACCTTGGCACAGCCCTTCGGCTCCAAGGGGGACGAGGCCATGACCTTAGAGACGCTGATCAACGTGGAGAAGTTCCGTACCCCGGAGGATCCCGGAGAGGCAAGCATCTCCACCCTGATGGGTGTCGAGGGAGGCACGCTCCTGAGATTTGGCGACAGCGGCGTCCCCGGCAACCAACTGCAGGCCAATGGCACAAGGGTTGACTTTACCTTTGAGACCGGTAAGTGGTACCACATCGCCATGACCTGTGCCGATGGGATCACCAGGGTGTACATCAATGGCGACCTCAAGGCGACATTCCCCAAGAGAGGCTCACTATCAGGTGGCAATCCCTTCCTGATCGGTCGGAGCTGGAGCCAAGGGCGTGGCATCCAGGCTCGACTCTCCGAGACCCGTGTATGGTCTGTGGCCAGGAGTGCTGAGGAGATCAAGGATAATATGTACAAGGTGGACGCCAAGTCCAGTGGACTACTCGCCTACTGGCGTATGATCGCAGCTGACGGCTCCGTCGTCACCGATGCCACCGGCAACAACTACGACCTCCTGCTGAAGGGTCAAGCCGGCAAGAGTGGCGATCAGCCCGTGGAGATCTACGAGGAGTCCTCGCCCATCACTATTGAGTAAGAGAAACTTTACGATGATTATTTCGATGAAAAGAAGATATACCGTCTCAGGGCTGGTGGCTCTTGCGATGCTGACGGCATCGTTGCTGACTGGGTGTAGTCAGCAGGAGCCCATCCTGCTCCCTGCTCCCACGCAGTCGGCAACCACTCCCGCCCTCAAGCCCTACTCAATCTCCTCTCAGGATGGAGACGAGCAATTCACGAGTGTCTACCACTCCAGGACGGTGGACCTGAGGGTGGCTCTCCCCTATAAGGGCTGCACCGTGCAGCTGCTTCCTACGACAGACGAGGAGGTCAGCTCGATCACCGACAAGCTGGAGCACTTCACCCACTTAGGCACCTTCTCTCTCCTCTCGGAGGAGCACAGCACCACCGAGTGGGTCGATGACGCCAAGGATCCGCTCGTCAAGCACCTCAAGGTAGCCCTCACCGGCATTGAGGACCTCGACTATGGCTACTATGTGCTGCCGATCAAGGTGCAGGCGGCAGAGTACACCATGAGCCACTACATACTGATCAATCGCCTCGGGGATGTGGTCCCGCTGGACGAGGCGACGAAGAGACTCCCCCCGGATCTCTTGGGCGGTCCCGAGCGGACAGAGCCGATGAAGATGGTCGCTTATGTCGAGACGAATGATAATGACATCAGGAACTACGGCAATCTCATCCTCACGGGCAGCCGTCTCCCTGTATTTGACTTCATTGTGCTCTTTGCAGCCAATATGAATTACGATGCTGTCAAGGGGAGGAGGTACATCTCCTTCAACGACAAACTCCAGCCCATCGTACAGCACCCCGAGATCTACATCAAGCCATTGACAGATCGTGGGATCAAGGTGATCGTCGACATTCTGCCGAATCACCAGGGCGTAGGGTACAGAAATTTCCAGAGCTACGAGGAGGCCCTCGACTTTGCCAAGGAGGCGAAGATGTGGACCGACAAGCTCGGCATCGACGGATGGGATATAGATGAGGAGTATGCCGAGTACGGGAAGCTCCCCTCCTTCGGGCACCCCGATATGTCTGCCCTCTGGATGGTCAAGGCCTTCAAGGAGGTTATGCCCGACAAGCTCATCACGCACTACGAGTTCGGTAGCCCCTTCCGTGCCGACCTGACCGATGAGGACGGGAAGTCCGCCATAGACTACATCGACTACAGCTGGTCAGACTATGGTGTCTCCTCACTCAGCTTCATCGACATGCCTAAGCTCAGGTATGGCAATAGATCCATTGAGGCCAATCGCTCATGGGCAGTCGCCGGAGCCGCCTCATCGGCTCGGTCGGTCCTCAGCTCCGGGCTCGGGCTCTTTATGTACTTCAATCTTAACCCCGAGGCGCTCCACAACGGCAGCCAGATCGGATACCTCAGCGAGGTGACCAAGATCTTCTACGGAGAGTCCTGTGACTTCGTGGGACCACTCTACAAGGGCCCGGCTAAATGACCAAGACAGCAATGGATATGAATAAGATACTTAATGCAGCCCTACTGACTGCCCTTACACTCTCCCTGACCCTCCTCCTCGGCTCCTGTAACTGCGGCGTTGACATCCCTGACGCTCCCCCTGCGATCACCCTCGACCACACCGAGGTGACCGTCCCTTGTGGCGGGACCGCCCAGGTCATCGTCACGGAAGGGTCGGGAGACTACTCTGTGGTACTCCCTCAGGTCACTACCGCCACTGCGGTTACACATGGAGATACGATCATACTCCATGGTAAGGCTGATGGCCAGGTGAGCGGCGTGGTGAGAGACAACCGGTCCGGGCAGACGGCTCAGCTCAAGGTCTCCGTCACCTCAGCACAGCAGCTCCTCCGGCTCTCTCAGTATGATGCCGGGCTACCCATCGGTAGCTACGTTACCCTATCGGTACTCTCCGGCAGTGGCGACTACACCGCTGAGGTGGCCGATGAGGCCATTGCCTCCGCCAAGATAGTACCCTCAGGGATCCGCATCGTGGGTCTCAAGGAAGGCAACACCACGGTCTCAGTCAAGGATAATGCCACCGGAGCAGTAGGCAAGTGTGAGATTACCGTCTCTATGAGAGCCTTCAAGCTCGACCTGCCGGAGCTCCCCCTCACCTTCCCATACGGCGAGAGCCGTATCATAGGCATCCTCAGCGGCAATGGGACCTACGGTGCCAAGAGCGCAGAGCCCGCCATCGCCAGCGTAGAGTACAAGTCGGGGCAGTTTGTCATCACCGGTATTAAGGCCGGTACGACGACAGTCACCCTGACGGATGACATCTCCGGGAAGAGCTATGAAGTACAGGTGGTTATCACGCTCAAGCCACTCCTCCTCGACTTCCAGAATGGGTTGGTCGAGGTACTCCAGGGCTACGACACCACCCTCAGGATCATCTCCGGCAACGGAGCCTACGAGCTGACCGCTGACGAAGCACTCTTCACTGCTGAGCTGAGAGAGGACCTCATCATCCTTACGCCCAGGAGCAATGGCGACGGCAAGCTGATCATCAAGGACACAAAGAGCGGGGAGACCAAGGAGCTCACCGTCCGAGTCCGCGACCTGATACACTCCGGTAGGGTCAACCTCTCCTCCGTCACGGTACGTGTGGGTGAGACAGTCAAGATCGAGGTCCTCAACGCCAATGACTGGGACTACTACGAGTGGAGTGTCAAGGATGGATCACTTGCCTCGCTCTACACGCGAGGCGGGTGGGGAGAGCCCTTCTCTTGCACCGTGAAGGGTATCAAGCCCGGCAAGACGATCATCAAGCTATCTACCAGCAGCTGGGGTGGCGGTAGAGTGATCGAGGAGATCCCGGTCACCGTCACCGAGTAACCCCTCACTATACCCGCTTATTAATGGGGGTGTGCCGAGAGTCATCTCAGCACACCCCCGTTTCTCATTCCTCTTAGGGATTGCTGAGGGGAGGGGCTACTATCCCTTATTGCGGTAGACGTAGTCAATGCCTACGAGACCGCCCACGAAGGTCATCACCTCGCCGTAGGCTACCAGCACGCTGGAGTCGATGACCCCCTGAGGGGGCATCCAGAGGGAGGTGAAGAGGAGGGTCAGGCCGCTGGCGCAGAGCGTAGAGGCCCATATCAGTCGGAATCGGTTGTTTCTTTCGTTCATAGTCGTATTGTGTGGATAAGTCTTTGCCATAGTATTCTGAGTAACAACGCCCCCAGTAGGCCCATCAAGAGACCTACCATAAGGGTCCGTATGGAGGAGGACCGGTGACTCAATGGTTGCTCTATAGTTGTCTCCCTCCTCTCCTGCGTGGCTTTGGTCTGCTCCATCTGCTTGGTGACCTGATGCCTCGCAAGTACCACCTTTTGTTTCTTAGCCGTTCCAGGCATCGGCAGGGTATATAGAGGAGTGGATGGGGTATTGCCCCACCACTCGATCGCCACGGTGTCCCGGAGGTCCGTACTTGTGATCTCTCTCATCTCGTGCTGCACTTCTGCCCGCAGTGCCTTTTCTCTGCCCTTACAGCCCACGGTCAGGGATAGCAGGAGCAGGCAGGCGATGCTCACTCGGAGACGACCCATGACTTATTGTAGAGCTTGGCGTCAAAGCAGGGACAGAGCTTGGTCCACTCGTCCGGCGTGATGATCCCATCGTGGTTTCGGTCTCGCGACAGGTCTCGGTGACCCACGACGTAGGCATCGGGGTAGAGCTCCAGCAGGCGGTGTATCAGCTGTGTCAGCGCCTGTCGCTGCATCGGTGTGCGGGTGTCGGCAGGCACGTACTTATGGTCCAGTCCGCCCTCGTAGCAGATGCCTATGGAGCGCCTATTGAAGCCCCTCACGTGGGCACCGGGTAGCTCTACGGGACGCATGCCATACAGCGATCCGTCCTTCGTGATGTAGTAGTGGTACCCGCACCCCCTAAATCCCCGCTGCACGTGATCTCGGATCAGCTGCTCGGGGGAGTAGTTGTCGCAGTTGCGCGTGGCGCTGCAGTGGATCACCAAGAGGTTAATGGCCCTCTCGGTGCGCCTGATCTCCTCGGGGCGGGTGAGTAGTGTGGGGCCACCATAGTCTTCTAAGGGGTCGGGGGTGAGCTTATCGGTAGCTACGGGTGCGGTGTAAACTTGTGTCATATCGCTTGTTTCATATAAGGTGTGTTACTGTAGTGGTGGGGTGAGGAAGTATCACCCTCCTCACCCCTGTGAGCCCTACGGACGAGTGGGCTCAGGACTCTTCAGTGGAGCCGGCATCACAGCCCGCTATGGTCCGACTCCTTATTCTCCTTGGGCTTGACGCCCTCCTCAGCCTTCTCATTGGCCTCCTCGGCCTTCTTCTTCTCAGCGATGAGGGAGCTGATGCTTCGCACCGGCACGGTAGCCATCTCCGTCAGCATGATCGGGCTGGGCGTGTAGCGGATGTGGACCTTCTTCACATTACTTGAGGAGAAGTCCT
>ERZ1673752.951-NODE-951-length-44705-cov-40.559955_pt1 | contig 44705 bp, 34 predicted proteins | sample MGYA00580195_ERZ1673752 | MGnify/ENA primary metagenome ERZ1673752 (study PRJEB41218, sample SAMN15661744) | gut metagenome | host: Homo sapiens | place: Canada: London | collected 2015-08-20/2019-03-30 | study: EMG produced TPA metagenomics assembly of...
CATTTTGGGCGAATTGACCAAATTTTATACAACATAAATAGCTAATTGCCAGATAATTAATGTTAATAAGCAGACCCTAAATATTTTTCTAAAAAAGTGAAGGAAGTAGTTTTCATTAAGGGAAAAAGTATTACCTTAGTGTTCCCTCAAAGCCAAACCTTCCTTCATGGCAAAGATAGCACTTTTCTCTCAAGTAATCCAAGAATTACCAAAAGAATTAATCAAATAATTGGTAAAAAAGCATGGCACTTCTCAAACCTCGTATCATCTCTAAGGCTCAACACATTTATGAAAATCTACCTGTACCAATGGATAAACAGACCCTTCACGCCACCGCATGAGTGCGAATTAGAGACATAGGGGGTATGTGTAGTTTAGCCAAAGAACAAAAAACGTCAAGTCAACAGATTTGATGCAACTTGGTGTGAGTTTTTACAAAAATATTTAGGACACCATTGGAATTTAAATCATCGTCAACCACAAACCGCGCTGCGTTGCGGTGCTTGCAAGTCACTCCACCGTAACACTCTTTGCGAGGTTGCGCGGCTGGTCAACGTTCTTTCCCTTGCACACGGCTGTGTGGTATGCGAGCAGCTGCAGCGGTATCGACGCTATGAGCGGCTCGAGACACTCTATGGTGTCCGGCAGCTCGATGCACTCGTCGGCGATGTGGCTTATCGTATCGTCCCCCTTGCTCACCAGTGCTATCACGCGCCCCTTGCGTGCCTTGATCTCCTGTATGTTGCTCAGCACCTTCTCGTACATGGCGTTGTGGGTTGCGATGACAACAACCGGCATGTCAGAGTCGATGAGCGCGATGGGCCCGTGCTTCATCTCGGCGGCAGGGTAGCCCTCGGCATGTATGTAGCTGATTTCCTTCAGTTTGAGCGCGCCCTCCAGGGCCACGGGATAATTGTAGCCACGGCCGAGGTAAATGAAGTTGCGGGCGTATGTGAACGTGCGGCTGAGATCCTTCACGCGGTCGTTCACCTTCAGCACCTCCTCTATCTTAGACGGTATGGTGACGAGTTCCTTGACGATGCGCTCGTATTCCGCGCGCGCTATGGTGCCGCGCTCCCATCCCAGGGCGAGCGCGAGCATTGCGAGGACTGTCACCTGCCCGGTGAAGGCCTTCGTCGACGCGACGCCGATCTCCGGCCCAACGTGTATGTACGACCCGGTGTCGGTGGCACGCGGTATGCTCGAGCCGATGGCGTTGCAGATGCCGTAGATGAACGCCCCGCGCTCCTTCGACAGGTTCACCGCTGCGAGCGTGTCCGCCGTTTCCCCGCTCTGCGATATGGCAATGACCACGTCCTTCTCGCTGACCACCGGATTGCGGTAGCGGAACTCCGACGCATACTCCACCTCAACGGGTATGCGGCACAGGTTCTCAATCAGCTGCTTGCCGATAAGCCCGGCGTGCCACGACGTCCCGCACGCCACGATGATGATGCGCTCGGCAGCCAGCAGTTGCTTGCGGTAGTCGATCACGGCGCTCAGCGTGACGTTGTCGCCCTCGACGTTGACGCGCCCCCTCATGCAGTTTGTGAGGCACTCCGGCTGCTCGAAAATCTCCTTGAGCATGAAGTGCGGATAGCCACACTTCTCTATCTGCCCGAGGCTTATGTCCACGGTCTTCACCTCGTGCGGCAGCCTGATGTTGTACATATTTACCACCTGCAGTTCCTTGCCGCGCGTCATCACCGCGATGTTGCCGTCCTCGAGGTAGACCACGCGCGACGTGTATTCTATTATTGGGCTGGCGTCCGAGCCGAGGAAGAACTCGTTCTCGCCAATGCCCACGACGAGCGGGCTCTGCTTGCGTGCTGCCACGATAGTGTCAGGGTCGCGCTTGTCTATTATCGCGATGGCGTATGCCCCGATCACCTCGTGCAGCACGAGCTGCACGGCGGTGAGCAGGTCGAGCGACTTGCGCTGCTGCACATACTCCACGAACTGCACGAGCACCTCGGTGTCGGTGTCGCTGCGGAAGACGACGCCCTTGTCCTGCAGTTTTTTCTTCAGGTCGGCATAGTTCTCTATTATGCCGTTGTGGATTATCGCGAGGTTCTTCGACTGAGAGTAATGCGGGTGGGCGTTGCGCGACGACGGCTCGCCGTGTGTCGCCCACCGTGTGTGGGCGATGCCCACATTGCCCGACACGTCCTTGTCGGCGCAATAGTTCTCGAGGTCGTCCACCTTCCCCTTCGTCTTATACACGCTGAGAGCGCCCTTGCCGTTCACAAGGGCAACCCCGGCGCTGTCGTAGCCCCGGTATTCGAGCCTCCTCAGCCCCTTTATAAGTATGGGATATGCCTCCCTGCTCCCTAAATAACCTACTATTCCACACATATTAAATATAATTTATTTGTCACGACTAAAATACATAATCACTTTGCCCTGTTCATTCTCCTGCGCCAGAACCAATGACGGAACTTGAAAAAGGGAATCCACAAGACCTCCTCTGGGAAACAACTGAAAAACCTCATGTCATAGCACACGACACGCAACATACGATGAATGCTCGTCTCCTTTGACTTGTCACCGAAACGTGTGTCCATGTGACCGAAATTTCCTCTCAAGTCAATCTCCCCAAGCAGCAGCCTGCCGGCCTTGGCATCAGCCTCGACATACATGTATTCGCTTTCCATTCCGAACACCTCATGCAAGACCCACATCACCGCACCCGCGAAGCGCGACATCCCCGAGCGCCTTATTGTCAATACGGCGTCTTCCTGCCCGGCCATGTCCGCAGGAACACTCCGCAGGACATAATAGTAGTCCATCAGTTGCCTTAGCCCAACGCCTTCCTCAAAAAAATGCTTGTATATGTGGCAAAGCTGGAACACGATGTTGAACTCCCTTGTCGGCACAGCCATCTCGCCAAATTCGTTGCTGCGCGTGTTCTGGAACTGCCGCTCCGCGTTTTCGAGGAACCAGCGCTGCAGGCGTTTGTTGCGGTACGGCGTGTAGAGGAATGCCGGGCGGTAATGCACCTCGATCGCAACGTCTTTCATAACGGGGAAATCAATGTGATGGTATGTGGCTTCTGATCCGGGCGAGAACCTGCGGACATATTTCACGACATGAGACACGGCGTCGTCCACGCGCCCGCTTTCAAAGCCGTCAGGCAGGACCCATACATCCACGTCGCCGCCCATGCGCCTTTTGCGCAAATGCTCCGGATAGAGCATTGCGTTGCCCTGTCCCTTAAGCACACATGCCCCGAAGCCGTCACGGCGCAAGTTGCGGACTGTCCTGACGGATGCATCGTTGAGTTTCGCGTTGTCTCTCTCTATTTGCTGCACGCACATATACAGGCTCAGTATCACCTCGCGCGGCGGTCGCTGGCTGGCAGGCAAACGCTCGATGGCAGAGAAGGCCACCCCGACGAGCGCCTGCTTGTGGGCCGTCACGGCGAGAGCCTCCCATTCCTCCTCCGTCGGCGCCGTGTCAAATCTGTCCTTGCGCCCAATAGCAATCAGGATAAGCTCGATGAACTGTCTCATCATTTTATGTAATCCCTTATTATTTTGTCATAGAATGTCGTGCCGGCGTGTCCTTCTGCCGGCCTAATCCTGTAGTTCAGTTTGTGGAATGCACAGACGGACACGAGTTTCTCCATCCATGCATCGTCATACTCTTCCCTTATCCTACTGCCAAGCATAAGGGCAAGGCTGTTGTCGTTCCAGGGCATCGCGGCCATCGCATCAGGACACGCTTTTATGATCATGGAAAAGAAAAGATGGAAAATGTAATAGTCCATTACGCAGTCATAGTCACGCCAGTACTGGTATAACATGTCGCGCAGCACGAGCAGTGCCAAATTGTTTGTACACGATGTTATGAACCAATTGGAAAAGCCTCTCAGCCTGCCAGTTCGCCTCTCACGGTACTGGAACAGGAATAGGTCGCAGTCAAGCACGCGCCCCGGGAAGTTGCTACCGGTGCACAGCACCGTCGAGTCAATCCACGTCCCAGCGTGCTTTATGAGCAGTTCGAGACGTATAATGTCTGAGAACTGCTGGTGCGGGATTTTCCCCTCCTTGTGTTTCCTTACTATATGTTCCGGAAGGGTTATGAAATCGCCGTATGTCCCCGACGAAATAACCTCAACGCATTTCCCGGCAAGGTTGCGTCTCTGAGATTCGCAGCATGCCTTTACAAGTGGCGGAGCCTCGTCGATTCCCTGAAGCCAGCAGAACCACACCTTGTCTGAACGCTCATGCGGTAGTTCGGCGGCTCTGTATTTCTCTATAAGGCTGTGCATCAAAGGCTCGTAACGCCTGCGCAGCACAGGCTGTACCTTCCGCTCCAACGCGGGATAGACCTCCTTGGCCGGCAGTCTCCTTGTGCAAACACGCACGACCTCTCTGGCGAGAGTAGGCAACGCCCCGATCCTTGCATATTCCCCGAGGAGGGTGAAGCCGCCCAGCTGACGGAATCTCCCGACAAGTCTTCTGGTCTCCAAGCCCATCACATTTCCCTCATTACATTAAACAAGAACAGTACATTTCCGATGATATACCTACGCCACATACGTTTAGGCTCTTTCATCAGGCGGTAGAGCCATTCCAAGGAGTGTTCCTGCCACCACAGCGGAGCACGCCTGGCAGTGCCGGCAAAGAAGTCGAACACCGCGCCAATCGTTCCGCAATGGCAGTTGATGTCCAGTTCGTTCCAATGCGCGTAAGCCCACTTCTCCTGCTTGGGCGCCGTCATGCCAATCCACAGCAAGTCCGGCCTGGCATCGTTTATCGCCCGTATGATGGTAGCGTTGTCCTCATCGTCAAACTCCGGCTTGTAGGGTGGGGAATAAGTGACGACCTCGAGATTTGGATATGTTTTTGCGGCATTGTCGCGTATCAGCCCCAGCACCTTGTCGGAACTCCCCATGAACATCACCCTCGGCTGTCTTCTTACGTCCTTGCATGTTCCAGCAGTGGCGCCATCCTCCATTCCATTCCCCTTTGCCTTGCCAATGTCATTCAGCCGCCCCATCTCGAATACGAACAAGTCCCAGCCTGCTATTCTCTCCTCCGGCCGCGACTTCGCCCTCAGCCACCCGCACGCCTTGACGATGCTCGCCCCGTCTGGTATCAGAGCGCCGCCTTTCATAAGCGCCTCGGCAAACAGCGGGTCGCGCAGCGCCGTGTTGTAGGAATGGGCGTTGATGGTGTTGATGAGGAGTTTTCCCTGCGGCAACATTCCAAGTTCCTTCTTGGAAGTGACAATGTCCAAGGACTTCAGTTTGAAACGCAAATAATCTGGCATGACTTTCCGCAATCTTGTCATTTGCTGCTTATTTCCATAAGATGTCTTTCAAGTTCCTGAGCGCTCTCGAACCTTGAATGAATTTTCCTCGCTGGCACTCCAGCGTAAATTGAATATGGTTCCGTATCGCGTGTAACCACGCTGCCCGCAGCGATTATTGAGCCATCGGCAATGTTCACGCCACTCATAACTATCGCGCCAAATCCTACCCATACGTCGTTGCCGATTGTCGTCATCTCGCCGATTCCCCTCCAATCGTACTCCTTGTCGCGTATGGAATCTGCCAGCCTGACCATAACGCCTGCTTGCTGATAGTTATGGTCATAACGCCCCACAATCCCGACATGATTTGCAAGTATCACACCATTCCCGATACGGCAGTTTGTCTCTATTATCGAGTATTTCCCAATATAAAAATCGTCACCAATCGTTATCTCATCACGGGCCCACATGAATACACCCCGGCCGCAATGAAACCTCTTGCCAATCCTGTATCTGCGCCAAACCAAATGCTTATACCATTGGTCACGCAACTTCTTAAACGCGCCTGTGAACATCATCCCGCTGCAAGCAAACTTTCCAAGTCTTCCCTGAGATGGCTTACAGCCAATCTCTCAAACCGCTTGTCATATTCCGATACCTTGTCGCGCTCGAGTGCCAGTGCGTCCAGCATACGTTTGGCGAAGGCATTCTCGTCGCGTGTGTCAACGACATATCCGTTTACACCGTCTTTCACCATTTCACGAGCGCTGCTGAAAGCCGTAACAACACACGGTACACCGCAGGCGCACGCCTCCACCAGCGTGGTTGACCAGCCTTCCGCCATGGAGCCCATGACAAACACGTCTGCCGTGTTTAGCCATTTGGCAATGTCGCGCGGTGTCTTCTTTCCCAAGAGGACGACTGCCCCCTCGAGACCAATGTTGCTTACATAATCCCTTATCTTGCCATGATCCTCGCCATCACCAATGAAATAAAGCCGCGCGTCGTCCACATTCCGCCTAACTAAACTGAAAGCGTCAATCATAAGTTTCCAGCCCTTGAACCAGCCAAGACGCCCCACCGTGAGGAAAACCGTTTCGCCTTGCTTTAGTTCCCTCGACACGCCATAAACAGCATCGTCGTAACGTGTCGGGAACTCAATCACCTCGTCTGCACTTATCCTACCGCCACTCCTGGCGGAAAACGCCTTGCGGTCATCATGGTCTGCAGCAGCCAACAACTTTCTCGCCTTCGCGGCCTTGGGCATGAGGAAAAAGCGGTCGTAAATTCCGGCAAGCCTGCGAGCCCATGGGTATCGCGATATGCCAAGGGGGTTCTCCACCCCAGGCATTATATAACATGTCTTCGACATGTACTTGTCGGGGATGAAATACATCACCTCAGGTTTGTGGGTGACGATCCAATCAAAGTCGCTACCTCCCAATATCTTGCCTATATACCTCTTAATATAGAAACAATTCTTTATGCGCTCTGGTATAACCGGACGCTTGGCGGATGGAACTATTCTTGCCATCGAGAAATAGTCATAATCAACGCCGGCAATATTTCTCTTTGTCCATTTACCCACTGCGGTATCCCCATCGGTCGTGATCCCGGCAAGCAACAATTCATTGCCGAAAGCGCTCAGCATATTCCTGTAGAAATTCAATATGCCTCCGGTGGGGTAATCCTCGTAATTCACGTTGTCTATCAGAAGTATCCTCATGCCTCCTATGATTTTTCAACGGCTTCCACGGATTGCACGCTATATTGTGTCAAAGTCCTCCTCGCATTTCCGCGTACTGTGCCAGCCCCGCGTATTGCCATTGCAAGCAACATGAAATACCCCATGCCCTTGCCGGACAAATAACTTGTGTCTGCCACGCCTTCCAAGAAAAGGGCCAAGACGCACATAAATGCAAGTTTGTATTTAAGCAAGTTCCCTATTTTGTCGATTTCCCTGTAACGCCTTATCCAGAACCACAGGAAAAAGAAAATGCCAAACAGGCCGAATTCCGCAAGTGTCGGGAAATAGGCATCGGCAAGAAACCAATACCAGTCAGGACTCAATCCCCAGATGTTGTTCAACTTATATTTATAGTAAAGTGGTGAATAATGCACCGCAGCGGCATTGGTGGCGAAACTACCCAATCCACTCCCAAACGGAATATAGTCCTTGAAGATGATTGTGCCGGCAGTGGTGTATGTGGCAGGCCTGGCCTTCATCTCCGAAACATTTTCATATTCGAATCCTTCCACATAATATGCATTGAACTTATACCATGTAAAGAACAATACCGCCACAGAGAGCACCCCTATCCTGACATAAGTCAACAGGTTGCCTAAACGGAATTTGTCCTTAAGGAAGAAAACAATGCCGATTAACATAACATACTCCCCATAGAACTTTGATTTTCCAGACAACAATCCGAGTGTGGCAATGGCAAGGCCTATATAAATGTGTTTTTTCCTGTCTCCCCGGAAAAACATATACAACAAGGCAAACTGGAAACACGCCTGCCCTATCGTTGCGTCTTCCATGCCAAAATTAAATCCGGCGAAATAGGCAAAGACGCTCAGCGCATATATGCATATTATGGCTTTTTGCTGCCGTTTGCTGAAAGATGGAGCAAGCAGGTAAGTGCAGAAGAATATAACGTAAGGACGCACCTGCTGCTGGAGATCAAGGAAAACCGCCTGTGGGACATTGATCGCCATCACGAGGGAATAAACCAAATAAAACAGCATCAATGCCACATATACATATATTTCTTTCTTTATTCCATGCCCGGATGTCTTCTTTACTAAAGTGAAAAGAAGAAGCCCCAGGGTCATGAACTCATCAATGTACTGCAACTCTGACCGGTTATAAAACAAGATGCATAAAGGAAGGTATAAAACCCAGAACCAAGTAAAAAAAGTGCTTGTCCTCATCACTGCCATTTTTTCATTTCGTTTTACTTAACAAGAAAAGTCATACAAACAGCCCCATTGTTTCGCTCGCCTCTATTTCGCTCTGCTGATGCCGTTTTTTTTGTTTATCAAATACAATACCAACTTCTCGGGAAGCATTCTCTTGAGCAGTTCCTTCAGCGAGGACTTAGAGTCCACCCAAGTTCCTGCATAGTGGTGTATGGTCCGGGTGTTCCTGCCTACATGCAGGCGTCCTGTGGTAACGTTGACGGGACAAAAATATTCCGCAGGGTAAATGTAGACATCATTCCACAGCCTTTGGACTCCCGGTATATTTCTCAACCCATTATCCATGAGTATTTTGGTCGCGATATGCACAACTGTGATCTGGTTTCGCATGACGGCTTCGTTTACGAAATGCAGCCCATCATAATAGTCGAGCATTTTCTTCATCAGGCCGAGGCCGGGGTTTACCCCAAGGCCGAGGCCGGGGTTTACCCCAAGGCCGTCGCCGTCTGCCTTTGGTCGCGGGTCAGTCTCAAAGCCCATGAAGCACCCCTTGGCAATAATGTCATCCAGGGGGCGTATCACCTCAACGTCGGTGTCGAAATATATCCCACCGTATTTGTAGAGAATCCAGAACCGTGCATAGTCACTCACGAAAGCATACTTCTTTGCCCGGTATGCCTCGGCGGTATAAGGAATAATGTCCACGTCAAAATTATCCTCATTCCACTCCTTTATCTCATAGTCGGGCAGGTGCTTCCTCCAGGAAGCGATGCTCTTCTGTGCCAATGGTGGCAACGGATTCCGCCCGAACCAACAGTAATGGATTATTTTGGGTATCATATAATGTTTGTATATATCAGATTTTATAAACAGCCGACAATTCATTCATAAGCCATTTCATTCTCACATTCCATGAGCCTAATCGCTCGGCAGTTTCCCTGTTTCTATCCACGAGTCCTTGGTAATCTCCAATATGCTCTACCACATCAGCGACTAATGCCTCTGATGACACGTTGCTTTTCAACTCGACAACCGGATTATAGCCAATGAAATCCACCAGTTCCTTCGGTGCATGTCCCACCATCACCATACGCGAGAACATACACTCCCAGTAACGTTGTGTCAGGGTTTCCACATCGCCGGCAATCTCCGGCTGAGTCATGCTGCGCGGCAGGGCTATGCTCACTTTCGCCTTGCCCATAGCCTCGCACAACTGCTCATTGGTATAGACAAATTTCCCGTCCTGCTTGGTGCAAATATAATTTAAGCCCCGTTTGATTAAGTTTTCAGCCCGGACGACATTCTCGTTTGACCTGCCAAACTCCAGAACGTCTATACTCCGTTCCTTCAATGGCATTCCTTTCTTATAGCCGGAATCGTTCAACGCCTCGGCACACCAGATAATGTTCATATACGGCAACCGCTCTCTCATTCTATCTGCCGTCTGACTCGACGTGAAAATGGCGGTATGAACCTGATGGCGCTTCAGCCACTTGCAAGTCTTTTCAAAATATTGCGGCCAACAGTCCCATATCATCGGGACAATCTCATAACGGGCATAGTCGGGAAAGAGTCAAACGATAGAGATACAGGCTCCACAAATCTCAGCCTCGCCTCGATGCTTAAATATTGCAGGCAGTTCCCAGCGAAATGCCGCGCCATGCAAGATGCGGGGAGGATAGCAAGACTTAGTGACTCTTCCGCCATTGTTCTTCCATGCCTCAAACGGAGCTCGCTTGAAATTCAGTAAGCCCGGATGACGAAACGGTGCAACAGCCTTTAAGATTTTATTTCCATTGTGCATTGGCAAAATAAAGATAAGTGAGTCTTACGTCTAACAAGTCTACGTTTTACTTGCCGACTTGATTACCTTACACGGGTTCCCGGCTGCGACACAGTCTGCGGGAATGCTTTTTGTAACCACACTGCCTGCACCTATGACACTCCGAGCACCGATGGTCACACCCTTTAGAATAACAGTATGAGCGCCAATCCAGACATCGTCCTCTATAACAACGGGAGCCGACTTCGTGCCTTCGTTGCCTGTCCTGCGACTTAAACGGTCATAAGACATCAAACAGATTGTCGACCTTCTTCAAGGCTTCTTCATTCGGATACTCGTAATTGGCAAGTGACGTCTTTACCCTACTGTATATTCCGGCATTATCCTCGATTATATCCTTTAGCATTCCCGGCATGTCTTCAACGGGACATATCCATCCCTCATTTTCCTGAACCACTTCTCTGGAAACTGCGAAGTCATTGCAAAGAACTGGGATATGAAGAATTTTTGACTCCGCTATAGTATAGGAGAAACTCTCAGATGCAGAGGTGCAAACATGCAAATCTGCATTTTTGAAATAAGGATAAGGATTATCTCTTGCACCAATGATTTTCACCACGTTGCCCAATCCCGTCTCTTCCACCTCTTTTATCACTTCTTCACGATTAGCCCCGTCTCCTATGACAAACCAACAGAAATTCCGGTCTGTCAGTTTCTTCAACTTCCGTACTATACCTGGTATTAAATAAAACTGCTTGCCACGGACAAACCTGCCAACAGAGAGGATTACGAATCCATCGTTATTGCCATAGGGGTTCCCGTCTGCATTTCCTGAAAATTTTATTTCATCTGCATTGATTGTATTATAGATGCAATCCAATCTTTCACTTAATTGAGGGAACACCCGGGCAAAAGAGCCTACTGCGCATTTGGAGACAGATACTATATTGTCGAATTTTTCATATATGGACAACTCCTTGGAAACACTTGCGTTTTTCTTAAAGTTTTCATAGCAGCAATGCACCCAGGCAATCTTAGGATGCGCCCCCTCCATCATTGAGACAAATCTCGTTGCAGTTCCTTCTTGATATGCAACGACTATATCATATTGACACCGCGCTTGTATCCTGCTTGCCTCATATCTATAAAGCCAGTCGAATGTCATTGATGTGGTTCTGATCAGAAGCCCCATTACCTTTCTCGTGATTCTATTGTCGTGGGCCAACCGATAGAGCAGACTTTTCCTTACAATATAAGAACGGAAAGCCTTCTTGTACAAATCGCCACCATCCTCATACAAACAAATTATGGAAACTTCGTACTTGTCTTCATCCAAAAAATGCAGGAGATTCTCAAGTGACTTATTAGTGCCGCCATGAGAATACTCCGGTATGACAAACAGGATTTTCTTCCTCATATATCTATCCCTGGGATTTCAGCCATTTCTCATAATTATCCTGAAGTTGCTCCAATGGTATGCGCTCATCCTCGGGGTACAACTTTGCTTCATGCTCAACAATTTCCTCCGGGCTAAAAACAAATTTTGCGATACGCCATGGATTCCCGACTATCACCGAATATGGAGGAATAGAGCCAGACAACACACACCCTGCCCCTACGACACAGCCTCTGCCAACATGAGCGCCATTAAGCAGTGTGACATTAATGCCAAGCCAGACATCTTCTTCCACAATAATGTCCTTGTCAAAGCGGTGATCCGGAAACATTTCGTCTTTCATCGCATCAGTCACATCGTGCTTCCAAATGCCCTTCACTGCAGCATGATTACCCGGACATACACAAAGGTTATAGGAAGAGAAACTACCTTTCTTCATAATAAACTTAGACCGGGGGTTAAGAATCATGCCCCCCCCGGAATACTTGTGTTTTCTTCCATATACAAGTTCTTTTTACTAAACAATACGGTGTCCGGTGACAAATACGCGCTCGCGGCCATCAATCCGTACTCACCTCTTCGGTCTACTCTGAGAAGCCTGTCAATCTTCAGACGGATGGATTTCTTTAAACTAATAGGATTCATACTAATTTTTATTTATGAAAGATTCAAACCATATTAACTTGCTGTCTAGCAGTCCGGCACTCTTCACCTTTTCATACAATGATGGCAACAACTTCACGAAATTGCTCTGAGGAAACAGGTGGCCATTGTAAAAATAAGTACTTGCGTTAAATACATAGATAGAGTCAAAGGTGTATTTCTGAAGGAAATATTCAGCGGGGATATTCACTTTCCCGCTTAACACCTTAAAGTCCAACCCACATTCCCGGGCCAATTCCTGCACCTTGTCCCTCGACTCTTTGGGGTCGCGCGGATGATACTTGATGTAAACCTTGGCATCTTTGCCTATTTCTTCGAAACATTCCCTCACAGTATCGAAATAACAATACATAAAGTCTTTGCCGATGACTTCGCCCAGTGGGTCGGTCATGAACATGACGCGCTTGTTATCACCGGCATTCACCTCTCCAGACATATAGGCGTCAAGTTTTGCCGATACGAGCAATGTCGGATGCAAGCGTCTGTCAAAGGGCTTGTCATAATAACCGGGAATGACCGAAAAACGAGCATCCATGGGAAGCCCATCTTCCACTGGGCGGCATAGAACGTATCGCCATTTGGCAAACCTCACATGATATAAAGGCAAATACTCCACCAAGTCACGGACAAATTCCTTGACTTTCATCCACCTGTTCTCTTTGGGATAAGCCCTTTGGATGTAATGTGCCGTACCTTCCTCAAAGAACACGATTTTGATGCCTTTGTGATGAAAAACTATATCAGTAAAGCGCATTGCATTATTCTGCATTTCACCAAGGTAAATGGTCCCTATGTTTTCAGACTGTATCAAGTTCCAAATTCTTCTATACATCTTGTAGGTCCTCACTTCATCCATAATAGAAGTTGTACGCAACCCATCCCACTGCGCAAACTCAGGAATTACGATTTTCCTTCTCCACATTCCCTCAATCTCCATCATATCATAGATTTCGAGGAAATGAGGATTGCCTTCAACGTAAGCCTCTATGAGAATACAATCCGTCAGTTTTTCCTGACTGACCAGTTGCTGTGCGATAAACAGCTGAAAAGGAGTGAATACTACAAATAAATTTGCCATTTATCTACAAATTTTACGAATAAGGACCATCGCTGGATCATCCGCCAAAACAAGATTCGTACTTGATCCAACAAGATGGATATGGCATATACAGCCATGATCAATGAAAGAGTCAGGATCGGGAATAAGGGCAAGCCATAATTCTCATGTAAACGGGAAACGATGTCCGTGAAATGCTGCAACATACCCGGGGCGCAATGAAAAAGATAGACACTGAAACAATGACACTTTTTTTGTACTTTCAAGCATCAACCATAAAAAGGAAAAAACTGTTATTTATGAACCATTATCCTTACGACATCAAGCGTATCGGATAAGTTCTTTAGTTTAAAAACATAAGCACATCCGACATACAGCCCCATACCAACACTGACACCAACAACAAGTTTAAGCCAATCGGCAGTGAACATTTCAACCGACAAGACCACTGCCAAAAACATGACTGACGACAAGCCAAATGACGGGACCAAGTCTTTCAGTTGCTCGAACAAACCAATATTTAACAGATTCCCAACATAATAGAGATTGATCGCTAATATGACAACAGACGAGACGACACTCAGCCAACACATTGGGATTATACCAAATGGCAATGAGCTTACAAGAACTATGACAGACAACACCTTGCCGATTATGCTTATCCTCAATGACAAATCACTTCTACCCATGGCTTGCAACAAATTGATACTTAACGACTGAAGCGGCAAGAACAAAAACATGAAACAGATGATCTGCAATATTTGAGCGCACAGTGCCCATTTTGTGCCAATCGTAAAATATATCAGAGGACGAGAGACTGCCGACAGCCCAAACATTAGCGGACAGACCACAAAAGCGGTGGTTTTCATCATCTTGCGATAAACCCGCCTGAGTTTTTCCGAATCATCCTGTAGTTTTGAAAGGGAAGCAAAGGATACATTATTCATAATGCTCACGATATTGGTTGATGGCAGCGAAGCCCAATTCTGCGCTCTTGTGTAATGTCCCAAAGTGGAAGGTGAATACACCTTGCCTATAACGATGCTGTAAATATTCCCATAGATTGTTTCTATGATGCGTGTAAGAAGCAACTTGCCGCTGAAGCCAAACAGTTCCCGAAAAGATTTCCACGAATACTCCAAGGAAGGATGCCATCTATTCAGAACCCAACAAAGTATTGCACCCAGGCACGACGCAACCAGACTCTGACCTACCAATGCCCAAACTCCACAGCCCATGACGGCCATTGCCAACCCCGCCACTCCGGAAGTAATTGTATGGGAGATTGAGATGATGGCCTGCTTCTTGAACTGCATGTTGTAATTCATCATTGCCACCAGCACTGTGCTCAGCGAACTGATGGGGATTGTCAGCGCAAGTGCCCTCAGGAGGGGGGCGATGATTGGCTTTTCGTAGAAAACCGCCACCCATGGAGCGATAAGATAAACCACGAGATAGCAAAATACGGCAACTGCGATGTTGAAATAAAACGCCGTTGACAAATCTGTTTGGGTGCGGTCCTGCTTTCTGATCAATGCCAATGCGAAGCCTGATTCTGCAAACGTGTTTGACAACTGGATGAATATAGCCAACAGGCCAACAGTTCCATAATCCTCGGGAGTCAGAATCCGCGCCATGAAAAGCATCAGTAGAAACTGTATGCCCTTCATCGACAAGTTGTGAATAGTATTCCAAAGAAGACCTTTGCTGACTTTTTCCTTTAGATTATCCTGACTCATAAATAATGTACAATACATCCCCTAAACCGGGGCAGCAAGTTTTTATTATTTATTTCAAGTGCTTAATCAGGTCTCTCGCCTTTTCCAAGTCCGCAGGCTGCCCGATGTCAATCCATGTCCCATTTAAAGGATACCGGATAACCTTTTTATTATTTGCGATCAATTCCTCGATAAGGTCTGTGGCATTGAAATACTCATTCTTGGGAACGAAATCCAAGGCCTCGCGCTTAATAAGGTATATGCCGCCGTTTGCATAATAGTTGTATTTGGGCTTTTCCAGCAGACCTCTTATCTCCCGACCGTCCAAATCAAGAATTCCCAAGGGGATACTTACATTGTAAGGAACCGCAGCCACACTCATGACGGCGCCATTATCTTTGAAATGCAGATAAAAATCCTCAAAATCGATATTCGTGAAAATATCGGAATTCATCAAAAGTATCGTGTCGTTGTAAAACTCCTCTACGAAACGGATACTACCGATTGTCCCCAAAAACTTGGGCTCCTCTACTGTTTTCACCCTAATGCCGTCACGCAGAGATGAAAAATGCTCATGCAGCTGCTCCTTCAAATAATTAACGGTGACATTAATGTGCCTGACGCCATACTCTATGAGCCTGTCAACGTTGTGGTCTATGATACATTTTTCGCCCACCTTGATCAATGGCTTGGGTGTGTTTTCCGTCAGAGGCCTCAGGCGCTCTCCCTTGCCACCTGCCATGATAACGGCGTCAATCGGAAGTCTTGTCCGGTACTTATCAAGATTGATGATTTCCACTATATGGTCATTGCGGTCAAGAATGGGAATAAGTTTCATTTTCAAATCCCGATGCTCATGAATGTGGGCCACATCGTCATCCACGCCCCGGCGCAGGAATTTGAAATCGCGGTGCATGACCTTTTTTAACGAGTCGTTCACTCCTATCCCGGCAATCAATCCCCGTCTGGCGTCACCGTCGGTCAGTGTCCCTACCATCCGCCCCTGCTCATCGACAACAAACAGTACTAAAGGCGCATCACGAAGGGAATTGATTTGCCTTAGGGCATCCAACAACGTCTTAGATTCTTCAATATAGTGGAGGTCGTTCATAATGAAACCAATTTCTGATTTAATAAAAACTCTGCATAAAACCAATCTGTCGTCGTGTCCAAATCCACTGAACTAAGTTCATCCATAAGATATTTTTTCGTCTTCCTGAATTCTCCAAGCGACGACCTTTTCAAACTCTCCGGATTGATTACATAGACAGCTCCGTTGTATTCATAAGCCATCGGGGCATCCTGACGACGAACCAGTTTGCCGTCACCTTTGGATATTTGCAAAAAGCCATCGGCATCCTCCTCGAAACAATTATAATAAGGATTGGCCTTAACCTCTTTCACGGAAACGACCATATCCAATTGTGCCGTATAAAGCGACAAAGCCTCCTTTACATGCACTGCCTTGCGGAAAGGCGAAGTGTTCTGAAGCAGTATGATATTGTCAAAACGTTTGCCTTGCGACTCATAAAAACGTAAGGCGTGCAATAACACGCCATAAGTGCCGGCGGTATCGGTTGCCAGGGCGGCAGGGCGGACAAAGGGAACTTTCAGGCCATAGTTTTCAACGGCACTGATTATTTCACGGTCATCCGTTGACACGCAGATATTCTCATCAGAAACTAAATCGCGGGCAACGTCAATGGTATATTCAATCAACGGCCTGCCTGCCAAAGGCTTTATATTTTTATGTGGAATTCCTTTACTGCCTCCTCGCGCAGGAATAATCACCAATGAATTCATTTCAACTAATCTTTATCGGTTCATCAATATCGAAATCAAAGAGTGCCTTGGTACCCACTAACAAATCCCAATGAGCCGCCGGTATTCCATACCCACAGCGTTTCACGGTCAAGTTTTCTGGCGACAATAAATCACCTTCCCTGATCGGTATCTTGGCAACGATAGACTTGAGTACGACTTGGGAAATTTTCATCTCGCTCACATTCGGACGTTTAATCCCGTCGCCTAAAGCAACCTCTATGTTTCGTATGCATTCCACCATATATTTCAATTCTTGCGGCTCAAGGGACGCTTTATGGTCAGGACCCTCCATATTACAATTCAAGGTAAAATGTTTTTCTATAATCTCTGCCCCCAACGCCACCGCAGCTATTGATATTTCCGTACCCATAGTATGATCCGAATAACCAACCTTGGTTTTAAATGCGGCCTTCATTGTTTGCATGGCGAGAAGATTGACCTCATTTGTTGGACATGGATAGTTAGTCGTGCAATGCAGTAGAGAAACCTCTTGAGCACCTGCAGTTAGAAGAGTATCATAAGCTGTTGCAACCTGTGCCAATGTAGCCATTCCTGTAGATAGGATTACCGGTTTACCATAGGAACCAATCTTACGAAGATAGGGAATATTGGTGACTTCACCAGATCCAATTTTTATTAAAGGTAAATTAAGATCGTTCATTAAGAAAGAAAGGCTGTATTCCTCATCAGGTGTTGAGATAAAATCGATGCCTATATCATGGCAATGTTTCTGCAACAATTCAAAGTCATGATAAGATAGCTCCAACTTTTTCAGCATGTCAAACTGGCTCTCCCCCTTATTGTGTGTGTTCTCAGATTGATATGTTGCTTTCTTTGCATTTTGGGTTACAATCTTTTCTGTTTGCCATGTCTGAAACTTGACACAGTCAGCACCGGCCTCTTTGGCCTCATCACAAAGCTTATACGCAAGGTCAAGCCTGCCATTATGATTAACACCGGCCTCTGCTATGATGTATGTTCTGCTCATACTAACATGTTTAATACTTATATTTCAGAAGAATATGCTTGAACGTTTCCTTTTTTGATGGATTTGCCAACTCCCAATCATTACACAAACCATAATAATATGCTTCATTGAAAATTACTTTTCCTATGCAAAATTTATATTCATGCTTAGAGAATTTACGTTTATACTGGAAAAGGGTGTTGTCTTCAGAGCCATCGGTCCCGCCTCCCAGGTGAAAATACGTGACCCCGCGTTTCATCATTTCTATTGCTGCTTCCCATAATAAGAAATTGTTTGGCGAAAGCTTTAACGCTGAAACATCACTTCCAGATAGGTGATAATGACCATAAGGCTTCTGATAGAAAAAAACAGCGCCGGCAACAACTCTACCCTGATATTTCACTATGCCAAGAAACCGATTCGGAATAGTGTTTTTCAAACGTTCATAATAGGATGGCTCGAAATAATAGAAATCGTCAGCATCGTGTTTTTCCATCGTTAAATTATAAAGAGCCTCAAACTCTTTTAGATAATGAAAATCGTTGTCAACAACAAACTCCAAACCATTATTAATGCCTTTCTTAATGACATTACGGTTCTTGGTGTGGATTTCGTTCATCCATGTAGCCTTTTCACCACCTGAAATATCAATTGCTATCGTCTTTCTGTCAGGCATCAATCTTCCTATGGTCTCAAAGTAACCCCAATTAGCCAAGATAGGATGGAAACGCACAAAACCACAAACATAATTTTCTGCTATCGCACGCTCCTTCATTGAGAGGAACGCCTCTGTCATAAAGCCGGCTTCATGATTGTTGGAAATGGGACCGCCATATCCATAGGCTGTCTCAAAATCAAAGCAAGCCCTGCCATTGTACTGAAAAGCACGCCGCAAGAATGGGAAAAGGAATACGCTGTTGCCTTTCTGATAGATAAAACAACACGCTTCCTCATTATCCGCCTCATATAGTTTTACGTATTCCTCACGAAAATATAAATCCTGAAGATTTGCAGGAATGAGGTCGAGATATTGATTCCAACAATCTGAAAAACCTATCATTTTAATGATTTTTCTATAAGTTCTAAAATATACTCCATGTCTCTGTTCGTATATCTTTGATCTATGATAATTGACAATTCATGTTCCGACATTTCTTTTCCCTTCTTAACGCTCATGCCATCAAGAGGCCAGTGAACAGGACAGAAAACACCATGCCGCATCATGCATGCCCGTACTTTATCTCTGTCCTCAAGATATATTGGAACAAACAAAGGGATATTATGGTCAGAAACAGGAATGACGGTTGAGATTCCCAATGACTTTAGCCCATCTGCAATAACGCGGGCATTTCGTTTACGAACCGCACCAATATGGCTGCCATCAATTTTTGACAGAATTTCGTATGAGACCCCGCTCATCCCCATGGTAATATCAGAATTAATCCTGTCCTCCCCCATTTTAAATAGAGAAAGGTAAACATTGTCATCAAAACATTCTGGCCGACGCAAAGATTTCAGGACGCCACCTGCTAATTTGTATTGGTAAAACCGGTTCGTTGCCGCAGGTTCTTCAAGGGCATTGGCCGCTTTCGCCAAACCACCATCCGGACAAGGAAAAGTCTTACGCAAGCTGGTGAATTTATAGGTTGTATTATTTAGAGGCTTGAGGAACTCGTAATATGCCTGTACATCATCTTCAATAATAATGGCATTCTCATTAATTGACCGTATAGCTGCAATTTGAGAAGAGAGGTCTTTTAAACCGAAATAGTTAATAATCAGTACTGCACAATTAGCATCATAAATATTGGCAAAAGAACTTTTTTCAAGTTCCAAGGCTGAATTTATAGAATAATGCTTTACTTCAAAATTTGCTGCTTTAGCAGCGACAAGTAGGGACGAGCACAGATAGTCAGGGAATAACACCTTGGAAACGCCGTAATTCTTCCTTGCATCAAGCAATATGTGATATAGGGCCGAGCGACCGGAAGAAAAGGTACTTGTTTTTTCAAGCTCCAGATTGTCAGCCCTACGTTCTTTTAATAGTTGAATATCTATACCAAACTCGCCACCGATGATTTTATTCTTGTCCTGCATAGAGATATTCCCCAATATGTGAAACTATTTTTTCGGCAGTATGACCATCTCCATAGAAATCATCTTTTATCTTTTCTGACACGCGTTCGATGTTATTCCACGCTTTCAGGATGGAGTTGAGTTCATTGTCCGATTGACGAACATTCTTACACAGATGGCGACCCATTTGGCGACTACCTATATTGATTACCGGAGTACCCAAACAAGGAGCTTCGACTATGCCACTTGATGAATTGCCCAAAACAGTATAACATTCATTCATAAAACTAAGATAACGCCTTTGGCCAAGAGAAGAGAAAAGATGGTATTTCATGGGATTTGATTTCTCAACACGCGCCCAATAACCATTTATCTGCTCACCACCAAAATCAACGTTAGCCTTAGAGATGACAACGGACGCGTCACCAATGCTATCCGTCAATGCAACAATATTCTCGGCCATACGCAGATTGTATTCCATACTTTGATTGGTTTCAGGATGAAGTGTCACGAGCAACCATTTATTATTTACGGGAATGCCAATATCCTCAGAAAGTTCCCGACGCGTCATCAACGGCACCATACGGAAATTATCTATTCCCGGTTCACCTACGGCCCACACATTACGGTCATTATTGCGCATACGCACGACATTGCGTGCAGAATCATGCGTACCTGGAAAATGAAGTGTTGACATCATCGTCACAGCGTTACGAACCTCATTGTCGATGGCTCCTATAGTGACGTCGCCTCCTGAGATATGGGCAATGGGAATGTTCATTACAAGTGCGGTACTGCAAATAGGTAGAAGTTCATAGCGATCACCAAGAACCACAACGAGGTCGGGCTTAAGGTCTGATAGCGTTTTGCTTATTCCTATAGAGCAATATCCCATAGATTTTGCAACACCATCCCGGCTTGATGAATCAATGTGCATATCTACCATTGCCGAAATGGGATAGCCGTCTTGCTCTATCTCTTTATATGTACACCCCTGCTCCTCCAAAAGATGTGCTCCAGTAACCACAAGCTGAAGTTCAAGGCTCGGACTCTTGTAAACCCCATCTATTATCCATCTAAGAAGCCCGTATTCGGAGCGTGCAGCCGTCAAGATGCATACCTTCTTCATAAACGTAAAATCCACTTGTGAAATGTATGAGAGCCTCCTAATAACGGAAGGTCTCTGACATCCGAATCATTAGTCTTTTCGAACCCTAATTTCTCAAATCGCCTATACGATGCGATATTGTCATCCGCTATCCAAGATATAATATATTTGCCTCCTGACTTCTTGCTTATCTCGATTCCTTTTCTCAATGTATAAGTTCCGATTCCTCTTCCGCAATATTCGCCTAACACGCCTTGAGATGATGCTTCATAAATTTGGTTGCCCAATTTGTCAAGATAGAAGAAAGCAACGCATTTGGATTGATGGTAAACTAAATAAATTGTCCTTTTCTTTGATTCCAACTGTTTAGAATACCATTGTTTGAACGTGTCATAGTCAGGTGCTGTTTCAAAGCCTCCCCACTCTATATTGGCCTTGTCCGCCTTGATGTTAAAAAAGTCATCATAGTCAGACTGCTCTGCCTCTTTATAGGATAATTCCAACATAATATAAATGTGTAAAAACTCGTGAAAACATATTATTTAATAACATCGGAAGGGCGAACCGAACTGGGAATGTTCACAACCCTGTCAGCAAACCAAATGGTATTTTCCAGACCGTCATTCTCACAGTTCCCAAACATAGGCAATCGGTTCATTAGTTCCCAAATGGGACGGGTCATCACACCATTGTCATTGGTTTGATCCAAGAAATCAAGTTGGGCTTCCTTATCCTTGAGGACTACTGCATTCAGCCAATAGTTGGAGCGGGTATCGGCAGAGTCAACAAAAAAATCCACATCCGGTATATTCCTGAAGAAAGCCTCGTATTCGGAAGCCACTTTCCGCTTGCTGGCAACATACTTGTCAAGATTCTCAAGTTGGGCGCAGCCCAAAGCGGCATTGATGTTTGGCATACGGTAATTGTAGCCTATGTGATCATGGCGGAATTCCCAACGGTGTGGAATCTTGGCCTGAGTGGTGATGTGCTTTGCATAATCCCCCAATTCCTCATCTTGAAAAAGAAGCATGCCACCGCCACCCGTGGTTATTGTTTTATTGCCATTGAAACTAACAGCGCCAATCTTCCCAAAAGTACCGGTATGCCTCCCCTTATAGGTAGACCCAATGCTCTCAGCGGCGTCTTCCACCAGTTCAATGTGCCATTCACGGCAAAGGTCGGCAACCGCTTCAATGCGGACAGGATGCCCAAAGGAATGCATCGGGACACACGCCTTGATACGTCGGCCGGTTTTCTTATTATAGCAAGCAAGATCGTCTTCCCGATAGGCGAAATCCAAACTTTTGTGGAGTTCGGAAATTCTTTTGTTTTGTCGGACCTCAGCATTCCTCTCAAGCCACTTTCCCATTGCGTCGGGCGAAAGTCCCATGGTGGAACGGTCGACGTCAATGAATACCGGATGCGCGCCTATATAGCTTAAGGCATTGCAAGTGGCAATAAAGGTAAGCGCCTGGGTGAGGACCTCGTCATCACGCTTCACGCCCACAAGCATCAAACCCATGTGTAGTGCATTGGTACCCGAAACACAAACGACGGCTCTCTTCGAGCCTGTGTATTTCGCCATGTCGTCTTCGAAACGGTCAACGAACTTGCCTACTGATGAAACGAAAGTGGTATCAATGCACTCGTTGAGGTATTTTTTTTCGTTGCCGACAAATAATGGCACGGAAAGAGGAACAAAGTCCTGATTGCCATATACAGACTTTATGAAGTCTATTGTTTTACTGTAATCTGCCATGACCATTACATTTTTTGATCCAAGTTCTTCCCTTTTTCCTCGTGTTCAAAATTCGGGATAAACCTTTTGATTGCCTCCACGACTTGCTCTTTCGTAAAATCCTCCCGCGCAAATGTCTTCTCCAGTTCATCAAAGAAAGAGGCCACTTCCGAGATAGTCCGGCGCGAAGTTTCCTCCACAACACCAAGTGCGGAAAATCTCTCCAGGTTTATCTTTTCACCAGGGACATAGAACTCCTCGAATGCTTTTTCACCCGTGGTGTCGCTTTGGAAATAGACAACAGGATAATTTTCGGAGTCATAACTCATGGCTGCCGCATATTGCCTTGCCGAAGAGTCATCTTCGCATTCAACCTTATTGAATCCCTCCGCCTTTACGAAATCATCGCAAATGGAAGAGAATGTGAGCATTTGGTCTTCGCCAAGCTTTGGGAAAAAGACTTCGCCACCCTTTCCAAGAATACATGCAAGCATGCAAATTTGCCCCGACTCTTCGGGTGATACGAAATAACGTCTCACATCAGAAGGGGCAGCAAGTGGCTGCTTTTTCTGAAGTCTATGCAGCCATCCGTCAGGCAGCGACCCATTGGAAAACGCGACATTGGCGAACCTTGCAGTAGTAACCTTGAACTCGGAATTGTAGGCCATCACAAGATCCTCCATGATACGTTTGCTGGCGCCCATGATGTTAACCGGATTTGCAGCCTTGTCCGTACTGACGCAGAAGAAATGTTTTGGCGGATAGACACAGAGCAAATCCATGAGTTTTTTTGCCTTGATGTCATTGTTCTCGATTAAAGCCTGGACGCTGTACCTGTCTTTCTCTGAACGGACATGCTTGTGGGCAGAGAAATTAGCAAATATGTCAAACCCCTTCTCTTCACGGAATATACGCTCAAATATAGGGTCTGCGAAGTTCAAGGTATAGCAGCGAAATTCATCAGGCACATAAAGACCATCCGTGGAACGCACATCCCTGACCAACTCAGCAAGACCGTTTTCATTCAGGTCGATGACAACTACGCTTTTGGGTCTGAAACAAAGGACTGCCTTGATAAAGGAAGAGCCAATCGATCCCGCGCCTCCGATTACACAGACGGACTTGCCCTTGATCTCCTTGGACAACTGGTCCTTGTTTGCTTCTATATCCTTGGCAAACAGGCTAACGGGTCTGAATGTGACACTGTCGGCTATAAACCTACTTAAATTGAACATATCTTATAATTTATCCATCTTGCAAAAAACGTCCCCGGCACGGACTTCCTGCCATACGTCATAAAACAATTACAGACACATATAAATCACGACAAATCAATGTGTATTCCCTCATAGTCATCAAAATACCCAATGACCTTCTGCTTGTTTTTCTTTGTCACGCCGCCTGCCTTCCACCCATCAACAACGCGTTTCAACTTGTTGCGGCATGGCTCATCCCCAGTGCAACCATACATCGTCACGAGGAGGAGGGCGGCGGCTTGCTCTGCCCTTATGCCGTTAAGTACTGAGTTGACCTTGACTTTCATTGCCTCGAAGTCATCGCCTTTGCCGAGCACCATGTAGGCGGGGAGCAGCAGCGAGTATTGCTTGCAGCGGAGTATCGGCGTGGGCATCTCGAGACGGCCGAACTGGCTGACTATCTCCTGCGCCACACGGCGGTCGTCGTCGGTGACGCCCTCCGGCGATTGGTGGCGCATGATGGCTTCGTGCATCTTTGTGAACAGCCGGTCGTTGTCCAGTTTCGTGTATATGTGCTTGCCGCTGCCATCGAGCGACACCACCTCATACTGCCCCTGCCTCACCTGCAGCAGCGGCACCCACAGCCAGTCCTCGACGCACACCATGACGCTCTTCTGGCCGGCGCCGGGCTGCGTCATCACCGTTGCCTCGACGCCCATGAACTGACCCTCGGTTATCCGCACCCGGTCGCCCTTCATCAGCTTGTCAGGCGCTGGCGTGCAGACGGGCAGCACCTCGTCGTATGCGCGTGCCACCCATCGCAGGTTCTCCATCGCCTCGTCGGTGAGGTATGGATAGTGCTGCCTGTCGCTCTCGCGCACCCTCGGCAGGAAATTGTAATTGCGAAGCGTGCCGCTCTTCATCCTGTAGATCTCCGCCTCGGAGGCGTGTACGAACACATAGTTGAATAGCAGCGCACGCGTGGTCTTTGTCATCTTGCCGCGCACGCTCCTCACTTCCACATACTGTGGCGCGAAATAATCGAACGGCGGCTCTCCGCTCTTCTCACGGCGTTCGAGCTCCGCCCGCAGCCCTGCCGACGGCGAGCCGCGATGCCCGTAAGGCAGTACAAGAACATACCACCTGACAACATTGCCATCTACAGAAATGGTCTTGTTTTTCGCGTCCATCTACACCTCGGCCATATCGGCGAATATCACAAATCGCTGATTATCTGAACTTTAACAAACACGGAAAGTTTATTGCTGAAAAAACAGCCACCCTTTCCATCTGCACATCCACTGCCTGTGTCACCAACTTTTATGGTTAATATCAAGCCTGCATGTGGAATCCTCAACAGTTTATGAGGAAATTCCGCCGGCAAAGTTACAAAATACATTTGACATATATCATTTTTCAGTTGTGTTTTTTCAACAACACCGCAAATTGCCGCCGGCATGGAAGCCGTCGCACGGCCGCACACTGAGCCACCGGAAGCCGCCACCAGCACTGCCGCCTGCATTCAAACGCGATACAAATACGGCGAGTTTGGTCGGCAAATACGGCGAGTTTGGTTGGCAAATACGGCGAGTTTGGTCGGCAAATACGGCGAGTTTGGTTGGCAAATACGGCGAGTTTGCTTTACCATACGCCATGAAACGCGAAGCACCAGGTGTCAACGTGCAGCATAAAGAGCATGTATCGCTTTGCCCTTCAGGCCAGTCATTACGACACAGACTTTCCCTTTTCGCCTTTTGCCGGCCCGTTCCCCGGCTGCCTGCATCCGCTTGCCGGCATCCTGCCCGCCGCTCTTCTTGGCGTAGCACGTTACGCCTGCAAAAAGACAACAGCCAATATGCCTGGGCAATTGGCTGAAATCATTTCGGGCTACAATGACCTGTTTTGTTAAAAAAATCGAGTTTTTGTTTGCCAAGAAAAAAAATAAGTATCTTTGCACCATCAAAAAAACGAACGCGGGGAGGTGTCTGCCGAACCGCGACAAACGGATATATAAATAATGTATATGAAAAAAACGATCTTGTCTGCGGCCCTGGCGCTGCTCACGGCCATTCCGTCACTGGCGATCGAGGCCACCGACTCTGTTGAAAACCCCACACGAAGCATTTACGCGGAAATCCTTGGCCCGTCAAACCTGATTGGCGTGCATTTCGACTCTCGGCTGAAGGGCAACAGCGGATGGGGCTACTCGGCGGGAATGGCGTGGGGTTACTCGTCGTCGGACGATTTCTTCAGCAACGTGGACCGTTTCCACATGATTTCCATCGTGCCGCGCGTGAGTTACCTCGTTGGCAGGAAAAGCAGCAAGCTCGAGATGGGTTTCGGCGTGAACATCGGTTTCCTCACCGGCACGAGGGAGTATGACACTTACGACATCAGGACGAAAGACGGCGACACAATCCTGGAGTATGCCGGCCACGTCAAGGAGCACCGCGACTTCATGGCATACTACTTCTTCGGCAACATCGGCTACCGCCTGCAACCGGCGCGGGGCTTCACTCTGCGCGCCGGTGTCTCGCCCGCCTTCGGGCTTGGTGGAAGCCACACGCTGGACGCCCTCTACCTCATCCCGTACGTGAGTGTCGGCAAGTCGTTCTGAGCGGCCGTGGCGCGTGCCTTCCGTCCCCGCGTGTCAATACTTGAACGACGACCCGCCGAGGAATTCCCTTATCAGTGACGTGGGAGGTATGTCCCGGTCGTTGATTGGTGAGACGTAGCTCAGGAACTTCAGCAGCCTGTATGCCTCGGCGTGCTGCGGCGAGTTCTGCGGCACCTGGCTCAGTATCGGCTCCGCCTGGTTTCTTATCACGGCGAGCTCGAACAGCATGGCGGTGTTGAACATAGTGTCGGCGTTCTCCTGGAAGGGGAAGATCCACTTGTTCTCTCCGGCGCGCACCGACGCCCACCTGCGTATGGTGTCCTCCGCCGAGCAGCCACGGTATTTGTAGTCGCGTATGATGCGGCGCAGCAGCCGGTTGTCGGTCGTCGGTATGTAGTTGTGGTTGTCGAGCAGTATCGTCGTGAGTGCTGACGCGTAGACGCGGTATTTCTTCTCGTCGGGTATTTGCTCCGTCAGTTCCGGGTTCAGCGCGTGTATGCCCTCCACCAGCAGTATGTCGTTCTCTCCCAGCCTCAGTTTCTTTCCGCCGTTCTCCTGGCTCACTCCGGTCTGGAAGTCATACTTTGGCAGTATTATCTCCTCGCCGTCGAACAGTTTGCCGAGATGCTCGTTGAGCAGCGGTATGTTCAGCGCGTAGAGGCTCTCGTAGTCGTAGTCGCCTTTTTCGTCGAGCGGTGTCTCCATCCTGTTGACGAAATAGTCGTCGAGTGATATTTGCACCGGTCGCAGCCCGCACGTCATCAGTTGCACCGACAGCCGCTTGCACGTCGTGGTCTTCCCGCTCGACGACGGCCCGGCGATAAGCACCATGCGGACCTTCTTCCTCGCCGCCACGGTCTCCGCTATCTGCACTATTTTCCTTTCCTGCAGCGCCTCCGAGACGTTTATTATGTCGGTCGCGCTCCTGCGTTTCACCATTTCGTTGAAATCGCCAATCGTTGACAGCCCGATGATGTTCTGCCACCTGTGATGCTCCTGGAAGATCTCGAACATCTTGTCCTGCCGCACCATTTCTCCCAGCACGTCGGGATCGTCAAGCGACGGTATGCGCAGCAGCAGTCCGTCGTAATATTTCTCAAGTCCGAAGAGGTATATCCCCCTCGTGTTTGTCATCAGCGTGCCATAGTAGTAGTCGTTGTACCCGTCAATCTCGTAGTAGACGGTGTAGAGCTGCCCCAGCCCCCGCAGCAGTTTCACCTTCGACGAGTGCGTGGAGACGCGGCTGAACACCTCGATGGCCTCCTCGGTTGGGCACTCGTGCCTGCATATCGGCATGGCTGCGGCGATGATTTCCTGCATTCTCCGCCTGAGCATGTCAACGTCCTGCGTTGTCACAGGCCTGCCTATCTTCAGGTCGCAGTAGTATCCGTTGCTCACGGGTATGTCTATCACGACATGCCCGTCGGGGAAGATGTCGTTTGCCGCCTTGCACAGTATGAAGAAAAGCGTGCGGACGTATGCCCGGCGGCCGCTCGGTGCCGTGATGTCGAGGAACTCCACGTCCTGGTTGTGATACACCCTGTAGTGCAGCCCCTCAACCTTGTTGTTCACCTCCGCGCTCACCGGCCCGTGCCTCATTTCCAGGCCCGAGGCGCGAAAAATGTCAGAAAGAGTGCTGCCGATTTCGATATTCACCGTTTTTTTATTATTTTTGCAACGGATTTTGACTGTCTGTTTCATAGTATGTGATTTTTAGGTTATTATCCGCAGGGACAAGACGCGCTTGTCTCCGCAAAAAGTAAGGCAAAGATAACAAAAATCTTGCCGTTGAGGAATTAAAACCTGAATAAATATATAATATTTGTATTTTTTAATTATCCGTCATGGATGTTTGGATTTTTTTCAAGTTGATTGGGTCGCTCGCGCTGCTGATGTTCGGTATGAAGTCGATGAGCGAGAGTCTTCAGAAGGTGGCTGGGTCGCAACTGCGCCATATCCTTCAGGCAATGACGACAAACCGTTTCACGGGAATGCTCACCGGCGTGTTCGTCACAGCGGCGGTGCAGTCGTCAACAGCCACCACGGTGATGACCGTGTCGTTCGTCAACGCCGGGCTGCTCACCCTGGCACAGGCAATATCGGTGATCATGGGCGCCAACATCGGCACCACGCTCACGGCATGGATCATGTCGGCGGGCTTCTCGTTCGACATAACCGACTTCGTGTATCCGGCATTCTTCATCGCCCTTATCCTCATATATAACAAGAAGCGCAAGAACGTGGGCGACTTCCTCTTCGGCGTGGCGTTCATGTTCCTCGGCCTCGGCACGCTGCGCCAGACGGGCATCGACATGCACCTCGGCGAGAACCAGGCGGTGCTCGACTTCTTCTCGTCGTTCGACCCCACGAGCTTCGCCACCACGCTCGTGTTCCTGATAATCGGCGGCGTCCTCACCATGTGCGTGCAGTCGTCGGCAGCCGTCATGGCGATAACAATGATACTCTGCTCGAGCGGCGTGCTGCCCATCTACCAGGGCATCGCGCTCGTGATGGGCGAGAACATCGGCACCACCGTGACCTCTAACATAGCCGCGCTCACGGCGAACACGCAGGCGCGCCGCGCCGCCTTCGCCCACATGTTCTTCAACCTGTTCGGCATCTGCTGGATACTCCTGGTGTTCCGCCCGTTCGTCGATCTCGTGTGCGGCTTCGTGGGCTACGATGTCACGATGACGACTGAGGGCGCGGGGCACGCCGCCTTCCTCGCCAACGCCGCGAAACTGAGCGTGGTGCTGGCCGCGTTCCACACATGCTTCAACCTCTCCAACACGTTCATACTGATCTGGTTCATACCGCAGATAGAGAAAATCGTGTGCCGGTGCATCAAGTCGAGGAAACTCGACGACGAGGAGGACTTCCGCCTGCGCTTCATCCCCTCGGGGCTAATGGAGACCCCGGAGCTGTCAGTGCTCGAGGCACAGAAGGAGATAGAGTCGTTCGCCGAGCGCATGCAGCGCATGTTCGTGATGGTGCGCGGGCTGCTGCAGGAGAAGGACGAGGCCAAATTTGCAAAGTTGTTCTCGAGAATAGAGAAATATGAGAACATCGCGGACAACATGGAGATAGAAATCGCCACATACCTGGACCACGTTAGCGACAACCACCTCTCCGACGACACGAAAAGCAAGATACGCGCCATGCTGCGCGAGATAACCGAGATAGAGAGCATCGGCGACTCCTGCTACAACATCGCGCGCACCATAAGCCGCAAGGTGCAGGGCAAGCAGGAGCATTTCACCCCGAAGCAGTACGAGCACATGAGCCAGATGATGGACCTCACCGAGCAGGCCCTCACGCAGATGAACAGCCTGATGGGCGGGCGCAAGGAGAGTTTCGACATAAACAGCACGTTCAACACCGAGAGCGAGATAAACAACTTCCGCGACCAGCTGCGCAGCCTGAACATCAGCGACGTGAACAACCACGCCTACACATACGGCATCGGCACCATCTACATGGACATCGTCAACGAGTGCGAGAAGCTGGGCGACTATGTCGTCAACGTCGTCGAGGCGCGCATGGGAATGAAATACCGAGAGGCGTGAGCGGCCAAGGCGAGGCCACCGGGACTGCACACCAACTCCGCCTCGCCTGCGGAGAACGTGACGCCGCGAACGTGACGGCGCAAGGCAATGATCCGCAAGCATCACTTCCTCTGGTGAGCAATGCCAGACACCTCAGCGATAGATGCATGAAGAATCATATCAAACCTCAAATAAGGCTTGGATCGCATTGTAAGGTGTTATTATCAGATGGAATTATTGGATTCTCCAAGAAATTGAAAATGTAGTCACGACATTTTATCCCAAATGCAACATTCTCCGACTTTGCAACCTGGTTGCACTATTATTCAAATACCTTTGCCGGCGATAACTTCAACAAACAAGGTGGCGTATTCATACGCCGCATAAAATAAAGGAAAGGAAATGTATATGTTAAAATTCATTGCAGACTATTGGGACGCGCTTGTCGTGATGCTCGCCGAGATGGCTCCCTATCTCTTGCTGGGCTTCTTCTTCGCCGGGCTTCTGCGCGCTTTCGTGCCTAAAAACATCTACCGCAAGCATCTCGCGCCGCGAAACATGAGAAGTGTCGTGAAGGCTGCCGCGCTCGGCATTCCGCTGCCGCTGTGCTCGTGCGGCGTAATCCCCGCGAGTGTGGGGCTGCGCCGTGAGGGCGCGTCGCATGGGGCATGCGCCAGTTTCCTGATCGCGACGCCGCAGACGGGCGTTGACTCCATCGCCGCCACATACTCGCTGATGGGACTTCCGTTCGCCATAGTACGCCCCGTCGCGGCGCTCTTCACGGCAATGCTCGGCGGGTGGCTCGTCAACCGATTTGCGCGAGAGGACGAGGCGAAATCGGCAGAGGCTGCAAAGAGCGGTGTCCACGACCATTGCGACTGTGGCCATGACCAATGTGACGATGATGATGATGACTGCTGCCACGGAGAATGTGACGGGGAACATGCCGGGGGAGGATTTATGCGGCGATTCGCATCATCGATGCGCTATGCTTTCGTAGAGATGCTGCAGGACGTGGGCAAGTGGCTCGTCATAGGACTGCTCATCGCCGCGCTCATCACCGTTGCGGTGCCTAACGAGTGGCTCGCCGTACTGCGCGACTACAAACTGCTCAACATGATCATTGTCCTCGCCGTGGCAATCCCCATGTATGTCTGCGCCACAGGCAGCATACCGATTGCCGTGTCGCTCATGGCCAAGGGGCTGACACCAGGCGCCGCACTCGTGCTGCTCATGGCGGGACCGGCGGTGAACAGTGCCTCGATTCTCGTCATCGGCAAGGTGTTCGGCAAACGCACGCTGTGGCTCTATATATTGGCAATAGTGATTGGCGCTGTGGCATTCGGGCTTGGCATCGACTATCTTCTGCCGCAGGATTGGTTCGCGGTGGGCAGCATGATTGCCGGTGGCGAGAACTGCGCCCACTGCCTCAGCGCGGTGGACTGGGTGTGGATAGCAATATTCCTCATCCTGCTCGTCAACGCATTCGCCTCGCGCCTGTGGCATTCACACACGCTGGCACACCATCACGGTGATAATTCTGCGGAGCGCGATGCGCAAGACAGTGACGTGACGGTATATTCCGTAAGCGAGATGACGTGCAACCACTGCAAGGAAAACGTCGAGAAGACAATAGCCGGAATAGCCGGTGTGGAAAGAGTGGAGGTTGACCTCACCAAAGGACTGGCATACGTCCGTGGGAAACACGACCACAGCGAAGTTGAGCGGCAGGTGGCTGCGGTGGGCTATCCTGCAAGGGAGAAAAGGGAATACTGAGAATGCCCCGAAACATGTTCGTATGGCGGGCATGACCATCGGCACGTGGTCATGCCCGCTTGCGCTTGCTGTCATGCGCCGCTCTTTTTCATGATGAAATGTTTGCAGCATCAGGAATATATTATTACATTTGCACGCAATTAGAATATTTACAAGGAAAATCTTTATTTCATTAACAACAAAAGACACACAAGATGAGGAAACTTTTTTTTATGTTATGCTCTGTGTTGCTGTCGTGTAACATGGCAAATGCCCAGACTATCGTGGACGGCGTGCTGAAATCGTGGGACGGCGCCGAGGGGGAAATCACCATCCCGGACAACGTGACGGAGATTGCGCCCAACTGCTTCTACGAGGAGGGAGAGCCCGACGACGAGGGCTGGGGCATGACCGACCCGGTGAGCAACACTGCCATCACAGGCGTGAACCTTAACAACGTGACAAAGATCGGCGACAACGCCTTCCGGGGCTGCACGGGCATCAGGCACATAGAGGCTCCCAAACTGAGGGAGGTCGGCGAGGAGGCGTTCAGCGGCTGCTCGGCTCTCATGGGGATAGACCTGCCTGCCATAGTGACGATAGGCAAGAACGCGTTCGCAAATTGCGATGCCGCGACAGCGATAAAACTGGGCAACACGCTCGAGAACATTGTCAGGAACCCATTCAAGAGTTGCAAGGCGGCTACGGAACTGACCATGCCCGACGGAGGACAGAATTTCCAGACTATATCGAACGCGCTGCTGCGCAAGGCTGACGCGGCGCTCGTGGCTTTCGCCGGCGGAGGAACGGAAATATCGCTCGATGCCGACGCGTGCCATGCGGTGGGCGAGGATGCTTTCTATAACAACACGTCGCTCGGGAAGGTGACACTGCTCGGAGTGACCGTGATAGGGAGCAACGCATTCGTGGGCTGCTCGTCGCTCTCCGGGCTATATGTGCCGCGACTGGTGCGGGTGACGGATGACAGTTTCATGACCTTCTCCGGGGTGTCTGCGCTGAGTGTCATAGACATACACCTAAGCACGGATTTCGAGACATTCGGCCACAGCCTCCCGGACAAGGAACAAACGACGATATACGTTGCGAACCAGGCGGTGAAGGACAAGCTCGCAAATGAGTTCAGGAAATGCAATATAGTCATCGGAGACCCATCACCGGTGGAGAAATACGAGGTGACATTCTCGGGAACACCGGAGGGCTGCGGCACCATTGAGGCATGGACCACGGGAGCTGTGACGGTGAATAGCGGGGACATGCTCAACGAGGGGGCTATGCTGAAAATAAAGGCCGTGCCGCTCTACGGCTACAAGATTGCGAGATGGACCGTTAACGGCACGGCGCTGACCGAGGAACTGCCGACAGAAGGAACCAACGGGCAGATATACACCGTCGAGGCGATGCATGAGGCGGTGAATGCAGAGGTGACGTTCGAGAAAATTCCAGAGGGGTATGCGGTGTTTTTCAAGAGCATGCAGCCAGAATACGGAACGCTGACATGCACCACGCAGGATGGAAAGGAAGTGAAGACCGCAGAGGAGGTCGCCCCGGGGACAATGCTGACGTTCACGGCAACACCGTTCGATGGCTTCCGCGTCACCGACTGGTATCGCGAGGTGACAGCGGCTGACAACACCTCGTCGCTCGAGAAGATAGAGGGAATGTATGGCAAGACGACATACACATGCGAGGCATACGACATGATGGATATTCGTGTGGATTTCGAACGCAACGCCGGCACGAACGTCGTCAGGTTCGAATCGCTCAACGATTTCGGAACGCTCACGGCTACTGCCAACGGAGTGGAAATAACCAGCGGCACGGCGGTGGAGACAGGCTCACGGATGGTGTTCACGGCTCATCCGAAGGAGGGATGTCATGTTGACAGCTGGCTTGTAAACAACGAGCTCGTTGTGGGTATGACGGCAGACGAATATGTTATCGAAAGCCTTGACGCCGACGTGGAGATCTCTCTTGTATGCTCGGAGAACGGATCCGGTGGCAACGACCACTTGCCGGTTGTGGAGAACGGGCATCTCGTTAAGTGGCTCGCCGTGGGCGAGGCAGTCGTGGGCGATGACATAATCGCCATTGACGCGCGTGCGTTCGAGGGTGCTAACGAAATGACAAAGGTGACGATAGGGAAGAACGTGGAGACGATAGGCGAACTGCCGTTCCTCTACTGCACGCGGCTGACTGACATAACGGTGGATGCCGGGAACAAGAAATTCTGCGACGTTGACGGTGTCGTATATAATAAGGAGAAGACCGAGCTTGTTGCCTATCCCTCGGGACGGCAGACACCGGAATACACCTTGCTGCAAACCACGCAGACGGTGCGCCCCGGCGCGTTCGCGGCCAATTTCAACCTCACTGCCGTTAACGTGCCGGCAGACAACATGCCGGTTGCCTCAGATGGCGGGGCTTTGTATTCTGCCGACATGAAGACACTGCTCTTCCAGCCGATAGCGACTGGCGAGGAACTCACGGTGAAGGACGGCGTCGAGACCATCGGGCGGCTGGCAATAGCCTTCAGCCCAGCGTTCAAGAAGATATTCCTGCCTGCCTCGCTGAAGGCAATCGAGCCGCTCGGCATGGCATACAACATGTTGCTGTCACAGTTCGCATGGAAAGAGGGCGTGACACCGGCGCTGGAGACAATCGGCGAGAACGCTTTCGAGCGCGACATGTCGCTGCTGAAACTGCCATACATCGCAAGCCTGAAGTCCATCGGCGCCAACGCCTTCCTCAACGACCTGCTATTGGAGGAAATTCACATACCGTCTGGATGCACCTTGGCAACCGGGGCTTTCTCCCACTGCGTCGCACTCCAGAACGTGTATGCCTACGCAACGCAGCCGCAGTCAATAGACGATGATACGTTCAATGACATAGAGAACATCGAGACCGCCGTGCTGCATGTGCCGGAGGGCACGGCGACTCTCTATGCTGGCGCGGCAGGATGGAGGCGTTTCACCATTATAACAAATGATGTGACGAACGGCATCGGGACTGCCGGCGCCGTGAACGGAGTGCGCGTTTCGCGCGTTGACGGAGGATACATGGTCGATGGCACTCGCGCAGGAGACCGCTATGCGGTATATACTGTGGCAGGCTCGTGCCTGTCGGCTGGCACGGCGAGAGGCACGTCCCTCTTCGTCCCGTCGTCTAATGCCGCGCAGCCGCTGATACTCCGCATCGGGGGAAAGGCAGTGAAGCTGTGGTGATGGCATCACTTGCTGAATATACGCGGAAGGCTGTGTGCACCGGGCATACAGCCTTCCGTGCGTCTTGGTTATGTGTGGCTTGCGGCAACTTTAGCCCAAATTCATTTGTAACTTACGCGCAAAAACACTATTTTTGTGGAACGTAATGCAAACAGTGTGTTTATGAGAACTGACATCGCAAAGGCCTCATTGGCCGTATTGTTCCTTATGACGGCGAATTTCGCCAGTGCAAACACTGCCGTCGTTTGCCGTCCGCCAAGTCACGTCAGGGTAAGCAAGGAAAGGACGTTCACCGAAATCATATTGAAGACCGACGACAGCCGGCTGGTATTCTCGAGAATATCGGGCTTCCTGACAGCGTGGGTCGTCAGTGGGAAGACCATAATAGGCGAGGGCGGATGCCTTATGCCGAACTTCTGGTGCGCCGTCGCCGGCGATGACAGCATTGCCGGCGTTCACCGCCAGTGCGGTGTGTGGCGCACGCCAAAGATAATACTTGCAGACATCTCGGCGAGGAAAGAGCGCGCACACGGTGGCATGGTGGTGACAGCCTATTACGGGATTCCCGAGACAAACACCAAGATGAGGATGACATACCGCTATGACGGGCGCAGCCTCGAAGTGACGGAGCAGATGGTGTCAGCCGACACGAGGAAGAGCGTTCCGCCGCTGCCGCGCTTCGGCATGGTGATGCAGTTGCCTTTCGTCATGACCGACTGGCGTTACAACGGCAGCGGGGAGTGTGAGTCGTGGCACTGCGTGCAGGCCGGCGGCGGTCTCAGCATCGACGTGACGCCAAGCTACGGCATGCCGTTTTTCGTCTCCACAATGCAATGCGGCGACGCAAACGCCCCGCAAGAGGATTCCGCCATGACCGGCGAGCCGGCGATGCCTGGGCGCTCCAGACTGTTCATTGACGGCTTCAATGCCTGCGTATGTGCCAAAGACGAAGGTCGCGGAACGGCAGGCGAACGTCAGCACCGCTGCATGGAAGTATCCGGCGAGTTGTCATTCTCGTTCAGCATATCAACTGTGGCGACGGCGAAAACGCCTGCGCGCTGAAAGAAGACGGCATCCACGCCCGCAGGCGAAATGCGATTTCCTCCTGCCTATATCACTACTTCCGCATCCTCCATGTCGCACTCTATCCACTGCCGCAGGCGTTCGCGGTAGTCGCTGAGGCTGTCGCTCTGCCGCTGCATCACGCGCAGCTCCTCCTCGCGCGAGTTGATCATGCGCAGCATTTCAGGATACGCCGGTGCGAAGGTGGAATAGTATCGCTCGTCGCTGTCGAACGTCCTGAATATCCCGGAGAATATCTCGTTGACACTCTCGCGCAGCGTCTGTTTCATCTCCGCGACCTTCTCGTTGCGCTGCCTCGCCTCATACCAGTCGTACAGTTCCATCGCCACGCCGACGGCCACGCTGGCGTTGCCTATCCACCGCCCGGCCTTTGTCTCGAACTTTGCCGCCCGTCCCACCGTGCGCCTGAACGTCTGCGAGAACAAGCTGTAGGCATGGCTCACGACATCGAGCTTCGACTTCACGTCGCGCAGCAGTTTCTGCGACTCGCGCAGGCTGTTCCCCAAAATGTCGTTCTGCGCCGTGAAGCGGCTCTCGAACTCTATCTCCTTGCGTTCCAGCGAGGTGTTGTTCGCCTCGGCGCACTCCGACATTATCTGGCTTATGTTCCTGTTCAGCATGTAGCACGTCACCTTGCCGCGTTCCATCCCGATGTGTTCCTCCACCACCTGCACCAGCTGGTCGGCGGTCTCGGCGTGCCTTATCTCGCTCATCACGCTCTGCTTCAGGTCGTTCAGTCGTTCGGTCATCGTCCCTCGGCTGCTGTTCAGTTCCTGGCGTAGTATCGAGCAGTCGCTCCTCATGTCGGCAATCTCCTCGCGGCACTGCATCAGCGGCGGCGCCATCCGCCTGTTCACGGCATCTATGCTTTCGCCGATGCCGGCCAGTACGTCGCGCACCACCGCCATGCTGGCCTCCCTTGCCAGTTCCGAGGCATCGGCGGTTCCCGTCAGGCGTTCCACTTCCTGCCGCAGCAGCGCGATGTGCGACCGCCGCTCGTAGTCGTCCATGTGCCGCAGCCAGTGTTCCATGCCTCGTCCTTTGGGGTCGGCGGCGATGCACACTATTCGCAGCGCGCTGCGTTCCTCTTCGCTCAGTGCGAGAGTGCCGGCGAGCCTCTCTTCCATCGTGGCGCGCTTCACGGCGGCATGTTCCTTGTAGTCCTCGTCGTCGGTCATGTCTGTCCCTGCCTCGTCCATCTTGTTGATGACGAATATAGTGGCAGGCAGTTTGCCGAAGTCGCGCAGCACCAGGCGCAGTATATCCTTGTGGGAGTCCTTCAGCGGCAGCACGGCATCGCATACATATATCACCGCCTCCGCCTCTGATATGTATTTCCGCGTTATCTCCGAGCAGCGCACCCTCCGTCCGTCGGTCTCCTTCTCCTTCGTGCCGAACAGTCCCGGGGTGTCCACGATTTCATAGTTGCGGCCGAGCGCGTCGGTGTGATACACTGTCAGTTCGTCCGACGACTCCGCCACGTCAATCTTCATCGAGTCTTGCAGCGTCCCCGTCATCCCTGCCACGGCGCTCGTCTTGCCGTCGCTCACCGAGCCGAGCATCACGATGCGCGTCTTCCCTGCCTTGGCGTTCTCTATCGCCGAGCCCACCTTCTCCTCCACGTCGCCGAGCTCGAGTCCCAGTTCCTGTCCCTGCCTCACGATCCCCTGCAGTTGCCGCAGGCGTTCCGTGCTGTTTTCATATCGTGCCATATTTCCTTGATTTTATTTCCTCTATGAATGTTGCTATGCTCCCCTTGGTCCCGGCGATTATGTCCTCGACGGCCTTCAGGTTGTGCGTTTCCTCCTCGATTGTCTCCGCCATTTGCCGGCAGTCAGTGGCAATCTGGTCGTTGATGGCCTTTGTCAGTTCCCGCAGCCTTACCTTGCTGTTTATGCGTGCCGTGTCAATCTGCCGGCGCGCCACCCGTTTCGCCTTGCTCCTGCGCCCGTCTCCGAAAATCGTCTTTCGCGCTATGTGCGACAGTCCGCCCAGCACCGCCCCCGCCGCCGTGGCCACTCCGGGGGCTATGAATGTGAAGAAGCTGCCGATGGACGCCCCGCCCGCCACCGATACGGCGAAGCTGCCAACGTCGCCGATGTCCGGGTTGAGAGCCTTCTCGATGCGTTTCGTGCTGACGAAGAACGCCCCGAGGCGTTTCTGCGGGTTCTCTATGTCGAGGTGACCGGCAAGCGGGATATAGTCTATCTGCTTTTTCCGCAGGGTTATGTAGTCGTTCATATCCCCGATGTTGCGTGCCACGGCCTCGTTTATGCCCTTCTCTATGCGCTGCGGCACGAGAGCTTCCTGCTGCTCGATGGCGAATTTCCGCTGCTCGTCGTTCAGCATCCTGTTGTCTATCGCGGTGCAAACCCTTTCCTTCAGCGCGTTGTACTCGTTGTCGTTCACCTGCTTTATGTCGCGCTCTATCGCCGTCTGTGTCTTTGCCGCCACGCTCCTTATGTCGCCCTGCAGTGTGTGCAGCAGCAGCCGTGTGCGCCTCGTGGCCTCCTGCTGCCGCTGCAGCTCGTCCGAAATCCCGTGGTAGGCCTTCCTCGCCAGCGCGACCATCTTCTGCTTGTTTGCCTCCACTATCTCGTCAACGAAGCGGTCCGCCATGTCGTCGATCAGTGCGGTGAGCGATGACATGCGGCTGAAGCGCAGCATCGTCTCCCCGTCGCCGAACAGCGACATCATTTTCCGCTGCGTGCGCAGCAGGTCGCCGCGCGTCCCGGCGAACTCCGCCACCGAGCACATTGCGACCAGCCCCTGCAGCGACACGTTGCCCTTGTAGCGTTCGCCGAGTATGTCGCGGAATGTCTTTTCTATCAGTGCTTCAGTCCTGACCGTCCTCTCCGTCATAATCGTCTCCCGCTCCCCGGGCTCGTCGTAGTTGCCGCTTCCGCCCCGTATGTTGTATATCGAGTACACGCTCACCCAGTCCTTCAGGTATCGCTTTATCTTCTCCGCCGTGGCGGTGTCCGGCTGCTTGTTGTGGCCCTGCACGTAGAAGATGCAGTGCGCCTTGTCGAGCGCGCGCTTTATCTCGCCGGAGTAGTCCTCCTCCCTGCCCTCTATCCCCGGCACGTCAATCAGCGTGAACGGCTTGCCGTTGATTTCCAGGTAGTATTCGCGGTACACTTTCGTGAAGTCCGTGCTGCCGTCGCCTACGATTATGCCGTCCTGTGCCGTGCCTGTCTGCTCGCGCATCTGCTCGCGTGTCTTTTCTTTCGTCAGTATGCGCATCGTCTCGATTATTGTGCTTTTCCCCGCGTTTGTCTCGCCGAAGAACGCTATTACGAGCTGGTCCCACACCGTCGAGCCGATGGTCTGCTCCGCCTGCGTGCCATACTCGCCGATAAGCCGTTCTATGGTCGTGGCGAGCGCGTCCCGCGTGTGTGCCAGCACGGCATCGCGCCCGGCGGTGCCGCGCATCCTTGCGGCGGCCTGCTGCAGTTCCCCCGTGACGCGCCGGTATTCGCGCTCCACCCTAAGTCTCGCGTCCTCGTTCATTTTTTCCATGTCATAACCATAGGCAAAAATAAGAAATAGTTGCGACACTGCAAAATGTTTCCCCCTTTTTCCGCTCGCCACTGATGCTTTGCTTTTGTGCCGCCAGTCCCTTACCGCTTCGCCACCGGCCGTCTTCCGGAGAGCAATCACGCCGAGTTTGCCGCCCAATCACGCCGAATTTGCCGACCAATCTCGCCGTGTTTGCAAGACTGAAGCATACTGGGTGGCACACTCACTCGCATCAAACAGGTTAAGAATGATGACCAGCCAGCGTATGCAGGACAACAAGGCGCGCATTTGGATAATCAACAACATGACTTCCGCGCGAAAATATTCCTTCTAAAAGCAGGTGGTTTACCATAATTTATTTGTAACTTTGCCATGACACACGGATGTGGAGAAAAAACGTGGCAAGGAAAGGCTGTTGGGGGCGGAGGATAATCCCAAATGCGGTCATTAGAGCCCGAACTGATTGTAGTTGGTTGCTCAAGCAGATTGGCTGTTGTTTTTTTGCAGGCGTAGCGGGCTACGTCAAGAAAAAACAACGGGCAAGATGCCGGCAAGCGACTGCAAGCAGCCGGGGAACAGGTTTCCAGGATGAAATGGAAAAATCTGTGTTGTAATGACCGATTTGGGATAATGGAACGGTGACATTGCTCATCGGCGTGACGCGGCAAAGCAGTCTGTATGCGCCGGAGAGAGAGTATGGCAACAGGCAGAATTACGAAACGTTATAGTAAGTAAATGGAAAACAAGTATCAGAAGCAATATCCCGACGTGATGCGCGGGAAGAAGATAATGTATGTGCATGGGTTTGCCTCGTCGGCGGCGAGTGGGTCGGTGACGCGGATGCGTGAGATGCTTCCCTCAGCGACCGTTGTGGCGGAGGACATACCGGTGGACCCGCACGAGGGTCTGGCGATGCTGCGTGAGATGGCGGCGCGCGAGTGTCCCGACCTCATCGTGGGAACGTCGATGGGAGGCATGTATGCCGAGCAGCTGCACGGCTTCGACCGCATACTGATAAACCCGGCGTTTGAAATAGCCAGCACGATGGGGGCGCACGGCATGACGGGCAGGCAGCAGTTCCTCAACCCCCGAAAGGACGGGGTGGGGGAGTTCATGGTAACAAAGGCGATGGTGAGGGAATACCGCAGCGTGCAGGAGGGGTGCTTCGCCGACACGTCGGAGGAGGAGCAGCGGCGCGTGTGGGGACTGTTCGGCGACAAGGACTCGCTGGTGCACACCTTCCCTCTGTTCTCCGGACGCTACCGCAACGCGCTGTGGTTCCACGGTGCGCACCGCATGAACGACAAAGTGTTTTCCGGCAGTGTCCTTCCCGTGATACGATGGATTGACGACCGGCAGGAACGGCGCGAGCGGCAGGTGGTGTATGTTTGCGTCGACGCGCTGCGCGACAAGTATGGCAATCAGGTGTCGTCTGCGCGCAAGACTTTCCGCCTTCTGTCGGAGACATACGAGGTTTTCTTCGTCGCGCCGTCGCCCAACTACGATGCCGCCCCGTGTGCGGAAGTGCAGTCGTGGCTGAAGGAAAACGTCGGCGTGCCGGCATACAACCATATCGTGTTCACCGACAGGCCGCAACTGCTGCTGGGGGATTTTCTCATCACGCCGCACGGGGCGGCCTCAAGCCACGCTTTCATGGGCACGGTGGTGTCGCTGGGCAGTCCCACGTTCAAGACATGGGACGAGATTGCGGAGTATTTCGGGAGAATCGGGGGACAATGAAAAGTCAAGTAGCTTGTTGAGAGAGAAAACGATGTCACCGGAAGAACTGTTTGACAGGGCGGCGCAGATAGCCAATGCCGTGAACAAGGCGGAAAGCGAAGACGAGTACCGCAAACTGTGTCCGAAACTGCTGAGGCACGCCCACGAGACGCTTGTCATGGCATGTGCGGCCGGGGTTGCAGACACCGGGCAGGCCTACGGCAACCTCTTCTCGCAGGTGGGCTACCTGTGCAGGCTGCACAAGATGGCTGTTGGCGATGTGATGGACATCCAGGCGATGCGGAGAAGGAGCAACAAGGGCGGGACGGTCGCGCCACGGCAGTTGCTTTATGACGTGCGCTCGCTGTGCGTCTTTATATCGGCGGTGTTCTCATGCCGCGTCCCGGCATCGGTAACAAGTATGCTGCCACGGACGACGCTTGAGAAACACGAGCGCGAGGATGAGGCGAGGCGCGAACGCTACCCATACGTCAGGTGCATCGTTGACAGCATTGCCGACACGTCTTTCACGGCAACTGCCGACGGCATTGGCGGCACTTCGGGCATCATGGTAGACATCTCGGCGGAACACCTGCGCTACCTTCGTCCGATACTTCACGCCGGAATGCAACTTAACCTGATTGACAGCCGCTCGTCTCATGCAGACAAAGGCGGATTGCACTACCTGCAACCTTCGCTGGTTGTCGTGGAACCCGACTTCCTGATAGACATAAGCACCATCGCATCGTGCTTCAAGCACTATGGGCGCAGTCCGCTAAACTACATCGTAAAGCGGCTCGGCGCGCCGCCGAACACTCAGCCGATATTGCTCGGAAACCTTGCCAGCGCGGTGCTCGACGACACCATAAACGCGCCGGAGACCACCATCGGCGACACCATACGGCACAACTTCCGCGACAAGGCACTGGCATTTGCCACCTGCAACGGCTTCGATGCGGAGAAGTTCATCGGCGACGCGCGGCGACAGGCGGCGAACATAGCAAAGGCGATCGATGTGCTGCGCAACGACAAGGTGGCTCCGCTTGACAACGGCAAGGCATTGCTCGAGCCGTCGTTCGTGTGCGAGCGGCTCGGCATCTCGGGGCGCATCGACCTTATGAGCACCGACATGACGGTGCTGGTGGAACAGAAGTCGGGCAAGAACTGGAACATCGAGACGCGCCAGAGAGGCAGGCACGGCGTGCAACTCGAGGAAAACTATGTGCAGATGCTGCTTTACTATGGTGTGCTGAGGTATAATTTCGACCTTGGCAACAACCGTATAAACATGCACCTGCTGTACTCCAAGTATCCGCCGGACGAGGGACTGTTGGCGATGAACTTCTACCAGGGACTGTTCCGCGAGGCGATAAAGATGCGCAACCGCATGGTGGCGCTCGACATGGTTGCGGCAGACAGGGGCTTCGGGGCAATCCTGCCGATGCTGACACCGGAGATGCTGAACGAGAACGGATGCGACGACACGCTGTACACGCGCTACCAACTGCCGCAACTGCGCGCCCTGCTTGACCCGCTGCATGACCTTTCCACGCTCGAGCGCGACTATTTCTGCCGCATGATGACGTTCCTCTTCCGTGAGCAGAGGGTGGCACGGCTGGGATTGCAGGAGGGCTTCGGCTCCTCGGCGGCAGACCTGTGGAACATGCCTTTGGCAGAGAAACGCGAGACCGGAAACATCTACACCGGACTGAGGATTACGGCGAAGGAGAAGAGCGAGCCATACCGTGGCTTCGACTTGATAACGCTTGACGTGCCGGGGCAGGGCGACGATTTCCTGCCTAACTTCCGCGTCGGCGACGCTGTCTATCTGTATGAATACAAAGGCGTGCCGGACGTGCGGCGAAGCATTCTGCACAGGGGATGCCTGACGGAGATGACGACTGGCAGCGTGACGGTGGCTCTGAGCAACGGGCAGCAGAACCCGGCGTTGCTCGTGCCGCGCTCGGAGGCAGTGTATGCCATTGAACATTCGCCGGGCGACCTGTCGCAGGCGAGCAAGATACATGCCCTGCACAACTTCATATCCGCGCCGGAGGCGTTCCGCGAACTGATGCTGGCTCAAAGGGAACCGCAGGGCGATGATGTGGCTGACGGTGATGACATCACGCGCCGCGCGCTGTCGTCGAAAGACTATTTCCTCATCATTGGGCCGCCGGGGACGGGCAAGACCTCGCGGACGCTGCGCAGCATCGTTGAGAGCGAGCTGGCGGCGGGCAGCGACACGTCGCTGCTGCTGATGGCATACACCAACCGGGCGGTCGACGAGATATGCGCCATGCTTGCCGATGCCGGCATCGGCTATCTGCGCATCGGCTCGCCGCACCGCTGCGACCGCCGTTTCCGAGACCGCCTCTTGGCCAATGCCGTGGGCGGCGATGCCACGCTTGACGGAATTAGGCGCCAGCTTGCCGGGACAAGGGTTCTTGTCGGCACGACGACCACAATCTCATCACACGAGGAACTGTTCTCGCTGAAGCGTTTCTCGCTTGCCGTGACAGACGAGGCGAGCCAGATACTCGAGCCTGACATCATCGGAATTCTCGCGCAACACGATGGCGACGGCACTATGGCGATAGGCCGCTTCGTGCTCATTGGCGACCACAAGCAACTGCCGGCGGTGGTGCAGCAGAGCGCGGCAGACAGCAGGGTGGTGGAAGAGAGTTTGCGAGGTATCTGCCTTGACGACTGCCGAAACAGTCTTTTCGAGCGCTTGCTGCGCATTGAGAGGCGTGCGGGGCGTGAGCGTTTCACCGGCGTGCTGAGCCGCCAGGGACGAATGCACCCCGACATCGCACGCTTCCCTTGCAGCATGTTCTATGCGCGCGAGAATGTGATGCCGGTGCCGTTGCAGCACCAGCTCGAGCCGTCGGACCCTCGGCGGCGCGTGGTGTTCATACCGTCGGACGACTGCCGCGAGCCGGGGCAGTCTGACAAGGTGAACGTGAGCGAGGCGGTGATCGTGGCGCGGCAACTGAAAAAGATATACGAGGAGCGCCGAGGAGAATTCAGCGCGCAGCACACCGTGGGCGTGATAGTGCCATACCGCAACCAGATTGCCGTGATACGCCGCGAGACGGAGAAACTCGGCATCGCACCGCTGCGCGACATTTCGATAGATACCGTGGAGCGTTACCAGGGCTCGCAGCGCGACATAATAATCTTCTCGTTCACGGTACAGAACCCATACCAACTTGATTTCCTCACCGCCAACTGCTTCGATGAGGACGGCGCCACCATCGACCGCAAGTTGAACGTGGTGCTGACGAGGGCGAGGGAGCAACTGATAATAACCGGCAACCGCAGCACGATATGCCGCAACAATATCTTCAGGCAGTTGGTCGAGAGCATCGAGATGGGATAGCGGATTTCCCGCCAAAGTTTTTTCATAACGAAATAAAGGTTAGATACCGTCAGAAACAAGTATCTAACCTTTATCCCAAATGAGGGTGTGTCATAATTGACTATGGTCATTTATGGCGCACCCTCTCTCT
>ERZ1673752.953-NODE-953-length-44610-cov-13.504680_pt1 | contig 44610 bp, 39 predicted proteins | sample MGYA00580195_ERZ1673752 | MGnify/ENA primary metagenome ERZ1673752 (study PRJEB41218, sample SAMN15661744) | gut metagenome | host: Homo sapiens | place: Canada: London | collected 2015-08-20/2019-03-30 | study: EMG produced TPA metagenomics assembly of...
TGATTAGAGATACTAAAAGCAAGGGTATTACAGCTATTTCATTAGAAGCAACTGAGATGGGACGACCATTGTATGAAAAGTATGGATTTGTAAAAATGAATGATGAAATGGAATTGCCAGAGTGATAACTTCGCGTTTGTAGAGCGAAGCGGAACAGTGGAAGGCAATTACTCTGCGTTCTCCGGTTTCTGTTCCGCAGGCTTTATGGTCTTGACCCGCAGGGTGAAGTACAGCAAATGGCAGACCCACACCACGGCAATGCAGACCCTGCCGATGGGCGCATTTTTCATGCAAAGAAAGCCGATGGCCATAACAGCGGTGACCATTGTGATGATCTTGCATTTTGTTCCGGCGGTCATGGCTTTTTTCTGAACGAAGCTGTCCAGATGTTTTTTATATAAGTTCGTACCTACGAACCAATCGTGCAGTTTTTGGGAGCTTTTCGCAAAGCAGAGCAGGGTTGCCATGTAGAAGGGGACGGTGGGCAGAATGGGGAGCACGATTCCCACGGTGCCCAGAACCATGCAAAGAAAGCCCAGTACGATCCAGAATGCTTTTAAGAGTTTTTTCATCATCTTCTCCTGTTGATTTTTGTGTTGCTGCACGGCAGTGCAGAGCGAGCGTCTCCGTCACAGTTTCAAAACGGAGATCTTAAATGTTAGCGATAACTAACTTCCTGCCTTATGAAAAGCCGCCCGTTGGCGACTTTTCTGGAGAGATAATACGATATTCTGGAAACTTTGTCAAGATGTACTTTGCGGAGCGTTGCGCCTGTTACCCGTATATTTTCCCTACGATCTTTCCGCGCGCAGCAGCGGGCAGAAGCTTGCACAGCAGGCTAATGACAACCTTGTTGTTTTCTCCAGCCATGGTTTTCCTCCTGAAAAATGTTGATCTGGTTAGAGTATAGCGCATTACAAGACAGCTGTCTATATTGCAGCCGAATTATCACAGAGCACGGGATGTGATGCAACAGCTGATGGAAGTACAGCACACCGAAGAATGTGATCATCGGCTTGACCGCCGTTGCGGTGAATGGCTCCTGAAATCGGGGGCGGAAGGCGTTGCACGTCTGATTATGGTAAAAGTCTCATGCGTGAAATGCTGCTGACTTATGACGGCAACCAGAAACGCTATGCGCAAATTGGCAGAAAAGCTTGCCGCAAATCATGAATAACAGATAGCTTTTCATAAGCGAGTGACCTGAAAAAGGCTGCTCGCTTTTTTATCGTCATCGCAGTATTTTTGAGGGAACGGCTTTTTGCCGGTAAGGGATAAACACGTGTCGTAAAAATAAGTGCTCTTTACGAGAAAAAATTCTTGAAACGCTTTTGCTATAATGTTACAATGTATACTATATAATGGTATATATTCAAAAAGCTGCTGACAGCAGAACGAGAATGATATTGCAAGCACCTTCCTGAATCCGGTGGAATGAAAACAAGACCGGAATAAGACCGTCTGGGGCGGAGAAAGATTGGATAAAATGAAAAACTCTGGAATGAGCGAAACCATGTAGACCCTGCTGCGGAAAAGTGTCTGTGCGATGCTGAGCCTGCTGCTGTTGCTGTCAGTCGTGCTCCCTGTGAAAGCTGCCGCAGAGACCGCCCCTGCAAAGGTCGTCCGTGTCGGCTCGTTTGAGGATACTTTCAACTATGTCAACGAGAAAGGCGCAAGAAAAGGCTACGGCTACGAATTGCTGGAGACCTTATCCGGCTATACGGGCTGGCAGTTCGAGTATGTGACCTGCGACTGGTCAGACTGCTTTGAAAAGCTCGAAAACGGCGAGATCGACATCATGGGCGATATTTCCTATACGGAGGACCGCGCCGGGGAGATGCTGTTTTCAGACGAGCCGATGGGAGTGGAAAAATATTACCTCTACGCCGATCTCTCACGCGCAGACATCTCCGCCTCCGATTTCAAAACGCTGAACGGCAAAAAGATCGGCGTTCTGATGGGAACGGAGCCGGAAGTGATGCTGACCGAGTGAGAAGAAAAATACGGCCTGAAAACGGAACACGTCAACGTCTCCAACAACGAGGATGTAAAGCAAAAACTGGCAAACCACGAGATCGACTGCTTTGTCTCGTTGGAAGAATCCTTCTGGGCAGAGCGTGGCATCTCGACCATAACCCGTGTGGGAGAATCCGGCATCTACTATGCGATCAACAAGGACCGTCCTGATCTCAAGGAAGAACTGGACAGTGCGATGCGCGCGGTGGAGGACGAAGCTCCTTTTTATACGGCAGATCTGTACAAAAGATATTTCTCAATGGATTATACGCCCATCCTTACGGGGGAGGAAAAGGCGTGGCTCACAGAGCACGGCGCCATCAAGATGGGCTTTCTGACGAGTGACAGCGGCGTCAGTACCTACGATCCTGCCACCGGGGAGCTTACCGGGGCAATCACGGATTATATTCTGTTTGCAGCAGATTGTCTGGGCAATCAGGAACTGGAATTCCATCTGGTCGGCTATGACAGCAAGGAAGCAGAACTGGATGCGCTGAGATCCGGCGAAATCGACATGATCTTCCATTGCGACCAGAACCCCAATCTGGCGGAAGAGTATCACTTTGCCCGTACCAACACAACATGGATCACCAACCTGATGGCGGTCACGAACAAACAGTACTTTAACGAAAACAATGTAAACCGCATTGCTGTTCCCCAAAACAAACTCTCCCTGAAAAAGTACCTTGCGTTTTATTATCCGCAGTGGGAGATCGTGGACTGCGATACACAGGAGGATGCCGCAAAGCTGGTCAAAGACGGACAGGCGGATTGCTTTGTTACCGGGATCAGCAGTGAGAATAAATACAGCAAGAAATACAGCTTTTACAGCGTTCCGCTGGTAAACCCTGTAAGATCCTGCTTTGCGGTCAATAGCGGAAACCGCAGCCTGTTGTCCATCCTGAACAAAACGATCAAGGCAATGCCTGTTAATATGCTTGCCGGCGCGCTTGCGATGTATAAGAGCTCCGCGCGGAAGGTTACCCTGAGCGATTTTATAAAGGATAACTTCTTTATGGTTATGCTGATCAGCAGCATTGCTGTTGCAGTTGTTCTGCTCACGATTTTGATGCTGCTCCAGAAGGCGCGTAAAGCCGAAGCTGCTGCAAGGAAAGCCGCAAGCGATACGCAGGAACTGAATGTAAAATTGCAGGTCGCCGTGGAAAAAGCGGAGAGCGCGAACCGCGCCAAATCCACCTTCCTGTTCAATATGTCCCATGATATCCGCACCCCCATGAACGCCATTATCGGCTATGCAGACCTTGCCTCCCGGCATCTGGACGACCCTGCAAAGCTGGAAAAATACATGGAGAATATTCAGGTATGCGGACAGAACCTGCTGATGCTGCTGAACAATGTGCTGGACCTTGCCCGCATTGAAAACGACAAAACGGAGATCGAATATTCTGTTGCGGATATCGAAAAAGATTTCCGCAACTGCATTGCGATATTCCAGAATCAGGCAGACGGCAAGGGGCAGACGCTTATGGTGACGACACAGCTGCTGTATCCGTATGTCTATGCGGATATCCCGCACCTGACCGAGGTGTGCACGAACCTTGTCAGCAACGCGGTCAAATACACCTGTGCCTGCGGCACGATCTGCTGTGATATCACGCAGAAGCCCGGCGAAAAAGAGGGCTGGTGCAATACGGTGATCACGGTTGCCGATAACGGCATCGGAATGTCGCAGGAGTTCCAGAAGCATATCTTTGAGCCCTTTGAACGAGAGCGCACCTCCACCGTCAGCAAGGTGGAGGGCAGCGGCATCGGAATGGGCATTGTGAAAAAGCTGGTCGGGCTGATGAGCGGCACCGTGGAAGTGGAGAGCAAGATCGGTGTGGGCTCCACATTTACTGTCACCATTCCCAGCCGCATTGCATCGCAGGAGGAAACACAGGCAAAACGAGAGACCACTCCTTCGGACGAAAAGAGCCTGTGCGGTGTAAAGATCCTGCTGACCGAGGACAACGACCTGAATGCAGAGATCGCCACCGAACTGCTGCGGGAAGAAGGCTGCACGGTAGACCGCGCAAAAGATGGCGTGGAATGCGTGGATATGCTGGAAAAGGCTGCGAACGGAACTTACCGGCTGATCCTTATGGATATCCAGATGCCGGTGATGAACGGCTACGATGCGGCAAAAAAGATACGGCAGATGGACGACCCCCAAAAGGCAGGCATCCCCATCATCGCTATGACTGCAAATGCCTTCTCCGAAGATAAACAGGCGGCGCTGGATGCCGGGATGAACGACCATGTTGCAAAGCCGATCAATATGAACATCCTTGTGCCGACCATCCGGAAATACCTTTGATGCGGACAGAAAGCTTTGCATAAGGATGCTTGCAGACCGCAATACACTCGCTAAACGAATACCGCCGAGGATGCTTCCCGTTTTGGGAGACATCCTCGGCGGTCTTTTGTATATTTCCGCATTCTCGCTGGTCTATCTCAAAAAGGCCTACGACCACTGTCTGGAGCTGGGCATCACACGCAAGGAACTGAGCAACGTGATCAAATCCAGCCTTATTTTTTCCGTTGTGCCCAGCCTTTCCATCGTGGTGGGCCTGTTCGTGCTCATTGCGGTGCTGGGCAGCGTGTGGGCTTGGTGGCGGCTGTCGGTCATCGGCTCGCTCTCGTATGAAACCATGATCTCCAGCTCCATTGCGCAGGTGCTGGGCTACGCATCCTCTGCAGAAATGCTGGAAAGCGCCATCGGACGGCAGTTTGGCGTGGTGATGATCCTGATGAGCGTGGGTATGCTGAGCGGCTTTCTGATCCTGCTGCCCTTTGGCAAAAAGCTGTGCAAAAGCGTGGACCGCTCTGCAGCCGAAAGCGGCGGCAGCACTTGGAAAAACGTGCTGTCCGGTGTGTTTATGCTGGTGATGTTCTCGGTGTACATCCCCATCCTGCTATTCACCGATAATGTGCAGGCTGCCGTTATGATCACCGGTCTTGTGATCGCCATTGGTGTGGGTGTGCTGGCAAAGCGCCCGGGTCTTGCATGGCTCAATAACTTTGTGATGGCATTTTCCATGCTGGGCGGCCTTGTCTCGTCGCTGGCATGGGTACGGATCTTCGGTTAAGGAGGGAAACGGACATGAGTAAAGCAAAGACTGAGACCAAAATGGACTCCTTCCAGAGCTGGGCGCACCGCTGGGGACGCGTGGGCACCCTGATCGTCCTTATTTACATGGTGGCGCTGCCCTTTGTGGTGCTGGCTGCCTATGACAGCATCCCGTCTCTGGGCGAGGTGTTCAACGTGAACACCTTCTCCATCCTGCTCATCTACATCCCGGTGGGCTTTTCAGAAGCACTGAGCTACACCCCCATTCTGGGCTGCTCGGCGTATCTGGCGTTCATCACCGGCAACATCATGAACCTGAAGCTTCCGGTGGCGGCAAACGCCATGAACCTGACCAAAAAGCAGCCCAACACCCCGGAGGGTGAGGCCATTGCTTCGGTGGCTGTTGCGGTCTCTTCCCTGATGACCGTTGCCATCCTGACGCTGGCAGCGGTGTGTGCCTCCTTCATCAGCCCGGTGTTCGAGCTGCCCGCCGTCAAAACTGCTTCCGGCTACCTGCTGCCGGCTTTGTTCGGCTCCATGGCGCTGGGTCTGTTCGCCAGCTCGTCCAGCGGCAGCAAGGTGGTCAAAGGCGGCATCAAGGGCGTGCTGCCGGTGCTGATCATCATGACGGTGCTCTCCCTCGCCGCACGCCTTGCAGGCTACGGCTCCGTGCTGGGCGGGCTTGTGGGCATCTTTATCATCGTGATGCTGCCCATCGGCATCCTGACCTCCTATGTGCTGTGGAAAAAGGGCAAGATCCAAGTGGTGGACAAGGAGCAAAAGGAAAAATAAGCTAAAAAGTCTCCTGACGAAAAAAGTCGGCGGATGACTATACTTTAACAAACGAACGGACTTCTGCGCGTGTTTGGACGCCTGCAGAAGTCCGTTTTGCGTGCAGAGACTTTTCTGCGGGGAAAAAGCATGGTATACTGAAGGCAGTGAACCGGAACGGATCAATGAAAGACGAGGACTGTAAAATGAACATCGAAGAACGGGCGGCACAGGCTGCCGCATGGAAAGCAGCCGGACAGTGCAACTGCGCACAGGCAGTGCTGAAAGCATTCGAGGACAAGCTGCCGGTGGACACCGACACCCTGATGCAGCTGGGCGCAGGCTATGCCGCCGGTATGGGCTGCATGGAAAGCACCTGCGGCGCATTGATCGGCGCAGTGATGGTGGCAGGCGTCGTCACCAACGGCAAGGGCACGCCCCGTATCTCCAAGGAATTGCTGCAAAGCTTTCAGGAAAAGTGCGGCGCTACCATTTGTAAAGACCTGAAGGGTGTGGAGACCGGCGCACCGCTCTGCCCCTGCCCGGAGTGCGTCCGTAACGCCGTGCTGACACTGGGCGAGGTGCTGGGAGAGTAAAATGAAGAAGGTTCTGTTTGTCTGCCACGGAAATATCTGCCGCAGCCCTATGGCAGAATTTGTGATGAAGGACTTAGTGGAAAAGGCCGGGCTTTCCGCACAGTTTGAAATAGCCTCGGCGGCCACAAGCACCGAGGAGATCGGCAACCCGGTCTATCCACCTGCCCGGCGCAAGCTGGCAGAGCACGGCATCTCCTGTGCAGGCAAGACCGCCCGGCAGATGACCCGGCGGGACTATGAGACCTACGACTATCTCATTGCCATGGATCACAACAACCTGCGGAACATGGAGCGGTTTGTGGGCAGCGACCCGGAGCACAAGGTGTCATTGCTGATGGACCACACCCGCCGCCCCGGCGACGTGGCAGACCCGTGGTACACCGGAGACTTTGAAGCCACATGGCAGGATGTGCTGGAAGGCTGCACCGCCTTGCTGGAAGAGCTGCGATAAAAGAAAGCACTTTCAGAAAGATCGCCTTAAAGAAAAAACAGCGCCCCGGAGAGTTTTTTTGTCGCTCTCCGGGGCGCTGTTTTATTGCGGTGTTTCTTTTGTGCGCAGACGCCGGCAGGCGTCCTCTTTCACAAGCTCGATGACCACCGCCGTCAGGGGGATAAAGAAGATGATGCCGATGATGCCAAAGAGCTCTCCGCCGATCATGGCGGCAACAAGGGTGTAAAGCGGGGAAAGCCCTACGGACTTTCCCACCACACGGGGATAGATGAACTGGTTTTCAATAAACTGTACGGCAAGATACACGATAAGGCAGCGCACGGCCAGCACAGGGTCAACCAGCAGCACAAGGAACACGCTGACTACGCAGGAGATCAGTGCACCCACATAGGGGATGATGGCGCAGATGGCGGTCAGCACCCCCACCAGACTGCCGTAGGGGATCCTGAAAATGGAAAACGCAAGGGCCATCAGAACGCCAAGGATCACCGCTTCGCTGCATTGTCCTGTCAGAAAGCTTGCGAAGGATTGACGGAACAGCCGGCAGAATTTCAGGACTCCGGCGGCGTGGTCGGGCTTCAGGTAGGCACACACCAGTGTGCGGGCGTGATGGCCAAGGCTCTCCGTCCCAAGGGACATATAGATGGAGATGATCAGCGCAAACGAGGCAGTCACCACGATATTCACCGTGGCGGATACTGCCCCTACTGCATTGACCAGCACAGTGTCGATGCCTGCGGTGATCTTGTGCAGCAGCTGTTCCCAGTTGATGCCTTCCAGCCAGCTCATCAGCCAGCCCATGTCGGTATTCTGTGCGCTGAGATAGGCGGTCCAGCGGGGGATGTTGGCTTCGATCTGCACATAAAGGCTGTGGAAGGACTGTACCAGCTCCGGGATCAGCAGGGTCAAAGCCAGCACCAGCACCAGAGCAACACCCAGCAGGGTGATGAAAAAGCTGAGAAGATGGATGGCTTTAGCCGAGGGCTGCTTTTTCGCCTTGCGGAACAGGCTTTTCAGCCGCTTTTCCAGCCCGGTCATGGGCACATTGATGAAAAGCGCCAGAATACCGCCCGCCAGAATGGGCAGCACCAGATCTATGAGCTTTGCGGCAAAGGCCAGAACGGCAGAGAGCCGCAGCAGCGCTACAAAAAGCGTTACCCCTACAATGGTAACAAGCAGATACTGTTTTGTTTTTGGTTCCATGCAAAGATCCTTTCCCGGAGGTTTGTGGCAGCAGGCTGCAAAAAGACCGTCTGCGGACTTTTTATCGTATTTTTTAAAAATAGTGCCTGTCAGAACGGCATACTTGTGAGATGCAGTTTGCGGATGCTGCTTGTGTATTTATAGTATTGTAATCAGAAGAAACAGACTTGTCAAGACGATGTAAAATGGCTGCGCAGCTTTATGACAGTACCATTCCGCTCTCTTGGGAGGAAAATATAGCTGCGGTACTGTTTCTGACGATATTGCTGCCGGAGCAGCGCGAATTTTTTAAAGCTCCGCCCCAAAACTGCGTATTTTGGATATGCAGCTTTGGGGCGTTTGCGTGAAAAAATGCAAACTGCTGCAAAAAGCCGCAGTACCGTAAAAAGGGGAAATAAAAGGACTGAAAAGCAGGCTGCGGAAAGGTACGGGGACTGCTGTGCCTGTGCTGCAGATGCATAAAAATCGGCTTTTTTCGGCAGGGGAACAGCCTGAACGGCGGCGTGGACAAAAGCTCCCAAAAATAAATGATAGGGACAGATTGTACAAAAAGGTGCTTACCGTCAATATCCCGCTGGGGCCGCTGAATTTCCTGCGCACCCTGGTGGACATGATCTAAGGAGGGAGCACAGCTATGGATTTTAATCTGCTTCTTTCCAGCTACGCTGCTGTCTGGTCCAACCCTGAGGTCATCCTTATGACCTTTATCGGAGCTTTGGGCGGCGTTCTGCTGGGCGCGATCCCGGGCATGACCGCCACCATGGGTGTGGCGCTGCTCATTCCGTTCTCTTTTGGTATGGATTTGATCCCGTCCATCGGCCTGCTGGACGGCTTCCAGTTCATCCCCACACTGATCGGTCTGTTCGCCGTCTCCGAGGTCATCGCCGGCGTGGAGCGCATCATCCGCGGCGAGGAGCAGGAGCAGAAGTCGAAGGAAAAGATCACCAATGTGCTGCCGGATCTCAAAACCATCCGTCAGATCTGGCCCAACATCCTTTCCGGCGGCCTTATCGGCACCTTCATCGGTGCTATCCCCGGTGCAGGCGGTGATATTGCGGTGTTCGTCTCCTACGGCGCCAGCAAGTCTGCCAGCAAGCACCCGGAGCTGTACGGCACCGGTATCCCCAACGGCGTTGCTGCTACCGAGTCTGCCAACAACGGCTGCTCCGGCGGTGCTATGATCCCGCTGCTGTCTCTGGGTGTTCCCGGCGACTCCGTCACCGCGATCCTGCTGGGTGCCTTCTCCATCAACAAAAATGCCTTTGATGTGGGCGTTTGCGTAGCCTTCGGCATCATTGGCTGGCTGATGAATAAGTACGAGTTCCCGCTTTCGCCCATTCTGCTGGCTCTCATTCTGGGACCCATGTGCGAAAAGAACTTCGTCCGCTACATGAACATCCAGCGTGGCAACTTCTTTGCCATCACCACCTCTCCCATCGCCATGGTCTTTGCCGCTGTGGCCATTCTGGTCATCGTGTTCTCGATGTATAATCAGAGCAAGATCAACAAGAAAGCAGCCGCTACTGCACAGGAGAAAGCATAACCTCCTGACAAGCGCTGCCGGATAAATAACAAAAGCGCAGCTGTCCTGTTTTTGCAGGGCGGCTGCGTTTTTGTTATACGCTGCGGCTGTAAAAAACAGATGCAGTGCGAACTGCGGCGTACCCATTGAAACCCGTTGGCATTTCAAAAAAGCGCTGATGATCGCCGGTAGGCAGTGGCAACGATTTTGTTTCCGTTGTCTTTATAGCAATTCAAATTTTTAACCTATATGGCAGCAATTCAACTGTTTAATGCATTGGCAACAATGTGGAATTGCATATCGCCAATATGTTGTTTTAACGTTACAATGTTTTTTTGCCCTGCGATAAAACCTCTTGACAACGGGAACTTTTTTGATTATAGTAGAACTAACAAACATTAGTTAGCAAAGGGCGAAGAAAAATGGAAGACACCAAACAGCGCATTCTGGAAAAATCTCTGGAACTGTTTTCGACCAAAGGGTATGATTCCGTCAGTGTTGGCGAAATTGCAAAGGCGGTCGGTATCAAGGCACCCTCGCTTTACAATCATTTCCCCAGCAAGCAGGCGATTTTTGATGCCATCGTAGAATCAACGGCTGCCCACTACGAAAAAGATACGGGAAGGATCGACATTCATGTGCAGAATGTAAAGCAGGACTGCCCTACGTTTTCTCATATCCCGGAGCAGGCTCTTGCGGACAAAGTACGGCAGATCTTTTTGTATTCTTTGCACGATAAGCAGGTCAGTCAGTTCCGCCGGATGATGACGCTGGAGCAGTTCCGCTCCCCGGAGCTTGCAGCACTGTTCTCGGAACGCTATGTGGACCGTATGATCGCTTACCATGCAGGAATCTTCCGCTCCCTGATTGCAGGCGGTGAGATTCGGGACGAGGACCCGGATACATTGGCATGGATGTACGTTTCCCCGGTCATCACCCTGCTCAGTGTCTGCGACCGCCAGCCGGAACGGGAAGCCGAAAGCCTTGCAAAGCTGGATGCCCATGTAAAGCTGTTCTTCCGTACCTTTAACATTGAGGGAGGTGAGAAATAAAGGAATTTTTGAATTTTATATTGAAGTAGAAAAACGCCATAAATGCTAAAATCAAAGGAGAGCTTTTTGAAACATACAACATTTGCACTGGGACTTGTGGGCTGACCGGGAGGTCTGGCAAATACCACAAGCCACGCCTCCCGAAGACGAACAGACACAATTCTTCAGGAGGACGATACCATGAATCGTGAAAATAAACGCAAGACCTTTGAAAAAGGCTACTATAAAACCCACGCCTGCAACGATACCTTTACCTGCAAAGTCTGCGGACGGGTCTGCACCCCGCAAAATGCCGGGAGCGACCACCGCAACCATTGCCCCAACTGCCTGTCCAGCCTTCATGTGGACGAAGAACCCGGCGACCGCGCCTCCGACTGCGGCGGCATCATGGAGCCGGTGGCCGTCTGGGTACGCAAGGGCGGCGAGTGGGCCATCATCCACCGCTGTAAACGCTGCGGAAAACTCAGCTCCAACCGGGTGGCGGCAGATGATAACCCCATGAAGCTCATGAGCATTGCCATGAAGCCGCTGTGCTCTCCGCCGTTCCCGCTGGACTATATTGAGGAAATGACCGCCTTGATGGGCGGCGATGGACGGATGCGGTAAGCCGTAGGAGAAACTACAAGATGGACTATATCAGAGTTACCAAGGAAAACATCGACAAGGAACACATCTGCTGTGCCATGTCCGGCAAACAGAGCCTTGCCAAGAAGGAATGGCTCAAGCAGCGCTTTGAGGATGGACTGGTTTTTTACCGCAGTGCGGAGCGGGGCAAATGCTTTATCGAGTACATCCCGGCAGAAAACGCATGGGTGCCCATTGAAGCGGCAGGCTGGCTTTATATCAACTGTCTGTGGGTCTCCGGCTCCCTGAAGGGGCACGGCTATTCCAGCGAACTGCTGGAAGAATGCCTTCGGGATGCCAAGGCGCAGGGCAAAAACGGTGTTTGCATTCTGTGTGCAGAGGGGCGCAAACGGGAGTTCCTCGCTGACCCCAAGTTTTTGACCCATAAGGGCTTCAAGGTTTCGGACATCTCCGATTGCGGCATTAACCTCATGTATCTGCCCCTTGCAGAGAATGCCCAGCCGCCAAGATTCAAAGCCTGTGCCAAGCACCCCAAGGTGGAGGAAAATGGCTTTGTCCTCTACTATACCGACCAGTGCCCCTACACCTATTATTGGGTGCCAAAGGTGCAGGAGATTGCAAAGGAACATGGGATTCCGTTCAAAGCCATCCACATCACCGAGAAAGAGACGGCTCAGAATGTTCCTGCACCGGTCACAACATACGCATTGTTCCGGGATGGGAAGTTTGTGACCCAGAGCATCCAGTCGGACAAGAAATTTTTGAAATTAGCAGGCGTAGCGGATTGAAGGATTCAGGAGGAAAAAATGAAATACGATCAAACGATTGTCACTCCAAAAGGACTGGCAGTCCACATCCGAAACGGCGTGGCATCCGATGGAAGCACCGTGCTTGAAAACTTTAATTTGACACACGCGGAAACCGATTATCTGCTGAGCTATCCCGATGAAAATCACTTTGACGCGGAACAGGAAAGCCAATACTTGGAGAAAAAGTCAACCAGCCCGAATGAAATTGAGCTGATTGCCTTTGTAGACGGTAAAGTGGCAGGAACTGCCGGAATTGATGCCATCGGACCGCAGTATAAGGTGGCGCATCGTGCTGAATTTGGCATCAGTATCCTGAAAGAGTATTGGGGTCTGGGGATCGGGCAAGCCTTGATGGAAGCCTGTATCCATTGCGCTAAAACCTCCGGATACGCTCAGTTGGAGCTGGAGGTAGTGGCGGAGAACGCAAGAGCGATTTCCATGTACCAGACGGCAGGATTTGTGGAATATGGCAGAAACCCAAAAGGTTTTCGCTCCCGGAACGCCGGGTATCAGGAACTGATCTCCATGCGGCTGGAATTATAAGTTTTATCATCAATGAAGACGCCAGACGCAAAGACGCAGAGCAGAACTTGTGAAAACAAGCTGCCCTGCGTCTTTTTGACACCGGAAAGGACTTTCTGTGAATTTTTTGAGATTGATTTTTGGGAGAAAAGAGCCGTGGGTCGAATTTGAAACTCTGTACTCCACCCCGCGGCTGGAGCGTTTGCGGATCTTTATGGCGGAAAACAAGATTCCCTACAAGGTGCGAGCGGCACTGCTTCCGGTGTCGCTGAATACGCCGATGCCTACCGGAGCAATGGCTCAGTCCTTGTGGTACGTTGCAGTTCGTTCCGGGGATGTCCACCGGGTGCAGCACTATCTTCGCACAGAAAGGGATACCTAAGATGGAGCAGTTATTGGTACGTCTGCTGTTAACGGCTGGCATCCTGCTGCTGATCGCAGGGGTGATTTTTGCCATTCTCCAAGTATGGCTCTATACTGGCCTTCTCTGGGCGGGTACGTTTGGATGCCTGATGGCAGCTTTGAACTTTCGGAATTTCAAAAACGATGGCGGCTAAAGCACACGGCATCCCCGGTAGACATTCCTACTGGCAGGAACCCTTGCCAGCTGCGGCTGGCCGCCTTTCTTCAAATCCCCTCTAGGTCAGCATAAAAAGCAAAACGCCCTGCCGGGATACGGCAACAGCAGCGTCCCCGGTAGACATTCCTACTGGTCGGGACCCGCGCACGAAGCAACAGCCCACTGGGCTGATTGCTTGCCCTGCCTGCGGCAGGGCCGTGCTGTTCGAATCCCTCTAGGTCCCAAAGCCAGCGCGTGACTTATGTATATACAAAAGAAAAGCAGCAGCGTTAAAATTACGCTGCTGCTAAAAGTGGACCTAGAGGGATTCGAACCCTTGACCTCTCGGATGCGAACCGAACGCTCTCCCAACAGTCTCGCTTTTGTGCACACCTTATGCACCGTGAGAAAAGAAAAATCAACGTATATTCGTCCATATAAAATGTCCTGCCAGCCCAATGGACTTTCCTGACTGTAAGTACGACCACCAAGCCGCTGATTTTCAGGATGAAGCTGTTTGGAGCGTAATATGGTTGGCGGACAAGTGAGCTACAGGCCCTTGAGATATAGCTCACATGGGGTTCAGATGTATCGCATCCTAATTTACAATAAAACACGATGTACCGTAAAAGCGCAGCTTCTACTCTTGATGAATGGAAGATGCGCTTTTTTACATTTGACAGCAAGTTATAGATTGACAAGAGTGCACATACACGATAAACTTAGTATAGTTGCACCCAATATAGATGAAAGTAATGGGTGTAACAAGCGACACCTCAAGTAAAAGTTTTATAGAAGTGGACGGAGGGAGTATCGTGCTGAGCGGACAATTTGAAAATTGCTATGGCTTACGTCAGTTTCATTTGCCCAATATTGATTTTCGCCGTTGTAATGGAGCACTTATTTATGCACCTAACGGTGTGATGAAAAGCTCTCTTTCAAAAGTCTTTGACGATATTTCAAAAGGCAATGTCACAACTGATCGGATTTTTCCTGAGGTTGTGAGTAGCTACTCAGTAACACATTATACGAGTACGTATACTTTTAGTTCTGCAAATCCTCAAAATGTTCTAAATCCCACTGATCGAATTTATGTAGTCAACACGTTTTCGGATTCGTTTGAATTTACAAAGGAAACTGTCAGCACACTGCTTGCAGATGAAACAACTAGAAACGAGTATAATGCCTTAATAGCCAATTTTAGCGGTGAAATTGGACAAGTCGAAGAAAAATTGAGAGTCTTGACTGGCTTGACAAAAAATCAAATCAAGGGAAAACTAATTGAGGACCTAAGACTACATACAACGACAGATTGGACCGATATTATAGAGAAAGTTCATGATTTGATTGCAACTCGACAGCCGTACGCTTTTCTGAACGATTGTAAATACTCGGAACTGTTTAATGATAAAGTCATGGCAGTTTATGCGAAAAGAGAGTTCAATACATCACTAGCCGAATATGTGGACAATCTCAATCAGTTGCTGGAAAACAATCCGATTTTGAATACTCATTTTACCGAGAAAAATGCGGAAACACTAGGCAAAGATTTTGAGAAGAATAATCTTTTTGCAGCACAACATACAATCCGTCTAAAAGATGGAGTTACCGAGATTCACTCTCTTGAGGAATGGAACTCTATTGTTAAAACTCAACTGGATAGACTTTATGCCACACCTGAATTAAGCACGGCATTTTTAAAGCTAAAAAAGATGCTAACTGCAAATAACGATGTATCGCGATTAAGAGATATTATTGTGGCTCACCGTGAGATTATACCTGTGCTACATAATATTCCAGACTTAAAAATTCAAGTATGGCTCGACTGCTTTTCAAAACTGGATATACCATTTACTGATTGTTACGAGAGAATTTCGCAGTATACTACTCGAATTAAAGCATTATATGAGCAGGCGGCTACACAGTCTGAGCGATGGCAAGCAGTTGTTGATGAATTTAATAGACGCTTTCGTGTGCCGTTCAAAGTTCAAATTGAAAACAAGGCCAATTTCTTATTAAAGGATGAGGCCCCCAACTTATCTTTCAAGTATACTAGAGGAAGCACAACTCCGCAAACGGCGACACTTAAAAAAGATGACTTAATGGTATCTTTAAGCACCGGAGAAAAAAGAGCCCTTTATCTTTTGTACATACTTTTTAACCTTGAACGTATTCGCAAACAAGCGAGTGTTGGCGGCGGTCAATTTTTGATTGTAGTAGACGATATTGCAGATTCCTTTGATTACAAGAACAAATATGCTATTATCGAGTACCTCGATGATTTAAAAAAGACAACTGGAATAGATCTTTTGATTCTTACACACAATTTTGATTTTTATCGTACAGTTAAATCAAGACTGAATATATCTCGCCATAACTGTCTCATTGCACAGAGAGATGAAGAAGGCACAATATCAGTGTCTGAATTTAAGTATCAAAAAGATTTTTTCAAAAATGTCATTATGGATAACATCAAGGATGGTAATATTTCCAATGATGCTAAGAAAAAGTTTTTGTTTGCAAGCATTCCATTTTATAGAAACCTTTGTGAGTATAGCGGAAAAGAGGTTGACTATAAAGAACTCACTTGCTTTATCCACTTAAAGACTGATCCTTTGGATACAGAATCTTTAATGATTTCTGATTTGTGGAATAAGGTTAATCCATTTCTTGGCAACACACCATTTAGTGGCCTAGATGAAAACTACTATATCGCCTTGTGCAGAATTGCCTTTCAGTGTGCAAACGATACCAATGACGAGGTTCTGTTAGATAATAAGCTTGTTATGTCGTTAGCTATCCGCTTGTGTGCGGAAAAATTCTTGAAGCAAGTGCTAACTGAAAATGGGCAAGATTGCCAAGATGCGACTAGTAATCAAACAAGAGTGTGGTCTAAAAGAGCTGCACAATTCTTAACCCCAGAGCAAAAGGCCACAATAGATGAAGTGAATTTAATAACACCAGAAAACATTCACTTGAACGCATTTATGTTTGAACCATTGATTGATATTTCTGATTGGGCACTTAAAGAATTATACGACAAGGTTATGCATTTGTAATAACGAGGGATTTACCTATGAGCATTAAATACATTACTCCTGCCCAGCACAAGAGCAACCTCCGCAATGTGTATGGAACCTTTGCCATTGAGGGTATGACCATCAGCAAAGATACGCGCAGCAACCTTGACCGCATTGGCAACGGTCAGGCCAGCTATCAGCAGGTCGTGAATGAACTGCGCGCAAAGTACGCGAAGAAGGGCTGATTATGTTCTCAAAGTATGATGTCTACACCACAGTGCAGTCCATGTACTGCTACCCGGATACGGATGTTCTGATCAACAAGTTGAACATCCGTGACAAAGCAGAACTTAAGCAGGCCGAAGAAGAATTTACTGCAGTCAAGCAGATGGCTCTGTTACAGGAGCCAATCAAGGGACGTTTTACCAAAACGCACCTGTTTCGGATTCATCGTTTCCTTTTTGAAGATGTGTACCCTTTTGCAGGACATATCCGCAAGGAACAAATCAGCAAGGGCGACACGATGTTCTACCCGCCAGACCTGATTGACCGAGAACTGGAGCGTGTGTTCAAAAACATTCACTCCAAGAAGCTGCTTGCCGAACAAGATGAAGAAAAGCAGATTCAGAATTTGTCGCAGACGATGGCCAAACTGAACATCATCCATCCATTCCGTGAGGGAAATGGCCGCAGCACCCGTGAATTGATTCGCTGCATGGCGTTAGAATATGGACTGCATATCAACTGGGGCAACACCGACCGGGAAACCTTGATTAACGCTGCAATTGCTGCCGTAGACGATGATATGGCATTCTGTGATGTTTTAATGCAGTGTGTTGAAACGAAGAACTAGCAAAAAACGCCCTGCCGGGATACGGCAGGACGTTTTGTTTTTATGGACCTAGAGGGATTCGAACCCTTGACCTCTCGGATGCGAACCGAACGCTCTCCCAACAGTCTCGCTTTTGTGCACACCTTATGCACTGTGAGAAAAGGAAAATCAACGTATATTCGTCCATATAAAAAGAACAGCCATGCCGACGGCCTTCCGTTGGAACAAGTATAGCATCCAAACCGCTGATTTTCAAGATGAAGCGATTTGGGGCGTAATATGGTTGGCGGACAAGTGAGCTACAGGCCCTTGAGATGTAACTCATCTGGGGTTCAGATGTATCGCATCCCGATTCAAAAGAAAACACGATGTACCGTAAAAGCGCAACTTCTACTCTTGATGAATGGAAGATGCGCTTTTTTAATCCGCAACATATTTCAAAAGGAGGATGCCTATGGATAAAGACTTTATGCTGCACTATTTTAACAAAGCCGTACAATCCGAATGGGAGGAACTGTTGAAAACACCGCGCTACCAACAGACAGCAAGTAAGCGTGATGCAATCGAACGAGAATTCTTTCGGATGCTGAACGATGAGCAGAAACGCAAGTACCTTGATTTGGAATCCGCAGTCATATTGGCAGAATGTGACATTGCAGAAGCCCTGTATATGAAAGGTGCCGCAGACCGTGAGTTGATGATCCGTTAATATCATGGGTTACGACTACTTCTATGGTCAGTCGGGCGAATTGTTCTCCTACTTCCGCATCCCGAAAGCACTGTTCCAAGACCACCGTTTCCGGCAGCTCTCCACCGATGCCCGGACGCTGTACGGCATCCTGCTGGACCGCATGAGCCTGTCCGCAAAGAACGGCTGGCTGGACGAGCAAGGGCGGGTGTATATCATCTACACCGTCCGGGAAGTGCAGGAATCCCTCTGCTGTGCCGAACACAAGGCGGTCAAGCTGTTCCGGGAACTGGAGGACACCGACCTCATCGAGCGTAAACGCCGTGGTCTGGGCAGACCCAGCTTGATCTACGTCAAGGACTTTTCGTCTGGACTGCCAAAAGCGCAAGTACAGAATTGCCCAAACAGCAATTCAGGTGCTGCCGAAAGCGCAATTCTGGAGCAGCCAAAACCGCAAGCAAATAAGACTGATAAGAATAAAACTGAGTGGAACGATCCTGACCCTATCTATTCCGGGGGCATCCGGGAGCAGCTTGAGGATTATTTTTATCAGTCTTTGGAGGTGGACCTCCTGCTCCGGCTCTGCCCGGACGATGAGGACACCATCTACCAGATCGTAGACTTGCTTGTGGATACCTGTTCCACCAAACGCAAGATGTTGCGGATCGCCGGAGATGACAAGCCCAACGAGGTGGTACGCAGTCGGCTGAAAAAGCTGAACGCCGACCACATCCGTTTTGTGCTGGGCTGTCTGGCAGAAAACACCGCCCCGGTGCGGAACATGAAGCAGTATCTGCTGGCGATGCTCTACAATGCGCCCACCACCATGAACCTCTACTATCAGAACAAGACGAACCACGACTTTGCGCGCGGTTCACCGAAGGCGGGGTGATGTTATCGCAAAGAAAGCTACGATTATCGCAGTCACCAATCAAAAAGGCGGTGTGGGGAAAAGCACCACCTGTGAAAATCTGGGTGTTGGACTTGCAGCTGAGGGCAAGAAAGTCCTGTTGGTGGATACCGACCCGCAGGGGTCTCTGACCATCAGCATGGGCTGGCAGCAGCCCGATGAACTGCCCACCACCCTCTCCACCCTGATGCAGAAAGCTATGAACGACCAGCCCATTCAGCCCGGTGAGGGCATCCTGCACCATGCAGAGGGAGTTGACCTGATTCCGGCAAACATCGAACTGGCAGGGCTGGAAGTTGCCCTTGTGAACAGCATGAACCGGGAAAAGATGCTGAAACAGGTGTTGGACAGAGCCAAACGGGAGTACGATTTTATTCTGCTGGACTGTATGCCCTCGCTGGGGATGCTGACTATTAACGCACTGGCGGTGGCAGACGCTGCCCTGATTCCCGTGCAGGCGCAGTACCTTTCCGCAAAAGGTCTGGAACAGCTTTTGCAGACCGTGCAGAAGGTACGGCGGCAGATCAACCCAAAGCTGAAAATCGAGGGTATCCTGCTCACCATGACCGACAGCCGCACCAACTACGGAAAGCAGATCAGCAATCTGATCCGGCAGGCATACGGAAAGCACCTGAAGGTGTTTGAGCAGACCATTCCACGCTCCGTCCGAGCGGCTGAAACCAGTGCGGCAGGCAAAAGCATCTTTGCCTATGACCCCAAGGGCAAGGTGGCAGAAGCCTACAAATCTCTTGCAAAGGAGGTGCTGGCGGATGCCGATCGACAGCGGAAACTTAGCTCTGAAAGGGCTAGATGACCTGTTCTCCACCGAGGAAAAACGACAGGAGGAGCAACGGGAACAGGTGCAGCAGATTCCCATTGATGCGTTGCACCCCTTCACCAACCACCCTTTCAAGGTGCTGGACGATGAAGCCATGACCCGGACAGTGGAAAGTATCGCACAGTACGGTGTGCTGGCTCCGCTGATTGCCCGCCCTCGCCCGGATGGCGACGGCTACGAGATCATCTCCGGGCACCGCCGACAGTATGCGGCTAAACTTGCCGGGCTGGATGCCCTGCCAGTCATTGTGCGGGATATGGACGATGATGCCGCCACCATTTTGATGGTCGATTCCAATTTGCAGCGGGAACACATCTCACCCAGCGAAAGAGCATTTGCGTACAAAATGAAGCTGGATGCTCTAAAAAACCAAGGTGCTAGGTCAGATTTAACTTCGCCGCAAAATGCGGCGAAGTTTCGCAGCGATGATGCAGTTGCAAAAAGCCAAGGTATCAGCGGAGATACCGTGCAACGCTATGTCCGGCTGACGAACCTTATACCTGAACTGCTCAATATGGTGGATGAGAAAAAAGTATCATTTAATCCTGCGGTAGAATTGTCTTATCTCTCTGCTGAACAACAGCAGGAGATGATAAAGGCAATGGACGATACCCAAAACGCGCCTTCCGTTTCACAGGCAAAGCGTATCAAAAAGCTGGCACAGACGGGAAAATTCACCTCTGATGCCGTTGTCGCCATTATGGGGGAGGAAAAGAAAAGCGAGTTGGATACTGTGACCATCAAAAATGAAACCCTGCGCAAATATTTTCCTCGCAGTTATACGCCCCGGCAGATGGAAGAAAAAATCATTCAGCTTCTGGATGCGTGGCAGAAAAAGCAGCAGCGCAAAAATGAACGCTGATTATGCCTTGAATCGTAAGACCCGATTGGGTCTTTTTATTTTGCAAAAATTCAGGAGGTAAAGCCTATGGACAACACGATTCCTTTCAATCCCACTTCTTGTACTGTCCGCACGGAACAGATCACCGTTGATGTGAGCATCCTGTCCGTGCTGAACCATGCGGCATCCCCCGGCAGACACAAGCCGGATGCCAATATTTATCTCGCCGCTATCGCCCCGGACATGGAACTGACCATCATCATGGAGGAAGATGCGCCCCACATTCTGCCCTGCTTTGATGAAGAAGATGCCACCATCACTATCAAGGGCGCGCCGCTGTTCATCAGCTACAACCCGGCACAGGTGCTGACGCTGGCGGGCAAGCACTATCTGACGGGTGCGGTCATTTTCTACCGCACAGACAGCAGCGGCCGCATCGTTTCGCTGACAGTGGAGGACATTTACCGTTTCCAGAGTTATCTGGAAATGCAGAGCGTCACGCTGGTGGCAGACGGTCAGGAACTGACCTGTATCTGCATCGACTGAGGTGCGCCATGCTGAATTTTTTCATCGGTTTCGCATTTTTTGAGTTCGGCGCACTCTGCGGCTTCTTCGTGGCTGCGCTGATGCAGACGGCAAGGGACGGTGATGAACGTGCAGGAAGAAGTCGAACAGAAAACATTCAACATTGTGGTATCCACCACAAAGCTGACCGCCCGGACGATTCTGAACGCTGGCCGAACAGCACTTCGGGAGTATCAGTCAAAATTACTGGCTGATAAGTCGAGCGGCAAGCAGAGCGTCCGAATGCTCCTGCGGCAAAATCGGGGTGTGTCCAGCGTAGAAATCAGCAAAACAGGCATCCGTGATTTTGAGCGGTACGCCAAAAAGTACGGCATCGACTACGCTATCCAGAAAGACACCTCCGAAGTGCCGCCCCGGTATCTGGTCTTTTTCAAAGCCCCGGACGCAGAAGCCTTTCACTCGGCGTTCAAGGAGTATTCGGCATCTCTGCTGAATAAGGACAAACGCCCCTCGGTACTGGCACGGTTGCAGGAACTGGTGCAGGCAGCGGCAGAACTCCCCGGCAAAGTCCGGCACAAGGAACAGGAGCGTGGACTGTGACCACGAAAAAGCTGACAAAGCTGCTGGCGCTGTATCTGCCCTATCTTCTGCTGGGGCTGATAGCAACCAACTTTGGCGAAGCGTGGCGGCTTGCCGAGGGCAAAGAGTTGGGGGATAAGATCATGTCCATGATAGGCGCTGTCCCGCTGGCATTTGCAAACCCTCTGCCCAGCCTGCATCCGCTTGATTTGCTGGTGGGTCTGTGCTGCGGTGCAGGGTTACGGCTGGCGGTCTATCTGCGTGGCAAAAACGCAAAGAAGTACCGCCATGGCATGGAGTACGGCTCTGCCCGGTGGGGCACCGCCAAGGATATTGAACCGTTCATGGCTCCCAAGTTTGCCGATAACATCATCCTGACCAAAACGGAACGGCTGATGATGTCCAACCGTCCGCCTGACCCCAAGAACGCCCGGAATAAAAACGTGCTGGTGGTGGGTGGCTCCGGCAGCGGCAAGACCCGGTTTTGGCTCAAGCCCAACCTTTTACAATGTCACAGTTCCTATGTGGTCACTGACCCGAAAGGTAGTATCGTGGTCGAGTGTGGGAACGCACTTCTGAAAAACGGTTACAAGCTGAAAATCCTGAACACCATCAACTTCAAAAAGTCCATGCACTATAACCCCTTCGCCTATGTCCACAGCGAAAAGGACATTCTGAAACTGGTCACGACCCTGATGACCAACACGAAGGGTGAAGGCAGCGGTGGCGATCCATTTTGGGAGAAAAGCGAACGTCTTTTGCTCACCGCCCTGATCGCCTATCTGCACTATGAAGCCCCGGTGGAGGAACAAAATTTCGCCACCCTGCTGGAAATGCTGAACACCATGCAGGTGCTGGAGGACGACGAGGAATACCAAAACCCGGTGGATCTGCTGTTTGAAGAACTGGCAAAAAAGAAGCCCAACAGCTTTGCCGGGCGGCAGTACAAGCTTTACAAGCTGGCCGCAGGTAAGACCGCAAAATCCATCCTCATTTCCTGCGGTGCTAGATTAGCCCCCTTCGACATCCAAGAACTGCGTGACCTCACCATGTACGATGAACTGCAACTGGACACGCTGGGAGATAAGAAAACGGCGCTGTTCCTCATCATGTCGGATACAGATTCCACCTTCAACTTCCTCATCAGTATGGTGTACACCCAGCTTTTCAACCTGCTTTGCGACAAGGCAGACGATGTGTACGGCGGCAAGCTGCCCATCCATGTGCGTTGCCTCATCGACGAGTGCGCCAACATCGGGCAGATTCCCAATCTGGAAAAGTTGGTAGCCACCATCCGCAGCCGTGAGATCTCTGCCTGCCTTGTTTTGCAGGCGAGAAGCCAGTTGAAAGCCATCTACAAGGACAATGCGGACACCATCGTGGGCAACATGGACAGCCAGATATTTCTGGGCGGCTCCGAACCCACCACCTTGAAAGATCTGTCAGAGATGCTAGGTAAAGAAACCATCGATGCCTTCAACACCTCGGACACCCGTGGCAACAGCCCCAGTTATGGCACTACGTTCCAAAAGATGGGGCACGAATTATTGAGCCGGGACGAACTGGCGGTGCTGGACGGCGGCAAGTGCATTTTGCAGTTGCGTGGCGTGCGCCCCTTTCTTTCTGACAAGTACGACCTGACCCAGCACCCCAATTACAAGCTGACCTCCGACTACGACCCAAAAAACACCTTTGATATTGAAAAATATCTGAACCGAAAAGAAAAAATCCACCCCGATGATGAGTTCATTGTGGTGGATGCTGATTCGCTCCCGTCTGCCTGACCCGGTAGGCGGTTTTATTTTATCCTGACCAGAGAGGTACACCAGCAAGCCCACTCCCGCCGCAGTTTGCGGCTTCATTATGCAGCTTCAGGTGTGTACGGACGGTCTACAACTTTCATTTATAAAGGAGAAACGACTATGGAATTCTTTAACTCTGCTATCGAAGTTCTTCAGACTCTGGTTGTCGCTCTGGGTGCCGGTCTCGGCGTTTGGGGTGCCATCAACCTGCTGGAAGGTTATGGTAACGACAACCCCGGCTCCAAGTCGCAGGGTATGAAGCAGCTCATGGCTGGCGGCGGCGTTGCGCTGGTCGGCATCACCCTGATTCCTCTGCTGAGCGGTCTGTTCGGCTAAGAGCCGCAGGCGGGTTTATCCCGCCTGTACATACGCAATCGCTTCCATCTCCGCTGTAGATAACAGCCCCTATTATAATAGGAAGCAATTTGCAGACGAATATCCACCCATCAATGAAAGGCGGTGCTATTATGCAGCTTCTGACCCACATTATTTTTGTTCTGAACCTTCTCAAGACCCTTATCAACCACTTCACCTAAAGGACGGTGACTGTTGAATGGAAACCGTTCTTAAAGCCATAGCCGACTGGATAAAAGGTATCCTGACGGCTGGTATCATGTCCAATCTCAGCGGATTGTTCGACGATGTGAACACGCAGGTCGGCAACATCGCCCAGCAGGTCGGCACAAAGCCATCAGCCTTTGAACCGCGTGTTTTCGCCATGATTGAAGCCCTTTCCCGGAATGTTGTGCTGCCTATCGCGGGCATCATCCTCACATTTATTGCCTGCTATGAGCTGATCGAGATGATAACCCAGCATAACAACATGGCGCAGTTTGAACCTGCGCTCATCATGCGCTGGATCTTCAAAACGGCTGTGTCCGTTTGGTTGATTTCCAACACGTTTGATATTGTGATGGCCGTTTTCGACCTGACGCAGAAAGTTGTATCCGATTCCAGCGGCATTATTGCAGGAAACACCAGAGTGAACGACATTGGTCTTTCCATGTTGGAAGCCAGCCTGATGCAGATGGACGTTGGCCCATTGTTCGGTCTTTTCCTGCAATCGTTCTTCATTGGCATCACCATGAGAATCTTGTCCATCGTCATTTTTGTCATTGTTTACGGCAGAATGATCGAGATTTATTGCATGGTGAGCCTTGCCCCTATCCCGATGGCCACATGGGGCAACCATGAACAAAGCCACATGGGACAGAACTATCTGAAATGCCTGTTCGCACTGGGATTTCAGGGCTTTCTCATCCTCATCTGCGTGGCAATTTACGCTGTGCTGATACAGTCGGTAGCGATTTCTGGTGATGCCATCAACTCGATCTGGGGCATTGTCGGCTACACCGTTCTGCTCTGTTTCAGCCTGTTCAAAACCAGCTCTGTGACAAAATCTGTTCTCGGAGCGCATTAAAGGAGGTGCTTTATTGGCTGCGTATATTTCTGTTCCGCGTGACCTTACGAAAGTGAAATCGAAGGTTGCATTCAATCTGACAAAGCGGCAGTTGCTTTGTTTCGGTACGGCGGCACTGATTGGAGTGCCGCTTTTCTTTTTGCTCCGAGATTCCGGCGGCAACTCTGCCGCAACCCTCGGCATGATGGTCGTTATGCTGCCTGCTTTTTTTCTCGGTATGTATGAGAAAAACGGTCAGCCGCTGGAAAAGCTGCTGTCCCACTATCTTCAGGCGCGGTTCCTGCGCCCGAAGATTCGGCCTTATAAGACCAACAACTACTATGCACTGCTTATGAAAGGAGGTTCAGCCCATGCCGTTTTGGAAAAAGACCAGTAAGGACGGCAAGAAAAAGCCACCGAAGCCTACGGTTCCTCGGACAGCGCAGCAGTCCATCCCTATGCAGCGGATGTTCGAGGATGGAACCTGCCGGGTGAAGCCGAACTACTACACCCGGACGATTGCCTACCAAGACATCAATTACCAGCTTGCCCAGCAGGAAGACAAGACCGCAATTTTCGAGGAATGGTGCAGTTTTCTGAACTTCTTCGATTCCAGCATCAAGTTTGAACTGTCCTTTGTGAACATGGCAACGGATAGCAGCGAGTTTGAAAAAAGCATCCGTATTCCGTTCCAGAAAGATGGTTTCGATGATGTTCGTGCCGAGTATTCGCAGATGCTACGCCAGCAGCTTGCCAAGGGCAATAATGGTCTGACAAAGACCAAGTTCATCACCTTCGGCGTAGAGGGTGAAAGTATGAAAACCGTCAAGACACGGCTCGACCATGTTCAGAACGACCTGCTCAACAATTTCCACCGCTTGGGTGTGCAGGCCAAGCCGCTGAACGGTGCCGAGCGGCTGAAACTCATGCACGATATGTTCAACATGGACGGTTCCAGCAAATTTCATTTTGACTGGAAAGACCTTGTGAAAAGCGGTCTTTCGGTCAAAGATGCTATCGCGCCGACCGCTTTCGCCTTCAAAAACAGCCGCACCTTTCAAATGGGCGGCATCTACTGCGCCGCCAGCTTTTTGAGCATTACGGCATCCGACATCAGCGACCAGCTTTTGAAAGATTTTCTGGACATGGATTCCAGCCAGATCGTCACCATGCACATCCAGTCGGTAGACCAGAACCGCGCCATCAAAACGGTCAAGCGCACGATTACCGAACTCGACCGTAGCAAGATCGAGGAACAGAAGAAAGCAATCCGTGCCGGATACGACATCGACATCATTCCTTCTGACCTCGCCACCTATGGCCGAGATGCCAAGGCTCTGCTGAAAGAATTGCAGAGCCAGAACGAGCGAATGTTTTTGGTGACATTCATCGTGCTGAACACCGGACGTACCGAGCAGGAACTGGAAAATAACGTGTTTCAGGCCAGCTCCATTGCGCAGAAACACAACTGCAATCTCTGCCGACTGGACTACCAGCAGGAGCAGGGGCTTATGTCCTCTCTGCCGCTGGCCAATAACCAAATCGAGATTCAGCGCGGCCTGACCACCAGCAGCACGGCCATCTTCATCCCGTTCACCACGCAGGAACTTTATCAGAGCGGAAAAGAAAGCCTGTATTACGGCCTGAATGCTCTTTCCAACAACCTCATCATGGTGGACAGGAAGAAGCTGAAAAATCCTAATGGCCTTATCCTCGGCACTCCCGGCTCCGGCAAAAGTTTCTCGGCAAAGCGTGAAATCGCAAACGCCTTTCTCGTGACGGATGATGATATTATCATCAACGATCCCGAAGGCGAATACTCCCCACTGGTGAACCGCCTGAAAGGACAGGTCATTAAAATCTCGCCCAACAGCACCCAGTTCATCAACCCGATGGACATTAACGCCAACTATTCGGAAGAGGATAATCCGCTGTCTTTGAAAGCAGACTTTATTCTTTCCCTGTGCGAACTGGTTGTCGGCGGCAAGGAAGGTCTGCTTCCGGTGGAAAAAACGGTCATTGACCGTTGTGTGCATCTGATTTACCGCAAATATTTTGCTGACCCCTGCCCGGAGAATATGCCGATTCTGGAGGACTTGTACAATGCCCTGCTCCAGCAGGACGAAAAAGAAGCCCACCATGTTGCCACGGCTCTGGAAATCTACGTCAAGGGCAGTCTGAATCTGTTCAACCACCGCACCAACGTGAATGTCAACAACCGAATCGTCTGCTATGACATCAAGGAACTCGGTAAGCAGATGAAGAAGCTCGGTATGCTCATTGTGCAGGATCAGGTCTGGGGGCGTGTTACTGCCAACCGCAGCAGCGGAAAGTCCACCCGATATTATATGGATGAGATGCACCTCCTCTTAAAAGAGGAACAGACCGCCGCCTATTCCGTGGAGATTTGGAAGCGGTTCAGAAAATGGGGCGGCATCCCGACTGGATTAACGCAGAACGTCAAAGACCTGCTTTCTTCGCGTGAGGTCGAGAATATTTTTGAAAATTCAGACATGATCATCATGTTGAATCAGGCCGCTGGCGACCGTCAAATCCTCGCAAAGCAGCTCAACATCTCGCCCCACCAGCTTTCCTATGTGACCCACTCCGGCGAGGGTGAAGGACTGCTTTTCTTCGGCAATGTCATTCTCCCGTTCGTGGACAGATTCCCCACCGATTTGGAACTGTACCGCATCATGACCACGAAGCTGGGTGAGGTTTCGGAGGGCACACAGAAATGAGTAATCCGAAGCTGAACTTCAAAGAGGAAACGTCAGCCAAAAAGACACGCTCTCCCCCGAAGAAAGCGAGGGTCGAGCAGTCCACATCCAAAAAGAAGAAGCTGAAACTCGATGCAGACAAGGCCGCAGAAAAAGCCCAGCATTTGCGGTTTGGCAAGGCAGAACTGACCCCGGATGAATTGAGCCGTTTGACCAAGGCACAGAAGCGCGAGATGTACGTTGCCAATGCCGCCCGGACTGCGGCACACCGTGAAATCGACCAGTATGAGGAAGATAATGTCGGTGTGCAGGCGTTGAGCGAGAGCGAAAAGGCTGCTGGAAATGCCCACGATATTTCCAAGAGCCGCTACGCCCGGAAACTGAAAAAGAAAACCAAGATGCAGGGCAAGAAAAACTCTAAAACTGCAAAATCTTCTGCGCAGGAATCAACTGCATCACAAAATGCAGGAGATTCCTGCATCGGCACCAGTGAGGGCAGTTCCAACTGGCTCTCCCGATGGCGGCAGAAACGCGACATTCGGCAGAGCTACTATGCCGCAGCCCGGTCTGGTGGCGCAGCGGCACAGACTGCTGGTGGTAAAAAAGCCGCATCCAGCGGTGCATCTGCCGCACGGTCTGGCGTAGAGCAGGTGGTGGATAAGGGCAAAAGTGTAGTCAGTACGGCAGTAAACGGCCTTATGACCGCCGCAAAGAGTAACGCGCACGTTCTTGTAATCGTGGGCGTTTTTGTTTTGCTCATCCTGATGGTGATGTCTGGCTTTTCCTCCTGCGGCATCCTCTTTTCGGGCAGTACCCAAGTATCCGGGCAGACGATTTATTCTGCCGAGGACAGGGACATTCGCGGTGCAGAACAGGACTACAAGAAGCTGGAAAAGGAACTGGACAAAAAAATCAAGCGCACTCCGCAAGACCATCCGGGCTACAACGAGTACCAGTACCATCTTGATCCCATCGAGCATGACCCGTGGCAGCTCACTTCCTTTCTGACTACTCTGTATGACGATTATACCCGGTCGGAAGTGCAGGGCAAATTGAAGGAAATCTTCAAAAAGCAGTACAAGCTCACCACATGGGTAGAAGTGCAGATTCGGTACAAGACCGTATGGGTCATTAGTCCTGCGGGCATCCCGGTTCCTACACAGGTGCCGTATGAGTACAAGATTTTCCACACCAAACTGGAAAACAAGGGTCTGGAAGTTGTTATCCGGGAAGAGCTGACCGAAGATCAGTGGAAACGGTACGAGATTTTTCAGGACACACTGGGCGGTCGGCCTTACCTGTTCAACGGCGGTCTGCCGCCCGGTGGCTCGGATGGCTCCGGCGCACCCGGCATCGACTATCAGGTTCCTGCGGAGGCCCTGACTGACAGTGAATTTGCAGCCATCTATGAGGAAGCCAAGAAATACGTTGGCACTCCCTACGTTTGGGGCGGTAGTTCCCCCGAAACTGGCTTTGACTGTTCCGGCTACGTTTGCTGGGTCTACAACCAGAACGGCTATGATGTTGGGCGCACTACTGCCAACGGATTGTGGCAGAAGAGCCAGCATATTTCTGAAGCCGAAGCAAAGCCCGGTGACTTGGTTTTCTTCAAAGGAACGTATGATACGCCGGGGATGAGCCATTGCGGAATCTATCTCGGTAATGGCATGATGGTCAGTGCCGGAGACCCCATCAAATATGCTGACATTCACTCGTCCTACTGGCAGCAGTATCTCGCTGGATTTGGACGGCTTTCAAAATGAAATGGAGGGTTTTACTATGAGTGAAAAACTGGATAAGCTGCGCGCTTCTTTGGAAAAGGAAAAGGAGCGGCGCATTAAGATCAACAACCGCATCGAAAGCCTTGAGCGGCGGATTCAGGAAGCAGAAGCCGCCAAGGTGAATGAAATGGTGCGCACCGCCAAAGTCACCCCGGAACAGCTTGCTGCTCTGCTTCGGCAGTCGGCTAATACCACTCCAAATCCGGCTGCACTGGCTGCTGTAGGCGCAACTTTCGACAAGGAGGATGATTCGGATGAAGTTTAAGAGATTTGGCGCACTGTTGCTGTCGGCGGTGCTGTGCATCGGCATAGCCGCTCCTGCTTTTGCCTATGAGGGCGATACTACCCCGGTGGAGCAGCCCGTTCTGCCGGAAGTCGTGGAGGAAGATACCGTCACTATCACGGATGAGGAATCCGGCGCACTGACCCCGGAGGGCAATCTGACGCTGGTGGACGATTATCACACAAACTATTCCGATGGCAGCGGACAACAGTTCATTACGCTGGTCAGCAAATCGGGCAGTACCTTCTATCTGGTCATTGATCGCAACGCCAAAGGACAGCAAACTGTCCACTTTATGAATCTGGTAGACGAAGCGGACCTGCTGGCACTGATGGAGGAAGAAGATGCCGATGCCTACACAGTCGAAAAAGAAGCAACGGCGCAGGCTGAACAGGATAAGCTGAAAGCCGAGGAAGAAGCCAAGAAAGCCGCAGAAGAAGCGGCGGCATCCGGCGAAGAACAGCCCAAGGAAAACAAGGTCACAAAGATCGCATCCGGCTTTCTGGGCGTAGTCGTGCTGATTGCGCTGGCGGCAGGCGGCATTTTCTACGCTTTCGCAAAGCAGAAGCAGAAAAAGCAGGCTGAAAAAGAAGCCCTTGACCCCGATGCAAACTACACTGAGGACAAGGGCGACTTCGAGATTCCCACCGAGGACGAGCCGGAGGAACCCGGTGAGGAAGATACCGAACCCATCTGATTTTAAGGCGGCATTTTGCCGCCGTACATATTGCAATCAGAAACAGATTGGAGGGATTTTTATCGCAAAATTAGTCGTGGCAGAAAAGCCCTCGGTGGCCATGTCCTATGCAAAAGTTCTCGGTGCGACCAACCGGCAGGACGGCTACCTTGAGGGCAGCGGCTATCTTGTCAGTTGGTGTGTGGGGCATCTCGTGGAACTTGCACCGCCCAGTGCCTACGGAGAACAGTATGTGAAATGGAGCATTGCAGACTTACCGATTCTGCCGGAAAAATGGCAGTACCTTGTATCTGCATCCACAAAAAAGCAGTTTTCCGTTCTGAAAAGGCTCATGCACCGCGCCGATGTGGAAACGGTGGTGAACAGCTGTGACGCTGGCCGGGAGGGAGAGCTTATCTTCCGGCTGGTCTATGAACAAACCGGGTGCAAAAAGCCAGTTTCCCGCCTGTGGCTGTCCAGCATGGAGGACAACGCTGTTCGGGAGGGCTTTGCAAATCTGAAACCGTCAAAAGAATATGATGCACTGTATCAGGCTGCACTCTGCCGGGAACGTGCCGATTGGATGGTCGGCATCAACTGTTCCCGGCTCTTTTCATGCCTGTATGGTCGGTCTTTGGCGGTTGGGCGTGTTATGACCCCTACACTGGCGATGGCCGTGCAGCGAGAAGCAGCTATTGCTGCATTCACCCCGGAGAAGTTTTACACGGTTTCGCTGGCATTTGAGGGCGACGGCACAGCATCCAGCAAGCGATTCTCGCAGAAAGAGGATGCGGAAACTCTGCTTGCCAACTGCCGAAAGGAGGTCAGCACGGTGGTGCAAAAAGTAGAATGCAAAGAAAAAAACGAAAAGCCGCCGCAGCTCTATGATCTGACGACGCTCCAGCGGGATGCCAACCGTTTGCTGGGGTTTACTGCACAGCAGACCTTGAACTATGCGCAGAGCCTTTACGAAAAGAAACTCATCACTTATCCCCGAACAGACAGCCGCTTTCTGACGGAAGACATGGCAGCATCCCTGCCGGGGCTGGTGTCGGCTGTTGCGGGAGCCTTTTCTGTGGGGGAAGCTGTACCCGTCCATGCAGAACAGGTAATCAACAACAGCAAGGTCAGCGACCACCATGCGCTGCTGCCTACTGCAAGCATGGTACAGGCCGACTTTTCAGCTTTGCCCGCCGGGGAACTGAGCGTCCTGCGGCTGATTGCGGCACGTCTGCTCTGCGCCATGGGAGAACCTCACCGCTGTGCAGAAACCGTCCTGACCACCATCTGCGCCGGGGAAGAATTTACCGCAAAAGGCAAGGTGGTTTTGGACGAGGGCTGGAAAGGCATTGAGCGCAAAATGCTGGACGATCTGCTGGACAAAAAGAAAGAGCCTGCTGCTCTGCCGGATGTGCAGGAGCAAAGCGAGTGTGGCATTTCTGGTGCTGAACTGAAAGAGGGACAGACATCCCCTCCGAAACACTTCACCGAGGATACTCTGCTGCACTCTATGGAAACAGCTAGCGCGGACAGTATGCCAGAGGATGCAGAGCGTCAGGGCATCGGCACTCCAGCTACTCGTGCTGCTACCATCGAAAAACTGGTACAGAAAGGCTTTCTGGAGCGCAAGGGCGACAAGAAAACCAAGGTGCTGCTGCCCACCGACAAAGGTAAAGCCCTTATCACCGTAATGCCCGAAGAAATCCAGTCCGCCGACATGACTGCTGACTGGGAAACAAAACTGCTGCGCGTGGAGCGTGGCGAGATGGAGCCAGAAACATTTATGACTGAAATCAACGATATGATCTCCTCGCTGGTAAACACCACCGAGGCCGTGAAAGGAGCGAGTGCGCTTATGAAAAATAAAGTGATTGGTGTCTGCCCGAACTGTGGCAATTCCGTTGTGGAGCGTGAAAAGGGCTGGTTTTGTGAATCCAATCCTTGCCGCTTTGTTCTGTGGAAAGACAACGCCTTCTTCAAGCGTTTGGGCAAGCGGATGGACGCTCATGTGGCCGACAAGCTGCTGCGAGATGGCCGCATCCGGCTGAAAGACTGCAAGAGTACCAAGGGCAAGGTGTACAACGCCACCGTCCTGCTGTCCACCGAAGCCGATGGCCGCAGCAAGTTCTCTCTGGAATTTGAGGATGGTCGCTGATGGAACAGAAGAAAGAAGCAGTATATCTTATCAACGATGAACGCTATCTGCACCTCCGGGAAAATGGCGCGGGCGTCGGTTTTGCCACTTATAATAAGGTAACAGGCGAACAGCTGGAAAGCGGGCAGATCTCCGAAAAGAATCTACCGCCGGATGGCAAAAACGCCATTGCTGCTGCCCGGAACTGGTATCTGTTTGAACTTTCGGATGATGAGCGCAAGGTCATCCAGCTCGAAAGCGTAAAAATCCTCGAAAGTGTTCCCGCATCCGGCATCCACAAACGGCGTATCTGGGAGCCTGAAACGATGCCAAAGGATATTCGACTCATCAACAGCCACTATGACGATCTCTATCGCATTCCCGATGGCGGTGTGATTCAAATTGACTACCCGGATGGTCGCAGTTTTACGGCAAAGCTGGAACATTTGGATGATTACCACTTTGATATGGGCGGTCTGGGCAATGTGTTCCACATCTGCCAGTTTGCCGATATTATGGGTAGGAACCACGCAGACTTCTACCCGGAAATCCAGACGCAAGATGAGCAGGGTGCATGGGAATTGGGTGGTAAAGGCTATATTGCTATCCAGTCCACCGATGAAGGTTGGGATTACACTATCTATCACAGCGACTTTTCCGTGATGGATGGTGGTCAGGTCGATGCGCCGGAATTGACCATTCAGGAAGTCCGTGAGCAAATTCTGGAAACACATCACATGGAAAAAGGTCGGCGGTTGTTGCAGGACTATGATTTTGTGATGGACAGAGCCGCAGAAGCAGAAGAACTGGGCGCAAACCACCGCCCTTCCACATTGGAAAAGCTGACTTCACTGGCTGGCGCAAAAGAAAAATGCGATGCCCCGGAGTGCAGCCCTGTTGGGTGCCGGAAAGTGAGGGATGCTCATGAACTTTAATGGCGAAGAATTGACGCTGATGATGCTCTACAATTCCGGCTCCCGGCTGGGCTTGATGCAGGAGCTGCGGTTGATGCAGTGCTATCTTCTGCCGGACGAAACTGCTCTGCGCGAACTGTCGGAGGGTGTTATCAAAAAGTTGAAACTTATGACCGATGCCGAGTTTGCCGAGCTGGAATTTCCACTTAACTAAATTATGCCGCCGCTTGGCGGCGTACATAATAGGGGGTTACGCCAAAAGTAATTATATGGTATAATTATTCTATCGACTTTACGGCTTAAGGAGATTTTTTATGGGAGAATTCGATTTCACTTATAGGTTGCCCCAAAACTTTTCAAGGCGAGTAGTTCAATATTTGGAACAACTCGAATCGCCCAATGTTGCAAGGGCATTTCAAAACTGTACATACGATTATGAAGATTTGGGGCTTGCCTATTATGCTGGCATGAAAGGCGATAACTGGGATAAAAAAGCGTTGGACTTTACAGTTGAAGGTTCTCCCCGCGACATTGCTTTGCTAAAATCGAAAGGGCATATACTGAAAGAATCTATCAGCAAATCACTTAAGTCGTCTGAATCTGGTTTTTTACTCAAAGAGATTTATTACTTTGAATCTGAAAGCGTAGAGCCCATTCCCTTGTCAAATGCTGCTAGATTAAATGCAGATATAGCCTCATCGCAGGTTGTCCTTCGAGATCTACTTCAAATAGGGCAACGCTTTTGTTTGAATTGCTCATTTAATGGTGCCAGCTCGGAAAACAGTATGAATGACTATTTTCGAGATTTGCTTTTTATGAAAGGATACACAGAGATAAAAGACCAAACCAGACATGGCTTATCCGTAAATAAAAAGGATTCCGCAGAAGTAGATATCTTGTTAACAAAAGACGGTAAAGAGATTGCCATTTATGAAGGCTTAAAATTATCTAGCGTTAGTACCACATACATTGATACTCATATAAGCAAAGCAGTTGTAAACTATAATGCTCTTGGAACCTCAACATTTATTGTTGCTTATGTAGATGTGTCAGATTTTGACTCTTTCTGGAATAGATATGTTTCTTATTTGCAGAGTTATAGCTTTCCCTTGTTAGTAAAATCGCCCATTGAAGTATATCCCTATCCAGACGCAGCGGCACGTGTGGCAAGTACCATATTATCAAGAGATGATTACGATTTTCCTGTCTATTTTGTTGCTTTCAAGATTCCAAGATAATTTTCTATATTAACTAAGAGCGGGCAACCATAAAACGGTTGCCCGCTCTTTTTATATCCTGAAATCGAAAGGAGGAACGCAATGCCAAATAAAACGCAAGAATACCTCAACCCTGCCCAGCAAACAGCAAAGGAACTGACCCGGTATTGGGAAAACTGGACGGACTACCTGACCACTGCATCCCGGCTGTACAAGTACAGCTATGCAGACCAGCTTATGATCTACGCCCAGCGACCCGATGCCACCGCCTGCGCCAGTTTCGACCTTTGGAATGACCGCATGAACCGCTATATCCGGCGTGGCTCCAAGGGCATCGCTCTGTTAGACCAGTCCAGCAGTGTTCCGCGTCTGCACTACGTTTTCGATGTGAGCGATACCGGGGTGCGCCGTAATTCCCGTGACCCGGATATGTGGCAGCTCGGCCCCGATCTGGTTCAGCCTGTTTCGGAAATGCTTGCCAGAGAGTACGGTGTTCAGCAGGAAAATCTCGGCCAGCAAATCGCGGACATCTGCGGCAGGCTGGTGGATTCCTATTGGGATAACAACAGCGGTGACATTCTCGACATCGTTGACGGCTCTCTCCTGATGGGGTATGATGAAGCCGGACAGGAGTTCCAGTTCAAATCTGCCGCCGCAATCAGCATCACCTATGCTGTTCTCGAACGCTGCGGCTTTGAGCCGGAAGGTCATTTTGACCGGGACGATTTTCAGGCGATCTTCTCCTTTTCCACTCCTGCCGCTGTGTATGCACTGGGCACCGCAGTCAGCGAGTGCAGCCGTGAGCTGCTGCGCAGCATCGAAAGAACTGTAAAGACGACCATTCGCCGTCGTAACGTAGAAAGGAGCCAATATGAATATGAACAGCAGGAACGTGACCTACTCGAAAGTCGGAGATTATCTGCTTCCGAACCTGACCCTGCCCCAGCAGGAGAAAGCATTGGGCAAGTACGGGCGACTGCGCCGGACTTACCTGATGAAGCATCGCCCGGTACTGTACAACTCGATGCTCCTGTCGGGAACTCTGCATCCGCACCTGTTGGAAGTGGAGCAGAGCGCGGAGAGCCGGATACAGCAGACCATGCAGAAGCTGCTGGAGCAGAATCCGGCTCCGAACAAAGAGCAGCATCAGATGGAGTGGGTGCAGCACATGAACAGCCTGAACGCACAGGCCGAGGAACTGGTGATGAACGAGCTGATTTACAGCTAAGTTTCTTCGACACCCACATTCCTACCGAAGCGAAACAAATTGAATCCATCGACCAAGCGGAGAGCGAAAAATCGCCCTCCGCTTTCTCTTTGTCACAGGCCGACATTGAAAATGCTCTGCGGAGAGGCTCCAACTTTGAAAACAGCAAACTTCGGATATGGAAAATTTATCAGTTGCAGCCTGACCGAAACCTCCGGGCAAAAGCTCTTGCCAAAGAATATGCTCCAAACGGACCCGGTGGCTCCTCGCACACCTATCTGGATGGAAGTCGCGGCTGGCTTGACCATGACAGCAAGGGCTTGACGTTTGAACACTATCCAGACCACCAGAAAATTCTTCTTCGCTGGAATCAGGTCGAAAAGTATATCGACCTGATGATTCAGTCTGACCGCTATCTGTCCGACAAAGAAAAAAGAATCATCGACTTTCCCCTTGAACTGAACGACACCAGTGCTGCCGAATACACTGCATTAAAAGAGCAGTACCCGGACACTCTCATTGGTTTTGAAGCTGGCGGCAATTTTATGTTCTATGGCGAAGATGCCGCCAAGGTCGCAAAAATCATCAACAGTGCTTTGTTCATGAGAAACACTGCACTGGGTGAAGTTCAAATCACGGGCTTTCTCCCTAGCTTATGGGCAAAAAGAGCAAAAGAATTGTGGTCTGCGGGCAATGATGTGTACCTTGCCGGGTTAAACGAGGATGGCACTCACCACCAGACCAAGCACTTGCGCAAAGAGGACTATCTGCCCATCGGCTCCGTTATCAATATGGATGACCGGAAATTTCGGGTCGATAGCGTGGATTTTGACAAGGACAAAGTTTCCTTGCAGGATATGGCTCTGGCCGATGCCCGGATGCCGATTTTCCGGGAAGAGCCGCTGACTGTTGTCCGGGAACTGTACGAACAGCAGGATGAAGCCCTTGATACTGCTCCAGAAAAAACTCCCGATTACAATGTCGGTGATTCCGTTGTTGTAGACCTTCCAACCCGAACCATCGAGGGAACTATTGGCTATGTAGGCGAAACCGATGTGCGCATCGACACCAGTGCACAGGGCTATTCGTGGAGCAATGAGGTACTGAACAAGCAGCAGTTCGAGGATGGACTGCGGCAGGATGAGCCGGAACTTTCCGATGAAGAACTGGATAAGCTGCCCACCTCTGTGGAAGTTAACGGCGAATGGCAGACTTTCCCGGATGCCGCTGCCGCAGACAAAGCTCTGAACGCCGAACCTGTGCCGGAAGCTGCCGGAAACTTCCACATCACGGACGATCATCTGGGCGAGGGCGGCGCAAAACAAAAATATGCCCGGAACGTTGAAGCCATCCGCACCCTGTTCCAGTTGGAGCAGGAGCATCGTGGAGCCACCGCCGAGGAACAGCAGGTTCTTTCGCAGTATGTCGGCTGGGGCGGTCTGCCGGATGTCTTTGACCCAGACAAGGGCAACTGGGCAAAAGAATATTCCGAATTGAAAGGTCTGCTTTCCGAGGACGAATATGCTGCTGCCCGTAGTTCCGTTCTGAACGCCCACTACACCAGCCCTACCGTTATCCGCGCCATCTATGATGCAGTCGAGAAAATGGGGTTCCGCAACGGCAACATTCTGGAGCCGAGCATGGGCATCGGCAACTTTTTTGGTATGCTGCCGGACACCATGCAGGACAGCCGCCTATACGGTGTGGAGTTGGACAGTGTCACAGGCCGTATCGCCCAAAAGCTCTACCCGGATGCCAACATTAAAGTTGCCGGATTTGAAACCACTGACCGCCGCGACTTCTATGACCTTGCAGTGGGCAATGTTCCTTTTGGCCAGTACCGGGTAAACGACAAGGCGTACAACAAATTAGGTTTCAGCATCCACAACTATTTCTTCGCCAAGGCCATCGACCAAGTGCGTCCGGGCGGCATCGTGGCATTCGTCACCAGTCGCTACACGCTGGACAGCAAAGATTCTTCTGCCCGCAAGCACATTGCCGAACGTGCTGATCTGCTGGGTGCTATCCGTCTGCCGAACACTGCGTTCAAAGCAAACGCAGGAACAGAAGTCGTCAGCGACATTATTTTCCTCCAAAAACGTGACCGCCCTATCGACCATGAGCCGGACTGGGTGCAGCTTGGCAAAACGGAAGATGGCTTTGCCATCAACAGCTATTTTGTAGACCATCCAGAGATGGTGCTGGGTGAACTGACTTCCGAAAGCACCCAGTATGGCCGGGAGGAATGCACTGTGCGTCCCATCAAGGGCGCAGTGCTGGTGGACCAGCTTGCAGAAGCCATCCAGCATATTGAGGGGCAGTTCACGGAAGTCGAGGTCGAAACACCAGATATTGCGGATGCTGAAAATGAGCGGCACATTCTCCCGGCTGACCCAGATGTGAAGAATTTCTCTTACACGGTGGTTGATGGTGAGGTGTATTATCGGGAAAATTCCGTCATGACACAGGTGGAGCTGTCCGACACCGCCAAAGGCCGTGTGACCGGGATGGTGGAGCTGCGGCAAATCGTCAATGAGTTGATCGACCAGCAGCTGAACGACTACCCGGATGCCGACATTAAAGCAACGCAGGAAAAGCTGAACACTGCCTACGATGCTTTTTCCGCCAAATATGGCTTGTTGAATGACCGCAAAAACGGCAGATTATTTGAGCAGGATTCTTCTTACTATCTGCTGTGTTCTCTGGAAAATTTGGACGAGCAGGGGCGGCTCAAGAGCAAGGCGGCGATGTTCACCAAACGCACCATCCGCCCGGAATGTACTGTCACCAATGTAGACACTCCTACGGAAGCCCTTGCGGTGTCCATCGGAGAGCGTGGCCGGGTGGACTTGCCCTATATGGCAGAACTGCTCGGCACTCCCGGTGACTATGAGCGCATCACCAGCGAACTGTCCGGCGTGATTTTCAAAGACCCCGGCGCAGACCCTACCGACCCGGAAGCAGGTTGGCGAATGGCAGACGAATACCTGTCCGGCAATGTTCGGGCAAAGCTGCGCATGGCTCAGCTTGCCGCCGAAACTAACCCGGAGTTTGCAGTTAACGTCACTGCACTGGAAAAAGCACAGCCGAAAGATCTTGAAGCATCTGAAATTGATGTGCGGCTGGGCGCAACATGGCTTGCTCCAGAAATTATCCAAAAGTTTATGGCAGAAACATTCCAGATTCCCTACTATCTGCGCCATGCAGTCAAAGTGAGATATTCTCCCTATACCGCAGAATGGCGCATTGAGGGCAAGTCGGCCATGGGCAGAGGTGACATCATCTCCTCCGAAACCTACGGCACCTCCCGCGCCAACGCCTACAAGATTCTGGAAGACACGCTCAACCTGAAAGATGTGCGCATCTATGACGCTATCGAAGATGAAGAAGGCAAGCTGAAGCGCATCCTGAACAAAACGGACACCATGCTGGCACAGCAGAAGCAGCAGGTCATCAAGGATGCCTTTGCCAACTGGATCTGGAAAGACCCCCAGCGGCGCATTGCACTGGTGAAACAGTATAATGAACTGTTCAACAGCAGCAGGCCACGAGAATACGATGGTTCCCACATCCACCTTGTCGGTATGAACCCGGAAATCACCCTCCGGGAACATCAGCGCAATGCCATTGCTCATGTGCTTTATGGCGGTAATACGCTGTTGGCACACGAGGTAGGAGCAGGAAAAACTTTTGAAATGGCGGCATCCGCAATGGAAGCAAAACGCCTTGGCTTGTGTCAGAAAAGCCTATTTGTCGTTCCCAATCACTTGACGGAGCAGTGGGCTTCGGAGTTCCTGCACCTATACCCCAATGCAAAGCTGCTGGTAGCGCGGAAAAAGGATTTTGAAACGGCCAACCGCAAAAAGTTCTGCGCCCGGATTGCAACCGGGGATTATGATGCGGTCATTATCGGTCACAGCCAGTTTGAGCGGATTCCGCTTTCCTATGAGCGGCAGGAACGCATTATTCAGGAACAGATCGATGAAACGCTTGCCGCCATCGAAGAACTGAAAGCCAATGCAGGCGAGAATTTCAGCATCAAGCAGATGGAAAAGACCCGTAAGACGCTGGAAACAAAACTGGAAAAGCTGCGCTCCGATGCGAGAAAGGACGATGTTATCACCTTTGAGCAGTTGGGCGTTGACCGACTTTTTGTAGACGAATCGCATTTTTATAAGAACCTCTTTTTAACCACAAAAATGCGCAATGTCGCTGGTTTGTCCACATCGGAAGCCCAGAAATCGAGCGATATGTTCGGCAAGTGCCGCTATCTGGACGAGATCACAGGCGGGCGCGGCGTGGTATTTGCAACGGGAACTCCCGTGAGCAACTCCATGTCGGAACTGTATACGGTCATGCGCTATCTGCAATACGGCACACTCCAGCAGAAAGGGTTGACGCATTTCGACTGCTGGGCATCGACCTTTGGCGAAACCACCACCGCCATCGAACTCGCCCCGGAGGGTATGGGCTATCGGGCGAGAACGCGTTTTGCAAAGTTTTTCAATCTCCCGGAACTGATGTCGATGTTCAAAGAAGTTGCTGACATCAAGACCTCCGACCAACTTCATCTGCCTGTGCCGGATGCAAAGTTTGAAACTGTGGTGGCGAAACCGTCCGAGATTCAGAAAGAAATGGTGCAGGAACTGAGCAAACGTGCTGCAAAAATCCACTCCGGCGCAGTGGATGCGTCCGAGGACAATATGCTGTGCGTCACCAACGATGGCCGAAAGATCGGTCTGGATGTCCGCCTGATGAACCCCATTCTGCCGGATGACCCCAACAGCAAACTGAACACTTGTGTTCGGAATGTGCTACAAATCTGGGAAGATGGCAAGGAGCAAAAGTTGACACAGCTTTTGTTCTGCGACCTTTCGACACCGAAAAATGATGGCAACTTCAATGTCTATGAGGACATTCGCAAAAAGCTGATTGCTGCCGGTGTGCCGGAAAACGAGATTGAGTTTATCCACAACGCCGACACCGAAGCGAAAAAGGCAGCATTGTTCTCCAAAGTACGCTCCGGCGATGTGCGCGTCCTGCTGGGCAGCACGGCAAAAATGGGCGCAGGAACCAATGTGCAGCAGCGTCTTGTGGCAGTGCATCATCTGGATGTCGGCTGGAAACCCAGTGATATGACCCAGCGCAATGGTCGCATTATCCGTCAGGGCAATATGAATAAGGAAGTCAAGGTGTTCAATTACGTCACAGAGGGGACATTTGACAGCTACTTGTTTCAGACTCTTGAGAATAAACAGCGATTCATCAGCCAAATCATGACCTCAAAATCCCCAGTTCGCTCCTGCGATGATGTGGATGAACAGGCATTGTCCTATGCGGAAATTAAGGCATTGTGCGCAGGAAATCCGTTGATTAAAGAGAAGATGGATCTCGATGTGCAGGTCGCAAAGCTGAAAGTTCTGAAAGCCGATCATCAGAGCCAGAAGTTCCGTTTGGAGGATAAGCTGCTCACAAAATTCCCAGCTGACATTCAGGAAACGAACGCCTATCTTGCCGGAGTGAAATTGGATGCAGAACTTGCTACCGCCCATCCGCAGGAGAAAGAGGGCTTCTGCGGCATTACCATCAAGGGTGTGACCTACGATGAGAAAAAGACCGCTGGCGAACGGCTTCTCCTCGCTTGCTCCGAACTGCCTAACAGTGAGGAAAAAGTGATCGGCAGCTATCGCGGTTTTGAACTGTCCTTGCGTTTCGACACCTATCACAGCGAATATCAGGCTCTTTTGAAAGGTCAGCGGAAATATCCGGTAGCACTGGGCAAAGACCCACTTGGCTGCATCATCCGTCTGGACAATTCTTTGAACAATTTCCCAGAACGCATTAGTTCCGTCGAAAACGAACTGGCCACGCTTAAACAGCAGCAGGCGGCGGCACAGATTGAAGTGGAAAAGCCGTTCCCGCAGGAAGAAGAGCTGGCTGAAAAGTCAGCTCGCCTTGCGGAGCTGAACGCACAGTTGGATATGGATGAAAAAAGCCACGAGCCGGAACAGGATGAGGAACCTCGCCGTTCCTCGGTGCTGGCGGCTCTGGAAGAAAAGTCTGATAAGGTAGAGCCCATCAAGCCGTTCAAAAGCTATCTGGACAAGGATGGTGATGCTCGATGAATGGCCTCCGCGACCAGCAGTTGCATTTCCGTGTCAGCAAGCAGGAACTGGAACGGATCTGGAGCAAGATGGAATCCAGCGGTATTTTGAGCATTGGCTCTTATCTGCGAAAAATGGCTCTGGACGGTTACTGCCTGCGTTTGGATTTGCCAGAGTTGCGGCGCATGGCCTATCTCCTGCAAATGTGCAGCAACAATCTCAACCAGTATACCAAAGCTGCCAACGAAAACGGTCAGGTCTATGCCGCCGATCTGGAGGACTTGCGCACCCGGCTGGATGAGCTGATTGTTATTGGCAGAGAGATTCTTTCCCGGCTGGCTGACCTCTGATTTTCACCCCACGGCTTTAGCTGTGGGGCTACATATTATATAAGGATAAAACTGTGGGAGGTGGTGGGCATGGCCGCAACACGCTTGATTGCGCTGCACAAAAATAAGGGAAAATCCGTGGCGACCTGTTTGAAAAGCCGCACAGACTATGCACAAAACCCGGAGAAAACCAAACAGGGTGAACTTGTCAGCAGCTACGAGTGCAGCCCTCTGACGGTGGACGAAGAATTTATGCTGTCCAAGCGGCAGTATGAACTTGCCACTGGACGTAGGCAGAAAAGTGATGTGATCGCCTATCAAATTCGGCAGTCGTTCAAGCCCGGTGAGATCACCGCCGAAGAAGCCAACAAGGTGGGCTATGAACTTGCCATGCGGTTTACAAAGGGCAAGTATGCGTTTATTATTGCCACCCACACAGACCGGGAACACATTCATAATCACATTATCTACAACTCCACTGCGCTGGACAGCACCCGGAAGTTCCGGGACTTTTTATTGTCCGGGCTGGCCGTGCAGCGGTTGAGCGATTTGATCTGTCTGGAACATCAGCTGTCTGTTATTGAAATCAAGCCGTACCGAGAACGGCAGAAGCGCACTCTTTATCCTCCCAGAGAAAGCAATCGTAATAAGCTGTGTGCCGTAATCGACAACATCTTGCTGAGCGAGAAACCTGCAAGTTTCGAGGGCTTTCTTCAAAAGCTGGAACAGCGGGGCTACGAAATCAAACGGGGAAAGTACACTTCGGTCAAAGGAACACGGCAGAAGCGCTTTATCCGTTTTCGGACACTGGGAGCAGGATACAGTGAAGATGAAATCAAGGCGGTCATTGCAGGAGATGCCGAACACTGCCCACATCAGAAGCAGCCACCGAAAGAGCAACCGTTCCACCTGTTGGTGGACATTCAGGCAAAGCTCTCCGAGGGCAAAAGCGAAGGCTATGCGCGGTGGGCAAAAAAGTACAATCTGAAAGAAATGTCCAAGACGCTGATTTTCTTGCAGGAGAAGAAAATCGGCAGCATTAAGGAAATGCAAGAGCGCGTGGACGCTGCTACTGCTCGCTATCACGAACTGGGCGATTCCATCAAGGCGGCGGAAACACGCATGGCCGAGATTGCTGTACTGCGGACGCACATCGTCAACTACGCAAAAACGCGCCCGGTGTACGATGCCTACCGCAAGGCCGGATACAGCAAGCGATTTCTGGAAAATCATCGCGCAGAGATCACGCTGCACAAGGCAGCGAAAGCTGCCTTTGATGAATCCAATTTGAAAACGCTCCCCAAGGTCAAGGAGCTGGACGCAGAATATTCTAAGCTGCTGACAGAAAAGAAAGCACTCTACCCGGACTACCGCAAAGCGAAAGACGAGATGCAGGAACTTCTTCGTGCGCAGCGCAACGTAGAACTGTTCTTTGCCGAAGAAAAGAACACCACCGAGAAAACGCAGTCCCGATAAACGATGACAGCCTAGGATTCTTCCGTTGTGGAGAGTCCTAGGCTGTCTTTTTTGTTACAGAAGTGTTTGGAACAAATGCGCAGCCTGCATCGGCACGATGCAGATCGAAAGGGGGTTGGGCACAGCCCAACAAGCATTTTGAATTTGGATTTGAAAAATACGATTCAAAAATTGCAAGTTGGTACCAACTTGCCCTGCTTGCTATCGAAACCCTACCTTCTATTTCTCCCTCTACTAATACTACAATCTGGAAAGGGTAAAATGGCTGTATCCGCAAAGAAAAACAGAAAAAGGCCACGGCTGAACCTCCATTCATGGTGTGATCCATCATGGCTCTGGCTACACAAGGAATACAAATTGACTTTTCCGGGTTGGTGTTGTAAACTATTATTAGTATTGGCTAACCATAAGGAGGGCGCTCATACATGACAAATCAATACATGAATAATCTTTATCGTGATCTGCTCTCTAATTCACCGCAGACGATCACCATAGATATTCCGATAGACATGGGAACCGGTCAGATTTCGCAGATCGTCACGAAACAGGGAGCAGTTGTTTCAGACTGGAGAATGAATTACTTTTCGGATATGAACGTGCAGGGAGTGAGCAGTGAAGAATACATACAAATGCTGTTCTGCTTCAATGACGGCGTTTCCTGGAATATTGCAGACAACCGGCAAAGTGCCAGCATACAAAAGGGTGAATCCTGTATTTATCGCGGCCACGGGAAAATGGAATATCTGTGCTATTCTAAAAAGAGCGATTTCCTTTTCAAAAATGTGAAAATACCTCTATCCTATTTCTATAAGATTCTGAATGACTACTTTGAGGCCGGTGAGATTGAGGTCTATCAGAAAAAATTATTAGACGGCATATCAAAGGTGAATATCACGCCCTATATGGAACACATTTTTGCGGAGCTGAAAGACTTCACGCAATATCGCGGCGGGTTGGGATACCTGTTTCTGGAAAGCAAGGTCTTTGAGTTGCTGTCGGTATATTTGAGCGAGGTCCTGGAGCTGAGTATTCTCGCGTCAACCTACGTTGCAATTTCCAGAAGTGACCGGGATTCCATCATAGAGGCAAAGCGAATTATTGACAGCCAGCTTGCCCTGGCTCCGAGCTGCGAGGAATTGGCGCGGCAGGTCAATATCAGCACTTCAAAATTGACGAAGG